>Ga0326726_10000291_pt1 | contig 47946 bp, 39 predicted proteins | sample MHFenrmetagenome_2_FD_207603 | JGI IMG/M metagenome (GOLD analysis project Ga0326726, IMG submission 207603) | Lab enriched peat soil microbial communities from Michigan Hollow, Ithaca, NY, United States - MHF15MN | ecosystem: Environmental > Terrestrial > Soil > Wetlands > Peat | place: USA... | reverse complement strand
GCATGATCGTCGCGTCCTGGCTGCGGTTGATCGCCCAGAAGAACGCGTCGTGGATGGACTGGCCGCGCAGCGACGTCACGCCGTACGCCGGAATCAGGATGCCCGTCGCGCGATCCTCTTTCTTCGTGGGGTACGCCATGATCGGCAGGTAGAGCATCGGCACGCCTTTCACGGTGAGCACCGCCTGCTTGAGCATCGTGTAGTCCCCGACGTTGATGATCACCGTGCCGGCGTGCAGATCCCAGCGCGGCGTGGGCTGGGTGCACGTGCTGAAGCCGCCATTCGTGATCCGGTATTTCTTCGGCCCGATCTTCTCGATCTTCTCGCCGAAGAAAATGAGGAACGTGTCCTGCCCCGGCACGGTCGGCGGCGCGATGGTGCCCGGCCGCGGCGCCTGCGGCCGCGACGGCGGCTTCACGGTCGCGATCCCTGTCGCGTTGTAGAACGTGCCCAGATGCGTCCGCGTGTTGAATTCCGACCGCTCTGCCGAAATCCGGTTCGTGCCCTGCGCGAATGTGACGTTGCCGGTCGCCAACGCCATGTCGTCGTCCTTCGTGTACGTCACATCGTCGGCGAAGATCGTCGTGTCCTTGTCGATGGGAAGCTCAACGTGGCCGATGAAATGCCAGTCCTTCTGCTGATTGGTGTTGACACGGCTGTCGGCGATCGTGTTGTCGCCGATGGAGGGCTGCGCCGGCGCCTGCGCCGGCTGCGCTCGCGCGGACGCCGCGAGCATCAAGACGGCGACGAGACAGGGCGCGATGCGCGGCGATCTCAGCATTTCCCGAGCGTGTTCGAAGCGTATCACGACACGCCGACCTGTCTCATGACGTCACCGAGCAGGAAGATCGATCCGGCGACGACGATCGCAGGCGATCGCCGCCACGCCGCGGCGAGCGCATCGGTGGGCGACGGTTCGATCGACACGTCGAGCGACGGCGCCAGCGCGCGCGCCTGTTCCGCAATCGCCGACGGATCGGCCGAACGCGGATTGGAGGCGCGCGTGACGACGAGACTGCCGATGACGGGCGTGAGCTCCTCCAGGATGCCCCTGATGTTCTTGTCGCGCATGGCGGCGAAGACGAGCGGAAGCGACATCGTCCGGCGTTCCTGGAGGTACGACGCCAGCGATGCGGCGCCGGCCGGGTTGTGCGCGGCGTCCAGCAACAGTTCGCGGCCGTCGGGCAGTCGTCGTAGATCCAGCCGGCCAGGCCAGCCGGGCTCCGCCAGTCCGCTGGCGATAGCGCTCGCCGGGATCGCGATACCTCGCGCGTTCAACACGCCGAGGACCCGCACGGCGATGGCCGCGTTCGCGACCTGATGCCGGCCGCGCAGGCCGATGGTGAACGGCGCGGCGTCGGCCGCCGACGCACGAATCACCTCGGCGCCGCGCGCTCGCGCGATGCGTTCGATCACGACGACGGCCTCGGGCGTGAGATCGCCCACGACCACCGGCACGCCCGGCTTGATGATGCCGGCTTTCTCGAAGGCAATCTCTGCGAGCGTCGACCCGAGATACTGCTCGTGATCGAGCGCGATGGACGTGATGGCGGTTGCGATCGGCGAGACGACGTTGGTGGAATCCAGGCGGCCGCCGAGTCCCACTTCGAGCACAGCAGTGTCGACGCGGGCCCGCTTGAAAAGTTCGAACGCGACGGCGGTCGTCACTTCGAAGAAAGTCGGCGGCGCCGTCAGGGAGCCGTCCGCGCGCAGCGACTCGACGGCGTCACGCACGTCAGCGACGGCGGCGACGAGTGTTTCATGCGCGACCGGCCGGCCGTCGATGACGAACCGCTCCGAGAGATCGACGAGGTGCGGGGACGTGTACCGCGCCGATCGATGCCCCGCCGCGCGAATCGCGGCATCGACCATCGCCGTCACTGAGCCTTTCCCGTTGGTGCCGGCGATGTGGATCGAGCGGAACGCGCGGTCGGGATGGCCGAGCCGTGTGACGAGCGTCGAGATGTTGTCGAGGCCGAATTTGATCCCGAACTGCTCGAGGCTGAAGAGGTAGGAAAGAGGGTCCACTGGAAGGGCAGAGGGCAGAGGGCAGAGGGCAGACAGAGGGCTGAGAGCTAAGGGCTCGCGGCTTCGGGCTGGGGCGCGCGGGCGCCGGCGCCCATGAAGCGGAGCGCGCTCGCGATCGTCGCCTTGAGCTCGCGCCGATCGACCACGAGATCCAGCATGCCCTTCTCCATGAGAAACTCGCTGCGCTGGAAGCCTTCCGGCAGCTTCTGCCGGATGGTCTGCTCGATGACGCGCGGGCCGGCGAACCCGATGAGCGCCTTGGGCTCGGCGATGTTGAGGTCGCCGAGCATGGCGAAACTCGCGGTGACGCCGCCGGTCGTCGGGTCCGTGAGGACCGCGATGTACGGCAGGCGCTCGCGATCGAGCCGGGCGAGCGCGGCACAGATCTTCGCCATCTGCATCAGCGACAGCGCGCCTTCCATCATGCGCGCGCCGCCCGAGCAGCAGACGATGACCACCGGCAGGCGCGCGGCAATCGCGCGCTCGATCGCCCGCGCGATCTTCTCGCCGACCACGACGCCCATGCTGCCGCCGATGAACTCGTATTCCATCGCCGCGACCATCGTCTCGATGCCATCGATCACGCCGGAGGCGGTGATGACCGCGTCCTTCAGGCCGGTGGCTTCCAGGCCGGCTTTGAGCCGCGATCGATACGGTTTGGTATCGGTGAAGGCCAGCGGATCGGTGGACACCAGATCCTTGTCGTACTCCGTCCAGGCGCCGTCGAACAGCGAGCGCAGTCGTTCGGCGGCGCTGAGCCGGAAGTGGTGACCGCACTTCGGGCAGACGTTGAGCGTCGTGACGAGATCTTTGTTGTAGATGGCCTGCCCGCAGCCGGGACACTTGACCCACAGACCCTCGGGCACGCGACTCGGCTTCTCTTTCGCCGGGGCGGCCATCGGCTTGCGGGTCTTCTTGAACCACGCCATGAGTGTTGAGCTTAGCAGGGCAGAGGGCAGAGGGCATAGGGCAGTGGCGCTGGACGCGTTCCTTGCCCTTTGCCCTCAGCCCTTTGCCCTACTTTGTTCTTGGAACGTAGTACCTCGTCCCCGGTCCCATCGCGCGAATCTGCTTGATCAGATCGTCGAGCGCTTCGTCGCTGGCGTCCGAGTCGAACTGCGAGGTCTCCACGACGAGCAGCGGCGTCGCGGAGTAGTGGAAGAAGAAATGGTGGTACGCCTCGTTCAGCTCGCGGAGGTAGTCATCGTCGGGCTGGAGGGCCACGGCCTCCGCGTCCATCCGCCGGCTGTGCACGCGGCGCAGCAGCACGTCGGTCGGCGTCTGCAGGTAGACGACGAGGTCCGGCGGCGGCACGTCGCGCGCCAGCAGATCGTAAAGCCGCTGGTAGATGAACAGCTCGTTGTCGTCGAGATTGAGGTAGGCGAAGATCTTGTCCTTGTCGAAGACGTAGTCGCAAATCGTCGACTGACTGAACAGATCCGCCTGGCGCAGCGCGATCTGCTGGCGGTGGCGATTGAGGAGGTAGAAGAGTTGGGCCTGCAGGGCCGCGCCGGGTTTGTCGGCGTAGAAATCGGCGAGAAAAGGATTCTCGGTTTCTTCGAGAACGACGGTCGCATCGAGGCGCGTGCCGAGCCGCTCGGCGAGCGCCGTCTTGCCCGCGCCGATCGGTCCTTCTATCGCGATGTAGCGGAACTGCACGGCGGGCCGATGATATCATCGCGCCGTGAAGATCGAACGTTTGGAGCTGCGACTGCTGAAGCTCCCGCTCGTCCACTTCTTCGAGACCAGCTTCGGCCGCATCGACGACAAACACTTCATCGTCATTCGCGCCGACGGCGACGGCGCCACGGGCTACGGCGAATGCGTCGCCGAGCAGGATCCGTATTACAGCGCCGAGACGAACGAGACCGTCTGGCATATCGTCAAGGACTTCATCGCGCCGCGCGTGATCGGCGTGGATTTCGCGCATCCGCGCGACGTCTTCCCCGCGCTCGCGGCGATTCGGGGACACCACATGGCGAAGGCGGCCGTCGAAATGGCCGCGTGGAGTCTGTACGCGACGCTCACCGGAGTGCCGTTGAGCCGCGCGATCGGCGGCACGCGCGGCCGGATCGTCTCTGGTGTGTCCATCGGCATCCAGCCGTCGCTCGACGCACTCGCCGCGAAAGTGGAGCGCGAGCTGGCGGCCGGGTATCGCCGCATCAAGATCAAGATCAAGCCCGGATGGGACGTGCGCCCCGTCGAGTCGCTGCGCGCGCGATTTGGAACGATTCCCCTGATGGTCGACGCGAACGCCGCCTACACGCTGGCCGACGCCGTGCACCTCACCGCGCTCGACGCGTTCGACCTGATGATGATCGAGCAGCCGCTCGACTACGACGACATCGCCGATCATGCGGCGCTGCAGCGGATGCTGAAGACGCCGATCTGCCTGGACGAATCGATCAAGTCCGTGCACGCCGCGCGCGACGCGATCTCGGCCGGCGCGTGCCGCATCATCAACATCAAACCGGGCCGCGTGGGCGGGATCGCGCAGTCGATCGCGCTGCACGATTTCTGCGCCGCGCATCACATTCCGGTCTGGCACGGCGGGATGCTGGAGTCCGGCATCGGCCGCGCCGCCAACATCCATCTCTCGACGCTGCCGAATTTCTCGCTGCCGGGCGACGTCGCGGCCAGCAGGCGGTACTTCGATCCCGATCTGATCGATCCGCCGATTGAGGTGGCCGGCGACGGGACCATCGCGGTCCCGACGGGCCCCGGCCTCGGCGTGAGGATCTGCGAAGACCGGATCGATCGCGCCACGCTGAAGAAACTGACGATGAATAAGTCTGAAGTCTCAAGTCTGAAGGCTGAGGTCCGATGACACGCGGGTCGATCGCTCTGTACCTTCGGGGCGGCGCGCTGCTGCTGGCGCTCGCGGCGTCCGACTGCGCGAGCGCACCGCCGGTGGCTGTCACGCCCACGCGGCCCGGTCCGAGCACGTTCGAGAAGAAGATGGCGTCGATTCTTCGTTTGGAGGATCAGCGCATGCTCCGCGATCCGGCGCCGCCGCCTGCGCCGCCGCCGCCGGCTTCCGTGCGCGGCCAGCGCGCGCCCGTGACGGTCGCGCCCGAACCGCCGCCAGATCTGATCGAGATGTTGTCCGACGACGAAGCGCGCGTCCGGCGTCGGGCAGCGCTGGCGGTCGGCCGCGTGCGGTTGCCCGAAGGCGTTCCGCCGCTGGTGCCGTTGTTGAAAGACGAGGAGCCCGAGGTGCGGCAGATGGCCGCCTTCGCGATGGGCCTGATCGGCACGGCCAGCGCGCGCGATCCGCTCGTCGCAGCACTCGGCGATCCGTCGCCCCTGGTGCAGGGGAGCGCCGCCGAGGCGCTCGGGCTCATCGGCGCGACCGACGCGGCCGAAGCGATCGGCCGGCTCGCCGCTCAGATCGTCCGATCGGGCGTCGGCACGCCGACGCCGGGCGACGAGGAGGATGGGCGCCGCGACACGCCGGCGTCGGCGCTCAGACGGTGCCTCTACGCGCTCGTGCGGCTGAAGGCGTACCCGCAAATTGCCTCGGCGGTGCTCGACGAGCGCGGGCAACCCCGCGTGCGCTGGTGGCCGGTCGCCTACGCGCTGCAGCGAAGCGAGGATCCGCGCGCCCTGCCGGCGCTGCTCACGCTCGCCAGGGAGTCGCATCCGTACACGCGCGCGTTTGCCGTCAAAGGCCTCGCCACACTGAAAGACCGCGCGGCGCTCCCCGTCCTGATGCCGCTCCTTTCGAGCGGCGAGCGCTTCGTGCTCGTCGAAACGATCCGCGCGCTCGGCCGCATCGGCGATTCGTCTGCCGCGGGCCCGCTGCTTCGCATCATCCGCGACGCGCGCGCCGATCCGCAGATTCGGCTCGAAGCGGCCGGCGCCATCGGCGGCATCCACGATCCCGACGCATTCGATCCACTCACCGACCTTCTGTTCGACGCGAGCCCGGCGCTACGCGCGGCCGCGCTGCGATCGCTCGCGGCGATCGACCAGCAGAATTTCATCACGCTCCTGTCGAGCCTCGATTCCGACAAAGACTGGAGCGTCCGCGCGGCGCTGGCGACGGTACTCGCGGGGCTGCCCGCCGGGATCGGACTGCCGCGCGTCATGACGATGGTGAACGACGCGGATCAGCGTGTGATTCCGTCGGTACTCGCCGCGCTCGTGAAGGTGCAGGCGCCGAATGCCGCGACCGTCCTGCTCGAGCGGCTGAAGGCCGACGATCCCGTCGTGCGCGCGGCCGCGGCCACCGGTCTCGGCGATCTGAAGCCGGCCAACGGGGCGCCGGCGCTGGCCGAGGCGTACCGCGCGGGTCAGCGCGATGCCGGGTATGCGGCCCGCGCCGCGGCACTGGCCGCGATCGCGAAGTACGGCGCGGCCGCCGCCATGCCCGTCCTGCGATCAGCGTTCGCCGACAAGGACTGGGCCGTGCGCGTCCGGGCCGCGATGCTCGCGACGCAACTCGATCCAGCCGCGTCCACCGACGTCCAGCACCAGATTCGCCCGGCGCCGACCACGCTGGCGGCCGACGTGTACCGGCAGACGCGCCTGACGAACCCGGCCGTGTCGACACAGGCGTTCATCGACACCGATCGTGGAACGATCCAGATCGAGTTGGCCGTGCTCGATGCGCCGCTGACCGTGGAGAACTTCACGATGCTCGCGCGCAAGGGATACTTCAACGGCCTCGCGGTCCATCGCGTGGTCCCGGACTTCGTCGTCCAGGACGGCGATCCGCGCGGCGACGGCGAAGGCGAGCCCGGCTACACGATCCGCGACGAATTCAACGAGCGGCCGTACCTGCGCGGCGCAGTCGGCATGGCGCTCGATCTGTGGCCCGATACCGGCGGCAGCCAGTGGTTCATCACGCACTCACCGCAACCGCACCTCGACGCGAAGTACACCGTCTTCGGCCGCGTGATTGCCGGGATGGACGTCGTGGATCAGATTCAGCAGGGCGACGTGATTCGCGGCGTGCGTGTGTGGGACGGCGTGCAGATGTCGACGGGATCGCGCTAGGTACAAATGAAAAGGGGGCGACCGCCGCCCCCTTTATTCCACGGGAGAGGTCAGCTTACCGTTTCTTGCCGGCCTTCTTCTTCCCGCCCTTGGCTTTCTTCGCCATTGTCAGTTATCCCCCCTTTCATGTGGGATTTTCTACTCGAGCGATCCGCGCATCGTCAGTGGCTGCCGCCTGGCACGCGCACGCGACGCGTCGCTCGTCGCTAGGGATGGCCTGAGTTCACCATCCTCATACCAGATGTAGATTATGGACCCCATTGCGACAGTGTCAAGCACAAACGTGACTGAAAAGTCAAAAATGTTTGCGCGCGCGCGCGTCGTGTAACAACGCGGTCGCGCGCTCACGCGCGCCGATCGGTTCGGTTGGACGCGCATCGACGACGATTTGCAGGTGCGCGATCGCCGCGTCCACGTCGTTCATGCGCAACAGCTCGCTCGCGAGGCCGAGGCGCGCGCGGATTTCGGTCGAGCGTGAATCGAAGACGCGATTCGCGTGCGCGCGATCGAGCAGCGTGCGCCACGCAGCCGCGCTGGCGCGTGGATCGTGGAAATATGTTTCGTGCACGTCCGCGATTCGCTCCAAGAAGAGCGGATTCGTCGGATACTGCGCGTCGAGCGCCTCGAGCAGCGCCAGCGCGTCCCGTGGCTTCTTCTCGTACCAGAGATACAGCACGTGCAGCTGGTAGTCGGCTTCGCCGCGCAGGACGTCGCCGTGCTCGCGCGCCTGCAGCATCTCGCGCAGCCCCTGTTCGCGGTCGCCGCCGGGCAGCATGAGCAACCAGCGCAGCAGCTTCGCGTACATCGGCGCGACCGCCGCGTAGTAGTGATAGAGACCGATGCCGAAGTACGCGTCGGCCAGCGTGGGATCGATCTGCAGTGCGTGCTCGAGCGCGTCCTTGATGCGCTTGCCGTTCCGCGCGGCGGCCAGGCGATCGGTGCGCAGGACCTGCAACTGGACGAGCGGCGCGTACGAACCGGCCAGATAGAACCACGCTTCGGCCCGCTGCGGCTCGCGCCGGGTCCAGGCGTCGCTGGCCGCGATCGCCGCTTCGGCGGCCGAGGTCAGTTGTCGATCGAGGGCGCGGCTTTCCGGATTCAGCAGGATCTGCCACCAGAGCGAGACGGCCGTCAGTTCCTGGCAGGCTTCGCGCGGCGCGGGCGGACACGTGCGAGCGAGCTGGGCGTCGACGTCTGAAAACTGCGCCTTGAGAATCGTGTCGTACACGGCCGCCAGGCGCGGCCCTTCCGTCAGCGCCGCGACTGCGGGCGCGGCAAGCGTGAGGGTCGCGCTCACCGCCAGCCACCAGCCGCCAGCCACCCGCTTCACATGCTGGTCCGCAGTTGCTGCTTGTCGGCGTGCCGTTCGAGCGCCAGCGCGATCAGGCGATCGACGAGCTTCGGGTAGGACAGGCCGCTCGCTTCCCACATCTTCGAATACATGCTGATCGTCGTGAAGCCGGGAATCGTGTTGACCTCGTTGAGGTACAAGATGCCACTGTCGCGCGCGAGCAGGAAGTCGACCCGCGCCATGCCGGCGCCGTCGATCGCCTTGAACGCCGCGATGGCCATCGCCCGGACGTCGCGCGTCTGCGCCTCGGTCAGCGGCGCGGGAATGCGCGTCGTCGACGCGGCGTCGAGGTATTTCGCTTCGTAGTCGTAGAATTCGCGCGACGGGATGATCTCGCCGGGCACGGAGGCTTCGGGCTCGTCGTTGCCGAGGACGGCGCATTCGATCTCGCGGGCATTCGGCACGGCCGCCTCGATCACGACCTTGCGATCGAACTCCGCGGCGAGCGCGATGGCGGCGCGCAGTTCGGCCGCGTGCTTCGCCTTCGAGATGCCGACGCTCGATCCGAGGTTGGCGGGCTTCACGAAGACGGGAAAGCCCAGGCGGTTCGCGACCGTCTGCATGACCGCGCGCTCGTCGCGCTGCCAGTCACGTTTCAGGACGACTTCATAGTCGCAGACCGGCAGACCCTTGGCGGCGAAGACGAGCTTCATCACCGCCTTGTCCATCCCGACCGCGGACGCCAGCACGCCTGCGCCGACGTACGGCACGTTCGCCAGCTCGAACAGCCCTTGCACCGTGCCGTCTTCACCGTACGGCCCGTGCAGGACCGGAAACACGACGTCGAGCGCGAACCCGGCGATCTCGGCGCGCTGATCGTGCTGATCGATGGTCAACAGTGTCTCGGCGCCGGGACGCGGCACGAGGTGCGCCTCGCGGGAGGCGTCCGCGGGCGCGGTTCTGCTGGCGTGAATGGCGTCCGCGGCGGACGTCAGCGTCGGCGGCTTCGAAGGCAGCGACCATCGCCCGTCTTTCTCGATGCGGATGGCGATGGGCTCGTACCGGTCACGGTCGAGGTTTTCGAAGACGGCCGCGGCCGACGCGAGCGACACCTCGTGCTCGCCGGACCGTCCGCCGTAGACCACACCGACACGAAGCTTTTTCACTCGATTAAACTTAACACGTGTCTTTCGACTTTCGCGTGACCCACGCCGACGGTCGCGCGCGGCGCGGCGTCATGACGACGGCGCACGGCGCCGTGGAGACGCCCGCGTTCATGCCGGTCGGCACGCAGGGCGCCGTCAAGGGGGCCACGCATCGCGATCTCGAGTCGCTCGGGGCCGAGATCCTGCTGTGCAATACCTATCATCTGTACTTGCGGCCCGGCGACGACCTGATCGCGCGCCGCGGCGGCCTGCACCGGTTCATTGGCTGGACGAAACCCATCCTCACCGACAGCGGCGGATATCAGGTCTTCAGCCTCGCGGCGCGACGCATGATTGATGAAGACGGCGCGCACTTCCGATCGCATCTGGACGGCTCGCCGCACACGCTAACACCGGAAAAGGCGACCGACATTCAATCGCAGCTCGGGTCCGACATCGCGATGGTCCTCGACGAGTGCCTCGCGTATCCCTCGGACGCCCACGCGGCTCGCGGCTCGATGGAGCGGACGCTGCGATGGGCCCGCCGCGCCCGCGATCGGTTTCTCGCGCTCCGCGAAGGCGCCGTCCCAGAGGTCACGGTCAGCACGCCGGGCCAGGCGCAGTTCGGCATCGTGCAGGGCGGCGTGTATCCGGACTTGCGCGAGGAGAGCGCCCGCGAGACGGTCGCGATCGGATTCGAGGCGTACGCGATCGGCGGCCTCAGCGTCGGCGAGCCGGTCGATCTGATGTACGACCTGGTCTCGCGCACGACGCCCTGGCTGCCGGAGGACCGGCCGCGCTACCTGATGGGGACCGGGACCCCCGAGGACCTCGTCGAGTCGGTGGCGCGGGGCATCGACATGTTCGATTGCGTCCTGCCGACGCGTAACGCCCGGAACGGCCAGCTGTTCACCAGCCAGGGGCGCATCAATATTAAGAATGTCCGGTACGCCGAGGACGATGGCCCGCCGGATCCGGAGTGTTCCTGCTACACGTGCCGGACCTGCTCACGGGCGTATCTGCGGCACCTTTTCGCGACGGGCGAGATCAATGCGTCCACCCTTAACACGTTGCATAATCTGCACTTTTACCTTGACACCCTCCGGCGGATTAGGGACGCTATAGCGTTTGGGCGGTTTGAAAGTTTCAGGCTAGCGTTCCATCAGCGCTTGTCCCACCAGCCCAGCGATTCATAGGCCCGCGGCCAGGACAATAGAGAATGGTCAGCGTAAGTTTCGTATTCGCCATGGGCGCGCTGCCGGAGGGCGCCAGCCCGCTGCTGCAGATCGTCCCGTTCGCTTTGATTTTCGGGATTTTCTACTTCATCATCCTGCTCCCGGCGAAGAAGAAGCAGGCCAAGGTGCAGGAGTTTCTCGACAACTTGAAGGTCAACGATCGAATCATCACGACCAGCGGCATGTACGGCCAGATCACACGGCTGGGCGAGCAGAGCGTGCAGGTCCAGATCGCTGACAAAGTCCGGATTGAGGTCTCCCGGGCGGCCATTGGCGGGTATCAGGGTCAGCCGCCGGTCGTCGAGCCGGAGAAAGCGAACTAAGCATGTCGAACCTCCGTTGGAAAGTCATTACCGTCCTCGTTACGCTGGTCGTGTTCTCCGCGCTCGGCGTGTATCCGATCGTGGCGTCGCGCTACGGCATCCACTCGCCCGGCTGGCTGATGGACAAGCAGTTGAAGCTCGGTCTCGATCTCAAGGGCGGCGTGCACCTGGTCCTTCGCGTCCAGACCGACGATGCGCTTCGCCTCGAGACGGACACGGAGTCCGAACGCCTGCGCGAGGAACTCCAAACGCGCAACATTCCGATCACCGCCCTCACCGCGATCAGCCCGACGCAATTCCGTGTGGAAGGCGTGCCGCCCGCGCAGGACGCGGCGTTCCGCCAGGCGGCGACGGAAGTCCAGGCGAACTTCGACCGCAGCTCCGGCACGAACGGGACGTACACGTTCACGATGAAGCCGAACATCCAGGTCAACCTGCGGGATGAGGCGGTCATCCAGGCGCGCCAGACGATCGAGCGGCGCGTGAACGACCTGGGCGTGACCGAGCCCAGCATCTCCCAGCAGGGCAACAGTGGTGATCAAATCCTGGTCCAGCTCCCTGGCGTCACCGACGTCGAGCGCGCGAAGGAGATCATCCGGTCGACCGGGCTGCTGGAGCTCAAGATTGTCGAGCAGGGGCCGTCGCCCACGAAGGAAGGGCTGATGGTCAACGGCCAGGCGCCGCCGAACACTGAAATCGTGCCGGGCGCCACCGGCGTGCCGGGCGAGCCCGCGGGAACCGTGTACTACCTGGTGAAGAAAGTCGCGGCGGTCACCGGCCGCGATCTCCGGAACGCGCGGCCGTCGCTCGACCAGAACAACCAGCCGGCGGTCAGCTTCACGCTGAACACCGAAGGCGGACGGAAGTTCGGCAAGGTCACGAGCGAGAACATCGGCCGGCAGTTGGCGATCGTGCTGGACGGCCGCGTGCAGTCCGCGCCGCGCATCGACGGCAGGATCAGCACCGACGGCCAGATCTTCGGAACGTTCACGCAGGAAGAAGTGCAGAACCTGTCGCTCATCCTGCGGTCGGGCGCGCTGCCCGCGACACTGACGTACCTCTCGGAGCAGACGATCGGGCCGACACTGGGCGCCGACTCGATCCGGTCGGGCGTGACGGCGTCGGTGGTCGGTCTGCTCCTCGTCGCGGTGTTCATGCTCATCTACTACAGGCTCTCGGGCGTGAACGCGGTCGTCGCGCTGATCTTCAACCTCGTGATCCTGCTCGGCCTGATGGCGTACGTCGGCGCCGTCATGACGCTGCCGGGCATCGCGGGCTTCGTGCTGACGATGGGCATCGGCGTCGACTCGAACGTGCTGATCTTCGAGCGCATCAAGGAGGAGCTCGACGCCCAGCGCGGAGTCCGGGCGTCCATCAACGCCGGCTTCAGCCGCGTGTTCTGGACGCTGGTCGACACGCACATCTCGGCGCTCATCTCGGCCGCGTTCCTGTTTCAGTTCGGGACCGGCCCGATTCGCGGTTTCGCCGTAACGCTGTTCTTCGGTCTCGTGTCGAACCTGTTCACGTCGCTCTTCGTGTCGAAGACGCTCTATGAGGTGGCGTTGGCGAACCGTCAGCAGGTCGCCACGCTCAGCATTTAACGCCATGCATATTTTCAAGAACGCCAACTACGACTTCCTCCGGTGGCGCTGGCACGCGCTGGCGATCTCCTGGCTCATCATCCTCGCCGGGATCTTCACCATCGCCACGAAGGGGATTCCCAAGGGCGTGGAGTTCGCCGGCGGCACCGTCGTCATCGAACAGTTCGATCAAGCCGTGTCGGTGCAGCAGGTGCGCCAGGCGCTCGACCGCAACTATGCGGCCGGCGGGCAGAACACCGTCGTCCAGACCTACGGCGACCCCGCCTCCCGGCAAATCATGATTCGGGTGCCCCAGGTCGGCGCGGAGTCGGGCTCGTCGCTGAGCCGCGAGGCGGAGCAGGTCGAGGACGCGCTCAAGAAGTCGAACATCGGCGGGTTCAAGCGGCAGGGCGCGGAAATCGTAGGCGCCACGATCGGCGCGGAGCTGACGAGCAAGGGACTGTGGGCGACGGCGCTCTCGCTCGTCGGCATCCTCGGGTATCTGGCGTTCCGCTTCCAGTTCAGCTTCGGCGTGGGCGCCGTCGTGGCGACGATTCACGATCTGCTCATCACGCTGGCGTTCCTGGCGTTCTTCCGCTACGACATGTCGCTGAACGTGATCGCCGCCATCCTGACGATGACCGGCTATTCAACCAACGACACGATCGTCATCTTCGACCGGATTCGCGAGAACATGCGGTCGATGCGGCGCGATTCGCTCAGCCACATCATCAACGCATCGGTCAACCAGACGCTGAGCCGGACGATCATCACCGCGGGCACCGCGCTCCTGACGTCGCTGGCCCTGTTCTTCTTCGGCGGCGAGGTGCTGCACGGCTTCGCGTTCACGATGGTCATCGGCATCATCACCGGCACGTATTCGAGCATCTTCATCGCGGCCGCCATCGTGAGCTTCTGGCGGGGCAGCGCGCCCACGCGCGCCGCGGCGCACGCGCCGGCGAGTCTCGCGGCGCCGAGCACGCCGCAACAGCCGCAGCGCAAGCAGAAGCCGCAGCGAAAGGCCAAAGCCTCGTAACTTGCCTACGACCGTACAAGCGGCGTTGCTCGGTCTCGTCCAGGGCGCGACCGAGTTCCTGCCGGTCTCGAGTTCGGCGCACCTGATTCTGGCGCGGGCGTTCTTCGGCTTCGACGGAGACAAGTTCGGACTGGCGTTTGACGTCGCGTGCCATCTCGGGACGCTCATCGCCGTCCTTATCTACTTCCGCCAGGATCTGATGCGGATGGTCGCGGCGGTACCGCGGTTCAACCCTGCCTCGGACGAGGAATCGCGGTTGATCTGGCTGCTCGTCGTGGGCACGATCCCGGCCGTGATTGCCGGACTGGCCTTCAGGCATCTGATCGAGGAACTGCGCACGCCGGCGGTGGCCGCGGTCACGCTCGCGCTGGGTGGGATCTTGTTTTTCGTGGCGGAGCGCGGCGTGAAGACTCGCAGCGACCGCTCGTTAACGGTGACGGAGGCGCTCCTGATCGGTCTGGCCCAGGCCCTTGCGCTGGTGCCGGGCGTCTCGCGATCGGGCGCGACGATCACGGTCGCGCTGCTCCTGGGTCTGCGTCGCACGGATGCCGCGCGGTTCATTTTTCTCCTGGCGATCCCCGCGATCCTCGGCGCCGCGGCGAGCGAGGCGCCAAAACTGCTCAAGGCTGGTGTCGAAGGCGGGGCGTCGCTCATCCTCATCGGCATCGCGGCGTCGGCGATTGTCGGGTACGCGGCCGTGAAGTACTTCATCCGCTATCTCGGGAATCACTCGCTCGCGGCGTTCGCGTGGTACCGGCTCGCGCTGGCGGCCACCGTGGTGGTGTGGCTCTATGCCGTGGCTGCGCCGTAACTTCATCGCCGGGTTCTTCGTCACGGTACCGCTGTTCATCAGCGTCGCCGCGTTGATTTGGATCTTCAACATCGTCGACGGTCTGACGACGCCGCTCTACGACCGGCTGCTCGGGCGGCGGATTCCCGGGCTGGGCACGCTGTCGACCGCGGTGGCCATCGTGCTGGTGGGCACGTTCGCCCGCAACGTCATCGGCCGGCGCATCCTGCAGCGCGCCGAGTCCTGGCTGCAGCGGGTGCCGGTGTTCCGGACGATCTACTCGCCGGTGAAACAACTTGTCACGGCGTTCTCGCCCGACAACGAGTCGGGCTTCAAGCGTGTCGTGATGATCGAGGATCCGCGACGCGGGTACGCGCTCGGGTTTCTGACGCGCGAGTTCACCGCGGATCGCGGCAATGGCCCGGAGGCGCTGCTGGCGGTCTACGTCCCGACCAATAACCTCTATTTAGGGGACATCGTGATCTGCGAGCGGAGCCGGGTGCTGTTTCCCGACATTTCGGTCGAGGACGGCATCAAGATTTTCTTGACCGGCGGCATGGCGCTGCCGCCCAAGGTACGCATATAATCCCAGCTTTTGCGCGACGTGTCAGATTGGGAGATGGGGAGAGTGGGGAGAGTGGAATGTCTGTGACCGTTCAGAAACTCCTCGGCCGGTTCGTCCTGCCGATACTAGGCCTTCTGTTGTGCAGCGTCATCCTCGCGTCACCGCGGCCGCTGCACGCCGCCATGCAGGCCGCTCAGCCGGCCGCCGCCGCGTCCGAGGCCGGCGGCGAAGCGAACCTGATCCTGCCCGATCTCTCGGTCGTCGAGTTCCACGGCGTCAACGGCCGCACCCTGCTGATGAGCGGCCTGCTGATCTGCGGGCTGGGTCTGCTGTTCGGTCTGATGACGTTCACCCAGCTCAAGAACATGCCCGTGCACAAGTCGATGCTCGAGGTGTCGGAGCTGATCTACGAGACGTGCAAGACGTATCTCACGACACAGGGCAAGTTCATTCTGATCCTCGAGATCTTCATCGGCTCGATCATCCTCATCTACTTCGGGTGGATCGAGCATCTCGAGCCGCTGCGCGTCGCGATCATCCTGCTCTTCAGCCTGATCGGGATCGCCGGCAGCTACGGCGTCGCGTGGTTCGGCATTCGCGTCAACACGTTCGCGAACTCGCGCGCGGCGTTCGCCAGCCTGCGGGGTAAGCCGTTTCCGATTTACCACATCCCGCTCCGCGCCGGGATGAGCATCGGCATGCTGCTCATCAGCGTCGAGCTGTTCCTGATGCTCTGCATCCTGCTGTTCATTCCGGGGACGCTCGCCGGCCCGTGCTTCATCGGCTTCGCGATCGGCGAGTCGCTGGGCGCCGCGGCGCTCCGGATCGCCGGCGGCATCTTCACGAAGATCGCCGACATCGGATCGGATCTGATGAAGATCGTCTTCAACATCAAGGAAGACGATGCGCGCAACCCGGGCGTGATCGCGGACTGCACGGGTGACAACGCCGGCGATTCGGTCGGTCCGAGCGCTGACGGCTTCGAAACCTACGGGGTCACGGGCGTCGCGCTGATCTCGTTCATCCTGCTCGCGGTGCACGACCCGAAGATCCAGGTGCAGCTGCTCGTGTGGATCTTCGTGATGCGCATCGCGATGATCATCGCCAGCGGCTTGTCGTACTTCGTCAACGAAGCGTTTGCGAAGAGCCGTTACGAAAACGTCGACAAGATGAACTTCGAGGCGCCGCTGACGTCGCTCGTGTGGCTGACGTCGATCATCTCTGTCGCGATCACCTACCTGGTTTCCTACTTCCTGGTGCCCGATCTCGGCGACGGCTCGCTGTGGTGGAAGCTGTCGACGATCATCACGTGCGGCACGCTGGCCGGCGCAATCATCCCTGAAGGCGTGAAGGTGTTCACGTCCACCGAATCGGGCCACGTCAGGGAAGTCGTGACGTCGTCGCGCGAAGGCGGGCCGTCGCTGAACATTCTGTCGGGGTTCGTCGCCGGTAACTTCAGCGCGTACTGGCTGGGCCTCAGCATCGTGACGCTGATGGGCGCCGCCTACGTGGTGAGCCGCTACGGCATGGCCGACCTGATGCTCGCGCCGGCGGTTTTCGCGTTCGGCCTCGTCGCGTTCGGGTTCCTCGGGATGGGCCCGGTGACGATCGCCGTGGACTCCTACGGCCCCGTCACCGACAACGCGCAATCGGTCTTCGAACTCTCGGTCATCGAGCAGATCCCCGGCATCAAGGAGTCGCTGAAGAAGGAGTACGGCTTCGACGTGCGATTCGATCGCGCGAAGGACCTGCTCGAAGAGAACGACGGCGCCGGCAACACGTTCAAAGCGACGGCGAAGCCGGTGCTCATCGGCACGGCCGTCGTCGGCGCGACGACGATGATCTTTTCGATCATCGTGAAGCTGACCAACGGGCTCACGCACGACGTGGCGAAGCTGTCGCTGCTGCACCCGCCGTTCATGCTGGGCCTCATCACCGGCGGCGCGGTCATTTACTGGTTCACGGGCGCCTCGGCGCAGGCGGTCACGACCGGCGCGTACCGCGCCGTCGAATTCATCAAGGCGAACATCAAGCTCGAAGGCGCGACGAAGGCGTCGGTGGAGGACAGCAAGAAGGTCGTCGAGATCTGCACGAAGTACGCGCAGAAGGGGATGTTCAACATCTTCCTGACGGTGTTCTTCTCGACGCTCGCGTTTGCGTTCCTCGAGCCGTTCTTCTTCATCGGTTACCTGATCTCGATCGCGCTGTTCGGCCTCTACCAGGCGATCTTCATGGCCAACGCGGGCGGGGCGTGGGACAACGCGAAGAAGATCGTGGAGGTCGAGCTCAAGCAGAAGGGGACGCCGCTCCACGCCGCCACGGTCGTCGGCGACACGGTCGGCGACCCGTTCAAGGACACGTCATCGGTGGCCATGAACCCGGTCATCAAATTCACCACACTATTCGGACTGCTGGCGGTCAGTTTGGCGGTCCGGCTGGCGGTCGAGCAGGGGCCGTTCGTCACGCGTGGGCTGGCGGCGATTTTCTTCGCAGTTTCGACGATCTTCGTCTGGCGTTCGTTTTACGGGATGCGTATCGGGTCGGAGTAGACTGGTGACCTCTTTTTACATCTGGCCCGATCTGGCCGCCAATTCGCTCGGCCATTTTGCCCGTTCCGGTGTCTAAGCGTACCGAGTTTCGTTGACTCCCTGTTTTGGGCCTGACTATAATCGGCGCCTTCTGCGCCACCTGACGCTGCTGTAGCTACCGAGGAGAGACCCCGTGGCACGTGACATGTTCGGCGATATCGTCGATCCCTCCATCAAGGTGGGCAGCAAGAAATGGTATACGGTTCCCGTGTCGATCATCGCGCACACGGTGATCATCGGTGCGATCGTCATCATTCCCTTGATGGCGGCTGACGTGCTCCCAACGCCGCCGGTCATGACGGCCTTCATCGCCGCCGCGCCGCCGCCGCCGCCCCCACCGCCGCCGCCACCGCCGCCGCCGCAGGCCGCGCAGGCGCCGAAGCCGCCGCCGGACGTCAACGTGAACGCGGCGCCGATCGAAGCACCGAAAGAAATCAAACCTGAAACCGGAATCGAGACCGCGCGCGGCGCCGTCGGCGGCGTCGAAGGCGGCATCGTCGGTGGCGTCACAGGTGGCATTGTCGGTGGCCTGGCGGAAGCGCCGCCGCCCCCCCCGCCGCCGCCACCTCCGCCCGCGCCGGTGCGCGTCGGCGGGAACATCAAGCCGCCCACCAAGATTAAGGATCAGAAGCCGGTGTACCCGGCCATCGCGCAGTCGGCGCGCGTCCAGGGTGTGGTGATTATCGAAGCGACCATCGGGCCCAACGGCCAGGTGCAGGAAGCCAAGGTGCTTCGTTCGATTCCGCTGCTCGATGCGGCTGCACTCGACGCCGTGCGCCAGTGGGTGTTCACGCCAACATTGCTCAACAACGTGCCGGTGCCTGTGATCATGACGGTGACGGTGAACTTCACGCTGCAATAGCGACGACGACACACGACAGACTTCGTATTTCGGACTTTCGGTATTCGAGGGAGGATGGACCGTGGATTTAATGCAGATGTATCAGTCGATGGGCGTGATTGCGAAGGGCGTGGCTCTGGTGCTCTTCATCATGTCAATGTGGTCGTTCGGCGTCGCGATCGAGCGCATCTTCACGTATACCCAGGCACGGAATCAGTCCAAGATGTTCGCCCCGCAGGTGGCCAAGCACCTGAAGGACGGCCGCTTGAAGGACGCCATCGCGCTGGCCTCCTCGAAGAACTACCGCTACAGCCACCTCGCCAAGGTCGTGCTCGCCGGTCTGCAGGAATATCAGTTCCAGCAGGAGAGCCAGGGCGGTCTGCAGCGCGAGGACCTGATGGACACCGTACGCCGGTCGATTCAGCGCGCATCGGCGCTGACGGCGTCGGACCTGAAGAAGGGCGTCTCGGCGCTCGCCACCATCGGGTCGACCGCGCCGTTCGTCGGACTGCTCGGCACCGTGGTCGGCGTCATCAACGCGTTCCAGGGCATCGGCGCGAGCGGCTCGGCCGGTATCGGCGCCGTCTCGGTCGGTATTTCGGAGGCGCTCGTCGAGACCGCGCTCGGCCTCGTCGTGGCCATCCCGGCGGTGTGGTTCTACAACTACCTCAGCGGCCGGATCGAGTACTTCAACGTGGAGATGGACAACTCCTCGTCGGAGCTCGTGGACTATTTCATCAGAAAGACTGCCTAGGGACGTCAGGAGATACCTATGGGAATGGACCTCGGCGGCGCCAAAGGCGGAGTCAAATCCGATATCAACGTGACGCCGCTCGTCGACGTCATGCTGGTGCTGCTCATCATCATGATGCTCATCGCGCCGATGTTGCAGCAGGGCGTGAGCGTCAAGTTGCCGACGGCGACGAACACGGTCGACAAGCCTGAAGTGCAGGGCCAGACCGTCATCGCGATCGGCCGCGACAAGCAGATCTACCTGAACGCGCATGCAATCGGGGAGAACGAGCTGGGCCGGAGGGTCACCGAGATCCTCGAGAACATGAAGGAAAAGATCGTCCTCATCAAGGCGGATGAGGAAGTCGAATACAGCGCCGTCATGGCGGCGATGGATCAGCTGCGTCAGGCGGGCGTCGAAGACATCGGCCTCATCACCGAGCGGAAGAAGGGCTCGGAAGCGGCAGGAGGCCAGTAATGTCACACGCACACCTGCACTTCGGCGCCGAGAAGGTCGTCAAGGGGGAAATGCCCCACGCCAGCTCGGACATGAACGTCACGCCGCTCATCGACGTGCTGCTCGTGCTGCTGGTCATCTTTATGGCGGCGCTGCCGCTCACACAGAAGGGTGTCGACATCAACCTGCCGGCCGAGAGCAAGAAATCGACCGATACGACGCCAGAGGTCAGCCAGATCGTGCTGAACTACGGCGCCGACAGGAAGATCGCCATCAACAACCAGGACGTCACGCTGCCGCAGCTCACCGAGCGGTTGCGCAACATCTTCGAACAGCGCAAAGACAAGACGATGTTCATCATTGGCGCCGGCACGCTGCGCTACAAGGACATCATGGAAGTCATCGACGCGGCCAAGGGCGTCGGCGTCGACAAGGTCGGGATCGTCACCGAAGGCATGCGCCGCGCCGGTGGCGCGACGACCGGAAGCAATTAGAAACTCAGAACTGAAAAGAGAAAACTGAAAAGTGTGGCCGCCTCGTTCAGCGAGGCGGCCATTTTTTTTGGAACTTTCCCCCGCACTGCCCGCAATACATGAAGGCCATGGAATCCGGAGCAGGCGACGACGCCCGGCTCGTCCGTCGGGTGCGGCAGGGCGACGAGGACGCCTTCACCGCGCTGTTTGCGGCCCATCACGCGGCGATCCACCGCTACGCGCTCCAGATGTGCGGTCCGGCCACGGCCGACGACGTCGTTCAGGAGGTCTTTTTGGCGCTGCTCCGCCAGGCCGACCGCTACGATCCCGCGCGGGGAGCGGTCCGGACGTATCTCTACGGCATCGCGCGGCATCACATGCTGAAGCGCCTGCCCGCCGCCGGCCTCGAGTCCGCGCTGGACGAAGACGACGAGGTGGCCGCCGTGCCAGCGACGGCGCTCGACGACCTGAGCCGCGCCGAAGCGATCGATCAAGTGCGCCAGGCGGTCCAATCGCTTCCGCCGACGTACCGTGAGGTCGTCGTGCTGTGCGAGCTGCACGAGATGGATTACGAGACCGCGGCGTCGATCCTCGAATGTCCGATCGGCACCGTCCGCTCGCGCCTGCACCGCGCGCGCGGGTTGCTCATGACCAAGCTCGTCGCGACACGGCGCGCGCTGGTCAGAGGTTGACACGATGAATGACGTTTCCGAATCAGAACGCGCGCTGACATCGGCCCTGCGGGCCCTCGCGCAGGACGACGACGCTCGCGCCCGGTCAGCCTCGACAGTGTCGAGCACTGTCGAAGCGCGTCTGCGGGCTGAAGTGCGCGCGCTGGGCGCGGCGCGGCGAGCGCGCACCCGCTGGCGCATCGGCCTCGCCGCCGCCCTCGTCGCCGCCGCGGCGATTCCGGCCTGGCAGTTCGCGAATCGCGGTCTGCAGTCGTCTGGGGCCGTCCCGCCCGCCGCTACCGGAGCTACGGCGACGCCGCGCGAGGAAATCACGACGGCATTTCTACCGCTCCTCTACAGCGACGTGCCCGTCGCTGGAGCCCAGATCGTCAGGCTGTCGGTTCCCAGATCGGCGCTGGCGTCGTTTGGATTGACGCTGCCGGAGAGTTCGTCCGCGCAGGACGCCACCACGAGCGCTTCCAGCGCAACGGTGGTCGCCGACGTCGTCGTCGGCGACGACGGGCTTGCGCGCGCCGTCAGATTCGTTCGCGCAGCAGGACCCACGGGGCTCAAGGAGCAAACACGATGACACGAGCACTCACGACCCGTCTGATTGCCGTTCTGATGTTCACTGCCGCGGCGGCGAGCGTGGCCGGTCAGCCACCTCCCGGCGGGCCTGGTGGAGGGCCTGCCGGTGGGGCGATGGCCCAGAGGCGCGGTGGACCGCCGCAAGGCGAGAAGATGCCGATGCCCGCCGGCATGTTCGAGTACGTCGGCGCGGAAATTCCGCTCGGTCCGATCGTCCGCGGCGCGCCTTTCTCAGGCGAGGGCGTGACCACCGTCACGCAGACGCTTGGCGACGGCACGCACATCGCGCGCACGACGACGGCGAAGTTGTATCGCGACAGCGACGGCCGCCTGAGACGTGAGCAGACGATCCTTGGGCTAGGCGCGCTCTCGGCGTCAGGCGACGCGCCGACGATCATCACCATCGTCGATCCTGTCGCCGGCCTGCAGTACGTGCTGGATGGCGTGCGGAAGGAAGCGTATCGCTCGGCGACGCCGAAGGCGCAGGCGCGGCGGGCGTTCGACGGCGCGCGCGGCCGATCGAGTCAGCCGGCAGGCGATCCGGGTGGCGTTCCGCCGCCTCCGCCGCCGCCACCACCGCCGCCGGGCCAGCGGCGTGAGGGTCGGCCTCCCGCGGGCGTGCCGAACGCGCCGCAACCGCTGGGCAGCAAGCAAATCGAGGGCATCGAGGCGGGCGGCGTGCGCCGCACGGAAACGATACCGGCGGGCCGGATTGGCAACGATCGGCCGATTGTGGTGACGGATGAGCGATGGGAATCGCCCGAACTGAAAGTGATCGTGTTGTCCGAGCATCACGACCCGCGGACCGGCGACGTCGAGTACCGCCTGATGAACGTCAGCCGCGCCGAGCCGCCGCACGATCTTTTCACGGTGCCATCGGACTACAAGATCATCGATGCGCCGCCGCCCCCGCCACCACCACCGCCGCCGCCGGGCCGGCCCGATCAGCAGCTATAAATAAGGATAGCGACGTGGACGAAAAAGGGCCGGGATGATTGCTCATCCCGGCCCTTCGTCTTTCTCGGACGTGATCGACTTAGTTGAACGTGTAGCGGAAGCTGAGCATCATCACGTAGACGTCCGCGATGCCAGCCGAGGTCTGCAGCGGCGAGGTGATGAGAAGGCCGTTGAGCGTCTGCAGGTTGTACGTGAGGCGTCCCTGCGCGTCGGCGCCTGGGCTCGTCAGAATCTGGCTGTTGACGAGGCGCTGGCCGATGCCCCAGTCCTTGTTCAGCAGGTTCCCGAAGTTGGTGATGTCGAGACGAATCTGACCGGAGTGTTTGTGCCCCGCGACGCTGTGGAAGAGGTCCTGCGTGACGCTCAGGTCCACGCGGTTGACCACCGGCAGGAACACGGCGCCGCGCTCCGCGTACTGGCCGCGATGCGAACTGAGGTAGCTGTCCGCGTTGATGAGCTGATCAAAGGCCGTGGCCTGATCCGCGGCCGTGTAGGTTCGCGTCACGCCACCCGACGTCACTGTCAGCGGCTTGAAGTTCATCTCGGACGTGCTGTTTGGGATGTAGATCAGATCGTTTGTCTGAGTGTCACCGTTGGCGTCCGAGGAGAAGGTGTAGCTCGTGTTGCCGTTGGTGTGGCCGTCCCAGAACACGGAGAAGGTCGTGGCGCCGAAGTTCAGGTACTGCGCCGTGTAGTTCGCGCTGAAAAACACGCGCTTGCCTGGCGAGTTGACCGAGTACGCCAGCGCCGGGTTGTTCGGGTCGAACACGATAGGATTCGCCGACCCCCACGAACTGCCCGCCGTGGACGACGGCTCGACGACGCTCCTCGAAATGCCGTAGTTGAAGCCGCCTCTGAACGAGAGTCCATGCGTCATGATCTTGGTCAACGCGCCAGAAATGTTCCACGATCTGTTCTCGTTCTGGTTCTTGATCACATAGTTCGCGGTGATCTGATTGCCCACCGCATTGTTGATGCGCTGGAAGCACTGGCCCACTTGACCATTCGCCGCACACGTTGGCAGCGAGACGGTGATCCCCGGAGCGGGCGTTGTCCCGGGAGTCGTCGCGGCCCACCGCGGCCGATTGTCCACGCCCAAGTAGGCGCCTTGCGCCGGAGGCAGGTTGGCGTTGATGTAGACCGGGTCGTTGATGTCGCGGTTGTAGATGTAATCGAGCGTGCCGACCAGGCCCCACGGGAGCTTGCGGTCGACGCCGATGTTGCTGCGCCACGTCTGCGGGAAGCGGAAGCTGTTGTCCGTCACGTCGAGCTCGTAGCTGGCCGCCGTGCCGCCGGTCGCCGCCGGTTTGTACTTGTCCGGGTTCGGGTTGAACGGGTATGCGTTCGTGTTGTTGGTACTGATACTGCCGTACAGCACGCCCGTGTTGCCGATCTGGTTCGAAATCCAGACGTACGGCGGCTTGCCGCTGAACAGGCCCGTCCCGCCGCGCACCTGCGTCATCTGATCTTTGTTCAGGTCCCAGTTGAAGCCCACGCGCGGCGACCAGTAGGCCGTCGTGGCCGGGAGAGCACCGGTGTTGTACTTCACGGCCGATCCGTCCTGATCGCGGAACGTCAGGGTGTCGGCCACGGGGTTGTCGAACGCCGTGTTGCCGAACTTCGGCACGTCCACGCGCAGACCGGCGGTCACGGTCAGGTTTGTCCTCGGCCTCCATTCGTCCTGCACGTAGCCGCCCGCGTAAATCACGTCGAGAGGCTGGAGCGGTGGCGTCGTCTGGCCCGGCTGCAGCAGGTACTTCACGTAGAAGTTGAGCGCGTTCACCGGCGCCACCGTGCGGTTCGGGTTCGCGAGGTACCCGTTGGCGTCCGCGTAGAAATCCGCGTAGCTGTTGTAGGAATACGAGCTCTGGATGCCGAAGTAGAACGAGTTGTCCGAGTGGAACTTCTCGAGCGTGCCGCCGAAGGTAATCGAATGGTCCTTCGCGAACTTCGTCACGCTGTCCTGCACCTGAAACGTCTTGTAGCGAAGCAGATTGTAGGGCGTGAACGGCTCGCTGCCGAACGAGGTCAGGGGGCTGCCCGTACCGTCGCTGATGACCACGAAGGGGAACAACGGAGTCTGCCCCAGCGGGCCGCGGCTCTCGTCCTGGAACGTGTGGCCGACGATCAGGTTGTTCGTCAGGTTGTTCCCGAACACCGAGTTCCATTCGCCCACGCCTGACTTGAGGTTCTCGAGAATCTCGTAGTTGGAGTTCTGGAACGTCAGGAAGTTCGTGGTGCCGCTCTGCCGGCTCGTACCAAGCGACGACGACCCCGACTGGTTGATCGGGCTGCTCGAGTCCAGCTGGTTGTACCGGAACGTCACCTTGTTGGCGCTGTTGACGTTGTAGTCGCCCTTGAGCATCCACGGCTTGGCCGGCGTCAGCTTCGGGATGTTGTCGAATGGGCCGGTGTCGTAGTTGAACTTCGACGAGAGGAACGAGCTGAGGGCGGTGAGGTCGGATGCGAGCACGCGCGTGGTGTTGCCCCCGACCGGCGCTCCACCTGGGTTGGAGCTGAACGTCGTCAGCGGTCGAGTGTCCTCCTGCTTCTCGTAGCTGCCGAAGGCGAACAGCTTGTTCTTGACGATCGGACCGCCCGCCCAGACGCCCGTCGTGTGCGTCGTGAAGTTAAGGGGATTGAAGCGGTTCGCCCCGGCCGTCGTGCCGACGAATCCGGAACACGTGTCCACGTTCGTGAGGTCCGAACAGTCTTCATTACGCGTGCGGCGGTACACCGAACCGGTAAACGAATTCGTTCCGCTGCGCGTGACCGTGTTCACGCCGGCGCCCGTGAAGCTGCCCTGGCGCACGTCATACGGCGCGACGCTGACCTGCACCTGCTCGATCACTTCGAGCGAGATCGGCGCGACGCCCGTGCGGTCGCCGATGCCGCCGGTGGTGACGCCCAGCCCGAACGAGTTGTTGAAATAGGATCCGTCCACGGTCATGTTGTTCGCGCGGTTGTCCTGGCCGGCGAACGTGCCGCTGCCGCCGTACTGCGGCGTCAGCCGCGTGATGTCCGTGATGCGGCCGGTCACCGTGGGCAGCGTCGCGAGATCCTCGCGCGTCACGGCCGTCGCCGGACCGGTGCGCGTCGAGCTGAACACGGGATCGCTCGCGCCCGACACGGTAATCGTCTCGGCGATCGACGCGACGGCCAGCGTGAACTCGACGTCCTGCGCCACGCCCAGGCTGAGCGTGATGTTGCTCTTGGCTTCCGTGCGGAAACCGGTCAATGACGCCGTGATCGTGTAGGGACCACCGACGCGCATGCCGGGAATGAAGAAATGTCCATCCGCCTGCGTGACGCCTTCGTAGTTCGTGCCCGACGGCTCGTGCACGGCCGTGATGGTCGCGCCGGGGATGACTCCGCCCTGCGCATCTTTCACGATGCCGGTAGCGCCGGCCGTGGTGACGCCCTGCGCGTTCGCGCGGCCGGCGGGACAGAGCAGCGCTCCGAGGGCCAGGACAGCGATCGTTCTCAGAATCGTGCGACTCATGTGTTCTCCATAGTTCGAGTGCGGTAACCGGGGAGCGGATGGAATCATGGGTTGTAAGAGGATGATGCCGAAAGACGGAGTATTTTACCCCTGACGCATGTGACGGCCGTGAAAAAAAGGCCGCTGGGTGCGAACCCAACGGCCTTTCGATCCAATGCGTTGTAGGGAGACGCGCGACTAGCTCGTGATGCCGGCGGCCTTCTTCTTCCTGAGCTCTTCCGCCTTATCGCGGAGCGTGTCGGCTTCCTTGATGAGGTCCATCGCCTTCCCGTGGTCCTTCTCCATATTGGCCTCCAGACGCAGCAGGAGGTTCTTGTACACCAGCGCCTCCATGTAGTCGGACTTGATCTTGAGCGCCCGATCCACGGCTTCTACGCCCTTCTGGACGAACGCGCGCTTCTCGCTCTCCTTCAGCTTGAAGTCGCGGTACGCCTCGTCCCAGTAGTAGACGGCGATCGTATGAAACGCCTCCGGATTGTTCGGTTCCTTCGAGGCGCGCTCTTCGAGCGCTTCAATGGTCTTGTCGAAGTGGCCCTGCCGGTTGTAGAACCCAGCCAACGTGGTGTAGACCGCGGGATCGCCCGGCCGGTTGCCCTTCGCGGCGACCAGAATGCGTTCGGCTTCGTCATAGACGCCCGCGTCCTCGTACAACTTGGCGAGCTGGAAGTACACGGCCGGGTCGCCCGGATCGTCCTGGATCATCTTCTGGAGCACCGGCTCGGCCTTGACCGGGTCGTTCAGCTTCTCGGCACCGTACGCCGCGACCAGGTACTGCAGCGAGAGCTTGCCGAGCGCCTTGTCCTTCGGGTCGGCTGAGACGTTCAGCTTGTCGGCCGCCTTCTGGTAGTTGTCAACCGCCTTCGTCAGCAGCTGGTCGTTGGCCGCTTCGCCCTTCTTGCTCGGCTTGTACAGGTTGTCGTAGCTGTTGCCGAGGAAGAAGTACGCCTGCGACAGATTGGGATCGGCGGCCACGGTGTCTTCGTACAGGCCTGCGGATTTCTTGTAGTCCTGCTGCTGGTAGGCCTGGTTCGCCGCCTTGAACGCCTTCATGGCCTGCAACTGGCCCACCTTGGCGCATCCAGACGACGCGACGAGTCCCAGGGTCAGCATCGCGACGCCTGTGAGCGATGCTCCCGACAAAGAACGCATTGAGCCCCCTTAAGAGTAGATTAGCGTGGCCGGAACCGCGTCAGTATAGTGAACCAAAAAATCGTACGTCAAGAACCGTAAGGGTCACGAGTTGTCATTTTTCCGCCGGTTTTTCGGCACCTTTCGAGGGAAAGCCCGTCCGGTGTGCCTATCATAGGGCACGCCGTCGCCCGACAAGGTGGTTAGACACCAGGTTCCATGATTCGCTTCGAGGATCTGCTCGAAAAAGTCCGGGCCTACAGTCCCGACGCTGACGTCGAATTGCTCCGTCGCGCCTATGTGTTTTCGGCGTTCGAGCACAAGGGACAGGTGCGCCACTCGGGTGAGCCCTACCTGATCCACCCGCTGGCCGTCGCCGACTTCCTCGCCGACATGAAGCTGGATGTGGTCGCCGTCGCCGCGGGCATGCTCCACGACGTCGTCGAAGACACGCTCACCACGATCGAGCGCATCCGCGAACTGTTCGGCCCCGAGGTCGCGCACGTCGTCGAAGGCGTCACCAAGATCAGCGCGATCCCGTTCTCGTCGAGCGAGGAACGGCAGGCCGAGAACTTCCGCAAGATGCTCCTCGCGATGGTGGACGACATCCGCGTCATCCTCGTGAAGCTCGCCGATCGGCTGCACAACATGCGGACGCTGAACCACCTGCCCGAGGATCGGCGGATCAAGGTGGCGCAGGAAACGCGCGACATCTACGCCCCTATCGCCAACCGCCTCGGGATGGGCAAGGTCAAGAACGAGCTCGAGGAACTGTCGTTCCGCTACCTCGAGCCGCAGGCGTATGAAGCGCTCCGGATCAAGGTGGACGCGAAGCGGCGCGCGACGGAAGGCCTCATCGAGGAGCTGAAGAAGACGCTGACCGCCAAACTGGCCGAGGCGCAGGTGCCGGTGATCGAGATTGACGGGCGCATCAAGCGCCTGTGGAGCATCAGCCAGAAACTGAAGCGCCAGAAGATCGAGCTCGAGCAGGTGTACGACTTCATCGCCATGCGCGTGGTCACCGACAGCGTCAAAGACTGTTACGCCGCGCTCGGGATCATTCATCAGACGTGGTCGCCGGTGCCGGGCCGCATCAAGGACTTCATCGCGATGCCGCGGCCCAACGGCTACCAGTCGCTTCACACGTCAGTGATCAGCGAGCACGGGATGCCGTTCGAAGTCCAGATTCGTACCGTGGCGATGCACCAAATGGCGGAGGAAGGCATTGCCGCGCACTGGAAGTACAAGGAAGGCCGCGTCGGCGATCAGCGCGACGAGCGCTACTTCAAGTGGATGCGCCAGCTGCTCGAGTACCAGCAGGAGGTCGGCGATCCGCAGGAATTCATTCAGAACCTCAAGGTCGAGTTGTACCCCGAAGAGGTCTACACGTTCACGCCCAAGGGGCTCGTCAAGGCGTTTCCGCGCGGCGCGACGCCGATTGATTTCGCGTACGCGATCCACACCGACGTCGGCCATCAGTGCGTCGGCGCCCGCGTGAACGGCAAGATGGTCCCGCTCCGATCCCATCTCAAGAACGGCGACATCGTCGAGATCATCACGCAGAGCAGCCACAAGCCGAGTCGCGACTGGCTGAACTTCGTCGTCACGTCGCACGCGCGCTACAAGATCAAGCATCTGATTCGGCTCGAGGAAAAGGCGCACGCGATCGAGCTCGGTCGGAGGCTGTTCGAGAAGGACGCGCGCCGCTATGACCTGAATCTCAAGACGCTGGCCGAAGGCAGCGAGGCGTGGACCAGGGTGCTGAGCGACGTCGGCGCGCAAAAGGCCGAAGACGTCTTCGCGCTGGTCGGATACGGTAAGATGTCGACGAAGCAGCTTCTCGCGAAGCTGGTCCCCGCCGACAAGCTGCGCGAGAAGCCGCCCGAGGGCGCCGTCGCGTCCGTCGTCCGGCGCGTTCTCGGATCGGGCGAAGAGAAGATCAAAGTCCGCGGCTTCGACGATCTGATGGTGTTCCGCGCGCGGTGCTGCAATCCGATCCGCGGCGAGAAGATCGTCGGCTACATCACGCGTGGCAAAGGCGTCTCGGTCCACTCCGCCACGTGTCCGAACGTCGTCAACCTGCTCTACGACCCGGAGCGCCGGATCGACGTCGAGTGGGACAAGTCGACGGGCACCGATGCGGCGGCGCGCTACACGGTGAAGCTGACGATGGAGGTCGAGGATCGGAAGGGCCTGCTCGCCGCCGTCAGCGCGAAGATCGCCGATATCAACACGAACATCAAGAACCTCGAAGCGCGCACCGACGACGTGCAGCACGCGCGCATCGACCTCACGGTCGAGATCAGCGATCTGAAACACCTGGAGAAGGTGATCAAGTCCTTGCGTGGCGTGGATGGCGTGCTGGGAGTCGAGCGGGCGGGCCGCGCCGGCAGTGTGTTGTAGGCGCGTTCAGACGTAGCTGGCGATGACGTCGATCTCGACGCGCGCGTCTTTCGGCAATCGTGCCACCTGCACGGTCGCCCTCGCCGGATACGGCTCGACGAAATACGTCCCGTAGATCTGATTGACCGCCCCGAAGTCGTTCATGTCGGCCAGGAACACCGTCGTGCGTACCACGTTCGCGAACGAGAGCCCGGCGGCTTTCAGCAGCGCGCCGACGCTGTCGAGCACGCGCCGCGTCTGCGAGCTGATGTCACCGTCGATCATCTGACCCGTGGCGGGATCGATGGGGATTTGTCCCGAAACGAACAAGAGCTGGCCGGCGCGCACCGCGGGTGAGTAGGGGCCGATCGCCTTCGGCGCGTCGGGGCTGGAAAGCGACTGGTTCACGGACCTGGGCTACGCGGCCTTCACGACGCGTCCCGAGCGGAGACACCGCGTGCACACGCGAATCCGCTTGTGGCCGCCGCCGACGATGGCCCTGACGGTCTGGAGATTCGGTTCGAATCGGCGCGGGCTCACGTTGTTCGCGTGGCTATGCTGACGTCCGACCACTGGTTGTTTCCCGCATATCTCGCAGCGTTTCGCCATAAGAGCACCTGGAATTCACAGAGCCGAAACACCTAGTCTAGCCGACGCCACTGACCCCGCGCAAGCTGCGACGGACGGAGCGTCAGGGCAGGATGATGCGCGGTTCCGGCGCGGCGCCCGCGGTCTCGGCCTCGCGATCGTCGGGGTTCTTGATGACGCGCGCGAGAAGATCGAGGAACGCGCGACGGTTGGTCTGATCGAGCGCGCGGATCTCGCGCACGGCGTCTTCAACGCGCCGCAAGACGACCGCTGCGTCCCGCTCGAATGGCGAACCGAGGCCCTTACCGGCGTCCAGCAGCGCCGGCTTCAAAGCCGACATCAGCCGCTCCGCCGGCAACGAAGCCGGCCGATGTTCGTAGATCACGCCGCGCGCCGACGTTTCAAATGTCGCGGCCAGCGCCGCCGTCGCTTCGGCCACGTCGTCGTCCACGAGCGATTGCAATTCAGACGGTTCATACCGCGTCAGGAACGTGTGGATGAGGAAGAAGAGTTGCGACTGGCGCTCGTTGAAGTCGCGCATGAACTGCACGAGGAGGCCCAAGTCGCGCTGCTGCTGCCGCACCTGAACTGCGGGGGGATGCTCGCGCGCGCTTGCGAGCCACGTACAGTCGGGCGGGCAATGTATCTGTACCAGCCGCTTCGTGCCGCAGCACACCGCACAGATTTGCTGGCCGACGGCTGGACAACCGCGCCGCGCCCGGCGGACGCCGCACAGAGGACAAACCACACGGGCATTATGTTCTAACTGAACCCGATCGACAGTTCTCGAAGACCACTGTGCGGACAAAACCACACCAACTCCCGTCATCTTGGGACAATTCCGCTACACTAGAATCGTCTCCTCAAATGGACAACACAGGTGCTGAAACTCCAGAACCGTTTCGTGATTGGCGGCGTCTAAGCGATCACTAGTTTTTGAACAAGCGGTTGACTCGTGATACAGCGAACTGTTAACAACTTCAAAATGAGTGGGTTGAAGCAGTCGGTGGCGACAGATTGTGGGTTTGTTGGACACCGGCCGTCGCGAAGTGGATGCTCGGCGACCACTGAAATCGAGCATCAGCGGCGGGCTTGCAATGGGACTTTAGTTCATCATAGAATTGGCAATTCATTTGCATAGCTGTGGGCAATCTTAGCGGAAGGGTGGCTGGCCGGCACAGGCTGGCGAGACGGGAAGGAGCGGCGATTATGAGGAACATTCAGAAAGCGGAAGCGGGAACGAAGATGTCGCGGACCCGCTATAGCGAACTCAAGCAGATGCTCGACGAGCGACGTCGCGAGATTCAAGCACAGGTGCAGGGTAAGATGCGCGGTGTCCGCGAAGAGGGCTCGTGGGGCGGGAAGCTCAACGAGGTGCTGGACGCGGTGGAGAGCGCCGAGGCCGACATCCAGGAAGATCTGGAGTTGGCCCTCGTTCAGATGAAGTCCGAGACGCTCAACAAGATCACCGATGCGCTGACGAGGCTGGAGCAGGGCGATTACGGCAACTGCTACGAGTGCGGTGAAGAGATCGCCGAGAAGCGCCTTCGCGCGCTTCCGTTCGCGGTCCGCTGCAAGGATTGCGAAGAGGCGAAAGAGGTCGCTGAGCGGCGCGAACGACAGCTCGCCGCGCGGCGCGGTTCGGCTTCACTCTTCTTCGACATGTAATACGCGGCGACCCATCAGGTTACTGATACGGGGCTCCGCCGGTGGCGGAGCCCAAACCCCTCCGCCCCGTCGATCCCCTCATCATCCCAGGATTGTCCGGCGTCATCCGGACAGAAAGAGCTCGCGATGAGCGATCAGCTCGAGAACCTCCCGTCCGAGGACGTCTCGATCGGCGATCGGCCACCCACGATTCCGTCGGAGCTGCCGATCCTCCCGCTTCGGGATACCGTCCTTTTTCCGAATTCGTTCATGCCGCTGGCCGTCGCCCGCGCAAGCTCCGTGCGGCTGATTGATGATGCGATCGCAGACGGCAAGTTGATCGCGGTGTTCACCCAGCGCGACGCGGCGATCGACGAGCCTGGTCAGGCCGACCTGTGCCCGGTCGGCACGGCGACACACATCCACAAGATGTTCAAGCTGCCGGACGGCAGCGTGCGGCTGATCGTCCAGGGCCTTGCACGGCTGAAGCTCGACGAAGTGATCTCGGCGCGTCCGTACCTGCGCGCCCGGGTCAGCGCGGTCGCGGAGGACGTGAAAGACGTGGACCGGCTGGAGATCGACGCGCTGGCCAGGAATATCAAGACCAACTTCCAGCAGGTTGTCTCGCTGTCGCCGCTGTTGTCCGACGATCTGCAGACGCTCGCGATGAACATCGCGGAGCCCGGCCGGCTCGCCGATTTCATCGCGTCCTCACTCTCCACCATCAGCACGGAAGTGAAGCAGGAGATCCTGGAAACGCTCGACGTGCGCGCGCGCATGGACAACCTGAACCGCATCCTGATCAAGGAGCTCGAGGTCCTCGAGCTCGGATCCAAGATCCAGTCGCAGGTGCAGTCCGAGGTCGGCAAGAACCAGCGCGAGTACTTCCTGCGAGAGCAGATGAAGGCGATCCAGAAGGAGCTCGGGGAGAGCGACGATCAAACGAAGGAGATCGAGGAACTCGCCGAAAAGATCGAAACGGCCGGAATGCCCGAGACGGTGAAGAAGGAAGCGCTGCGCGAGCTCGATCGATTGTCCAAGATGCCGGCGGCCGCCGCCGAATACACCGTGTCGCGGACGTACCTCGATTGGCTGGTGGCCCTGCCTTGGAACAAACGTAGCGACGAAGTCATCGACCTGCCGCTGACCAAGAGCGTGCTGGACGCCGACCATTCCGGCCTCGAAAAGGCGAAGGATCGCATTCTCGAGTACTTGGCCGTCCGCAAGCTCAATCCGGCCGTCAAGGGACCGATCCTCTGCTTCGTCGGCCCTCCGGGTGTCGGCAAAACGTCGCTCGCGAAATCGATCGCCCATTCGCTCGGCCGCAAGTTCGTCCGCGTATCGCTCGGCGGCATGCGCGACGAGGCGGAGATTCGCGGGCATCGCCGGACCTATATCGGCGCGCTGCCGGGCCAGATCATCCAGGGCCTGCGGCGCGCGGAGACGAAGAATCCAGTCTTCATCCTCGACGAGATCGACAAGCTCGGTTCGGACTTCCGCGGCGATCCATCATCGGCGCTGCTCGAAGTCCTAGATCCCGAGCAGAACAACACGTTCCGCGACCACTACCTGGACGTGCCCTTCGATCTGTCGGAGGTCCTCTTCATCACGACGGCGAACATCCTCGATCCGGTCCCGCCGCCACTCAAGGACCGCATGGAGGTTCTCGAGATCGCCGGCTACACCGAAGAGGAGAAACTGAAGATCGCGACCGACCATCTGGTCGACAAGCAGATCAAGAATCACGGACTGACCGCGGAGTACATCCAATTCACGCCGGACGCGCTGCGCCGGGTGATTCGCGGCTACACACGCGAGGCGGGCGTCCGCAATCTCGAGCGCGAAATCGGATCGCTCTGCCGGAAAGTGGCCCGGCGGCGCGCGGAGGGCAACGAGTCGCCCATCGAGGTCACGCCGGACGCCGTCGTCGACATGCTGGGCGCCCCGAAATTCCTCGACGAGGAGATGGAGGAGCGCACGAAGTACCCGGGCGTTGCGATCGGCCTGGCGTGGACCGCGGTCGGCGGCGAAGTGCTGTTCGTCGAAGCGTCGCGCATGGCGGGCACGGGCTCGCTCACGCTCACCGGACAGCTCGGCGACGTGATGAAGGAGTCGGCGCGAGCGGCGCTGTCGTGGCTGCGCATGCACGCGAAGGAATACAACATCGATCCGGATTTCTTCAAGAGCGCGGAGATTCACATTCACGTGCCGTCGGGCGCGATCCCGAAGGACGGCCCGTCGGCCGGCGTGACGATGGCGACCGCGATGGCGTCGCAGCTCACGGGCCGGCCCGTGCGCGGCGACATCGCGATGACCGGCGAGATCACGCTCTCCGGCCGCGTGCTGCCGATCGGCGGCGTGAAGGAGAAGGTGCTCGCGGCCCGGCGCCTCGGCATTCACGAGGTGATTCTGCCGAAGCAGAACGCGAAGAACGTCAACGAAGATCTGACGCCGGAGCTGCGGAAGAATCTGACGGTCCACCTGGTCTCGACCATCGACGAGGTGCTCGCCCTCGCCCTGCAGCCGGTGTCGTCGGACACCCGGCCGGTCAAGAAGCACCACAAGGCCAGCGGGCCGATCGCCGCGCGTCCCTAGACGCGGTCCGCGTGCCCGCCTGCATCGTCTACTCGGCCCGGTATCACATCGATATCGGGCCGCATGTCTTTCCCACCCGCAAGTACCCGCTCGTATACCAACGACTCCTCCGGTCCGGCGCGATCGCGGAGGCCGACGTGATCGAGCCGCGCGCGGCCGGCTGGGACGAGCTCGCGCTGGTCCACACCGCCGAGTACCTGACCAAGCTACGCACGGGTGTCATGTCGTCTGAAGACTTCGCGCAGCTCGAGCTCCCGTGGTCGGAAGAAATGGTCGAGGCATTTCGGATCATGGTCGGCGGGACGTGCCAGGCCGCGTTCATTGCCTGCGGCCTGGAAGGAAGAAGTGAGAAGGCCGAAGGAAGAAGTCAGGAGGCAGAAGGCAGAAGGCCGGTGGTGTGTCACATCGGCGGCGGGCTGCACCACGCGTTTCCGAATCACGGTGAAGGGTTCTGTCCCTTCAACGACGTCGCTGTCGCGGTGCGCCTGCTTCAGTCGCGCGGCGTCGAGCGCACCGCCATCATCGATCTCGACGTGCATCACGGCAACGGCACGGCTTTCATCTTCGAGTCGGATCCGCGCGTCTTCACCTTTTCGATGCACCAGCAGCACAACTACCCGATGTGGAAACCGCGCGGCTCCTTCGACATCGGCTTGCCCGACGGCGCGCGCGATGCCACGTACCTTGCCGAGCTCGAACGCGCTCTGCCGCGGGTGATGGAGACCGGACCGCACTGCGTGTTCTATCTGGCGGGCGCCGATCCGTACGAGGACGATCAGCTCGGCGGGCTTCGACTGACGAAAGAGGGGCTGCGCCAGCGCGATCGAATGGTGATTGCGGCGGCGCGGAGAACCGGGGTGCCGCTCGTCGTCGTCCTCGCCGGCGGCTACGCCCGCCGCGTCGAGGACACGATAGCCATCCACGTCGCGACGATCGAGGAAGCCGTCACGCCATGAGCGTCAGGGCGTACGCGGTCTTGAGATCGATGATCTCGCCGCGCGCGACCATGGCCCGCGCCTCATCGACCGGCACGACGCGCGTCTCGATGTCCTCGTCCTCGTCGGGCTGATGCGGGGAATCCGGCGCCGGCGCGCGAAGATCGGAGACGCGGAAGAAAATCAGCTCCTCGTCGCAGAAACCCGGCGCCGGAAACAGGCCGCGGATGCGCTCGATCCGATGCGGGACGCGGCTGATTTCCTCCTCGCACTCGCGGCGCGCCGCCTCTTCGGCCGACTCGCCGGCATTCAGACGGCCCGCGGGAAACTCCCAGGTCATCCGATCGATCGGCGCGCGGTACTGCCGGATGATGACGACGCGGCCGTCGTCTTCGAAGGGAATCAGGACGACCGACGGCGAGTGCCGCACGATCTCGACGCGATGCGTCCGGCCGTTCGGAAACAGGCGCTCGCCCGTCTCGACTGAGAACACGCGTCCTTCGTAGACAGTTTCCATACGGTCGCGGCCTCCAGGATCCCGGTGTCTATGGGTCTCCGTGCAGTGCGGGATCGAACTTCTCGTGCAGCTCGTCGAGCACCTGCTGCAGGTCTTCGGGCAGCGGGCTCGCGAATTCCATCCGCCGCCCTTCAATCGGGTGCGTGAACGCGAAACGAGCGGCGTGGAGGAACGGCCGGCTGAGATGCGTGACCGCCCGCAGGTCTCCGGGCACGCGCCGGTGGACGCCGCCGTAGACCGGATCGCCGACGACCGGGTGGCCGATCGCGCTCAGGTGGACGCGGATCTGATGCGTGCGTCCGGTGTGAATCGCGAGGTGCGCGAGCGTCAGCATCCGCCCGAAGTGTTCGGCCTTCGTGATGCGTGTCACGGCCTCGCGGCTCCGGCGCGCGCGCGCGGACATCTTCTTGCGATCGCCGGGATCGCGTCCGATCGGCAGATCGATCCGCCGGCCGGCCATCACCTCGCCCCACACGAGCGCGATGTACTCTTTTTCCACTTCGCGATCGTGGAACTGCCGCGCGAGCTCCTCGTGCGCCGCGTCGTGCTTGGCGACGACCATCAGCCCCGACGTCCCGCGATCGAGCCGATGCACGATCCCCGGTCGCTTCTCGCCGCCGATGCCGCTGAGATCGTCGACGTGATGGAGCAGCGCGTTGACGAGCGTGCCGCTCGCGTGGCCCGCCGCGGGGTGGACGACCATCCCGGCCGGCTTGTCGACGACGATGACGTCGGAGTCCTGGTAGAGGATCGGCAGCGGCAGCGCTTCCGGCTCCGGCGACGCCTCGACCGGCGCGGGTACCTCGACGGCGACGGCCTGGCCGGCTTTGACGGGCTGATTCGCTTTCGCCGGACGTCCCGCCACCATGACGCGGCCGTCCTTGATCAACCGCTGGATCTGCGACCGCGACTGCGGAAGCACGGTGACGAGAAACTGATCGAGGCGAGCGCCCTCGCTCTCCGCAGGGACCGTGATTGTCTGGGTGGACATCAATCTGGCGGGTCCACACGGACCCGCCCTGCACCTTGTAGGCCGGGTCCTTTCGGACGCGGCATTAAGCGGCTTTGGCAGCGCGCTTGGGCTCGGGCGAAATGGCGCGCGACAGGTACACGAGCATCCCGATCGCCAGCGGCGCGAGCAGGATCGAGATGAACTGCGACGTCGAGAAGATGCCGACCGTCCCGCGCTCGTCGCCGCGATAGAACTCGATGATGAACCGCGAGACGGCGTAGAGCAGCATGTAGAGCCAGAACGTGCGGCCCGCGAACCCGCGGCTCCTCCGCTCGATCCAGAGCAGCGCTACCAGAATCAGGAACTCCGCGCCCGCTTCGTAGAGCTGTGTCGGATGCAGCGGGACGCCGAGCGGCGTGCCCACGTTGCTCGCGGCGAACGGATCGGTGAACGTGATGCCCCACGGCTTGCCGGTCGGCTTGCCGTAGCAGCAGCCGGCGAAGAGGCACCCGAACCGGCCGACGACGTGGCCCAGCGCAATTCCCGGCGCAAACACGTCGCACGTCGTCCAGAGCGGCAGGCCCGCCCGGCGGATGTAGGCGAGCGCGACGACGACCGCGAGGATCAGGCCGCCGTAGAACACGCCGCCGACGCGCACAAGCGTCAGCAGCTCGCGCGGGTTGGCCGTGAACGACTTGAAGTCGACGACGAGGAGGAGCAGTTTCGCGCCGACGAGCGCGCTGATGATGATGTAGATGCCGAGATCGAGGATGCGATTGTCGTCGAGCCCGCGCGCTTTCGCCCGGGTGGTCGCGAGCTTCAGGCCCAGCAGATACGCGGCGGCCAGCAGGACGCCGTACGTGTAGACCGTGATCGCGCCGAGCTCGAAGAGTCGTGGGTACATAAAATTCGCTCGCCTGAAGGCTCGCGCTACGTCTTGCCGCGCTTGTCGACGCCGAGCATGTCGAGAATCATGATCGCGACGCCGAACGAAATGGCCGAGTCGGCGACGTTGAACGCCCAGAAATGATACGTCCGCCAGTAGACGTCCACGAAATCGACGACGGATCCGGCGACGAGGCGGTCGATGAGATTGCCGGCCGCGCCGCCGATGATGAGCGACAGGCCGATCCGCGCGATCAACTGATGGTGCGCCAGGCCCGCCGCGTACACGCCGACGCCAATCAGCGCCGCCGTCGCCACAATCGCGATCAGCGCGGTCTTGAACGGGAAATCCGCGTAGTTGAGGATCCCGAACGCCGCGCCGCTGTTGCGGACGTGCGTGAAGTCCACGAGTCCCGGAACGATCGTCACGCTCTGGTGGATCGCCAGCGTCGCCCGCACGAGCGCCTTCGAGATCTGATCGCAGGCGACGATGAGGAGGGGCAGCCACACTTCGAGCCGCCTCGGCCGCAGGGGCGTCGCGTCACTTGGTCCCGCTCCATTGATCACGTCGACGTCGTCCAGGGCGTCGCTCATGCGGCTTGGTCGCCTGGTGACAGCGCCTCCTGGCAGCGTCCGCAAATCCCCGCCCACGCCGGATCGCTCGACACCTCCGGCACGTAACGCCAGCAGCGCTCGCATTTCACGCCCGTCGCGCGCTCGATTCCGATCAGCAGGTCGCCGACGTCGTTCCCAGGGCCTCCCGGCCCGGGACGCAGCTCGACCTCCGACACGATGAAGAGCATCGGCAGTGCCTGCGCGTGGGCCTGCAGCGGCGCGAGCACCGCCGCCGGTCCAGTCAGCACGACCTTCGCCTGGAGCGAGCTGCCGATCTGCTTGTCCTTGCGCATCGGTTCGATCTTCGCGAGCACCGCGTCCCGCACTTTGACGAGCGCGTCCCACTGCGCCAGGAGCCCGGCATCCGCCCACGTCTGCAACTCGGACGCGGCGGGGAACACGGCCATGTGCACCGACTCCTCGTGCGGCCCCGGCAGGAAGCGCCACAGCTCGTCGGCGGTGAACGACACGATCGGCGCCATCAAGCGCGTCAGGCCGTCGGCGATCAGATACATCGCGGTCTGCGCGGAGCGCCGCTCTCTGGAGCGCGCCGCGAACGTATACATCCGATCCTTGGAGATGTCGTTGTAGAACGCGCTCAGATCGATCGTCGCGAACGTATTCAGCGCCTGAAAGATCGTTCCGTAGTCGTAGTCCTCGTACGCCTTCAGCACGCGCTGGCCGAGATCGGCGTAGCGCGCGAGGATGTAGCGATCGACCTCGTCCATCTGCGCCGGCGGGACGCGGTCGGTCGCCGGATTGAAATCGTACAGGTTCGCGACCAGGTACCGGAGCGTGTTGCGGATCTTGCGGTACGCCTCGACGACGCGCGCGAGGATCTCCTTGCTGATCCGGATCTCCTGCGTGTAGTCGCTCATCGACACCCACAGCCGCAGGATGTCGGCGCCGCTCTGCTTGATGATGTCCAGCGGCTCGATCGAATTGCCGAGCGACTTGGACATCTTCCGGCCGTCCTCGGCGACGATGAAGCCGTGCGTGAGGACTTGTTTGAACGGCGGCCGGCCGCGCGTGCCGAGCCCGACCATCAGCGAGCTCTGGAACCAGCCGCGATGCTGGTCGCTGCCCTCGAGGTAGATGTCAGCGGGCCACGTCAGCTCCGGCCACGCCGACAGCACGGCCTCGTGGCTCGAGCCCGAGTCGAACCAGACATCGAGAATGTTCATTTCGCGATCGAACTGCGATTCGCCGCACGACGGGCACGTCAGGCCAGCCGGGACGAATTCCTCCGTCGGCCGCTCGTACCACGAATCGGCGCCGTACTGCTCGAAGACCCGCGCCGCCTGCTCGACGATCGCCGTCGTCACGATCGCCTCGCCGCATTTCGCGCAGTCGAGCGCCGGGATCGGCACGCCCCACACGCGCTGGCGCGAGATGCACCAGTCGGGGCGGTTCGCGATCATGTTGTACATGCGGTCGTGGCCCCACGCGGGAATCCACTTCACGTCGCGATCGATCGCATCGAGCGCAGTCTGGCGCAGCGTCCGCTGCCCTGTGCCCTCAGCCCTTTGCCCTCTGACCCGCAGCTCGCCATCGAGCCGGATGAACCATTGGCTCGTGGCGAGAAAGATCACAGGATTGTGGCACCGCCAGCAGTGGGGGTACTGGTGCGAGAACGCCTCGCGATGCCACAGACGGCCGCGCTCTTTCAGCGCTTCCTCGATCTTCGGGTTCGCGTCGAACACGCGCTGACCGCCGAACAGCTCCACGCTGTCCAGAAAATGTCCGCCAGGGCCGACCGGCGCGTAGATCTCGAGGCCGTACTTCATCCCCGTGTTGAAGTCGTCTGCGCCGTGGCCAGGAGCCGTGTGCACCGCGCCCGTGCCCGCGTCGAGCGTGACGTATTCGCCCAACACGCCGTCCGACGGCCGCGCGTAGAGCGGATGCTGGAAGCGGATGTGCTCGAGCGTCCTGCCTTTCATGCGCGCGATGGGCTCGCCGAACGTTTTGCCGCCCGCGGCGGCGACTCTCGGCGCCAGCGCCTCGGCGACGATGACGCATCGACGCTCGGCTGAAGCCGTCGCGCTACTGTCCACCTCGTACGCGGCGTAGTCGAAGTCCGGGTGAAACGCGATCGCCAGGTTCGACGGAATCGTCCAGGGCGTCGTCGTCCAGATCAGGACCGAGACATTCCTGCCGGCTAACGCCGGTACACGTGACGAGAGCTCACGGGCACTCTCGTCCAGCAACGGGAACTCCACGTAGATCGACGGCGACGTGTGATCCTCGTACTCGACCTCTGCTTCGGCCAGCGCCGTGCGGCAGTGGATGCACCAGTGGACCGGCTTCTTGCCCTTGTAGACGAGCCCCTGATCGACGAACCGCCCGAACGCGCGGACGATCGCGGCCTGGTACTTGAAGTTCATCGTCAGGTACGGCGCGTCCCACGTGCCGAGGATCCCGAGCCGCTGGAACTGCTCGCTCATCGTCCCGACAAAGCGCTCCGCGTACGCGCGGCACGCGCGGCAGAAATCCGCGACGGACATTTGACGCTTTTTCGGCCCGAGCTCGCGATCGACCTGCAGCTCGATCGGCAGGCCGTGGCAGTCGTAGCCGACGACGTAGGGCGCGTCGAAGCCGGCCATCGATCGCGACTTGACGACGAACTCCTTGAGGATCTTGTTGAGCGCCGTGCCGATGTGGATGTTGCCGTTGGCGTACGGCGGGCCGTCGTGCAGCACGAACTTCGGCGCGCCCGCGCGGCGCGCGCGGATCTTCCCGTAGAGGTCCATCGCCTGCCAGCGCGCGAGCATCTCGGGCTCGCTCGTCGGCAGGTTCGCCTTCATCGGGAACTCCGTCCGCGGCAGGTTGACCGTGTCCTTCCACTCAGGCATGGGTATCGAACGATTCTATTATGATCTGACGGCGGGCATCCCCCGCGGCTCATGAAACAGACACGGCTCGACAACGGACTCTACGTGCTCGTGCAGGAGGAGCACACCGCGCCCCTCGCGTCGGTGTGGTGCTGGTACAAGGTGGGCTCCAAGGACGAGCGGCCCGGCCTGACCGGCGTGTCGCACTGGTGCGAGCACATGAATTTCAAGGGCACCACCAACATTCCCCGCGACCGGGTGAAGGGCATCATCGAGCAGTTCGGCGGCAGCTGGAACGGCTACACCTGGATCGATCAGACGACGTATCTCGAGACGGCGACGCGCGACGCGCTGGACCGCATGCTCTTCATCGAGTCCGAGCGCATGGCGAACTGTCTCTACCACCCGGACGACTGCGAGTCGGAGCGCACCGTCATCATCTCGGAGCTGCACGGCGGCGAGAACGATCCCGATCAGCTGCTCGATCAGGAGCTGACCGCCACGGCGTTCAAGGCGCATCCGTACCAGCATCCGACGATCGGCTGGCTGTCGGATCTCGAGACGATGACCCGCGACGATCTGTACGGCTACTACCGCCGCCATTACGTCCCCAACAATGCGACGCTCGTGATCGTCGGCGACGTGGATACCGACGACGCGCTGCGCCGCGTCGACGCGCACTTCGGCCGCATCGCGCCCGGCGCGCCCCTCGAACGGCGCACCACGGTCGAGCCCGAGCAGACCGGCGAGCGTCGTCTGACGATTCGGAGGGAAGGCACGACGGCGTACCTGAAGGTGGGATTCCACGTCGCGTCCGCGACCGATCGTCACTTTGCGCCGATGCTGCTGCTCGACGCGATCCTGACCGGCGCGAAGGGCGTCAACCTGTGGTCGAGCTTCCGCGTGCCGCCGCCTCAGCGCAGCGCGCGCCTGTATCGCGCGCTCGTCGAGCGGGGGCTGGCCTCGTCCGTCAATGGAGCGATCGTGCCGACCGAGCAGCCGTTCCTGTACACGCTGTCCGCGACGGCGACCGATGGCACGCCGCTCCCGTCGGTCGAGTCAGTGCTGCTCGAGGAACTCGATCGCGTGCGCCGCGACGGCGTCACCGAGCCGGAACTGGCGAAGGCGAAGGCGCAACTCCGCGCACGCATGATCTTCGACGGCGACAGCGTGACCAACATCGCGCATCAGCTCGGCTATTTCGCCACCATCGCGAGCGTCGACGTGTTCGCGGCGCTGCCCGCGCGGCTGGCGGCTGTGACGGTCGATGACGTTGCCGCAGCTGCGCGAGACGTCCTGCCCCCGCACAACCGCACCGTCGGCTGGTTCGATCCGTTGCCTGTCGGCAACGGAAGTTCGAAGTCTCAAGGCTGACGTGTGAGTCTGTCGCCCGCCCGCAACGTCCTCGCCAACGGGGCCACACTGCTCGTCAAGGCGACATCCAAGACGCCCATCGTGGCGATCAATCTGGCGATGCGCGCGGGATCGATCGCGGATCCGCCAGACGCGCCCGGCGCGACGTGGCTCCTGTCGCGCGTGATCGATCGCGGCACGGCCTCGCGATCGGCCGCCGAGGTCGCCGAGGCGCTCGACAGCCGCGGCATCACGCTGAACATCGCCGTCTCGCGACATCTGTTCAGCCTCGTGTGCACGTGCCTCGCCGAGGACTTCACCCCGGTGCTGGCGCTGCTCGGCGACATCTTGATGGCGCCTTCGCTGCCCGACCAGGAAATTGCGACGCGCAAGGGCGAAGTCATTACGGCGATCCGGGAAGACGAGGACAACCCGGGCGTCCGCGCGACGGAGGCGCTGATGGCGCTCCTGTATCCGGACGGTCATCCGTATGGACGTCGCACGAAGGGATCGATCGAGTCGGTCGAGGGCCTGACGCGCGATCGGTTGCTGGGGCTCCACGCGGGCCGCTTTGCACCCGGCGCGTTGTCTGCGGTGATCGTCGGCGACGTCGACGCGTCGCGCGCGCGCGACGAAGTCACGCGCGTGTTCGGCGGCTGGCGCACACCGTCGCCGCCGCCCGTCACGCTTCCGCCGGTGAAGCCGGCGTCGTCACGGCAGCGCGTCGTCATCCCGATGATGAACAAGGCGCAGGCCGACGTCGCGTACGGCTTCACGACGATCACGCGGGGCGATCCGGCCTACTACGCGTTCTGGCTGATGAACGTCGCGTTCGGCCAGTACGCGCTCGGCGGCCGGCTCGGCGACAGCATCCGGGAGCGGCAGGGGATGGCGTACTACGTGTCGAGCGCGCTCGACGCCAACGTCGCTGAAGGACCGCTGGCGATCCGCGCGGGCGTGAGCCCGGCGAACGTGGATCGCGCGGTGGCGTCGATCGATGAAGAAGTCGCGCGACTGGTGGCTGACGGCCTGACGCCGCGGGAGCTCGACGAATCGCGGCGGTTTCTGATCGGCTCGATGCCGCGCGCGCTCGAAACGAACGCCGGCATCGCGAACTTCCTGCAGGTCGAAGAGTTCTTCGGCCTGGGTCTCGACTACGACGAGCGGCTGCCCGGTCTGCTGACCGCAGTCACTCTCGACGACGTCCACGCCGCCGCGCGCCGCGCGCTGCACGTCGATCGCGCGACGGTGGTGATTGCGGGCCCTTATAGCAATGACTCAATAACCAAATGACTCGATGACCACATTCACTCGAGCCGTCTTTTTCGACGTCGACTTCACCCTCATCTATCCCGGCCCGACGTTTCGCGGCGAGGGCTATCGCGCGTTCTGCGCGCGCTACGGGATGGACGTCGACGCGGCGAGGTTCCCGCAGGCGGTGGCCGCCGCGGCGCCATTGCTCGATGTGCCGGACGAAGCGTACGACGACGAGATCTTCATCGCCTACACCCGGCGCATCATCGAAGGCATGGGCGGGACCGGAGCGCACGTGGACGCGTGCGCGCGCGAGGTCTACGTCGAATGGGCGGCGTGTCATCACTTCGAGATGTACGACGAGGTGCCCGACGTCCTTCGCGCACTCGCGGCCGCCGGCGTCCGCATCGGATTGATTTCGAATTCGCACCGCTGCCTGGCGTCGTTCCAGTCGCACTTCGAGCTGCAGGGCCTGATCAGCGCGACGGTGTCCTCATCGCAGCACGGCTTCATGAAACCGCACCCGAGCATCTTCGCCGCCGCGCTGCAGCTCGTCGACGCCCAGCCGGCCGACGCCGTCATGGTTGGCGACAGTTTCCGTCAGGACGTCGCCGGCGCGCTCGCCGCTGGAATGCGTGCAGTCTTATTGCACCGAGGCGACACGCCCACGCCGGCAGACGCAGACGCGCTCAACGTGCCGGTCATCCGCTCACTTCGTGAGCTGGCGCCATTACTCAATTACCCAATCACCCAATTACCCACTTAGATGGCCGCCATCATCTATCGCGATCTCACGACACTCGACGAATTCGCTGGGGTGGTCGATCTCGAGCGCCAGATCTGGGGCCCGGGGTACGGCGATGTCGTGCCGGTGCCGATTCTGGCGGTGACGGCGCGACGCGGCGGCATCCTGATCGGCGCGTTCGATGGCAATCACATGATCGGTTTCGTCTACTCGCTCCCCGGAATCAAGGATGGCAAGCCGACGCAGTGGTCGCACATGCTCGGCGTCCTCGACGAGTACCGGAAAGGCGGGACTGGATATCAGCTGAAGATTCTGCAGCGCGACCGCGCGCTCGCGATGGGCCTGGATCTGATCGAGTGGACGTTCGATCCGATGCAGGCCGCCAACGCGCACCTCAACTTCGCGAAACTCGGCATCATCGTCGAGCACTACGAGGAGAACGTGTACGGCGAGTCCGCCAGCCCGCTGCATCAGGGCAACCCGACCGATCGTTTCATCGCGCAGTGGTGGATCCGGCTGCCGCGCGTCGAGCAGCGCCTCGCGGGATCCGAACCGATGGCTCCGGTACTGACGGTCGAGCCGGTCAATCGCGCGCGCGGAAACGGCGCCTGGCCCGCGCCGATCGACGTGAATCTGTCGCTCGACGCGAAGCGGATTGGCGTCGAGATTCCGGCCGGGTTCACCGAGATGCTGCGCCAGGCGCCCGACCTCGCGCTCGAGTGGCGCATGACGACCCGCCGCATCTTCACGACCTACTTCGCGCGCGGCTATCAGGTCATCGAGTTCTTCCTGGACCGGCCGAATCGCAAGGGCACGTACCTTCTCGTCAACGCGTCTTCGTAACTTGTAAATTGTCAGTTGTAAATTTCTTCCCGTGGCTCTAGGCTGCGCGCCATGAAGATCTTCTCTTTACTCCTGACCGCGCTGCTGGGTCTCGCGCAAGCCGGCTCGTCCGGCGGCCTTCGGATCTACGTGATTGACGTCGAGGGCGGCGGCGCCACGCTGGTGATTGCGCCGTCCGGCCAGTCGATGCTGATCGACAGCGGCAGCCCCGGCCCGGCGGCGGAGCGCGATTCGAAGCGTATCGCCGACGCGATGCAGGCCGCGGGGCTGACGAAGATCAACTATCTGTTTACGACCCACTACGACGGCGATCACGTCGGCGGCGCGCCCGCGGCCAATGCTGTCGCCCACTTCGATCGCTTCTTCGACCACGGCGAGATGGAGTCGAAGTGGGAACAGAACGCCAATGGCGGCGCCCGCTGGGACGCCTACATGGCGATCGCGAAAGGCAAGCGCACGATCACGAACGCCGGCGACACGATTCCCCTCGCCGGTCTGCGTGTCGACGTCGTCGCGTCACACGGATCGGTGATCGGTAAGCCAATCAACGGAGGCGGGGCAAAGAACGCGTTCTGCAACGCCGCCGACGTGAAACCGCCGAACACGACCGAGAACTCGCAGTCGACGGGCGTGCTCGTGTCGTATCGCGGGTTCACCTTTCTCGACGTCGGCGATCTCACGTGGGATAAAGAGACCGACCTCGCGTGTCCGGTCAACAAGCTCGGCCGCGTGTCGCTCCTCCTCGCGACGCACCACGGCTTCTTCAACGATCAATCCGGCGCCCCCGCGCTGCTCTGGGCGATCCAGCCGCAGGTCGTGATCGCGAACAACGGTCCGCGGAAAGGCATGGCCGCGAATGCGTACGAGCGCATCCAGAAGATCAACGGACTCGAAGGCCTCTGGCAGTCGCATCTCGCGCTCGCGACCGACGCCGCGCACAACACGAGCGACGACATGATCGCGAACCCTGAGGCGTCCGCGGACTGCAAGGGACACTGGATTCGCGTCGACGTGGGATCCGATCGCAGCTTCACGGTCACGAACGGGCGCAACAACTTCAGCAAGACGTATCGCCTTCGCTAGTCGGAGGATCACATGCGTGGAGTGACCATCGCGATTGCGGCGGCCGTCGCGCTCGGCGTCGTCGCGCCGTTGGCGCAGCAATCGGATACGACACGCAATCCCCTCGCGAACAATGCCGGCGCGGCTGAGGCCGGGCGCGCGCTGTACGACCAGACGTGTGTGTCGTGCCACGGTCCGGCGGGGCAGGGCGATCGCGGTCCGGCGCTCAATACGAACGGCTCCGTCCACGGCAACGCCGACGGTGATCTCTTCCACGCGATCCGCGCCGGCTTCGCGGGGACGCAGATGCCTCCGTTCCCGAGACTGACCGACGAGCAGACCTGGCAGCTCGTGTCGTACATCCGAAGCCTGGCTGCGACCGCGCCCGCGAGGCCGGCGGGACCGCCGCAAGTCCCTGTGTTCGTCAGGACGAGGGACGGCCGCGAGCTGCGCGGGACGCGCCTCAACGAAGACACATTCAGCGTACAGTTCGTCGATGCGGCGGGCGCGACCTACGTATTCGACAAGCTGACGCTCGAGGCGCACAAGGTCGAGAGCGTCGGTGTCACGTCCGTGCGGCTGGAGAACGCGAGCGCGGAGCCTCAGAACTGGCTGATGTACTGGGGCGGCTACTCGTCCACCCACTACTCGGCGCTGAAACAGATCGACACAACGAACGTTGCGCGGCTGCGCGCGGCGTGGACGTTCCCGATGCCGGGCGACTCCGTCCTCGAAGCAACGCCGATCGTGGTCGACGACGTGATGTACACGACACAGCCCGGCGTCGTCGCCGCGCTCGATGCGCGCACCGGCCGCCAGCTCTGGCGCTACGCGCGGCCGCAGAAGGTGAAGAACCCGTACGAGATCAATCCGTACAACCGCGGCGTCGCGATCGCGGGGAATCGGTTGTTCGTCGGCACGCTGGATGCTGCGCTGATCGCGATCGACGCGCGCACGGGACGCCAGCTGTGGGAGACGCAGGTCGCCGACACGATGCTCGGCTACAGCCTCACGAGTCCGCCGCTCATCGTCAAAAACAAGGTGCTCGTCGGCATCACCGGTGGGGAATTCGGCGCGCGCGGATTTCTCGACGCCTACGACGCCGCGACCGGCACGCGACTCTGGCGCTGGTACGCCGTGCCTGGCCCGGGTGAATTCGGCAACGACACCTGGAAAGGCGACAGCTGGCAGCGCGGCGGCAGCCCGATGTGGCTGACCGGCTCGTACGATCCGGAGTTGAACCTCGTCTACTGGACGGTCGGCAATCCCGGACCGCAAATCGATCGCTCGATGCGCGGCGATCTCGACAATCTCTTCAGCGACTCCGTCGTCGCGATCGATCCCGACACCGGTCAGCGCAAATGGCACTATCAATTCACGCCGAATGACGGCCACGACTGGGATTCGTGCCAGGCGGTCGTGCTCGTCGATCGCGAGTGGCACGGCCAGCGACGCAAGCTGCTGCTGCACGCCGATCGCAACGGCATGTTCTACGTCCTCGATCGCACCGATGGCGCGTTTCTCTCGGGAACACCGTTCGTTTACCAGAACTGGAACAGCGGCTTCGACGACCGCGGCCGGCCGAAGATTGTGCCCGGATCGAACTCGAGTCGCGAAGGCAGCTTCTTCGTCTATCCGACCGTGGGCGGCGGGACGAATTTTCAGGCCCCGTCGTACAGTCCGCTCACGGGCTGGATGTATCTCGAGTATCGCGAAGGCGGACAGGCGTACGTCAGCACGCCGCCGACGTACGAAGCCGGCCGGCAGTACATCGGCCGCGTCGCGGCCGGCGCCGGCACGGCAGTCGAGCC
>Ga0326726_10000290_pt1 | contig 47977 bp, 43 predicted proteins | sample MHFenrmetagenome_2_FD_207603 | JGI IMG/M metagenome (GOLD analysis project Ga0326726, IMG submission 207603) | Lab enriched peat soil microbial communities from Michigan Hollow, Ithaca, NY, United States - MHF15MN | ecosystem: Environmental > Terrestrial > Soil > Wetlands > Peat | place: USA... | reverse complement strand
TCGCAGATTGCCATTGCCGCCGCACTGCTCGGCATGGCGAATACCGACCCGGTGGCGAACCTGACGCACACGGTATTCTTCGCGCTGGCCGTCGCCTTCGCCTCGGCGACGCAGGACATCGCGCTCGACGCCTACCGCATCGAAGCGGTGGAAGCCGAAAAGCAGGGGGCGATGGCGGCAACCTATCAGGCGGGCTATCGCATCGCGATGATCACCGCCGGGGCGGGCGCGCTGTGGATCGCGGCGAGCGTCGATCCGAGCGAGGCGAGCTACGACTTCCGCCCCTGGCAGGTGGCGTACATGGCGATGGCTGCGCTGATGAGCGTCGGCATCCTCACCACGCTGATCATCCGCGAACCGGAAACGAAAATCTCCACCGCGACCAACGAGCGTGAGATGCATGCGCGCGACAAATTGGCCACCCTGGGACTGTCGGACGGGCTGCTGAACGCAACCGCGTGGTTTTACAGCGCGGTGCTGTCGCCCTTCATCGATTTCATCCAGCGCTACAAATGGCAGGCGCTGCTGATGCTGGCACTGATCGCGGTGTATCGCATCTCGGACGTGGTGATGGGGGTGATGAGCAATCCCTTCTATCAGGAGATGGGCTTCACCAAGGATGAGGTGGCGACCGTGTCCAAGGTGTATGGCGTGATCATGACCATCGCCGGCGCGGGTCTCGGCGGTCTGCTGACTATTCGCCTGGGCGTGATGCGCACGCTGTTTCTGGGCGCGGTGCTCTCCGCCGCGACCAATCTGCTGTTCGTGTGGCTGGCCGGACGCGGGCACGACGTCGGCGCTCTGGTGTTCACGGTATCGGCGGACAACCTGTCGGCGGGCATCGCCTCCTCCGCCTTCGTCGCCTATCTCTCCAGTCTGGTCAACCAGGCCTACTCGGCGACGCAGTACGCCCTGTTCACGTCGGTGATGCTGCTGTTGCCCAAGTTCATCGCGGGCTTTTCCGGCGAGTTCGTCGATGCCTATGGCTGGGCGAATTTCTTCACCGGCACGGCGCTGATCGGGGTACCGGTGCTGCTGCTGGTGTGGCTGGTGGGGCGACAACAACACCCGGGCTGATGTGCTAATCTTTTGCCATGCAAAATCTCGACGCCCTCACCCAACTGCCCCTGGCCGAACGTCTAGCCGCGATGGAGTCATTGTGGGATTCGTTGTGCCAGGACGACACGGTCGAATTGAGTCCGCCCTGGCACGCTGCCGTGCTGGAAGAGCGCCTGCGCGAACTGGAAGACGGCCAACACCGTGACTGGCAATCTGCCAAAAACGCACTGCGCAAGCTTACCGAGCGCTGAGCCCAGCCCATGCATGTAGTGCGGATCGGCGCTTCAGCTGAGCGGGATTTGCTTGTCGGTTTCGACTTCTACGAGACGCAGGCCGAGGGGCTCGGCCAGTATTTTCTCGACAGCCTCTTTTCCGACATCGATGCGCTCGCGCTGTATGCGGGCGTCCATCCCAAACCCATATCGGGTCTGCACCGCTGTCTATCCAGGCGTTTCCCCTTTGCGATTTATTACGATTTCGATGGCCATACCGCGATTGTTCTCGCCGTGCTCGACTGCCGTCGCAATCCCCGCTCGATACGCGGCACCCTCGGCGCGCGCCGAACCCAACCGAAACCATGATCGAATTCTCCCTACTCACCGCGCTGCTCGCCGGCCTCCTCGGCGGCGTGCACTGCGTCGGCATGTGCGGCGGCATTGTCGCGGCGTTTTCCTTCCGTGCCGATGGCAGCACGCCGCCGTTCCGCCTGCATCTGGCCTACAACCTGGGGCGCGTAATGTCGTACGTGCTGTTCGGCGCACTGGCGGGCACGCTCGGCGCCTCGCTCAAGCTTGCCAGTTTTTTACCGGTGCAGACGATGCTCTATGTACTGGCGCAAATGGTGATGATTCTGCTCGGCCTGTATCTGGCTGGATTCAATCGCTGGGTACTGATTTTCGAGCGCGCCGGCGGGGCGCTGTGGCGCAGGATCAAGCCGCTGTTCCAGAGGCTGTTGCCGGTGAAATCGGTATCGCAGGCGCTGCTGGCGGGCATGGCCTGGGGCTGGTTGCCGTGCGGGTTGGTGTATTCGGTGCTGGTCTCTGCGCTGGCGGCGGGCAGCGCCACCTCGGGCGCCGCGCTGATGCTCGCGTTTGGCCTTGGCACGCTGCCGAATCTGTTGGGGATGGGCCTGTTCGCCCGGCAGATTCAGCCTTTCATGCAGCAGGTGTGGGTGCGCCGCGGGGCGGGTCTGACAGTTGCGGGCTTCGGCGTGTGGGGCCTGCTGAATCTGATTTACTCGGCGTTCTCGAACGTCTGAAAGCGGGTCGAGGCCCGTGCGCCTGCACGGAAACAGCCCCGGATCGGGGGCTGCGGTGTTGCCGGATTATTTGTAGAACTGCTGGTTGAAAACCATCTCATGCGGCGGCTCGCCGGCCACTTCAACCGTAGCGGTGAATTTCAGGGTATCCGGCGGCGCGACCCGGAATTCGCCAAGGTAATAGATCGCGGTGCCTTCCTTGATCTCGCGCATCTCCACTTTGGCGAGCTGCTGAGTGAGGTTGGTGACATAGACGGTGAGCTTGGCCGGCACCGGCAAGGGCGCGCCGACCTTGTTCTGCTTCAACACCGCCATGGTGACCAGCCCTCGCGTCTTGCTGCGCTCGATTTTGTAGGTGCGCGCGACTTCGGGCGACAGTTCGTCGGTGGTGAGCGCGTTGTAGTGGATTTCGAGCGGGCCGAATTTCTGCGAAATCTCGGCGTGAGCACCCACAGCGACGGTACACAGGCACAGGGCGGCAAGCATTCGTTTCATGATCTCTCCTCTTGTTGTGGGAACAGCTGCCTGAATTGTAGGCGCTTATCGGAGCGTGGCGAGCCAGGCAGCCAGTTCGTCCAGGGTCCGGCTGACCGCCACGTTCGACGCCTGCGCTGCTCCCGCCGCATCGAATGTCGCCAAAGACACCTGTTGCTGGAATACTTTGCGTCCCAGCAACTTGCGCCGTTTCAGATCCACCAGTTCGGCATGCAGTTCCAGCCGGAACTGGCCCGGCTCGCTGGCGGCGTCGTGATAGAACTCGACCAGTTCGGTGTCCAGCAGCACGTCGCCTTGCACATAGCCGCCGGCGGCGCTGACCTGCCAGATGCCCTGACGGTCGAGACGGGCGCGCATCAGGTCGGCAAAGCGCTTGCCGGGACGCTCGGTCCAGCGGGCGAATTGGTACTGGCCACGGGTACCGGGGCCGCGGCTGAAGATGAGCTGGTCGGTGTCGTAAAAGCCACCCGTGACAGTATCCAGCACCAGCAAGGTGGGGACATACGATTCCACACGCACTTTAGTGCTTAGTGGATCGGAGTCCTTTAGGGCGCCTGCTGCGACCGGGATGGCCGGGGCGGCCGGGGCGGAATCCTGCAGCACGTAATACGTCACAGCGGGCATGTTGGGCTGTTCGGCGAAATTGACGCAACCCGTAAGCGCCAGGGCGAACACCAGCAGGAAAAGGCCTTTTTTCATGGCAGTTTTTCTCCGGGGCCGAGCTGCTGCTGCCCCGGCCCGAACAGGATGGCACGCGGGTTGGACAGGTGCTGCCCGGCCGTCGTGAGCGCGTCGGCGCTGGTACGCACGTCACGGCTGACGTTGGTCAACTCCAGGGTGCCTGTTTCGGCAAGTTGCTGGACCCGCTCGGTGATCAGGTTGGCATCGAGTTGCAGTTTGTTCATCGCGACCACGGCCTCTTTCAGCGCCGCGTCGGCGTTCCCGCCCACGCTGACGATGCTGCCTTCCGCACGCGTGGCCGCCTGGCTGATGCTTGCGCCGGCAAGGCGGAATTCGTCCGAGGCATCGTGAATGCCCTGTACCACGGTTTCCAGACTGTGCTTGTTGGCGGCCAGGTGGCTGGACAGTTCATCGAGATTCGCGAGCGTCTGGCTGAAGGCGCGCTGGTTCTCATCCGACAACAGCGTGTTCATTTTTTCCAGCGCTTGCGCGCCGTTTACCGCCAGCTTTGAAACCGCGGTTGCCACCTTGTCGATGTCGGACCTGCCCTCGGCGATGACCGGATAGCTTTCGCCCGGTGGGGGCTCGATCAGCAAGGCTTCTTCACTCCGGCCATTGTTGATTTCAATGGTTGCGATGCCCGTGACCAGATTGCGCTTGATGTAGGCCTGGGCGCCGGCGTGCACAGGCACACCCTCGCTGATGCGAGCGGTCACGCCCACCGCCTCGTCATCCTCTTTATCTTTCTTAAAACGATAGCTGTCGACCACGCCCACCTTGATGCCCCGCATTTTGACCGGGCTGCCCACTGCCAGGCCGTCAAGCGACTGCTGCTTGAAGTAGATGGTGTAGGTCTGGTACGCGAACCGGTCCGCAGCACCCGCCAGCCACACGATCGCCAGCGTCATCAGCACGACCACCGCCAGCACCAGGGTGCCCACCAGGGTATAGCGGCCTTCAGTTTCCATATAAGGTTTCCCCCTCAGTCGGCCGCGCCGCAAAGTACTCGCGCAGCCACAGGTCGTCGATCTGTTTCAGTTCGGCCAAGGTGCCGCTGCCGAGCACCCGGCCGTCCGACAGCACGATGACACGGTCGATAATCGAAAACAGTGTATCCAAGTCGTGGGTAACGAGGAATACGGTCAGGCCAAGACTGTCGGCCAGCAAACGAATCAGCGCGTCGAAGGCGCGCCCCGAAATTGGATCGAGGCCGGATGTCGGTTCGTCGAGAAACAGCAATTCGGGATCCAGTGCCAGCGCGCGTGCAAGCGCCACGCGCTTCCTCATGCCGCCGGAGAGTTCGCTTGGGCGCTTCCTGGCGGCATCCGGGGGCAGCCCGACCATGGCCAGCTTCAGCCTTGCCAACTGGCGGCAGGTCACACGAGGGAGCTCGGTGTGTTCGAACAGCGGGGTGGCCACATTGTCCTCGACCGACAGCGATGAAAACAGCGCTCCATCCTGGAACAGCACCCCAAAGCGTCGGCGCAAGCTGTTCATCTGCGCGGGCGTGCTGTCCCACACCGACTTCCCGAACAGCTTGATGCGCCCACCCTGCGGTTTCACGAGACCGATAATCTCGCGCAACAGCACCGACTTGCCGCTGCCGCTGCCGCCAATCAGCGCGATCACTTCGCCGCGCGCAACCGAAAGGCTCAAACCGCGATGAATGCTGTACCCGCCCAGCTTGATGGATACGTCGTGAACCTCGATCACGGATTCAGCCATCAGATATCCAGTCGCACGAACATCACGGCAAAAATCGCGTTGACAATGATGATGGCCACCAGGCTCTGTACCACGGTGGAGGTGGTGTTGTTGCCGACACTGCGTGCGTCGCGGGTGACGGACAGCCCCATGCGGCAGGCAATCAGCGCGATGAAAATGGCAAACACCGGCGCCTTGCACACGCCCACCAGCAGGGTTTTCAGATCCATCACGTCAACCAGCCGGTCCATGAACATGTGGGACGAAATATCCAGTTGCTCCTTCGTCACCGCCATGCCGCCCAGAATCCCGGCGATGTCGCCGATGAATACCAGCAACGGCATTGCAAGCAGCAGCGCAATCACGCGCGGGATCACCAGCACCGCCAGCGGCGACAGGCCCAGGGTAGTGATAGCGTCGATTTCCTCGGTCACCTTCATGGTGCCGATCTGCGCGGTGATGGCAGCGCCAGTGCGCCCGGCCACCAGGACGGCGACGATGACCGGCGAAACCTCGCGCATGATCGCCAGCAACAGGCCGTCGACCACAAAGATGTTGGCCCCGTATTGCTGCGCCTGCGAACCCAGCAGATAGGCAAATACCACCCCGAGCAGGAACAGCATCCCAAACACGATGGGTATCGCGCCGACGAACACCGCGTTCACCTGGGCACCCAGCTCACGCCAGCGCCAGCGTCCCGGGAAAGCCATCAGGTCAACCAGTTCGAGAAACAGACGGCCGATAAAATTGACCAGGCCGATCACATGGCCCCAGATCACCAGCGTGCCACGGCCGGCGAGTTCCAGCACGCCTTCGCGAGGAGGCTTGGGTTTTGCGTCGGTTACCGCGCTGTACTGCGCCACCAGTTCCAGCATCGCCAGGTGGTGCGGCTGGAATGAACGAAACTCGGGCATCGGGTCGCCGGCTTGCGGACGGGCCGCGGCGAGCAGCAGCCACGCGCCGTTGGTATCGAGTTCGGTGATCCCGGCACCATCGAGAATGCGCACAACCTTGCCGGCAAGTTTCGGCAGCACTGGAATAATGGAGTCGGCATGCCATACGCCGCTGGCAATCAGCGCGCCCTGCGCCTCGTCGAAATGCGCGCGTGCTGCGGTCACACCAGTCCCAGCGGGTTGTTGGGATCGATGCCCGGCATGAAGGGCAGACCGCGCTCGCGGTGGGTGACCTGATAGACGCAGCCGATCCAGTTGCCGACCACCGCTTCGGCGGTGTCGTGCCAGGTGTTGTCGAGCAACGGCAGCAGCAGTGCTTCGGGGAAGGCCAGCATCTCGCCCGCCTGCATGCGGCTGCCGAATTCGGACAGCAGGGCCTGCGCCTGACGGTTGAAGTAGCGCTGCGGAAAGGGTGGAAACACCGGCAGCTTTCCAGCGGCGGCCAGCAGCAGGTCGCGCTTGTATTCCTTCAGCAGCGAAACCGTATCGTATTCGGGGTGCCCCTGAAAAAACACGGTGCGCAGGCCGTCACGGCTCACCGCCAGATGCACGCCCGCTTCCGCGCTTTCGACCAGCACCTTGACCCCGGCCGCCTCGAACTGCGCGGGCGAGACATTGTTCCAGCGCGAATGCGGCACATCGAAGCGGGTGTTGATGTCGGCCACCAGCGGATGGCGCGCGTCGGTGACGCGATGTTCGAACACGCCCCAGATCTTGTGCGCCTGCTTCACCCGCGTCTGGCCGTGGCGGAACTGCATCACCGCATGGGTGGCCAGACACGAGCACAGGGTCGAGGTGACGTTGTCCCAGGCCCAGTCGATCACCTCGATCAGCGGCTGCCAGAACGGCTCGTCGGCCAGGCTGGGGTGGCTAACGTTGGCGCCGGTGATGATGAGGGCATCCAGACCTTTCTCGCGAATGGTCTCGAAGCTTTCGTAAAACTGTGCGATGTGCGCCTGCGCCGACGCGCCGCGCGGCAGCGTCGGCAGCGTGAACGGATGCATGTAGAACTGCGCGATCGGGTTGGATTCACCGACCAGCCGGTAGAACTGCCGCTCGGTCGCCTCCAGTGCCGCGTCCGGCATCATGTTCAGCAGGCCGACGTGCAGCTCGCGGATTTCCTGGTTGGCCGCGCGCTCGGTCGACAGCACCGTGATGCCGTCGCGGCGCAGGCGGCCGAAAGTGGGCAGGGCGTTATGCGCGACCAGCGGCATCTATTGGCCTTTCCATAATTCATCACCACAGCCGCCCGTTCGCGCTGAGATTGTCGAAGCGCTGTATGTATTGCGGAGGGGCTTCGACAACGCCTTTAGTCCTGAGCGAAGCCGAAGGGTCAGCGCGAACGGTTTTGCGGGAACTGTCATCATTAGTTTCCTTTGCGCGCAATGGCGCCTTCCAGCAACGCCAGGAAATCACGCTCGTCGCGAACCTGCGCCACTTCCTGCGAGGTGACGGTGTAGCCGTGCGGCTGGGCAATCGCCTCGTAGCGCGGGATGCGTGAATGGAACAGGCGCGGGAACACCCAGCGTGCGAAGTCGTCGGGCTCGACCTGCGCCACGAACTCGATGCCTTTTTCCTGCAGGTAAACCGGCAGCTGCTCGGCGAGAAAAACCGGACGAAAATACAGCGGCTTGGGGTCGGACTGCGCGCGGCGGATCAATGTGTCCTCCTCTTCGCGCGTGGTGGTCTGGATGTAGAGAATCAGCGTGTGTTCGGCCAGCAGCTCGACCACGCCAGGTTCGTCCAGCTCGCACAGGCTGCCGCCGACGTCGTTGACGAAGTGCGGGTAACCGTAGATCTCCTGCCCCTTGTGGATGAAGCCCGGCACGTCGCGCATGGCGGCGATCTCGCCTTCGCGATACGCCGCCTGGCGACGCGAGAATTCGTCGAGCGGCAACCCGCCCCACTCCGGCCCGCCGAGCTTGCCGACGAAGGTGAGCACCGGGCCGAGGTCGTGAATCTTGATGTTGTTCTTGATGTCGATCCAGTCGTTGCGCAGCAGCTCGCGCAAAAACGGCACCTGCATCGCCTGCTGCTTGATCAGGTCGAGGATGGGTTCGTCGAGGTAGCGCGTGCCGATACGATAGTCACCGGAAAAATGGAACCAGTCGTGCCCGCGCAGCATGGAGGAGATGTGCGTCTTGCCGACGCCGGACATGCCGAGCAGGGTAATGCGCTTGGTCGGCCAGGCGCGGAAGGATTCAGGGGAGAAATGCATGGGATCGATTTTCGCAGGGTTTGCGCGAAGCCTACCGAAAAGCCACCCAATTAAAAAGGGCGAGTGGATCCCGCGCTGCACGTTCCCCGGCAAATACGGCGCTCATTTGTTCGCCGGGGGTGACGTCCGCTCGATCAGTTCGCGGAAGGCATCGATCTCGCTCCGGGCGCCGATGACCACCAGCACGTCGTCGTAGTCCAGCTTGTGGTCGATGCCACGGGTGCTGAGGATGAGGTCCTTGCCGCGTTCCAGATCGACCACCCCGAGCAGGATGAGATTCTGCGTCATGACCTTCCTGAGCGCCGAGAGATGCACGCCGTGCAGCCAGGAGTGACGCGGGATGGTGATTTCGGCGGCATTGAGGTCCTGCTGGCCGAACACGGTCTGCTCCAGCAGCTCGACCACTTCCGGCCGCTCGATCAGTTCGTGCACGCGGGCACCGCTGATCTCGTAGGGATCGACCACCTTGTCGGCGCCGGCGGCCAGCAGCTTGGGGGCGGCCTCGGGCGCCTGACACACGGCGACGATGCGCAGATACGGGTCGAGTTCGCGTGCCGAAATGGCGAGGAAGACGTTTTCCGAGTCTTCGGTAAACAGGCCGAACATGCCCTCGATGTGGCTGCCGATCCCCACCGAACGCAAGGCCTCGTCATCCGTGTAGTCGATCAGCTCGGCAACCAGGCCTTCCTTGTTGGCCGAGTCGACTAGCGCCGCATCGCTGTCCACCATGACGAAGGGGGTCTTGGCCATGGACAGGCGCCAGGCCACTTCGATGGCGAGGGGATTGCAACCGAAAATGGCAAATCTGGGTTTCATCCGCGTTGCTCCCTGTTTTTCCAGGAGGAACGGTGCTGCCCGACACGCTTCTTGAACTGGAACAGGCTCACTTCGTAGCCGACGAGCATCAGGATGTCATGGCCGTGCAGATGAAACTCCGGCTTGGGATTGAAGTAGAAGTGGGCATCGCGCAGTTCGTAGCGGGCATGATCGGCGGCGGCAGGCGAAGTATGGGGGCGAATGACGCCGAACAGCATCAGGTGCCGGGCGGCGAGGTCGATTTCGCCGACGCTCCGGGCATCCAGCCATGAGCCTGGTGAGACGGCCACCGGCTCCAGATGGACGCCGCGGGCCCGGGTGACCACGTCGTAGAGGGCGTCGAAGGCCACCGGCTGGCCGATGAACTCCGCCGCCATGCGGGCCACCACCTCGTAGGGCCGCACCACGTGGTTGGCGCCGGCCTGGGTCAGCTTGCGCACGGTCTCCGCCTTGTTGGCGCGCGAGACGATCAGGATGTCCGGTGAGACCTGACGTGCCGTCAGGGTGATATAGACGTTGCTGACGTCGTCGTGGGTCAGGCAGAGGATGCGCGAGGCCTGGCGCCCCAGCCCCAGGTTCGCCAGCAGGGTGTTGTCGGTGGCGTCGCCGGCCACCGCCTGATAGCCGTGGCGGCGGGCCAGTGCCACGGCTTCGGGGCCGCGGTCGACGATGACGAAGGCGTCCCTGCCGGCGGCCAGCCGCTTCGCCACCACCTGCCCGATGCGACCGTAGCCGCACACGATGGTCACGTCGTCGCTCCGTTCCACCTCGGCGAACACCCGGTTGTCGTGCAGTTCGCGCATCTTTTCGTGGAAGGCCATGACGATGATGGAGGTGGCGAAGGAGATCACCGCGATGCCCGCGAACACCAGCACCATGGCGACGATGCGCCCTTCCGTGGTCTGCGGCACGATGTCCCCGTAGCCAACGGTGGTGATGGTGATCACCGCCCAGTACAGGGCGTCCATCAGGCTGGTCACCCGGGGCTGCGGCTGTTCCACCTCGAACAGGTACATCGCCACCGTGGCGATGAGCACCACGGCGCCGACGAAAATCGACAGGGTGTAGAGCTCGAAGCGTTTTTCCACCAGCACCTGGCCGAAGACGCTGAGGTTGCGGGTATAGCGGAACAGCTTGAGCAGGCGGAACAGCAGGAAGATGCGCAGGAAGCGCAGCGGCCGGTAGCTGGGCAGGATGGCCAGCAGGTCGATGATGGCCATCGGGGTGGCCATGTAGGCCAGCTTCTGTCTGAGCATGGCCCACAGCACAGGCGGCAGGCGGAAGCGCATGCCCACCAGTTCGGCGCGTTCCCAGTGCTCGATCAGGATCCTGTGGCTGTCGTTGTACAGCCACATGCGCAGCAGATATTCGATGATGAACACCGTCACCACGAAGGCCTCGAAAACGTCCGCCCAGGCCCCCATGTCGTGACGCACTTCGTAAATCAGCAGGAACACACTGCTCAGCACCAGCAGGATCATGAAACCATCGAATATCATCCGGCGGTGGGAGCGGGGATCGGTGAGCAGCCTGTGGAAGAAGCCCTTGAGGCCGGCATAGCGCGCCGAGGCCTGCAGCCAGTAGGCGAAGCGGATCAGGGAGTCGGTCAGGGTCATGGTTGCGGGCAGGGGTGATGGTCTGCTGTGCCTGACCGGTTGGTTCGGCCGGGCAGAGCGATCAAGGGGGATTATACGGTCACTGGCGCCGGTTCACTGTTCGCTTGCGCTGTCCGGATCATCCGAAAACTTTAATCAAGGCGACGAAATCCGTCCCCGTCACAGCGGGGCATAATCGCCCCATCGACATCGCGAAACCCGACCATGACCGCCCACCGCCTGCCCGTCCTGTCCCTGCTCGAAACCCGCGTCCTCGGCGTGCTCTGCGAGAAGCAGCACACCGTGCCCGACACCTATCCCCTCAGCCTCAATGCCCTGATGGCCGGCTGCAACCAGAAGACCAGCCGCCACCCCCTCATCGAAGTCAGCGAGGCCGAGGTTCAGGCCGCCATCGACAGCCTGAGAGGTCCGGCCCTGGTCATCGAATCGAGCGGCGGCCGCGTGCCACGCTACGCCCACAACATGGGCAAGGCCCTGCAACTGCCCGCGCAGTCCATCGCCCTGCTCACCGTGTTGATGCTGCGCGGACCGCAGACCGCGGGCGAGCTGCGCATCAACTGCGAGCGCCTGCACCGGTTCGCCGACATCTCGGCGGTGGAAGGCTTTCTGCAGGAACTGGCCGAGCGGCCCGAAGGCGCGATGGTGGTCGAACTGCCGCGTCAGCCCGGCTCGCGCGAGAACCGCTGGGCACACCTGCTGAGCGGCGCCCCCGCCGTCGAGGAAGCGCCTGCCATCTTGTCAGCCGAGCCCGGGGCCAACGTGAGCGTGGGCGAGATCGCCGCGCTCAAGGCGAATGTGGCACGGCTGGAAGCGGAGGTCGAGGCTTTGAAAGCCCTGGTAACCAAGCTATGTGAAGAACTCGGGGTTACGGGCTGACGGACGCTGTTCATTTCCCGCCTCGACGCACGCGACCGGCGAGGGCGGCTATATTCCAAACTGGATAAACCGAGATTGTCCATTAGCCCGTCATTCCGGCGAAGGCCGGAATCCAGCATGGAGAAAGACCCCGCGAAGCGGACAGTATTGCGATGTTGTGCCGCTTGCGCGGGAGATTTTTAATCCGCTGGATTCCGGCCTTCGCCGGAATGACTCACTTTTGTCTAATGGATTATCTGGGATAAATGGATTGCTCATGCGGGATTCAACACGCAGCATGTTCGGAGTTGTCGTCGCACTCGCCCTGGCAGGTGAGGTCGTATGCGCCGCGGAAAGGAGCAAGACCATGGAACTGACCTCGAGCGCATTCGCCCAGAATGCGGATATCCCGCGCCAGCACACCTGCGAAGGCAGCGACCAATCCCCGCCGCTGGCATGGTCTGGTGTGCCCGCCGGCACCAAAAGTCTGGCGCTGATCGTCGACGACCCCGACGCCCCCGATCCGGCCGCGCCGAAGATGACCTGGGTGCACTGGGTGCTGTATAACATCCCCCCCGACACCACCGGATTCGCGGCCGGCAAGTCCCGCCCGTCAGACCTGCAGCATGGCACGCGCGAGGGCCTCAACGACTGGAAACGCGAAGGCTACAGCGGCCCCTGCCCGCCCATCGGCCGCCATCGCTACGTACACAAGCTGTATGCGCTCGACAGCGTCCTGCCGGTTTTGCAGCCGGCGACCAAGGCCGCGCTGGAAAAGGCGATGCAGGGACACATCCTGGCGAAGGGCGAACTCGTAGGGTATTACAGGAAGAAAAAATAGACAGCAGTTTGGTGTCGCGAGGACTGCCCCTCGACAGACGGACTCAAACCAGCGGGGTATAGGTCTGGACGCACCTTCATCGGGCTAGATTAAGCCGCAGAAAGTGAAAGCCCCGCCAGAGCGGGGCAATTAATTAGGGTGCGGATGATGGTTATACCTCGCGCCGACGCGAGGCTACAAGACCGAGTAAGCCGAGGCCGATAAGCGCGAGGGTGCCCGGCTCGGGCACCGACTGCTGGATGTTCCACTCGAACGTGCCATTCATGCTGCCGACGGCATCAATAGCACCGGGGCTAGAAATATTGGCGCCGTTGTTGAGCGCGATTGTGTACGTTTGACCTGCGACGAGCGACCTGGAAAAAATGCCGTTGGCAGCGGGGTCAAAGGCATCTGCGAGGTTCAGTCCGCCACCTGACCCCGTCCACGCGATGTTCCATCCCTGCAAGCCGAACAAATCTCCGCTCCCAATGACATCGTAGTTCATCGCGAAGGTTCCATTCGTGTCCGCCATGAAGGTGTACGTCCAATCCGGACCACCGGTGTGGTCAGTAAGGGCAGCACCAGTTGATACGCCTGACTGCGCTAAGGCGATGTCCCATCCATAGTTAGTGAACTGAACAATTCCCGAGTTGCCGCCCGCGCCCCATGATGCATTACCTTGACCAGACGCGGTTATGCTGAAATTACTCCCCACGATTGATATCGAGGCGCTGGTATCCACGCTTAACGGATCAAGTACTGTTCCCCAGTTGGAGTTCGAGTTGTCCGTGTTCGTTGTTAAGCCGGCCTGCACGTCGGCAGTCAAGTTCATCGAGGCACTAATCGGCGTCGCGATTGCAGCGATTGGTAGACAAGAGCCTGCGGCAAGCGCAGCGCCGAAGACAATCTTGGATACTATGAGTCTCATGGCTCACCTCCGAGCTTGAAAAAAAGTTGATACTTGAGTGCAAGCGAGAAATGGGCCATCACATGGCTTACAAAGAGAATCAATCTGTTAGAGCTGTGATTGGATTGAGGCTGGCTTGATTTGTAAAATTTTTCGACGCTCGACAAAATCAAACGGTCGCGTAAATCACAGGATAAGGGAAGCTAGTTTTCGGGACGATGATTTAGCAACGAGCCGAACTGATTGCAACCGAATTGACCGTACGGAGCCACGCGCACCCGATCACGGGGTATTTAGAAACAGATTAAGCACAATGACCGCTCTTTGTGCGCTGCGAGGGGTAGCTTCGGCCGAGCAGCCGCCCCACAGCCAATCACCGCCTCCGTCAGCTGTGAGCCACATTGCGGCCATTGGCTCCACCAGTGCCAATGGCAGTAACGAGTCGAACGGAGGCGTCATTGAACTCAACTGACCTGCGCGGCCAGCCACGCCCGCCATCCCCCGTACTCCGTAATGTCCTGCGCATCTGCCACCCCGATGCCTTCACAAATAAACCCATTCACAACTGACCCATCGGCCAGTTCCAGCTTGCCGATGCCGAGCGGCGCGGGGATGCCGGCGACGAAGGAACCGAACTGGCTGACTGGCATTTCCCATACTTCGCAGGCGATGACGGCGCCGTCGCTTTCTACCTGGATGAGGCCGGGGCGCTTGCCGTCGGGTAGTGCATAGAAGCGATATTTCGGCGCGGTCTGCGTCGTAGCAACCAAGCGCGCATTACGTTCGATAAGTTGATGGTTGAGCGGCAGGCCACTGAGGTGGGCACCGACGACGGCGACGCTCACCTGGCCATCCGGCAACAGATTCAATGTCTCGGCAGGGGGCAGCGCGAAATCGGTGGCGCCGATCTTGCCGCCGAGCACTTGCTGCACCCTGGAAGCCAGATGCAGCAGCGGGCCGTCCTGATGCGACGGCGCGACGAGAGTGACGCCGAACGGCAGACTGTCTTTCTGAAACCCGGCCGGCACGGCGGTGGCGGCCAGATCCAGCAGGTTCATGAAGTTGGTGTAATAACCGAGGTTGGCGTTGAGGTGGATGGGGTCGTCCTGCATTGCTTCAATTCGATAGATCGTGCCGGCGGTGGGGGTGAGCATCACGTCGATGTCATTCCACACCGCATCGCACTCACGCTTGAGCGCGCGCAGCCTGTAGAGATGGGCGAAGGTGTCGGCAGCGCTGATGGCGCGGCCGCCGGCGATGATTTCGCGCACCGGTGGAAACACCTTCTCGGGCTGCGCGTCGAAGAAGTCACGGATGGCGAGGTAGCGCTCGGCTACCCAGGGGCCGCCATAGAGCAGGCGCGCGGTTTCGAGGAAGGGCGCGAGGTCGACTTCCACCGGCGTGCCGCCGAGCGCCTGCATGCGTTCCACCGCATCGCCGAACAGGCGCTCTGCTTCGGTATTGCCGAAGAATTCCAGATCTTTTTGCATCGGCACGCCGAAGCGGAAACCGGCCGCACGACCGAAGTCGAAGCCGTGCGGCGACAGCGGCCGCGAGTATTCATCGGCGGCGTCGAAGCCGGCGGCCACCGCCAGCACGCGCTCGGCGTCCTCGGCGGTGAGAGCGAAGATCGACACCGCATCGAGCGAACGGCAGGCGGGCACCACGCCGCGGGTGGACAGCGCGCCGCAGCTCGGCTTATGGCCGACGAGGTTGTTGAACGCGGCGGGGACGCGGCCGGAGCCGGCGGTGTCGGTACCGAGCGAGAAACTCGCAAGGCCATGCGCCACCGCCACCGCCGAACCGGAGCTGGAACCGCCGGAGATGTAATCAGGGTTGAAGGCGTTGCGGCAGGCGCCGTAGGGCGAACGCGTGCCGTTCAAGCCGGTGGCGAACTGGTCGAGGTTGGTCTTGCCGATAGGAATGGCGCCGGCGTCGATCAGGCGCTGCACGACTGTCGCGCTGCGTTCCGGCGTGTAGGCGTACTCCGGGCAGCCTGCGGTGGTGGGCAGGCCGGCGAGGTCGATGTTGTCCTTGATGGCGAAGGGGATGCCATAGAGCGGCAGGCTGGCAGGGTTTCTGCCATCAAGGTTTCTGGCGTAGGCGCGCAGAGCGTCGGCATCGAGGCGGCTGATCCAGATGTGGTGGGTGTCTTCGCCGGCCATGCGGGCGAGGATCTCTTCCACCAGTGCGAGCGGAGTGAGTTCGCCGGATTGATAGAGGCGGCGGAGGCTGGCGATGTCGAGGCTTATGGCTTGGGTCATGGTGCTTACTCGGTTGATCGTTGCTCTTTCGTCACCCCGGCTGACGCCTGGGTCCAGTTTGATTGGCTGGATTCCGGCGTGCGCCGGAATGACGGGCGCGGGGGAGGAGGAGGACGACGCGGGAGTTTTCTATTCGCTCACCAGCACCAGTAGATCCTGCCCGGCGCTCACCTGCCCGCCTTCGCGGCAGAACACCTTGTGGATGCGGCCGTCGCACGGTGCCATCACGGCGAACTCCATCTTCATCGATTCGACGATGACCAGCGGGTCGCCCTGCTTCACTGCGGCGCCCTCCTCCACATCCACCTTCCACACATTGCCGGCGACGTGGCTGGCAATGGCGCGGCCGTTCTCGGGCAGGTCGAGTTCGCTGTCGGGCGCGGCTTCTGCCACCGTCAGGTCGCTGGCGTATTCGGCTTGGCCACTCGCGCGCCAGCGCTCGCGCTCGGCGTCGAACGAGGCCTGCTGCTGCGTCTTGAAGGCAGCGATGGAGTCGCTGTTGTCGGCAAGGAAGGTGTTGTAGTCGCGCAGGCTGAAGGTGGTTTCCTCGATCTTTAGCTGGTAGCGGCCGAGTGGGAAGTCCTCGCGAATTTTCAGCAGCTCTTCCTCGCTCACCGGGAAGAAGCGCACCTGGTCAAAGAAGCGCAGCAGCCATGGCTTGCCGTCGGTGAAATTGGCGGTCTGGCGCCAGCGGTTCCACATCTGCAGGGTGCGGCCGACGAACTGGTAGCCGCCGGGGCCTTCCATGCCATAGACGCACATATAGGCGCCTCCGATGCCGACGGCGTTTTCCGGGGTCCATGTGCGGGCGGGATTGTACTTGGTGGTGACCAAGCGATGGCGCGGATCGACCGGCGTGGCAACCGGCGCGCCGAGGTAGACGTCGCCCAGCCCCATCACCAGATAGCTGGCGTCGAAGACGATGCGCTTCACGTCCTCGATGGATTCGAGGCCGTTGATGCGGCGGATGAATTCTATGTTGCTCGGGCACCAGGGCGCGTCCTTGCGCACCGACTGCATGTATTTCTCGATGGCGAGCTTGGTGGCGGCATCGTCCCACGACAGTGGAATGTGCACGATGCGGGTCGACACCTGCATGTCCTCAATGGCGGACAACGCCTTTTCCGCGGCCAGCAACAGCTCCATCAATTTAGACAGTGGCAGCACGCGCGAGTCGTAGTGCACCTGCAGCGAGCGGATGCCGGGGGTGAGGTCGAGGATGCCAGTCACGGCATCGGCCTGCAGCCGGGTCATCAGCGCATGCACGCGGAAGCGCAGGTTGAGGTCGAGCACCAGCGGGCCGTATTCGACCAGCAGGTATTTGTCGCCGGCGCGGCGATAGACCACGGCGACGGAGTTGTCGGTTTCGGACGTTCGGTGGAGGACGGGTTCGGCGAGTTCATCGTCATTCCGGGCGGCGGCGGAACCCTCTGTCGTCATCCCGGCGGACGCCGGGATCCAGCTTTTATCTTCTGGGTTCCGGGTCGCAGCCCGGAATGACAGGTCCGCGATGGCAGCGTCCTGCGCCGCTTCCATGCGCTCGGCCTGTGTCTGGCTCAAGCGCTTGAAGCGAACCGTGTCGCCGGGGCGCAGCTGGCCCATCTTCCACAGCTCGGCCTGCACGATCGTGGCCGGGCAGACGAAGCCGCCGAGGCTGGGGCCGTCCGGCCCGAGGATTACCGGCATGTCGCCGGTGAAATCGACCGCGCCGATGGCGTAGGCATTGTCGTGGATGTTGGACGGATGCAGGCCGGCCTCGCCGCCGTCCTTGCGCGCCCACTGCGGGCGCGGGCCGATCAATCTGACTCCTGTCCGGCTGGAGTTGTAATGCACCTCCCAGTCGGTGGCGAAAAACATGTCGATGTCAGCGTCGGTGAAGAAGTCGGGCGCGCCGTGCGGGCCGTAGAGAACGCCGATTTCCCAGGCGTGGGTGTAGGCGGGAGGATCGTCATACCGGCGAACGCCGGTATCCAGCCCATTCAACTGGACCCCGGCGTCCGCCGGGGTGACGACGGGTGGAATATGCAGCACGTCGCCGACCCGCAGGGTGCGCCCGGCGTGGCCGCCGAACTGGCCGAGGGTGAAGGTGGCTTTGCTGTCGAGATAATCCGGCACGTCAAAGCCGCCGCGCACCGCAAGGTAGGCGCGGCAGCCGGTGCCCTTGATAGCCCCTGATTTCAGCAGCGAGCCGGCCTTGACCCCATGCGCGGCCCAGTTGGCGAGCGGCTGCCCGTCCAGTTCGGCACCCATGTCGGCGCCGGCGAGCGCGATCACCGCGTCGCAGTTGAAGCGCAGCGTGGGGCCAGCGACGGTGAGTTCCAGCCCGGCCGCGCCTTCCGCATTGCCGGCAAGGCGGTTGGCGAGGCGCAGGGCCAGCGCATCCATCGGTCCCGACGGCGGTACGCCGACGTCCCAATAGCCGGTGCGGCCCGGCCAGTCCTGGATGCTGCTCTGCACGCCGGGCTCGATGACGTCGAGGGTCGTGGGGCGGTAGTGGAAAGCATTGAGATAGCGCGTGGTCTGGCGTCCTTCCATGAACACCGCATCGCGCACGATCTGGGCGAGGTAGCCGAGGTTGGTCTCGATGCCGGCGACGCGGGTGTGCGCCAGCACCTGCTGCATTTTGCTCAGCGCCTCGGCGCGGTCGCGGCCCTTGACGATGATCTTCGCCACCATGGGGTCGTAGAACGGCGGCACGTCGGAGCCGCGCTCGACCCAGGTTTCGATGCGCACGTCCGCCGGGAAAACCACCTCGGTCAACACGCCGACGGCAGGCTGGAAATCCTTGCCCGGATCTTCAGCGTAGAGGCGCACCTGCATCGATGCGCCTTTTGGATCCGCCTTGAATCCGGCGAGATCGAGTTCTCCCGCGGCCTCGCGCACCATCCACTCGACCAGGTCGACGCCGGTGACTTCCTCGGTGACGCCATGCTCGACCTGCAGGCGAGTGTTCACTTCCAGAAAGTAGAACTCGCCACTCAAAGTGTCGTAGACGAACTCTACCGTGCCGGCGGATCGGTAACCGACCGCTTCACCGAGGCGCACCGCGGTGGCCAGCAGGCTCGACCGTTGGACATCGGTGAGGCCGGGCGCGGGGGTTTCTTCGATGACTTTTTGATTACGCCGCTGCACCGAGCAATCGCGCTCGCCCAGCGCGACGACTTGACCGCGGCCGTCGCCGAAGATCTGTACCTCGATGTGGCGCGCATGCTCGACGTATTTCTCCAGAAATATCCCGGCCTCCTTGAAGTTGGCGCGGGCGAGCCGCTCCACCGACTGGAAGGCCTCCACCAACTCGTCGGCGCTCCAGATCAGGCGCATGCCGATACCGCCGCCGCCGGCGGTGCTCTTCAGCATCACCGGGTAGCCGATGCGCGCCGCTTCGGCCTGCGCGTGGCCGGCATCACTCAACAGACCGGAACCCGGCAGCAGCGGAACCTTGTTGTGCTCGGCCAGATCGCGCGCGGTGTGCTTGAGACCGAAGGCGCGCATCTGCGCAGGGCTGGGGCCGATGAAGGCGATGCCGGCGGCCGCGCAGTCCTCGGCGAAGCCGGGGTTCTCGGAGAGGAAGCCGTAGCCGGGATGGATGGCCTGGGCGCCGGTGGCTTTCGCCGCTTCCAGAATCTTCTCGGCGCGCAGGTAGCTCTGTGACGCCGGCGCCGGCCCGATCTCCACGGCTTCATCGGCGAGACGCACATGCAGCGAATGGCGGTCCGCTTCGGAATAGACTGCGACCGATTTCACCCCCATCGAGCGGAGGGTACGGATGATGCGGCAGGCGATGGCGCCGCGGTTGGCGATCAGGACTTTTTTGAACATGGCTCACCTGGTGCGGGGCGTCCCGCAACTTTGATATTGCCGGCATAGGTCGTCCCAAGCCGGGTTTATTGCGGGTTCCAGAGGAGGAACCGGGCCGGTGTCGGATTGTAGGCGTTACACGGGTTGTTGAGCTGGGGGCAGTTGGACACCAGCATCCACAGGTTCATCTCGGCGCGCAGTTCGACGTACTTGCCGGGCGCCGAGACGCCGTCTGCGAAGGTCAAGTCGCCCGATTCGGTCACCGGCACGTTCATGAAGAAGTTGATGTTGGGCACCAGATCGCGCTTGCCCAAGCCGATGTCGGCGTGCTGTAAGGCGGTCAGGTAATTGTCGCGGCAACTGTGCATGAACTTCTTCTGCAATGCATAGCGCACGGTGTTGCTCTCGGCCGCGCAGGCGCCACCCAAGGTGTCGTGGCGGCCGCAGGTGTCGGCGACGATCGTGAGCATGGGATTGCCGTCGTCGCTGTACAGTACCGAGCCTGTGGTCAGGTAGATGCCGCCCTGGCGCAGCAGGGTTTCGGTGGCGCTATAGTGCTCGGCGCCGTCGTCACGGTTGTAGAAGATGACGTCGACGGCCTGGTTGCCTTCGAGGTCGACGATGCGCAGGGTCTGGCCCTTGTTGAGCGCCAGCAGGTAGGGTTCGCCGGCGGCCAGGGTGTGGTCGAGCACGGCGGCCTCGGGGGCCAGCGTGCTTTCCTGGATGTGTATGGCAGTCGCGGTCATGGCCATGTTCCTCAGGTCAGGTAGAGCATGTCGGTATTGTGCAGGGCACGGGCGTTCTCCGGGCGGAAACGGCGGCAGTAGTCGTCCCCCTCTGCCGGGCCGGAGCGCCAAACGGCCAGGCCAACCTTGTTGGCCGGATAGATGGGCGCAGGGTTGAGCGGATGCGGCGCAGTGGAAAAAGCGACCAGCACGTCCATATCCATACGCAGGTCGACATAATCACCGGCCCGGGCATGGTCGGGCACGTAGCGGAAGCGGCCTTCCTCATCGACCGTAACCTTGCTGAAGAAATTCACCGGTGCCACCAGATCGCGTTTGGCCAGGCCATACTTGCCGATCTCGATCAGCAGGCCATCTCGGCCGGAGCGGGTCATGCCGTTGCGGTATTCCTGATAGGCGTGGCTGCCATACTTTTCCTGCATCAACCGGTTGTCCAGCAGCAGGCCAAGCGGGTCGTGCCAGCCCAGGTTGTCGGCGGTGATCGAGCCCATGGCTCGACCCATGTCGCTCATCAGCAGGTGGCCGCGGGTGTAATGGGCGGTGTGCTGGGCCTTGAGCGAATCCGGCATGTTGTAGCGTTCCAGCTTCTCCTGGGCCGAGTAGAGCACCAGCGACAGGTTGGCGCCGGCATCCAGCGCGGTGATGCGCAGCGTGGCCCCGCGCGGCAGTCGATAAGACCAGTGACCGCCCCCGGGCACAAGCTCGGAGAACAGTACCTTATCGGCGGGCAGGTCGGGCGCAAAGCGACGCCAGTGCTCAGGGGCGTCGACCGGTGCGGAGGCCGGTGGGTTGTCGACGGCGAGTACAGGATGTTCCATTGTGCTTCCTTTCAGTCGGCGGCCGGCGCGTGCAGGGGCGGGATGACCGCCGCCAGCAGTTGCAGACGGCCGGTGATGACGCCGCGCTGGGCGAGCATTTCGTCGGCGATGGCCTGTAGCCGGGTGGCCGGTCCCTGCACGAGGATCACTTCAAGCATCTGGTCTTCGGTCAGGTGCACGTGCAGCGAGCTGATGACCTCGGCGATGTTCTGGTATTGGATATCGGCCAGCTTGCCATGCAGGCCGCGCGTGGCCCGGTTATAGAGTAGCGTGAGGGTGCCGGCCATGACCTCGTTTCCAAGCGTCCGCTTGTGTTCGGCCAGCTGGAAATTGACCATCTCGCCAATAGCCTGAGAACGGCTGCCGTAGCCCCGACTCTCAACCATTGAATCCAGTTCTGCCAACAGGTCGGGGGGAAGCGAGACGCTGATCCGGCTGACCAGCGTGGAGATCTTTTCCTCTTTCGTCGTCATGTTCGCACCTGTGAGGGGATCAGAACATATAGCTGTAGCGTTCCACTTCCCACTTGCTCACGGAGAGGTGGTAGGCCTCCCATTCCTCGCTCTTGTAGCGAATGAACTCGTCGCGCAGTTCCTTGCCCAGGGTGGCCTCGACCAGCGGGTCGGCAGCGAAGGCGGCGACCGCCTCCTGCAGGGTCTGGGGCAAGAACTCGATGCCCCGGTCACGCCGTTCCGCTTCACCAATGGCGTACAGATTGTCCTCGTTGGGGTTGCCTGGGTCGAGCCCCTCGCGGATGCCTTCCAGGCCGGCCGCCAGGGCCAGGGTGGCGGCCAGGTAGGGGTTGACCGCGCCATCGGCGTTGCGCGACTCGCAGCGGCCGCCGCCGGAGGGAATGCGGACCGAGTTGGTGCGATTGTTGGAGCCCCAGGAGTTGAACACCGGCGCCCAGGAAAAATAGCTCATGGAACCGCGCCGCACCAGGCGCTTGTAGCTGTTCACCGTCGGCGCAAATACGGCGCACAGGGCGCGGCCGTGCTTGAGGATGCCGGCCACGAAGCTGTAGCCGAGCGGGGTCAGGCCGATGCCGTGGGGGTCGTCTTCGGGCGCGCAGGCGAACAGGTTCTTGCCTGTTTCCAGGTCGTAGATCGACATGTTGAAGTGGGCGCCGTTGCCGGTCTTGTCGGCGAAGGGCTTGGGCATCATCGTGGCGAGCAGTCCTTCTTCCTTGGCGTAGTGCTTGGCCATGAAGCGGAAGAAGGTCAGCCGGTCGCAGGTGGTCAGCGCATCGGCGTAGTTGAAGTCGAACTCGAACTGGCCATTGGCATCCTCGTGGTCGAAGGAATACAGGTCCCAGCCGAGGTCGTTGATGGATGTGGCCACCTTGTCCAGCCAGGAGAAGTTGTCGACGAAGCCACGCACGTCATAGCAAGGCTTGGTCAGCTTGTCGTCGGCAACGGGCACCGACAGGCTGCCATCCTCGTTCTGCCTGAGCAGGAAGATCTCGCACTCGATACCCAGGTTCATGCCGTAGCCCAGCTTGGCCGCTTCGGCCAACTGGTTCTTCAGCGCAACCCGGGTGTTCAGGGCATAGGGCTTGCCCTGGAAATGGTTGTCCGCCGGAATCCAGGCAATCTTCGGTTCCCAGGGCAACTGGATGGCACGGTCGAGGTCCGGCACCGAGGTCAGCTCGTCGTCGTTCGGTGCCTGGCCGAGGCCGTCCAAGGCGTAGCCGGTGTAGCGCTCGGAACCCTTGGCCATGTGGCCGAGGTGGGCGATGGGGACGACCTTGGCCTTGGGCACGCCGTGGATGTCGACATAGGCGCCGATGCAGTATTTCACGCCTTTGTCGATCAGCTCGCGTTGCAATTGGGCCGTCGCTTCGGCCGACTGGTGGGCGCTGGTGTTCTGCTTTTCCAGCATGGCAGTGTCGTCGATCGTATTCATGATGCTTCCTTGTCTATCGGGTTGTGGCGGCGGGGACGGCGTCCCCGAAGTAAGAGTGGTCCAGCGGCGGCGTTTCGACGCTGCCTTTGCGAACCAGTGCGGCGAGGTCGGCCACCATCCAGTCGAACCAGCGCTGGCCTTTCTCCACACTGGCCAGGCTGGGCGTGCCGGTGACGCCGTTCAGGCTGGTGCGGTTGACCGGGTGGGCGAAGACGCAGCCGCAGGTGCGGTCCGGATCATCCGCATCAGGCAGCTTGTCCGGACGCACGCCCCCGGGGGCAATGGCCAGCATGATCGAGGTCTCGGCGTCATTGGCATGCCAGTCTGCGGCGTCAGCGAAATGGAACTGGCGCACCCGTTCGCTGATGGTCGCGGTATTGATCACCGCGACCATCAGGTCGTCGTGCTCGGCGCGCAGCATCTCCAGGGCGCAGCGCAGCGGCGCAGCGTTGGTGACGTGCGCATTGACGATGAACAGGCGGCGGATACCGCTGTGATAAGCCCAGTCGCCGATTTCCTTGACCAGTTGGATCAGGGTGACCGGCTGCAGGGCAAGCGTGCCCGGCCAGCGCCGGCTGTGGCCGAGCGAGCAACCGTAAGGCAGCGTAGGCAGCATCGGCACGCCGGTCTGCGTAGCGACGGCGCCGCAAAGTTGCTCGGCGATCACGAAGTCGACGCCGCAACCGAGATGCGGGCCGTGCTGCTCGGTGGCGCCCACCGGCAGGATGGCGGCCTGGCCGCAGCGGGCCAGCACGTCGGGGATTTCGGACCAGGTAAGATCAGACCAGCGCATGAAGGATTACTCGACGTTGTCAGTCACGTTGGTCATCCGGATCAGATGCGGCTGCACCGCCTGCTCGTCTTCCGGCTCGGGCTCCGGCGCGGGATGGATGAGTTCCTCCAGGCGCGCCTTGGTGGCCAGGAATTCCGGCGTATTGAACTGGCCCGGCGAGCGCGGACGCGGCACCGGCACCTCGATCACTTCCTGCACTTCGCCGGGATGTGCCTTGAGCACCAGGATGCGGTCAGCCAGGTAGATCGCCTCGTCGAGATCGTGGGTGATGAACAGCACCGTGACGTCGATGTTTTTCCATATGTCGATCAGGTGCGACTGCATCTTCGACCGGGTCTGGGCGTCGAGGGCGCCGAAAGGCTCGTCCATCAGCAGGATGCGCGGCTGGTTGACCAGGGCGCGGGCGATGGCGACGCGCTGGCGCATGCCGCCGGACAGCTGATGCGGATAGGCGTCGGCGAATTTATCCAGACCGACCAGATCCAGCCACAGCAGGGCATCGCGCTCGGCCTCATCCCTGCCGCGGCCGTTCAATTGCGGTCCGAACATCACGTTCTTTTTCACCGTGAGCCAGGGAAACAGGGAATAGCCCTGGAATACCATGCCGCGGTCCTGCCCCGGCCCGGTGACCGGCTTGCCGTCCAGCAGCACGTCGCCGGAGGTGTGGCTTTCCAGGCCGGCAAGGATACGGATCAGGGTCGACTTGCCACAACCGGAAGGGCCGATGACGCAGACGAATTCGCGACGGCGGACGCTGAAATCGATGCCGCGCAGGGCCTCGACCTCACCCTGCGGCGAGCGGAAGCGCTTGCCAAGGTCGCGCACTTCGAGAATGGTTTCACGCTGGTTGATCCTGTCGAAGCGCGCTTTCACGGCCTCCGACTGGTCCAGATAGCTGGGCAGATTTTTCGGATTCATGGCGTGTTTCCTCAACGGCGGTCCTGGGTGCGGTCCCAGGGAAACAGCCGGCGGCCTGCCCGGGCAAGGAGCAGGTCGCTGCCGAAGCCGATGATGCCGATGGTCATGATGGCAGCGTAGACGTTGTCGAAATGCTGGTAGCGCGCCTGCTGGGTAATGAACCAGGTGATGCCTGAACTGGTGCCGATCAACTCCGCCACGATCAGGTAGGTCCAGGCCCAGCCGAGCAGGATGCGCTGGTCGCGGTACAGATCGGGCAGGATGCCGGGCACCACTACCTTGCTTAGCAACTTGAAACCGCGCGTGCCCAGTGTTCGGGCAGCCTCGATGATGGTGACCTCCAGCTTGCGCGAAGTGTTGGCAATGATCAGCACCTGCTGGAACAGGGTACCGATGACGATGATGGCAATCTTGGGGCCGTCGTAGATGCCGAGGATGGCCACCGCCAGGGCGCCGAAGGCTGGCGCCGGCAGATAGCGGAAGAATTCGATGAACGGCTCGCTCAACCGTCCCATCAGGGTATAGGTGCCCGACAGGATGCCCAGCGGTACGCCGATGATCGACGAAATCAGGAAGCCCCAGAAAATGATCTGGATGCTGTGCCAGAGGCTGGCCGGCATCGAGGGGACGTCCTTCTGCGTCGGCGGATTGACGAACCCGTTGTAAAAGGCCTTCGCCACCTGATCAGGCGCAGGCAGGTAAATCGGGTTGGCAGACTGCCCGACCGGAACGGCCAGGTGTTCGCGCTCCATGTTGGCGACTTCATCCGCGAACATGGCTTTGTCGACCAGCATGTCGACCTGGAAATAGTCCACGCCGCCGGGATCGGTGACGTGTACCTTGGGGTGCCAGACAAACGGCACGTAGCTGACCAGACACCAGACCAGCAACGGCAGCAGAAACGAGCTGATTCCCAACAGGGTGCGTTTGCGCGCGTCCATATCCACGCTGCTCAGCCACTTGGAAGTCATGCCTATTTCCGCTCCGCTATCCGGGTTTACTCGGCGTTGGTGAAAGACGGGTCGAGGTAGCTGTCCAGATCCTGGTGCGTCTTGTAGACCCCGTTTGCCACGTTGAAATCGTCAGCCACCTTGGAGGAACCATACAGCGACGAGAAGCCCGGACCCTTGACGTAGATTTTCTTGCCCTCGGCAAGGCTCAGCAGCTTGGTTCCCTTGAGCAGCGGCAGATAGACTTGCGGCGTGACGCCGACCCGGGCGGCCATGATCTTCACCGCGTCAGGCTGGGTCTTGGGGTCGTTGATGTATTTCACGACGTGATCCCAGACTTTCAATACCTTCAGCCATTCGGCCTTGTGCTGCTTGGTGCTGGCCGGGTTGACCGCCAGAACGTCGTAGATCAGGCCCGGCTCGTCGGCGGAGGTATAAACCGGACGCGAGCCTGGCTGCGACTTCATGGCCTGGCCGGCGATCGGTTGCCAGGCGCCGATTGCCGAGACGTCACCCGTAGCGAGCACCTGGGGCATCTCGTTGGTCTTGGCGTTGACCAGGGTGACTTCCGATTCCTTCATCCCGGCCTTTTTGAGGCCATTCAGCAGCAGCAGGTGTTCGACCAGGCCGACTTCCACCGCCACCTTCTTGCCCTTGAGATCCTTCAGCGACTTGATCCCCGGCTTGGCGACGATCATGTCGTTGCCGTTGGAATAGTCGGTCAGCATGATCATGACGCTCTTGCCGCCCGCCGCGCCGGTCACCAGGGCGTCGCCGTTGGTCATGGTCACGGCGTCAATCTTGCCGGCCGAGAAGGCGTCCATGGACGCGGAGTAGTCGAACCACTCGAAATCGACCGCGACGCCAGCTTCCTTGAACCAGCCCTTGTCGATGGCGACCTGCCAGGCGACCCAGCCCGGCCAGTCGCTGTAACCGATCTTGAGGGGTTGGGCTGCATGAGCCGAAATGGCTACGGCCGCGGCGGCGGGGATCACCAGCCGGGCGAACAGAGTCTTCAGGGTGCTTCTGATGTGCTTCACATTCATGGTGGGCTCCTAAAAATGGTATTACCAAAGTGAATATTCGTAATATTCACTAGGCAATAAGCAACCCCCGTGCCACGGTCAAACAATCTCCATATCACCATGAATACAAAGCAATAACAGAAATTTCATGCCTATTCTTCCGGCATGAAAACAGCATTCTTTTAGTGCAACATCGCACCGTTTTGGTGTTGACAAACAGAGACTTGATGAGGTCAGCCTGGCCCCGAACGGGGTCGTTCTCAGTTCGGCTGACTTTGCACAGTCTGGCTATATAGACACTGCGAGTGGGCGCTTTGGAGATTCAGTTAGGCTCGCTATCTATATGGCCTACGGAGTACGCAGGCAAAGGTTCGTCACCTGGCTCCAATCGTTGCAGAGCGTGCAATAAAAAGGGGCGCCCTGCAGGGCGCCCCAACTTCCTTCGGAGAAAGGATTTTTTGCTTACATGCTGTACGCACGCTCGCCGTGCTGGGTGACATCCAGACCTTCGCGCTCGCCTTCTTCCGACACGCGCAGGCCCACGATGAGATCCACCACTTTGTAACAGATGAAGGCAACCACACCGGACCAGAGCAGCGCCACACCGACAGCCTGCGCCTGAATCCAGACCTGGGCGCCGATTTCAGTCGTCACAAAGGTGTTGTTGACGTAGTCGGGGATGCCCGCGCCGCCGAGGCTCCAGCTGTTGAATACGCCGGTGAGCATCGCGCCGAGGATGCCGCCGATGCCGTGGATACCGAACACGTCCAGCGCATCGTCCGCGCCCAGCAGTTTCTTCAGACCATTGACGCCCCACAGGCAGACCACGCCCGCCAGTGCACCGATGATGAGCGCACCACCCACACCCACCCAACCGCAAGCCGGGGTGATGGCGACCAGACCGGCCACCGCGCCGGAAACCGCACCCAGCATCGAAGGCTTGCCCTTGATCATCCACTCGGCCAGCATCCAGGTCAGCGTCGCTGCCGCTGTCGCAAACAGGGTGTTGACGAACGCCAGGGTAGCCGTGCCGCCCGCTTCCAGCGCCGAACCGGCGTTGAACCCGAACCAGCCGACCCACAGCAGCGAAGCGCCGACCATGGTCATGGTCAGGCTGTGCGGCGTCATCGGCTCCTTACCGTAGCCCACCCGCTTGCCAACCACGAAAGCACCCACCAAGCCGGCGATTGCCGCATTGATGTGCACCACGGTGCCGCCGGCGAAGTCCAGCGCGCCCTTGGCGAACAGGAAACCGGATGCTGCCGTCGCTGTAGCCAGCGTTTCCGCGCTGGTAATCGCGTCGGGGCCTGGCCAGAACCACACCATGTGCGCCATCGGGATGTAGGCGAAGGTGAACCACAGCGCGGAGAACAGCAGCACCGCCGAGAACTTCATGCGCTCGGCGAAGGCGCCGACCACCAGCGCGACGGTGATCGCGGCAAAGGTGGCCTGGAAGGCGACAAACGCGAACTCAGGGATGTAGACCCCCTTGCTGAAGGTGGCGGCATTGGCCACGCCATTGGTGTGCGGATCGAAAATGCCCTTGAGCAGGATTCGGTCAAATCCACCAAAGAAGGCATTGCCCTGGGTAAAGGTCAGCGAATAACCATATACCGCCCACAACACACAAATCAACGCGAAGATGGTGAACACCTGCATCAGCATCGACAGCATGTTCTTGCTGCGAAGCAGACCGCCGTAGAACAGTGCCAGCCCGGGAATCGACATCATGATGACCAGCACGGTTGCCGTCAGCATCCAGGACGTGTCGCCCTTGTTGGGTGCGGGCGGCGCGGCAGGTGCGGCTTCGGCGGCAGGAGCCGGGGCCGCTTCCGCCGGTGCGGCAGCGGCGGCTGCAGGTGCAGCGGCATCGGCTGCCGGGGCAACCGCAGTGGCTTCAGCCTTGGCGGCTTCGGCAGCGGGGGCCGGGGCGGTGGCCGCGTCCTGCGCCAAAGTCAAGCCGGGAGACAGCAGGGCAAACATCAGGCCCAATGAAGCAAATAGCTTTTTCATGTTCGTGCTCCTCACAGGGCGTCAGGGCCGGATTCGCCCGTGCGGATGCGCACGACCTGTTCCAGACTGGTGACAAAAATCTTGCCGTCGCCGATCTTGCCGGTGTTGGCCGCTTTCTCGATAGCCTCGATGACGCGCTCCAGCAGCTCGGCCTTGATGGCCACTTCAATCTTCACTTTGGGCAGAAAATCGACCACGTATTCCGCGCCGCGATACAGCTCGGTATGGCCTTTTTGCCGTCCAAACCCTTTTACTTCCGTAACCGTCAGGCCGGTGACGCCGATGGCGGACAACGCCTCGCGCACTTCGTCCAGCTTGAACGGCTTGATGATTGCCGTTACGAATTTCATAACCATCTCCTGATCAATGTGTGTTCATCTGGCCTCATCCCCTCTCCCGGGAACGGGAGAGGGTCAAATGAATGAGGTTTGGTTAGAAGCTTTTGCTGAAAGAGACGAACCAGTTGGCGTCTGCCACCTTCTCGCCATCCCATGTGTAGGCAGCGGTTTCTGCGTTGGTATCGGTATAGGCCAGGGTAATGACGCCAAAGCCGATATCCTTGGTGACACCCAGTTTCCAGTCGGTGTAGGAAGCCGGGTCATTGTCTTTGACGTCCTGATAACCTACGTGGCCCAGAACGCCCCAACCGTCCTTGATTGCGTAATTGCCGTTCAGCTCGATGTAGTAGCTGCCATCAGTATCTCCCGCAGGATCAGCTTCCGTGCCCCAACCGACGAAGTGATTGGATGCGGTATAGCTGTACTTCGCGCTGAGGAATTTCCAACTCGCGCCAATATACAACTCGGTCGTATTCGGATCGTTTGCAGCCGTACCATCGCCGGGGTAGTAATAGGTGATCACGCCGAGGTCGTAGCCGAAATCATCGGCCACAGTTCCTTTGAAGCCACCATAGAAGTCGATCTCCATGCTGTTGTTGTCTTCGAACTTGGGAGTACCCGTCGACACCCAGCCGACGTTCGAAGCCCAGGTTCCCAAATAGAAACCGCTGGCGTGGCTATAGTCGAAGCCGCCCTGGATGGCTGGTTCGTTCTGGGTCTGGGACACCCCACGGAAAATGTAATTGGACGTCAGCGAAACGTTGGCGCTGAATGTATGCGGGGATGCAGGCGCGTCCTCAGCCAGTGCCAGGGTGGGAACCGCTACCAAACCACTCAGAACCAGAACGTGAACAAGTTTTTTCATGAAATTTCTCCGAAAGTGAAATCGCGCAAAATCGCACTCAAGGTTTAGCACAAGCCATGCCAGCGTTTTTTCATTTAAATAACAATATCTTAAGTAATTCAACGCACCAGCCATGGTATGGGTTGCACTTAAATAGTGCACAGTACAGGGGGCATGCACGGTCTTTGTGCTGCACGTCTGCGTAGACTGCTTGCTACACTCTCTTTTACTGGAGGCCGTCATGAACCCGAATCCGAAATTCCCCAATCCCACTTTCATCAATGATCTCGTCAACAAACTGGGCGAGGTGCTGAAGCAGTCTCCCGCGAAGGACATCGAGCAAAATCTCAAGGCCGGGGTCACTTCGATACTAGGCAAGCTCGACATGGTGAGCCGCGAGGAATTCGACGTACAAAGCGAAGTGCTGGCGCGCACCCGCGAGAAGCTTGCGCAACTCGAAGCGCGCCTGACCGAACTGGAAAAGCAGCAGCGCGAAGAACGCGAAGAAGAATAAGTGGCCGTCGCCGTCGTCAAAAGCCGGGCGTTGAACGGCATGCATGCGCCCGAAGTGGTGGTGGAAGCGCATCTGGCCAACGGCCTGCCGGCATTCACCCTGGTGGGGCTGCCCGAGACCGAGGTGAAGGAGGCGCGCGACCGCGTGCGCGCAGCGATCCAGAACGCACGCTACGAATTCCCGGCACGGCGCATCACCGTCAACCTCGCCCCGGCCGACCTGCCCAAGGAGTCCGGCCGCTTCGATCTGCCGATTGCCCTGGCGATCCTCGCTGCCTCCAGTCAGATTCCCGCCGACAAATTCAGGCATGCCGAATTCGCCGGTGAACTCGCGCTCACCGGCGAGTTGCGCCCGGTGCGGGGGGCGCTGGCAATGGCCTTGGCAACCCGGGCAGCACAACGGCAACTGGTGCTGCCCGTGCAATCGGCTGCCGAGGCGGCGCTTGCCAGCGGGGTGGACACGCTGGGAGCGGCCAGCCTGCTCGAGGTTTGCGCCTGGCTGGCCGGGCAGACGACCCTGGCCGCACCGGCGTCCGACATGCCTCGCGCCGCACCGGACTATCCTGATTTTGTCGACGTCAAAGGCCAGACCGCCACCAAGCGCGCGCTCGAAGTCGCGGCCGCAGGCGGCCACTCGGTGCTGATGGCAGGGCCGCCCGGCACCGGCAAGTCGATGCTCGCTGCACGCTTTCCTGGCATCCTGCCGGCGATGAACGAGACCGAGGCGCTGGAGGCCGCGGCGGTGCAATCGCTTAACGGAGGCTTTCGCCACGAGCACTGGCAACGCCGCCCCTTCCGCGCGCCGCACCATACCGCTTCTGCGGTAGCGCTGGTGGGAGGCGGCGGCAACCCGCGACCGGGCGAGATTTCGCTGGCGCATCACGGCGTGCTGTTTCTCGACGAACTGCCGGAGTTCTCGCGCCAGGTGCTGGAAGTGCTGCGCGAACCGTTGGAGACCGGCCATATCACCATTTCGCGCGCGGCACGGCAGGCCGATTTTCCCGCGCGGTTTCAACTCATCGCCGCGATGAACCCCTGCCCCTGCGGCTATCTCGGCCATCCCACCCAGGCATGCCGCGACACGCCGGATCAGATCGCACGCTACCGCACGCGGATTTCCGGCCCCCTGCTCGACCGCATCGATATCCAGATCAGCGTGCCCGCGCTGACGCAGGACGAATTGATGCAGGCGGCCACGGGTGAATCCAGCGCCGCCATCCGTGGCCGTGTCCAAGCGGCACGCGACCGCCAGATGCAGCGCCAGGGCAAACCCAATGCCGCACTGGGAACCCAGGAAATCGATCAACTTTGCCGGCTGGATGCTGCCGGCGAAACCTTGCTGAAACAGGCCATCGCGCGTCTGAACCTGTCGGCGCGGGCCTATCACCGCGTGCTCAAGCTGGCACGCAGCGTGGCCGATCTGGCCGGAACCGAGACCATCGGCACGGCGCATCTCGCCGAGGCCATTCAATACCGGAGGCAAGCCGCATGAGCGATCCCTACGAATCCTGGCAGGAAGAAAAACGCTCCGCCTGGCTGTATCGGGTGGTGGCCGAGTGCGAGCGCGGCACCCCGCGCGAGTCGCTGTTCAAGGAACTGGCGCAGGCAGCCGAGGAGCAGTCGGACATCTGGCTGGGCGTCATCTCGAAAAAGGGCGGCCAGGTACCGGCCGCCTTCCATCCCGATCTGCGCACCCGTGTCGTGGCCGGGATGACCCGTTTTTTCAAGCCACGCGCCATGCGCGGCGTGCTGGCGGCGATGAAGGTCCGCGGCATGGCGCTCTACACGCAAAACCCGCCCCATCCCATGCCGACCCGCCGCGACGACATCGGCAAGCGCCATCAGAACGGTGCCGCCGGCAATGCCTTGCGTGCCGGCGTGTTCGGCGTCAACGACGGCCTGGTGTCGAATGCCGCGCTGATTTACGGCGTGGCCGGCGCGGCGCCGGATCCCTCCATCATCGTCCTGACCGGCGTGGCCGGATTGCTGGCAGGCGCATTCTCGATGGCAGCGGGCGAATACGTCTCGGTGCGCTCGCAGCGCGAAATGTTCGAGTACCAGATCGGCCTGGAACGTGACGAACTGGAAGAATACCCGGAGGAAGAGGCGGCCGAGCTTGCGCTGATCTATGCCGCCAAGGGCATGCCGATCGATGAGGCGCGACGGGTGGCCGACACCCTGATGCAGGATTCCGAGCGTGCGCTCGACACCCTGGCGCGCGAGGAACTCGGCCTCAACCCCGACGAACTAGGCTCACCGTGGGTGGCTGCCATCTCGTCGTTTGCCGCCTTCACCACCGGCGCGGCGCTGCCACTGGTGCCCTTCCTGATCGGCCATGACGAGGCACTCAGCCTCTCCATCGCGTTCACCGCGCTGGGCCTGTTCGCCGTCGGCGCCAGCATGAGCCTGTTCACCGGCCGCCACGCCATGCTGAGCGGCTTGCGCATGCTGGCGATCGGGGGCGTGGCGGGATTGGCGACCTGGTTCATCGGCGCCTGGCTGGGCGTGTCGCTGGCTTAAGGGCACTTCTACAAAATCCCGATTCGTCATTCCGGCGGAGGCCGGAATCCAGCCAAAACAAGCAACTGGATGCCGGATCAAGTCCGGCATGACGAATTTTCTGAAGCTCCCTTGATCAAAATCAGGTCTGCTCCCACGGCAGGCCGTCATAGCGCCAGCCGTTTCTAGTGCTGCGATGGCGCGTTTCGTCCATATCGCCCTCGAATCCATGCAGCACGTTGTAGACCTCGGGAAAAGCATATTTCTCGAGATAGCGCCCGGCTTCCATCGAACGCCGCCCCGAACGGCAGATCAGCACCACCGGCCGGTTGGCCGACGCCGCCTTGCGCGCGTGACCCAGAAAATCCGGGTTGATATCCCAGTCCGGGCCGTCCTGCCAGGCAATGTGAATCGCCCCGACCGGGTGACCGACAAACAGGTATTCGATTTCCGAGCGGCAATCGATGAATACCGCCTCGGGATGCGTTTGCAAAAACTCAAAGGATTCCGCAGGGGTCATCTGTTTCATCGCCATCTCCGCAGTTCGATTCCTGCCTACCCTAGCAGATCGGGTTCAGCGTGCCCACAAACAAAAGGCCCCGCAAGCGGGGCCTTGAATTCTCTGCAGAGAAAGAGGTCAGGCGGCGCAGCGAACCGCGCGCTGGGCTCTGATGCGTGTCAGGCCGAACAAGCCCGCGCCCATCAGCAGTAGCGTGCCAGGTTCCGGGTTGTGATTAGTAGTGCCACCACAACCGGGTGTATTCGGAGGCGCGGTAGAACAGTCACAGCCCGCCAGGGAGAGAATCTTGAAAAAATCGTTACCCACTTTTGTTTGGTCTACACCGTTGGCGTAAGTATTGAGGGCACCAATCAGCCAATAACTTGAATAGACATCATTGGCAAAGCTATGATTTATTTGAGAATTGCTACCACCATCAGCTTGATAATAATTCCCAATCAGTTGCCAGCCGCTCTGCAGAGCATTATAAGCCTGCCCCGCAAGCGAATTAGGGGTGCCCGTACCCATCCAAGCAAACACGGTGAAATCTGAATCAGTATTCACATAACCACTAGTAAATGAGTCCAAGTTCACCAATTTGTTAAATGTAAACAGGATAGAGTCCGTATTTCCTGAGTTATCTACTGCATGGTTAGGTTGTGTTGCATTTGCCCCACCTTCGTCCGCGTTTCCCACACCCAAACCGCCCGGCCATGACCCAATGTAGGCACTCGCTAGATTAATATTGGCGGAGCCAACAGTATTGGAAAATCCAGCAGGTGTTGACGTTATATTGGCAGGCGCGCCCCCATTAACGCCCGAAGTAACATCGCTTTGGGAATCAAACGTCCATGTGTAACAACCGGTAGTCGAACCCCCGCCACCACAGTCTTTGGACTTGTTAGTTTGAACGTAATTTGCCTGGACAGTACCCGCCATCATGCACAGTCCCATGGCCAAGAATCCTGCAGTTGTCATTTTTTGCCAGATCTTTTTGCTCATTTTAGTTTTCCTTGAAATCTGCCCGAACATGATGACTGGTTATTAAGCAAAACATATACCACAATATAATTAACCATTATTTTTCAATTAGATACTTAAGTTGACGATCATTTTTATTGTGGCCTGATATTCAACGTGTAAAAAAAACCGACATTTATTGTCCCTAACAGAGGGAACAACTGATGATCGCTGTCACAGCAACACATTTTTTATTGTCCCTTGCGCTTGAGTGCTTCGGCTAAGTGGTCGCGGATCTCCGGATCATTGGGCGCCCGCACCTGGGCTTCCCGCAGATAGCGTAAGCCTTTTCCCACCTCCCCCGCCTCCACCAAAGCCCACCCCAAAGTGTCGGCCATATTGGCGTCACCAGGTGCCAGTTGGTAGGCTTTCTCCGCCACGGCCAGCGCCCCGGGTTGACGACGCTTGAGCATGATATAGGCCAGATCGTTGTAGATGCTCGCATCATTGGGTAATTGTTTGCTCAGCACTTCATAATGCTGCTGCGCCAGGTCCAACTGCCCTGACTGGATGTATGCCCTTGCCAGGACTCGGCGGGCAGCCGGATCTGCCGGATTGCTGCCTACCCAGGACTGGATGAACACCAATGCCTTGGCATTGTTACCGGATTGGCTGTAGGCGTTATATAGCCCGATTACGCGCGCTGTGTTTTTTTCAAGCTCATACGCCTTTGTGTATGCGGGAATGGCATCGCTATAGCGTTGACGCTGCATGGCGATATCGCCGAGCAACTGCTGTATGGCCGCTTCACGTGGATACTGGGCAGCCAGGGCACGTGCCTGCTGCTCGGCCGCATCCAGATTACCGGAAACCTGTTCCAGCCTGGCCTTGAGCAACAAGGCCGGCAAGTAGCCCGGCTTGCTCAGCAAGGCCTTGTCCAGCGAGTAGCGTGCCCCCTCGTAATCGCCTGCGCTGATTTGAAGCTGGGCTGCACGTTGCTGCCAATCGGCATCAAAGCCGGCCAATTGGGTGATTCGCTTGAAGTTCTCGCGGGCCAGGCCACGATTTCCAATTGCCAAATAGGTCCGGCCCAATGTTGCCAGCGCCTGTAAATTATCCCGACTGCCTGCCTGTACTTCCTTGGCTATGTCCAGCGCTTTCTGTGCATCCCCTGTTTGCAGATACAACTCAACCAGCATGAGGTTCGGCCTTAGGCTTTGCGGATTGAGCGAGCGCGCCTTTTCCAGCCAGCGTACGGCATCCTGAGTGCGCCCAACCGATAGTTCCAACTGAGCCAGTTCGAACAGCACATCCAGGTTTTTCGGTTGCTCCTTGAGAATGGCCAGGAGCCGCTGCCGGGCATCATCGGGTTTCCCCTCATACAGATCCAGACGCGCAAGATTGAGCCTTGCCGGAGTAAAACGCTTATCCTTTTCCAGTACCTGCTCGTACGTTTTGCGGGCACCGACCAGATCTTTGGACATGCCTCGTGCAACCGCCAGGAGATTCAACGCCGCCAAATTTTGCGGTTCGCCTTTGGTGACCGCCAGCAATACCTGTATTGCTGGTTTTGTCTGGTTTTGGTTGAGATACATCATGGCCAGCGGCACACCTGCCTGAGAACGGCCTGGGGTCTTGGCATAGGATTTTTGAAGTTGTGCTATCCCCCGTTCTTCCTGCCCGCTTCCAATCAGGCTCAAGCCGAAATTTGCGGCGATATCCGGCGCATTGCCGCCACCCATCTCGGATGCCTGTTCCAGCAAGGAGGCCGCCTTGGAATGCTGTCCCAGCGCCATATACGCCGTTGCCAGCATGGACAGTGCCTGGGGGTCATTGGGCCGGGCACGGGCCGGCCCCTCCAGAAACGCAATCGCCCGGGCGTAATCCTTCTCGCTCATCAAAATGGCGGTATATATCTTGCGGGCGCCCATGTGCTGGGGAAATTTCTTGAGGTAGCTGCCCAGGTAGGTCTTGGCCTTTTCGTTCTGGCCGAGGCTGTAGTGAGCGACGCCGCCCAGAAGCAGCAACTGGGGCCGTGTAAGCACTGCCTCAAAAGGCAGCGCATCCAGAGTGCTGGTCGCTTTTACAAGCGCATTGCGTACTTCAATATTATTTCCTTGCCGGCCTGCTAGCAGCGCCTGCAGATAGGCGCTTCGCGGATCATCTGGAAACTTCTGCTTCAAAACCGCCACATCCCGGGCTGCGTCTTTATCCCTATTCATATCAAACAGCAAAGAAGCCCGGGCAATCAGCGCATCGAGGTACTCGGGGTTCAGCACCAGCGCCTTGCCATATCCCGCCAGTGCTTCCTGTGCATCCCCTTGGGCATGAGCGATCGAGGCCTTCATGTTCCAGCCTATCGGATCGGCCGGACTTTTCGTTATCGCCAACTGAGCCATGTCTTTGGCATCCGATAAATTATTCATGCGCAAATAGGCCATGGATTGCGCGACCAGCGCGGCCGGGTTGTTCGGTTCGATCTGCCGCGCCTGTTCAAGCGACTGGATCGCTGCACGCCCCTGGTCAAGATCGATTTGCGCGTAAGCCCGGGTCACCAGCACCTTGTATTTCACGTCGGGTGGCAGCCCATCCGGAGAAAACCGCTCCAGCAAAGCCTGATTCCTGCCAAGCAGGTTATAAACTTCAACCTGCATGACAATAATCTGGGAGCGGTCCGCACCCAGCCGCTCTGCATCCGCCAGCATACGCTCAGCGCCCAGTGGCGATCCGAGCTTCAGATAGGCCTCCCCCAAAAGCACCAGGGCGGGCAACATTTTGCCGTCCTGCTGCAGCGCGTTTTTCAACTGAACGATCGCGCCCTTGGTGTCGTTTCGATCCATGCGCACCAACGCATCTTCGTAATATTCCGACGCTTTTTCAGCACGATCGGCAGCAAGCACCAGACTGGGCGACAGGGCCCCCAGCAGCAGGATCAGCAGGATTCGGTTCAATAGTTGTTTTGCAGTCATCCGGTCATTCGCTCTTGTTTACATTGCTTTTTACTCAATGATTCTCATGCAATTATCACACCAGTCAATTCTGCCCTTCATTTCTGCCGACGTGGCCAGTTATCGCACCCGATCCTGCGGCAATCCGGATAGGGATGGCGACTTGTCAGCAGTTGCAACCGGCCCATATGTCGAGCGGTGATAACATTCTGGTTTGCCTGATATCAGCCGCATCATGCCTGATCGTTCCGCACTGATCCGCTCCCTGCTCGCCCAACGCATCCTCGTGCTTGATGGCGCGATGGGGACGATGATCCAGACCTACAAGCTCAGCGAAGCCGACTATCGCGGGTTGCGCTTCGCCGATTTTGCCCACGACGTGAAGGGCAACAACGATCTGCTGTGCCTGACCCAGCCGCAGATCATCAAGGAACTCCACGCCAGGTATCTGGCTGCCGGGGCCGATATTCTCGAGACCAACAGCTTCAACGCCACCTCGGTTTCCATGGCGGATTACCACATGGAGCACCTGGTGCCGGAACTCAACCTTGCCGCCGCCCGGCTGGCGCGCGAGGCAGCCGACGAGGCGACCGCGCTGAATCCGGACAAGCCGCGCTTCGTCGCCGGCGTGCTGGGGCCGACCTCGCGTACCGCCACCATTTCACCGGATGTCAACGACCCCGGCTTCCGCAATGTCAGCTTCGACCAGCTGCGCGTGGCTTATCTTGAAGCGATCGACGGCCTGGTGAAGGGCGGCGTCGACATCCTGATCGTCGAGACCATTTTCGACACGCTCAACGCCAAGGCGGCGCTGTTCGCCATCGAAGAATATTTCGAGGCAAACCACCTGCGGCTGCCGGTGATGATTTCCGGCACCATCACCGATGCCTCCGGGCGCACGCTGTCGGGCCAGACGGCCGAAGCGTTCTGGAATTCGGTGCGCCACGCGCGGCCGCTGTCGATCGGGCTGAACTGCGCGCTCGGCCCTGACCTGCTGCGCCAGTATGTAGAGGAGCTGTCGAACAAGGCCGACGTATTCATCTCGTCCCACCCCAATGCCGGCCTGCCCAACGCCTTTGGCGAATACGACATGGACGGCGCCGAGATGGCAGTCCACATCGGCGAATGGGCACGTTCGGGGCTGCTGAATATCGTCGGCGGCTGCTGCGGCACCACGCCGGCGCACATCGCAGCCATCGCCCAAGCGGTCGAGGGCGTCGCACCGCGCGTTCCGCCCAGGCTGGAACCGGCCCTGCGCCTGTCGGGGATGGAGCCGTTCAACGTCGGCAAGGACAGCCTCTTCGTCAACGTCGGTGAACGGACCAACGTCACCGGCTCCAAGGCTTTCGCCCGCATGATCCTCGAAGGCCGCTACGACGACGCGCTGTCGGTGGCGCGCCAGCAGGTGGAAAACGGCGCCCAGGCGATCGACATCAACATGGACGAGGGCATGCTCGACGCCGAGGCGGCGATGGTGCGCTTTCTGCACCTGATCGCCTCGGAGCCCGACATCGCCAGGGTGCCGATCATGATCGACTCGTCGAAGTGGAGCGTGATCGAAGCAGGACTTAAGTGCATCCAGGGCAAGGGCATCGTCAACTCGATCTCGATGAAGGAAGGCGAGGCCGAATTCATCGAGCGCGCGAAATTGTGCCGGCGCTACGGCGCGGCGGTAATCGTGATGGCCTTCGACGAAACCGGCCAGGCCGACACCTACGCCCGCAAGACCGAAATCTGCGCCCGTGCCTACAAGCTGCTGACCGAAACCGTCGGCTTCCCGGCCGAGGACATCATCTTCGACCCGAACATCTTCGCGGTCGCCACCGGCATCGAGGAGCACGCCAACTACGCGGTGGATTTCATCGAGGCCACCCGCTGGATCCGCCAGAACCTGCCGCACGCCCACATCTCGGGCGGCGTGTCGAACGTCAGCTTCTCTTTCCGCGGCAACGACGCGGTACGCGAGGCGATCCATACCGCCTTCCTCTATCACGCGATCCAGGCCGGGATGGACATGGGCATCGTCAACGCTGGCCAGCTCGGCGTGTACGCCAACCTCGATCCGGAGCTGAAGGTGCGCGTCGAAGACGTGTTGCTGAACCGGCGCGAGGATTCGACCGAACGGCTGGTGGCCTTTGCCGAGAACGTCAAGGGGGGCGCCAAGGAAAGAGTCGAAGACCTGGCCTGGCGCAGCCTGCCGGTGAACGAACGGCTGAGCCATGCGCTGGTGCAGGGCATCACCCAGTACATCGTCGAGGATACCGAAGCCGCACGCCTCGAAGCCGAACGCCCGCTGCACGTGATCGAAGGCCCGCTGATGGCAGGCATGAACGTCGTCGGCGACCTCTTCGGCGCCGGCAAGATGTTCCTGCCGCAGGTGGTGAAATCCGCCCGCGTGATGAAGCAGGCGGTGGCGCATCTGCTGCCGTTCATCGAGGCCGACAAGCAGGCCGGCGACGCGCAAAGCGCGGGCAAGATCATCATGGCGACGGTGAAGGGCGACGTCCACGACATCGGCAAGAACATCGTCGGCGTGGTGCTCGGCTGCAACGGCTACGACATCGTCGACCTGGGCGTGATGGTACCGGCGCAGAAGATTCTCGACGCGGCCCGCGAGCACAAGGCCGACATCATCGGCCTGTCCGGCCTCATCACGCCCTCGCTGGAGGAAATGGCGCATGTGGCGAAGGAAATGCAGCGCCAGGGCTTCACCCTACCGCTGCTGATCGGCGGCGCCACCACTTCGCTCGCCCACACCGCGGTGAAGATCGAGCCGAATTACGAACACCCGGTGGTATACGTGAAGGACGCCTCGCGCGCCGTCGGCGTCTGTACCAAGTTGCTGTCGAGAGAGCTGCGCGATGCCTTTGCCGCCGAGATCCGGGCGGACTACGCGACAACGCGCGAGCGCCACCTCAAGCACAAGTCCGACACGGTTCGCTTGCCCTTGGCCGAAGCCCGCGCCAACAAGTTCAAGATCGACTGGGCGAACTACACGCCGCCCGTGCCGCAACAGCCTGGCGTCCACGTGCTGAAGGCCTACGACCTCGCCAAGCTGGTCGAAGTCATTGACTGGACGCCCTTCTTCGCATCGTGGGAGTTGCACGGCAAATATCCCAAGATACTCAGCGACGAAGTGGTGGGCGCCGAAGCGACCAAACTCTACGCCGACGCCCAAGTGATGCTGAAGAAGATGATCGCGGAGAACTGGGTGGAAGCGCGCGCCGTGTTCGGCCTGTTCCCCGCCAACACGGTCAACGACGACGACATCGAAGTCTATGCTGACGAGTCACGCTCAAGCGTGCTGATGACCTGGCACAACCTGCGCCAGCAGATGAAAAAGCCGGAAGGCCGCGCCAATCTGTGCATCGCCGACTTCGTTGCGCCCAAGTCCAGTGGGCTCAAGGACTATATCGGCGCTTTCGTGGTCACCGCCGGTATCGGCGAGGACGAGCGCGCTCGCGCCTTCGAGGCCGCGCACGACGACTACTCGGCGATCCTGTTCAAGTCGCTGTGCGACCGCCTCGCCGAGGCCTTCGCCGAGCATCTGCATCTGCGCGTCCGCCGCGAATACTGGGGCTATGCCAGCGAGGAAGCGCTTACCGACGACGAACTGATCGCGGAAAGGTACCAGGGTATTCGCCCGGCGCCGGGCTATCCTGCCTGCCCCGAGCACAGCGAAAAGGCCCCGCTGTTCGACGTGCTCGACGCCACCGCCGCCATCGGGGTCAAGCTGACCGAAAATTTCGCCATGTGGCCGGGCGCGGCGGTGTCAGGCTTTTACCTGTCGCACCCTGACAGCCAGTATTTTGCGGTGGCCAAAATCGAGCGTGACCAGGTCGAGGACTACGCCCGCCGCAAGGGCTGGACGCTGGCGGAAGCCGAGCGCTGGCTGGCGCCGAATCTGGCCTACCAGCCCGCCTGATCCTAACTGGGCAGGGCTTACCAGCCCTGTTGCAACATCTTCTCCAGCCAGAACAAACCAATCACGGTCTTGGTCTCGCAGATCCTGCCGTTGCGCAGCCAGTCCATCGCCTCACCGAACGGCACCCGCAGGATTTCCAGAAACTCGTCGTGGTCGCGGCCGTGGTTGCCGGGTTCGAGTCCGCGCGCGAGGTAGAACGCAAGCCGCTCATCGGAGTAACCGATGCAGGGATAGATGGTGGTGACTTCGCGCCACTCTCCTGCGGTGTAGCCGGTTTCCTCTTCCAGTTCGCGCTTGGCGCAAGTCAGGTCGTTCTCACCGGAGTCGATCTTGCCGGCTGGCAGTTCGATGAAATCGCGGTGCAGCGGGTAGCGGTGCTGACGTTCCAGCAGCAGGTCGCCGTTGTCGAACACCGGAATGACGACGACGGCGCCGGGATGGACGATATATTCGCGCGTCGATTCCTTCCCATTGGGCAGGCGCACGCGGTCGCGTTTGACATGCAACAGGCCGCCCTGGAAGACAGTTTCGCTGGCCAGTTCGGTTTCCGTGAGCGTGGTTGTTGACGCTTCAGCGTCATTAAAACCACGGCCTACCCCTTGCGGGTGGAGGTTTGGGAGCTCGATTTTCATGTCCGCCATGATACCGAGCGCAGGCAAAAAAATGCCGGGTTCTTGCGAACCCGGCAGAACAGAGGAGACATGCCCCTCATTGCGGAGAACTTCCAGCTTGCGGCGCAAACTGCAAGCCCGTTCATCCTATGGGGGGAATCAAATTGTGGCTATACAACTTTAGTTGTAGGGGGCTGACAACACATTGTTTATATTGATTTAATCTTTTCGCGCAGGGCGGAATACTGGCGCCGGCTGACCATCAGCCGCTCGTCCAGCCCGTCCAGGCGAAGAAAATGGCCGTCGTCCTCGCCAGGCAGCTTGCCGATTTCACGCAGGCGTGCGCTGGCCACCAGACAGTTGCGGTGGATGCGCAGAAAGGTTTTCCCAAACTCGCTTTCCAGGCGAGTGAGCGATTCCTCGATCAGGAATTCGCGGGCGGCGGTGCGCACGGTGACGTATTTGAGCTCCGCCTTGAGATAGAGGATGTCCGCCACCGGAATCAGCACGATGCGGCCTTTCTCGTTGACCGACAGATGCGTGCGCGGCTTCGGATGCGCCTCGCGCAGGTGTTCGAGCGTCGTCGCACTCAGGCTGTGCGCCCTTGACAGGGCGCGCACCAGGCGATCGGCACGTACCGGCTTCAGCAGATAGTCGACGGCATTGAGATCGAACGCCTGGCAGGCGTAGGCATCGTAGGCGGTGCTGAAGATGATGGCGGGCGGAACGGACAAGCGGTTGAGGTGGGCGGCGCACTCCAGTCCGTCCATGCCGGGCATGCGGATATCGAGCAGCACCGTGTCGACCGCTTGCTGCTGAACCTGGTTCACCGCGTCCAGCCCGTTGTCGACTTCGCCGACGATGTCGACCGAAATTTGCCCGGTACAATCCGCCAGTACCTCGCGCAGGCGACGGCGCGCGGGCGCCTCGTCATCGACGATGAGGATGCGTAGGGGCAGGCTGGGTGCGTTCACGGGTATAGGGAATGACGATATGCACCTGATAAACGGCGCCCAGGGGTTCCAACTTGAGTTGGGCGTCGAGATCGAAATGCAGCAGCAGGCGCTCGCGGATGTTGGCCAGCGCGATGCGGTTGCCTTTATGGTGGCTGCCGTCGGCGGCAATCGGATTGCGCACCACGATGTGCACCTTGTCGGCACTGCGATAGATGTTGAGGCTGATTTCCCCGCCTTCGGGCTGTGGCTCGATGCCGTGGTAGACCGCGTTTTCCACCAGCGGCTGGATCACCAGTGGCGGAATCAGCGCATCGCCCGGCATTTTATGGATGTGCCAGGTCACCTGCAGGCGATCGCCAAGACGTAGCTGCTCCAGCTCCAGATAGGCGCGGGTGAGCGCGACCTCATCTTCCAGCGGCGCCAGGTGGCTGGCATTGCCCATCAGCGCGCGGAACAGGTCGGCCATGTTTTCCAGCGCATGTTCGGCGCGTCTCGGGTCGCTGCGCACCAGCGACAGCACCGCGTTCAGGCTGTTGAACAGAAAATGGGGGCGAATGCGCGCCTGCAATGCCTGCAGACGTGCTTCGGTGATGGCGGGCGACAGTGCACGGGCGCGCAGGTTGAAATAAGCCAGCAGGCCGGAACCCATCAACAAGGAGAACACCGCCACCCCGGCAAGCGGAAAAGCCGCCGATCCGGCCAGCAGCGGATTCAGCCACAGCGTGACCAGCACCGGCACCGCGACGCCGAGCGTCAGCGTGAAACCGACGCCCAACCGGTAAGGCTGGCTGCGCAACCAGCGCCCCGCCGCGCACAAAGCCAGCAGGGTGAGCAACAAGGCGGGCTGGGCCAGCGCGGACAACTCAATGAATTCCGCCCAGAATGCCGGCGCACTGGATGCACGCGCCACCACCCCGGAAACCAGCGCGGCTTCCACCGTCAGCGCGATGCGCAGGTTTACCCCCAGGTGACAGAAGTTCGGTAATTCGACCTGCCGGTTGTTATGATTCTTTCTTTTCATTCCCCGTTATTTGCCCCATGAGCAAGTCATCGACGCCGCCTGCAGCGTGGTCCGGCCGGTTTTCCGAGCCGGTTTCCGAAATTGTCAAACGCTACACTGCGTCCATTCCCTTCGATTATCGGCTGGCCGAGTTCGATATTCAGGGTTCGCTGGCGCACGCCGCCATGTTGCACCACGTCGGCGTCCTGTCCAAGGACGACCTCGCCGCGATTCAGCGCGGCATGGCCGAGTTGCAAACCGAGATTCGCGCCGGCCAGTTCGCCTGGTCACTGGACAAGGAAGACGTCCACCTCAACATCGAAGCCGCTCTGACCGCCAAAATCGGCGATGCCGGCAAGCGCCTGCACACCGGCCGTTCACGCAACGACCAGGTGACGACAGATATCCGCCTGTATCTGCGCGACGCGATCGACCGCATTCTGGTGGGTCTCAAGGCCTGCCAGACCTCGCTCGTCGACCTGGCCGAACAGCATACCGACACCGTCATGCCCGGTTTCACCCACCTGCAGGTCGCACAGCCGGTGACCTTCGGCCATCATCTCCTGGCCTACTTCGAAATGCTGGCGCGCGACGCCGAGCGCATGGCCGACTGCCGTCGCCGCGTCAATCGGCTGCCACTGGGCGCCGCTGCGCTGGCCGGCACCAGCTACCCGATTGACCGCGAATTCGTCGCTCGCGAGTTGGGCTTCGACGCCGTCTGCGAAAACTCGCTCGATGCGGTATCCGATCGCGATTTCGCCATCGAGTTTGCCGCCGCCGCGGCGCTGGTGATGACGCACCTGTCGCGCCTGTCGGAAGAGCTGATCCTGTGGATGAGTCCGCGCTTCGGCTTCATCGACCTGGCCGACCGCTTCTGCACCGGATCGAGCATCATGCCGCAGAAGAAGAATCCCGACGTGCCCGAACTGGTGCGCGGCAAGACCGGCCGGGTAAACGGCCATCTGGTCGCCCTGCTCACCCTGATGAAAGGCCAGCCGCTGGCGTACAACAAGGACAATCAGGAAGACAAGGAACCCCTGTTCGACACCGTCGACACCCTGACCGACACCCTGGCGATCTACGCCGACATGCTCACCGGCGTCACCGTCAAGGCTGATGCGATGCGCGCTGCGGTGATGCAGGGCTTCGCCACCGCCACCGATCTGGCCGACTATCTGGTGAAAAAAGGGGTGCCCTTCCGCGATGCCCATGAAGTGGTGGCGCGCGCGGTGCGCGCGGCGGAAGCGTCCGGACGCGATCTCGCCGATCTGTCGCTCCCCGAGTTGCAGGCGTTCAGCCCGATGATCGCGGACGACGTCTATGCGGTGCTGACGCTGGAAGGCTCGCTCGCCGCCCGCGATCACCTGGGCGGCACCGCGCCGGCCCAGGTGCGTGCGGCCATCGCACGCGCCCGCCAGCGTATTTAGGTTGGATCGAGTCGTACGGGGGGCGGAGCGTGCTCGCGGCAAATCCGCCGCACTTCGGGACTGCTGAGTTTTTCCTTCATCAGCCCGCAAAAATAGCTTCGTGGTCCCAGCCGCTGGTTGTGGCGGCAGGTGGCACACACGCCGAAGGTACGTTTGCCGCTTTGCGCCTGCACCTGCGCCAGCACCTGCCGCAGCACCACCATCGCCGACGTCACCCGCGCCGGGCTGGCCGTCTGCACGATATCGCGCCAGGCGCTCCCGGCGCTGAGCGTCTTCAACAGGGTGGTGCCCCCCTCGGCCAGGATCAGCCGCACCACCCGGCCATCGCGGGGGTCGGCGTAGCGCGAGATCAATCGGCGACGCGCCAGCACCAGGACGGTTTGCGACACAGTGCCTTTGGTCAGCCCTAGGTATTCGGTCAGCGCCTGTGGGGTATTGCTGAAGCGGTTGGCCTGGTTCAGATAGAACAGCACCTGCAGGTGCACCGGCTGCAGCCCCTGCGCCGCACCCGCCTGCCGCAAGTCGGCCCGGGTCAGCAGCGACAGCCGCTCGACCATATCGAACAGGGTGAGCGCCTGGCTTTTCAAGTTACCCCGTATGTTTCATGAATTCGCGTGATGATCGCGCAGGATTTTGTTTTGTAGGGGAATTTTGAGAAGGAGTGGCGTAGTGATTCATACGCCTGACTGAGCAAAGTTTCCATACGAAACAAAAGACCAGCGAGGGCGCGTGTCAATTTATGAAACATCCGGGGTGAATTAAAAACGGACCATAACGCCGCCTTGCGCTGCGATCAGCGCGGCCAGCTTGTCGTAGAGCGGTTCGCCGCTCCTGGTGTCGATCCAGCCAGCGTCCAGCGGCTTGAAGTGAAAGCCGCCCGAACGCGCGGCGACCCAGATTTCGCGCGCGACACCGTGGCGGTTGATGATGATCTTGCTGCCATCGTCGAACTCGACCTCGATGATGCCATCGGCCGGCGTCTCGAAATCCAGGTCGGCATCTTCCAGGGCCTGTTCGATTCGGGTCAGGGTTGCGCCGGCGGCCTGGTTGAATTCGGCCTCGCTTGATTCGATTCTCGTCATGATGTCCCGTGCTAACATTTCGCGCATGAAACTGCGCACCTTATATATAGTGTCCCTGTTGCTGTGCGGGCTCGTTCTGACAGCCTGCGGCTCGAAGGGTGAACTGTATCTTCCCGAAAAACCCCCCGCACCGCAACGGACTACCAATTGAATACCCTGCATCGACTCGACTGCCGCCTCCATCTCGAAGGTGTGGCGCTGGACACCCTTGCCGAACGTTTCGGCACGCCGCTGTATGTCTATTCCCGGCAGGCGCTGGAATCCGCCTACCAGGCCTACACCCAGGCGCTCGCTGCCACCCCGCACCTGATCTGTTACGCGGTGAAGGCCAATTCCAGTCTGGCGATCCTCAACCTGTTCGCCCGGCTCGGCACCGGCTTCGACATCGTCTCGGGCGGCGAACTCGCCCGCGTGCTGGCTGCCGGCGGCGATCCCGGCAAGGTGGTGTTCTCCGGCGTTGGCAAGACCGAGGACGAAATGCGCACCGCACTTGAAGTGGGCATCCTCTGCTTCAACGTCGAATCGGTCAGCGAATTGCACCGCTTGAACCGGGTGGCGGGCGAACTGGACAAGGTGGCGCCGGTGTCGTTTCGCGTCAACCCTGACGTCGATCCCAAGACGCATCCCTACATCTCGACCGGGCTCAAGGAAAACAAGTTCGGCGTGCCGATTGCCGACGCCCCCGCGCTGTATCGCCTTGCCGCCAGCCTGCCTAACCTGGAAATCACCGGCATCGACTGCCACATCGGCTCGCAGCTGACCGACCTGTCGCCGCTGGCCGATGCGGCTGACCGCGTAATGGCATTGGTAGACGCGCTGACCGCGGAAGGTATCGCTCTGCATCACATCGACCTCGGAGGCGGCGTCGGCATCCGCTACCACGATGAGACGCCTCCAGACCTGGCTGCCTACGGCCACGTGCTGGCGGCACGCTTTGCCGGCCGCCACGAGAAACTGCTGCTGGAGCCCGGCCGATCGCTGGTAGGCAACGCAGGTCTGCTGCTCACCCGCGTCGAGTACCTGAAGCCGGGTGAAGGCAAGAATTTCGCCATCGTCGATGCGGCGATGAACGACCTGATGCGCCCCGCACTGTATGAGGCGTATCACGAAATCGTTGCCGTCAACGAACGCGCCGTTCCCGCAAAGCGCTACGACATCGTCGGCCCGATCTGCGAGACCGGCGATTTTCTTGGCTTTGCGCGTGATCTTGCGATTGAGGAGGGCGACCTCCTGGCCCTGCTTTCGGCCGGCGCATACGGCATGAGCATGGCTTCGAACTACAATTCACGTCCGCGAGCTGCCGAAGTTCTGATCGACAAGAATGAAATCCACCTCATCCGTGAACGCGAGACACAGGACGGCATGATGGCTGGAGAGCGGCTTGTTTATTGGCTTTAATTGAATTATGTTCCGGAGAAATATTGCTGTTTTTAGTATCGGGTCAATACATTTTGCTAAGCCGCGACAATTCTCAGCAAATTATTTTCATAACATCCTTGTTATGTATTGAACACCAAAAAAAAGTAACTAGAATGAGGCTCACCAAGCGGAGCCTCGGTATCGCCGGTATCTAGCGGGTTTCGGGCAAGTCGGTCGCCTGTCGATACCACGCTTTGGAAGTGCAAATTCGAACTGCACGTGGCATCAAGCTGTAGTGATAAGTGAATGTGTTCAACTTCTAAGGAGTGTTATATGGCAACAGCAAAGAAACCCGCCGCCAAACCGGCGGCCAAGAAGGCGGCCCCCGCCGCCAAAAAACCGGC
>Ga0326726_10000289_pt1 | contig 48190 bp, 41 predicted proteins | sample MHFenrmetagenome_2_FD_207603 | JGI IMG/M metagenome (GOLD analysis project Ga0326726, IMG submission 207603) | Lab enriched peat soil microbial communities from Michigan Hollow, Ithaca, NY, United States - MHF15MN | ecosystem: Environmental > Terrestrial > Soil > Wetlands > Peat | place: USA... | reverse complement strand
TTACCTGCCACAGCAACCGAAGACCAGAACTTGGTACCTTCAAGTTTGTTCTCAGCTACCTGTTCAAATGCATCACCGGCTTTGAATACCCTGGTTGTACCCTTTTCATCGAGGAAATATATCCTGTTGTTATTAGCCCAGGGTGATGCCCAGACGGAACCAATGCCATTGATTCTTTTCTGATATTTCATAGCTCCCGTTGCGGCATCCAGTACTGCTATTTCTCCCTTGCCACCTATGACATAAAGGCGACCCTTATAAAGTAACGGAGATGGATTTCCCAGCCCGGACTCTTCAGATACCCAAGCAACACCGGTGTTCGTTATGTCACCGTCGAGCCCGGCTTTTACTGCAAATAACTTCGCTTTGGTTTCTCTGCCGGCCGCATTACCAATAAAAAGAAGTTCTTCATTTCCCACCGGGGAGGGTATCACCTGCTCACCTCCTGCTTTCAGTTCCCACAGTAGTTTTCCTGTTTCAGGATCGTATGAACACACAGTTTTTCCGCATGTCACGAGTTCTGTTCGTATTTTACTCTTCCAGATATAGGGAGTGCTGTAAGTAGTTTTTTCATCACGTTTTATTCTCCATTTTTCATCACCGGTGGCAACATTGATTGCGATAATTGATGAGTTCTCCTCATTGTCAAATTGTATGAAAAGAACATCCTTAAAAAGTACCGGAGAAGATCCTGTTCCCCATCCCCTCTGAGTGTAATAGTGTCCAAAATCTTTTTCCCACAGAAGTACTCCCTTCATATCATAGCAAAAAATACCATGCATACCGAAATATGCAAAGACTCTTTTCCCGTCGGTAACAGGAGTTTCGCATGCATACGTGCTGCCGGGATTCTTGCCCGCTTTCGGGGCACCGCTGTATGCAACCTGTTTCCAAAGTTCTTTCCCTGTTTTAAGATCAAAACATTTGACCTCCCACCTGTATATTTCTTTTTTAAAGCTTGTATCAGGCTTCTCCGGCTGAGGTGGTTGCAAGGCTTGCGGTCCCTGTCCTGGCTGAGGTCCCCCCTGTCCCCCCTGCGGAGGCGGACCCTGCATTGGTACTCTTTCAGGTGCAGGATTTACTTTCTCGGGGAATGCTGATGTAATAAACACTTTGTTTCCCCACACAACAGGCGACGAATAACCGGCTCCGTCAAGATCGGCAGTCCACAAAATGCCTGAAATGCTGTCCCATTTTTCAGGAAGGTTCGCAGATGTAAGTGCCATATTGCCATCAGGTCCTCTGAACTGTGGCCAGTTGCCTTGTTTTGAACACGATGTCACAGCCATAATAATTGCTATTGCCGGAATGGCCAGTGATCTGAATCCTGATTTAAGTCTCATAACAATTTATTTTATGTAAATTAATATTGAATTGAGAGCAGTGAAATTATTATTATTTTTCGATTTTTATACATCCTTCACAAACTATGGCTACTTTCAACCTGTCAATTAATTATGTTTGCACTATCTGAAATAATATCATTATGACTGAATCACAGACAGTCTCTGGGAAAGCTGATCAGAAAAAGAAAATCAAGGGCAAGGTTCCAAGGTCTTATGTGATTTTTCTCCTGGTAACACTTTTTATAGTTTCACTACTGACAATTCTGAATCATTATGACATTATCAGCATAAACAGGAATATCCTGATGGTTTTCAGGTGGATCGCGATTGGTGCAATAATAGGATATTCCGTATATAAAAAATCGCTGACCACATGGATACTTATCAGCATGATCGTAGGTGCTGAATTCGGCTATGATCTTCCGCTGGTGGCCATTAAAATGCAGCTTGTCAGCAAGATCTTCCTGCGGATGATAAAAACGATCATAGCCCCGTTGCTCTTCGCAACACTCGTTGTAGGGATCGCGGGTCATTCAAACTTGAAGCAGGTGGGACGGATGGGATGGAAATCGCTTTTGTATTTCGAGGTAGTCTCAACTATTGCTCTGTTCATTGGATTGCTTGCCATTAATATCAGCAAGGCAGGCGTTGGCGTTAATGTACCGGCAGCGGTGAATCAGGCGGAAATCCCTGAAGTGGTTCATCAATCAGCAAGTGATATAATACTCCATATATTCCCCGAGAATATAGCAAAGTCAATTTATGAAGGTCAGGTTCTTCAGATAGTCATCTTTAGTATTATCTTCGGCATTGCTGTTGCTCTGATCAAGGATAAGTATAAAAACCCCATGTTAAGGTTCACTGAATCTCTGGCAGAGGCAATGTTCAAGTTCACCCAGATCGTTATGTATTTTGCTCCTTTTGCGGTATTTGCAGCAATTGCGTACAGTATAGGACACATGGGACTTGATATCCTGGTTAATCTCTTCAAGCTTCTGGCAACGCTTTATGTTTCGCTGATTATACTATTGCTGGTTGTGTTTTTACCGGTTGCACTCCTGTTCAGGATCCCTGTGAAAAAATTCCTCAACAAGGTGGCTGAGCCCGTCACGATCGCATTTGCCACAACCAGCTCTGAATCAGCTCTTCCAATAGCCATGGAACGTATGGAGGAGTTTGGCGTTCCCCGTAAAATCGTTGCTTTTGTGATGCCTACTGGCTACAGCTTCAACCTCGACGGAACAACATTGTACCTGTCGCTTGCCACAATTTTTGTTGCACAGATAAGCGGTATACATTTGTCTTTTGATAAACAGTTGCTTATCGTTTTCACGCTTATGCTGACCAGCAAGGGAGTTGCCGGAGTGCCGCGGGCATCGATGGTGATCCTTCTCGGAACAGCGGCCAGCTTTGGCCTTCCCACCTGGCCCATTTATATAATTCTCGGAATTGACGAGCTGATGGATATGGCCCGAACATCAGTGAATGTCCTGGGCAACTGTCTTGCCACCGCTGTTGTGGCACGCTGGGAAGGGGAATTCAACCCTGAACCTGAAAAAATCCCGGCCGGTTGAATTCATAAGTCTTTTAAGAGTCAAGGAAATGTAATTGAGCTGTTAAATATTATGGACAAGGAAAAAGCTGTTATCGGTTTTATAGGGGCAGGAGGTATAGCCCGCTCCCATGCCTTTTCGCTTAATTCTTTAAAATACTATTATAACGACACACCGGAAATCGAACTGGCTGCTGTCTGTTCGGCCACGAGTGATAGCAGGGAATCATTTGCTGCGAGGTTCGGGTTTACAAAGCCCTGCGAACTTAAGGAGTTTGTAAGCGATAAGAGAATTGATACCGTTTTTATCCTGGGACCTAACAAGGTTCATAATGAGCATTTCAAGGCTGTGCTGGGAATGAAGGCAATAAAACGGATCTATCTTGAAAAACCGGTTTGCTCCGGTCCTGAAGAAGAGAGAGAGTTGCTTAAGTTAAGCGCCCGGCATCCCGGAGTCAAAACCCAGGTAGGGTTTCAGTATCTCTTTACCGCCGCAGTGAGGGAGGCTCTAATACTTTGGAAATCAGGCATACTGGGAAAACCAGTTCATTTTGACCTGAAATACTATCACAGCGATTATCTGAAAAAATCATACAGGAATAAACGGATCTTGCGTCTTACACCGGCACCTGACGGAGGTGCAATGGCCGATCTTGGATCTCATATTATCAGCATCCTGATAGCATTCATTGGAGATAAGATCCGAATTACAGGAGCTCTGCAGGCCGGGGAATTTGAAGATGTGCCAGAAGGATCTGATCTATTCAGCCAGATTTCACTTTATGATGAAGAGAGCCATGCTGCCGGAACCCTGTCGTCAAGCCGCGTAAGTTCGGGCACTGGAGATAATCTTTCGTTTGAGATCTTTGCCACAGGTGGTGCACTTAGGTATTCATCAACAACTCCCGATTTTTTTGAATACTATACTGAAAAGTCAGGATGCTGGTCGAAGCAAATGACAGGAAGTAATTACAAGCCCGTTACAACATTCCCGTCAGGACATGTCCCCGGCGGCTGGCACCGGTCAATGATACATGCCCATTATGTCTTTCTTACCAACGGTTCTTCAGAAATAATTGTCCCGGATATCAGACATGGTCTTACTGTTCAGCATCTGCTGATCCAAACTGCTGAGCACCTGGCAAGGTTCCGAAAGCTGAAAAATCAATGACCTCTAAATTAATACAAAATACAGCCTATGAATGCAACTTCACAAACACCGACCCCTCCTGCTACGGGCAGGGTGACATCAGTAGATTTCTTCCGCGGATTCACAATGTTCCTCCTCGCAGGAGAAGCAACGGAACTCTATTCGCATCTGATACATTCGAATAGCGGCTTTGTGCATTTTATCGGCACGCAGCTTCATCATCATGAATGGCATGGACTCCATTTCTGGGACCTCATCCAGCCTTTCTTCATGTTCATTGTGGGTGTTGCGATCCCTTTTGCCGTGGCCAACAGGATAAAAAAAGGAGAAAACAACAGGACTATAACTATGCATGCGTTCAGGCGTTCAGCATTGCTTTTATTTTTCGGTTGGGCCCTTTACTTTGTCGATGCGGGGCATCTTGTTTTCAGGTTCCAGAATGTCCTCGCACAATTATCAGTCACTTACATAATGGCTTTCCTGATAAGGAATAAGAGTTTTAAATTTCAGCTGATATTTACCCTGGCGATCCTGCTTTTGATCGATCTTGCATACCGTTTCTTCCCGGTGGAAGGATTTAATCATCCATGGGTGAACTTTGAAAACCTTGGAGCCTGGTTTAACAATAAGATCGAGGGTGTTAAAAAGGCAAGCGAATGGGCAACACTGAATTTTGTATCTACGACGGCTCATACGGTATGGGGGGTGCTCTGCGGGAAGCTTCTTATGAGTGAAAAAACTTCGGGACAGAAGATCCGGGCACTGGTTATAGCCGGTATATCCGGACTTGTCATTGGATACGCTCTTGATCTGCTGAATATAACTCCCATAATCAAGAAGATTGCTACATCATCATTTGTATTTGCAAGCGGAGGCTGGGCAATCCTTGTCCTTGCCTTTTGCTATTGGCTTATTGATGTAAAAAAGCTGTTCAAAAAGGGATCCTTGTTCTTTATTATTGTCGGGATGAACAGCATATTCATCTACCTGTTCTTTTCCGTCGGCGGTGCCGGCTTATTAACCAGGATCGTATCTCCTTTCAGCAAATTGCTTTTCTCATGGGCAGGAGAGATGACAACGGAAATAATCACAAGTCTGGGTGTCTGGGCGGCTTTGTGGTATCTTTGCTTCTGGCTTTATAAGAACAAACTGTTCATTAAAATCTAAAAAAACAGGATATGAAGATCAAGTACATTTTACCGTTTTTGATACTGATATTGTTCCCCCGGTTGAATACTTGTTTTTCGCAGGTTTCAGGTACTTCAGGCAGACTCATGCCTGAGAATTTTAAAAAATTCAATGTCCCATTGTTTGGTGAGAATGTCTTTGTCTTTGACCCTTCGATGGATATGAAGGAGATCCAGGGTGTAATTGATACTGTTTTCACCAGGCAGTCGGCCCGCAGGAGCGAATTCAGCAGGAATCGTTATGCGCTTTTATTCAAACCCGGAATATATGATCTTGACATTAAGGTCGATTACTACATGCAGATTCTTGGACTGGGAGAATCTCCGGAAGATGTTATAATTAACGGAGCGGTAAGGTCGAACACAACCCATGGCAACAGTGTACTCACAAATTTCTGGCGGTCGGTGGAAAACCTGACTGTAATCCCTGCCGATAATACCACAATGATTTGGGGAGTTTCGCAGGCAGCTCCTTTGAGAAGAGTTCACATTAAAGGCAACCTGCAACTTTTCGATAAAGGATATGCAAGCGGTGGCTTTCTTGCCGACTCAAAAGTTGATGGCAATATTACATCCGGACCCCAGCAGCAATGGTTCACAAGAAACTCCGACATCGGGAAATGGGTCGGGGGAAACTGGAACATGATGTTTGTCGGGGTGAACGGTGCACCTGCTGAAAACTGGCCCGAACTGCCTTACACAACAATAAATGAGACTCCATCTGTCCGTGAAAAGCCATTCCTGGCATTTGACGGAAAAGTATTTAATGTCAAAGTACCTCAGCTTAAGCAAAACAGCAAAGGACCTGACTGGGTAAGTGGAGTCAAATCAGAAAAGATATTGAGCATAGATAAATTCTATATTGCAAAACCAGGTATTGATAATGCCGAGTCGATGAATTCTGCATTAAAAAAGGGGAAACACCTCCTGATGACTCCGGGAAGATATTTTCTGGAGAGTAGTATAAAGGTGACAAAACCTGGCACTTTGGTAATGGGAACCGGACTTGCGACACTTATCCCGGAGAATGGCAATGCGGCTATCGAGATTTCTGATGTTGATGGAGTAACTGTCTGCGGGCTTACAATAGACGCGGGAAAAGCTTTCTCAAAAGAATTGTTCGTGGTTGGCAAACCAGGTTCCCATAAACCGCATACCGCAAACCCTGCTTTTCTTTATGACATATTTTTCAGGGTCGGAGGTCCGGCTGAAGGATCTGCCGGATCATGTATGGTAATAAACAGCAGGGATGTCTGCATTGATCACATCTGGCTATGGAGAGCCGATCACGGGAACGGAGTCGGCTGGGACAAGAACAGGGCTGCTAACGGCATTATTGTAAATGGAGACAATGTGACAATTTACGGATTGTTCAACGAGCATTTCCAGGAATACCAGACTTTATGGAACGGGAATAACGGAAGGGTATATTTTTATCAGAGTGAGATGCCATACGATCCTCCTGCAGTTGATGCCTGGAAGCATGACGGTATTTACGGTTATGCCTCTTATAAGGTTTCTGATAATGTAAAGAACCATGAAGCGTGGGGCATAGGAATCTATAATGTCTTTTATGATTCTCCGGTAATAGTCGACAATGCAATTGAAACACCTGCAAATCTCGAAGATAAGATCCACAATAAGATCATCTTCTGGCTGAACGGAAATAAGGAGAGTATTGTAAAAAGCATTATCAACGGCAAGGGCGGTCCTGTAAACGCGTCGAACCGTAAAGCTACTATGAAATAATGTCATGCAATCATGCAGTTATGCTGTTGTGCAGTTGTTCTGTATTGTTTGAACTGCAAATCTGCATAACCGCAAAACTGCAGAACTTCTTAATTGAGTGCCGCCCTGCCCCCCACCACAGGTATCTTGATTGACGTCCCATTCAGATTCACAGTAAGCCTTGTGCCCGGATCGGGCCAAAGGGTGAATTCCCTGTCGCTTGAGAAAATCATTAAACCTATCTGCTTTCCGGCAGGTATTATCTGGTCGTCGGGCTCCAGGTCGAAAGTAATTTCATAAAACCTTCCCGGAACAAGTGGTTCGCTTTTTGAGAGAGACTTGCTATTCTGAAGATCTGCCCATTCCCGGGTTATTATGTTATCAGCATTCCTTGCATTAGGAGAATCTGACCATGGCAATATCACCAGCCATACGGAAAGATTGACGGCAGGCTTATCACACGCTGCCTTTATGGTTATTGAAGGAGCGCCTGATATATGTACAGCCTCTTTCAGGGGAGCAGTCAGATATAGAAGTCTGTGTTCTGTCCATTCAGCCTGGGCCAGAGTACTGCCGCTGAAAGAGAAATTATCGACAAGCGTCTCATAGCTGTTGCCTTTTGGTTTTTCAAATACAAGAGATCCTGCTTTTGGTGCACCCGGGGAAAGGAAGAATTCAACAGGCAAGGCATCAGGATTCGGATAATCAGCATATGGAGTTGGTTTGAGCCTGTCGTCCTTCTCGCGGACAATCCATGCTTTAGGGTCATTCTCAACATTGTTTTCCACTCCGAACAGATATCTTGTGAACCATTTGTTCATCATTGCGAAAGGAGGCTCACCGCCGTGGCCTCCCTGATGAAAATATACCTGCAGGGGAACACCTTTTTCCTCTAAAACTTTTATGAAGCGGGCGCTGTGGCTTATCATTACATTCCAGTCGTTGAATCCATGAGCCATAAGTGTGGCGGCTTTGTAATCCTTCATATAATTCATCAGGTCGCGCTGTGCCCAGAAATCATTATAATCGCCAGTTTTCCGGTCAATATTTCCCTGAATGATCTTCTTCTTATAGACACTGTCGCAGTATGCACAGTTATCGGGGTTGGAATGGATAAAATCATAAAGGACGTCGACATCCTCTCCGAGATATCCTCCGGGACTACGTACCAGCCCGTTTGAACGATAATAATGATAATATGAGTTGTTAGGTGATACAGGAATGATTGCCTCAAGGCCTTCAACTCCTGTTGTTGCTGCTGCAAAAGGTATCGTACCATTATACGAGGTACCGATCATTCCGACCTTTCCGGTAGTCCAGTACGCTTTTACTTCTTCTGAGCCGTCGGGAGTGGAAAAACCCTTTGCCCTGCCATTGAGCCAGTCAATGACAGCCTTAGGAGCCAGAGCCTCTATCCTTGTCCCGATAGTGGGGCAACCCTGTGAAAGTCCGGTTCCCGGGGCAGATGAGTGCACAACAATGAATCCATAAGGTATCCATGTCCTGGTTTGTGAGGTGGATATGACAGGACGCTGACCTCGTCTTATTATCGGTGGCATATCATTCCTCTTTGGAGGATCGGCATTTAGCTCCTGTCTTACGTTCCAGTCATATTGGCTGGCAGTAGAACCTGTGCCGGCAAAATAGGGACTTGACTCATATATCACAGGTAATTTCAATCCTTCCGTGTCAGTCTGCTTTGGCCGTGTTACATCAACATGCATCCTGTCTTTTTTACCGTCGCCGTCGGTGTCAAAGTCGGTTTCGACCCACAGGTCGTGCCTGATCCATTCCTCAGGATTCTCTAAAGCAGGAATCTTTTGTGCTTCACCGCTGAGAATTACAGGAACCATAGTTGGAGGTGTCTTTTCAGGCGCTTGGGGCAATGCTTTTTGCTTCTGGGAAAGAACATCAGGCTGTAATAACATTGTAATTACTACTATTGCTGTTAGAAATTTCAGTTTGATTCTCATGTCAGAATTGAAATAAGATTATTATCTTTTACAAAGAAATATAATTTTCATCTATAACAAAACTTAAAACTATGGCAGACACTGAAAGGGATAACTCAATAATCATTATCGGGGCGGGCTTTGCAGGACTGGCAGCCGGTATTTACGCGCAAATGAACGGGTACAAAACCAGAATATTTGAAATGCACGATAAGCCCGGAGGGCTATGCACTTCGTGGAAAAGAAAAGGTTATACAATCGACGCTTGCATACATTGGCTGGTTGGTTCATCTCCAAAAAGCAACATGCACGACTTCTGGGAAGAAGTCGGGGTTACACAGGGAAGAGAGTTTGTCTATATGGATGAATATATGCATTTTGAAAGCCCGGATGGTCGCACTCTTACTTTTTATGCAGATGTTGACAGGCTTGAAAAACATCTTCTTGAATTCTCAAAACAGGATAGCCGACAAATAAAGAAGTTCATAAATGCGATAAAGATATGCCTTGCATTTGACCAGCCGTCAAGAAATACTTCCTTAACAGAAAGGTTCATTAAACAAATCCGGCTGATCTGGACTTTCGTTACCAAAGGCAAAAAGATACAGGAATGGATGAAAATAACAGGCAAGGAATTTGCTGCCGGCTTTAAAGATCCTCTTTTGAAAAGCGCGTTTGATGAGATCTGGATACCTGAGTTTTCAATACTTTTCATGTTCTTTACATTTGCATATCTTCATAAAAGGAATGCAGGATATCCGCTTGGCGGGTCCATGCCAATGTCAAAAGCTCTTGAGGACAGGTATAAAGCTATTGGAGGTGTAATTTATTACAGCAGTCATGTGGATAATATCATCACCGAAAACGGAAAGGCTCAGGGTATAAGGCTGTCCGATGGCACAGAATATCGCAGTAATATTGTTATTTCTGCTGCAGATGGGTTCAGTACTATTTTTAAAATGCTGGATGGGAAATATGTTGATGAAAAGATCAGATCAATATACGATAAATGGCTTCCATTCCCTCCGCTTATTTTTATTGGTCTGGGTGTAAACCGCAGATTTGACGATGTCCCTCATTCTGTTTCAGGATTCAGTTTCCCACTAAAGGAACCTGTGCAGCTTGGTGATAAAAAGCGTGAAAGGTTGTCAGTTCATCTTTATCACCACGACCCGTCAATGGCTCCCGAAAGTCGCACAGCACTTACCGTAATGCTCGAAACAGATTACGATTATTGGAGAAATCTCCATGAAGCCAGAAGTGAATATGACCGGAAGAAAGAAGAAATAGCCAAATCTGTGATTGAGCTTCTCGAACAACGCTTTCCGGGCATCTCCTCGCAGGTTGAAATGGTCAATGTTGCAACTCCTGTTACATTTGAAAGATATACCGGTAACTGGAAAGGAAGCTTTGAGGGCTGGCTTTTAACTCCAGAAAATTCAAATGTAATTATGAAACCAATGTCTCAGACATTACCGGGACTAAACAATTTTTACATGTGTGGCCAGTGGGTTGAGCCGGGAGGAGGATTACCTACAGGCGTCATGTCGGGACGACGGCTGATCAAATCAATTTGTAAAGCTGACGGGAAGAAATTCAAAATAGTAGCAACATAATGGTGCGTGGTATGTGGTATGGGGTATGCGGAAAACTCCCCCTTTGATGTGGGCAGGGGGATGTGTGTTATATAGAAATTTATATTACTTATTTGAAAATCAGAAACATGAAATCAAAAGAAGAGATCGCGGTTGAATCTTTCAGATCAGGTTTGAACTGCGCCCAGTCTGTGGTAGCTGCATATGCAGATGAAATGAATTTTAACAGGAATCTTGCTTTGAGCATTTCATGCGGCTTTGGAGGAGGCATGGGCCGGCTCCAGGAGACATGCGGCGCAGCTACAGGAGCTTATATGATATTTGGGATTTCAACCTGCAAAAAGTACACCGACTATAAGGAAAGAAAAGAAGTAACTTATGCTGCAATACAAGAATTCAGTGAAAAATTCAGGGCGATCCAGGGTACATTGAACTGCAGGGAACTGATTAAAGTTGATCTTAAAACCGAAGAGGGACACCGTATTCTGAAAGAGAAAAACCTAAGCGAAACCGTATGCGAAAAGTGCATTCAGGATGCAATAAGGATCACAGAAGAAATATTGAATTCGTAATATTTCAGGGCTAAAACCCGGATTAATTTGTTTTTTTCAGTATTTTCGATTTAACCAATCTGCCGGAACCGGAATTATACAGATATTCATCGATTTGTTATTCTCAGAGAGCATTGCCGATTCTATTTCTATTCTGGTCCCATCCGGACTGAAGGTTGGGTGAGGATGATCTGAAGCAGTTGTTTTATGTCCTGCCGAAAGCAGGATCATCTCATGAGTATGCCTGTCGATAAGGTAGATATTCCTTGCAAAGTCATCCCCCACTGCCCATCTGCCATCTCCTGACCCATTCACATGCCAAAGTCCGCTGCCGGAAGGGGTTTGTCCGACTATTGTCATTTCCTTTGTTCTCAGGTTCACTATTCCTAATCCTGTTGGTTTTTCACGGGTCCCTGAAGGTCCCCAGCCCACCTCCTGACCCGGGTTGGCCGGGTCAGGTGGCATAACAGGAGTACCAATCTTCCGGTGACCCATTATGGCAATGGCAACCTCATCTTTAGTTATGACCGCTTCGTGGGTAACCCATTCATATTCCGACTCAGGATAAAGAGGACGTAATCCTGAACCATCTGACATTACCGTCCATGTTCTCTGGGGAGCTTTCCCCCCGGTTTCCCAGCAGAATACTATCTCGCCCGTAACCCAGGGATTTGTCTGGATATGGCCGACCTGAAAAGGAACCGCAACAACAAATTTAACCTCTCCTGTTTTGATATTCATGCTCCCGATTCCTGAAGGTCCGGCTCCCATATTTCTCGGACCGAAATTTGGTTCTAATTTAGTCCCTTCAGGCAGACGTTTTGCAGCTTCATCCTTCCCCACCCTGTAGTAGACCCATTCTTCGTCTGCATCGAGGGCCATGTCGCCGCCAGCACCTATTTCAGCCGGAATTGTACCGCAAACCTTCTGATATTCATTCTCCTTTTTCAATGTCCCTGTTTCGCTGTCGTCAAACAGCTTTTCAAGGTTGACCTCAACTATCTGAACCGGTCCGCCGCGAGTCTGGCCAGGCTGCCTGAGAACCATCCGCATAAAATAGAGCTTCATAGATTTCCGGGCAAGCGTAAGCATCCCCATATAGCCACCCTCTGAAACCTGTACGATAAAACCTGTCTTCTCGTTTACAGCCAGTGTTTCGCCTGGTACCCTGTTGGAGCGGAAAATCAGCCACTTGCCGTCGGCCGTCCATTGACGATGTGTCTGGTAGATCTTTGAGTCGCCTCCTTGTGTACTTGTAAGAAATGTAAGTTCAATCCCCGTTACCGGATCAGTAACAATCTTTTTCTCCGACGGGAACAGCCTGCCGATCTGTGCATCAACAGAGACTGATGACAAAACTGTTATTAAAAATGAGGCAGAAATTCCGATAATACCCAAACTATTAATTTTATACATAATACATCGCCTTTAATACATAATACATTTCTTCACACCAGTTTTTTATACTTGATCCTGACGGGTGTCGTATCCGACACCCGTTTCTTATAGTTTTCCTCATAATCGGAATAGTTCCCTTCGAACCATATAACTTTTGAGTCGCCTTCAAATGCAAGCATATGAGTGGTAACCCTGTCGAGAAACCATCTGTCGTGAGATATTATCACAGCGCACCCTGCGAAGTTCTCAAGCCCTTCTTCGAGAGCCCTGAGGGTGTTCACATCAATATCGTTCGTTGGCTCGTCGAGAAGAAGCACATTTGCTCCTGATTTAAGTGTCAGTGCAAGGTGGAGCCTGTTCCTTTCCCCGCCCGACAGCACACCACATTTCTTTTCCTGATCGGCTCCCGTGAAGTTAAACCGGGAAACATATGCCCTTGCATTCACCAGCCTGTTACCAACCATAACATCATTCTGCCCCCCTGAAATGACTTCATATACCGTCTTCGAAGGATCGATTGCCGCATGTGACTGATCGACATATCCCAGAACTACTGTTTCTCCTATCTGAAAATCCCCTTTGGTTGGCTTTTCCTGACCAATTATCATCCTGAAAAGGGTTGTTTTGCCGGCACCGTTCGGACCTATAACACCCACTATCCCGTTTGGAGGAAGATTAAATCCGAGGTCATCAAACAGAAGCTTATCTCCAAATGATTTGGCCACCTTTGAAGCCCTGATCACTTTATCGCCAAGTCTTGGTCCGTTGGGAATGAAAATTTCAAGCCTTTCTTCCTTGGCTTTTACATCCTGATTTAAAAGATTCTCATACGCACCCAGCCTTGCCTTGGATTTAGCTTGTCTTGCTTTTGGCGACATCCTTACCCATTCAAGCTCCCTTTCAAGTATCTTCCTTCTTTTTACATTCCCTTTTTCCTCAATTACAAGTCGTTTTGTCTTCTGTTCAAGCCATGATGAATAGTTCCCTTTCCATGGGATGCCCTCACCCCTGTCAAGTTCCAGGATCCATCCTGCAACATTGTCAAGGAAATACCTGTCGTGCGTTATGCAGATAACAGTGCCATGGTATTGCTTGAGAGTCGTTTCGAGCCACTGGACAGATTCAGCGTCGAGATGGTTTGTCGGTTCATCGAGCAGGAGAATATCGGGCTGTTTGAGAAGTAATCTGCAGAGGGCAACCCTTCTTCTTTCGCCTCCGGATAGAATATTGACTTTAGCATCGCTCTCGGGGCATCTGAGAGCATCCATTGCCCGCTGAAGCTTATAGTCGATATTCCAGCCGTCGTGGTAATCGATCTTTTCCTGAAGCAGGGCCTGCCTGTCCATTAGCTGCTGCATCTTGTCGGGATTTTCGTACACTTCGGGTTCACCGAATTTAATATTTATAGCTTCATATTCCTTTATCAGGTCTATAGTTTCCTTAACACCCTCCTCGACTATTTCGCGGACAGTTCGATTCTCTTCAAGAAGAGGGTCCTGAGGCAGGTGCCCTACCGTATAACCTGGTAGGAATGTGACCTCTCCCTGATACTCTTTTTCAAGTCCTGCAATTATTTTCAGGAGGGTTGACTTCCCTGATCCGTTCAGTCCGATTATACCGATTTTAGCACCCAGAAAAAATGAGAGTGAGATATCCTTGAGCACCTGGCGGTGCGGTGGGAAAGTTTTACCGACACGGTACATTGAAAAGATGATCTTGTTGTCGTCGCTCATAAAAATGATTTTGCGACAATTTAGAAAAAAAATAAGGACCAAAGTCCTTAAATATTGTATTTCATTAACCACGGCTTAAAAGCCGTGGTTACGGATAAATATTTCTTCTCCTCTGCCTTATATCAACTGCTTTAACTACGGCTTTTAAGCCGTAGTTTTGAGGGCCAATACAGATCAGGATTTAGCCCTTAAACCCTCTGCGGGTTGAACAGCTTTATCGTATCTTCCTGAAGCAGAACCCAAAGGGAATAAACACCTTTTAATGTTCCGATCGGGATATTCAGGCATCCCAATGCAGCCACAACGATCACAAGATATCTTGCCCAGCTCTGAAAAGAGAGGAGTCCGATGCCCCCGATAAGTCCGAGAGTTGATAAAAACCCTATCAGCAAGGGAACACTTATTGAAAGAAATCCCAAAACCATCGATGGAATCTCATCATTGCCTACAACTCCTTTTGCAAATTTCAATGCTAAAAAAGCGCCAATGGCCCCAATCAGACCAATGAAACCGAATCCAATATGTATGGCTCCGACCACGGTCACATGTTTCTTCATTCTATTTGTCTCTTCCATGACATTAATTTTTTATTCTTTAGTCTTTATTTTCATTCCGGTTTAATGACTTGTATTTTAGAAAATAGTTGCATCAAAATACCTAATAATTATTAAAAACCCACGTTTTTAAAACAAAACTGGAACAGGAGCAGAACAATTCTTACTTTTGAAAAAATATTTTCAGATGAAACGTAAAATCGTAATTGCAATATCTTTCATACTTATCACACTGACTTTCAATTCATGTGAACCGCTTGGAACATGTAAGGTCTGCAGGCAGGTGACCTCTGAAATCAACGGCACTATTATCTCCGAAGATCCTGAAGCGGAGTACTGCGGTGCTGACCTGGTCGCTATCGAAGCTAAGGCTGACGTCATACTTCCTAATAACACCAGATTATCCTGGAAGTGCCGGTAACTTGTCGTTAAACTCCTCATACCTCGTACCTCGTACCCCATACCAGGATTATTTATAATCATTTTTTTATTTTTTTCTTGTCGAAACCCTTTGAAAATTCAGTTCCCGGCATTAATTTTGTTCATAAGTTGTTAATAATTGTGTTTAATAAACTAGCAGACATGTATATCTTGTCGTAAATTTATACAAGTCAAATTCAATTTTATAATGTCTCTGAATTTCAGTGGTTTAGAATTAACCGATAAGACTATTGTCATTGTCGAAGACGATGTTCCGTCCATCAGGTACTATGAAACTCTTCTTCAAAGTTCAGGGGCAGAAGTAATCAAATTCCGTACAGGCAAAGATTTTGTTGATTTCGTTAATAACAAAGAAGCAAAGATTGATCTGGTGATAATGGATTTTCTTATTCCTCTTATAAACGGAATCGATTGTACAAGGATTTTCAGAAAGACAAGGAAAAATGTTCCGGTCCTGATGATCACGGCATACTCTTCAGAACAGTCAAAATCTGATGCCTACATTGCCGGTTGCAACGAATACATTCTTAAGCCTGTCTATCCGGAAAATGTGCACTCCCTGCTGGAAAAATATTTTAAACAGGAAGTCCACAATTCAGTTACTTATCGTTCCTGATTCTCTTTCCCCGTTTGAAATTTCTGTCTGCCGATATAATCGGCATAATACGTCTCAAGTTTTTTATTGATCTCCTCAGCTATCTCTTTCTTGCCATATGACTGGCAGAAGGCAGCTGCTTTTGATGCATACTGAATTGCAGATTGTATTTCGTACTCTGCTGAGCTTAACACATAGGGATTCTGCTTCAGGTAGTAATTCAGCCTTTCAAAATAATAATCACTCAGGCTTCTGGTCATTTCAACAGCTTTATCAGCCTCTCCTGCTGCAAAATATGCATCTATAAGGTCAGTGTAATACGGATCATAGGGGAATCTGTCGGGAGGCAGTAATTTAAGACAACTGTTCAGAACCGCAACCGCTTTTTCATTTTTTCCCTCACCGGACAGGGCTTTTGCCAGCCTTGCATAAACGAGCCTTGCCTTTATCACAATTAAAGTCCTGATATGATTATAATCCAGATTGACTTTAGGATTATTTGCCCCGCCCCAGACGAACTTGTTTACTATATTGTCATACAGAATATCCGAATCGATCCTGCCATATTCCAGCCAGCCCTTATTCTGCGATTTTATGGGAACCAGCCTGTAAGCAAGACCTTCCATCTGAAAATATTCTTCAAGGCCAAGAGCGTCATCGTGATATCCGGTAACGTAATATATCGGCCGTTCCCAGTTATTATGGGCCAGGATGTCAAGAACAATAAGCTGGCTTTTAAGAATTGAATTTCCCTTAAGCTTGATGTCAATATACGGAACAATTTTGTCTGCATCTTCAGGTTTGACGGTTCCCGATGCGATCACTTTTGCAGAATCAACAGGGATCCTGATAGTCCGCGATGGTATTACATCCAGAATTTCTGAAGATGGAAGCTGGACTTTTGTTGCTTTGTTTTCACTGTTGACCCAGTTGATGACAGTAGATATGTTGACCGGATCCTTTGTTTTTTCCACTATAAAGACCTGGTTGTTCACTCCGTCGTAATATTTCTTTGCTGGAAGAGTGACAGGCAGAGGATTTGATTCATAAGTCTTGTTTTTCATCTGGTTAATGTACCAGTCGGTATTCAGCAGCATAAGGTTGCAGACCCTGATATCAGTTCTCATTCCCTCGACTTCCTGAGCATACCACAAAGGGAAAGTATCATTATCGCCGTTTGTGAAAAGGATTGCATTTGGTGCGCATGAGTTAAGGTAATTGAATGCAACATCGCGTGCCAGATAACGGCCCGACCTGTCATGATCGTCCCAGTTCTGAGATCCCATAAGCACAGGAACTGCAAAAAAGCATATCGCAGCTGAAAGAGGCGCAGCGATCTTTTCACCAGTCAGCTTTGCCAGAGCTTCAAAAAGAGCAAGGACTCCCAATCCTATCCATACTGCAAAAAAGTAAAATGAACCTGCGTAGGCGTAGTCCCTTTCCCTTGGTTGATTCGGATACTGGTTAAGGTAGAAAATGATCACCACCCCGGTCATCAGGAAAAGTAGAAATATTACCCACCAATTCTTGTAATCGCGATTCAGATGATAGAACAATCCGAGAATCCCAAGCAGTAAAGGAAGAAGGAAATAGACATTTCTTGAGGTGTCATTCTTCATGCCTGCCGGCAGGTCGGAAGTTCCGACCCTCGGCTCATCAAGAAACTTTATTCCCGTAATCCAGTTCCCGTTGACAGCCCCACCTGTTCCCTGCGTATCATTTTGTTTGCCAACAAAATTCCACATGAAATACCTGAAATACATATAGCCAAGCTGGTATGAGAACATAAACCTCAGGTTCTCGCTGAATTTAGGCTTTCGGATTATCTCCTTTTCACCCGACTGGTTTGTCACGGATATCGGAACCCCCTTAACTTTTCCCCACTCCTTGTAAATTGGTTCATGCTCACTCTGTTCGCTCCACATTCTTGGGAAAAGGGAGATAAACCGCGGATCATATATACGTTCAAGGTCGTATGCACTTATCACATATTTTCCGTTTTCCAGGACATACTTAGGCTTGCCGTTTTTATAATCAGTCACAGGTGCATTATAATAAGGACCCCTGAAGAGAGGACGTTGACCATATTGTTCTCTGTTCAGGAAATATAGAAGACTGAAGGGCTGCTCGGGTTGATTCTCATTCAGCGGAGTATTGGCTGAAGCTCTTATTACAATGATCGCGTTAGATGAATAGCCAATCAAAATCACCATTACCACCGTAAGTATTGTGTTAAGCACAACACGGTTCTTTCCTGCAAGGTACCATATATATGTGGCTATGGATGCAAGAATTATGACGTTAAGGATCATCGAGCCTGAAATTATCCAGACACCTGACAGCAGCATGGCGCCAATGGCATAAGCCGAATTTTTTACCTTGTCGGTCGATGAAAATGTCGACCTTACTGCAAGTATGAAGAATACTGTCAGAAGAATGAAATGGAATATCATTCCGCTGTTGGGAGGCAATTTTAGACTGTTCACGAAAAACATGTCGAGTCTCGATGATATCGTCACAACTCCCGGCATGATCCCGTAAAGAAGCAATGACAGAAAGATGACAGAAATTCCCAGCGATATCAGAAAGCCTTTCCATGAAAATTCATATTTTCTGAAGTAATATACAAGCACAATAGCTGGAAGAGTAAGAAGATTAAGAAGATGCACCCCAATCGAAAGTCCCATCAGGAAGGCAATGAGGATTACCCACCTGTTAGAATATTCTTCATCGGCCACATCCTCCCACATAAGTATTGCCCAGAAGACCATAGCAGTAAAGAATGAAGAAGATGCATATACTTCTCCTTCAACGGCCGAAAACCAGAATGAATCTGAAAAAGTATAGGCAAGAGCACCTATGACACCAGCTGATATGACTGCAGTGATCCTGGAAGTGGAGAAATCGTTCTCATTGCGTAAAAAGATCCTCCTGGCCAGATGAGTGATGCTCCAGAATAGAAAAAGAATTGTAAATGCACTTGCAAGGGCCGACATTGAGTTCACCATTGCGGCAACCTTTGAAGTATTGCCTCCTGCAAAAAGGGTGAAGAACCTGGCTATTACCATAAATACCGGATTTCCGGGAGGATGTCCTACTTCAAGCTTGTATGACGATGCAATATACTCACCACAGTCCCATAGGCTTGCTGTTGGTTCAATTGTTGAAAGATAGGTGACCGCAGCAATTGCAAAAACCACCCAGCCGGTTATGTTGTTTATCAGCCTGTATCTTTTCATCAGTTTCTAGTTGGTTTTGTTCTGAAATCCATCAAGTTAATTGACCTGTGAAATTAGCAAATTTTTCAGATTATGGCTCAAGGGTGAGGCACTCACTTATTTTACTATTTTTGAGTAAACGATTTTGCATGAAATATTTTCGAACTTTATTTTGCATTTGTTTCATTTTCTTGTCCGGAGTCTCTTCTGCCCAGTACTACAATACAGGACAGGATCCGGCCTCATTGAAATGGATGCAGATAAAAACCGGAAGGTTTACTGTTATTTATCCGCAAACTTACGGAGATGCAGGAATTGATTTTGCAAGGTCGCTCGATAATGCTTATTCAAAGCTTACTTCTCTCTACCCTGAAAAGAACTTCAGGATACCGGTAATTATTCATAATTACACAACTGAATCAAACGGTTATGTGGCTTGGGCTCCAAGCAGATTGGAAATATATCCGACACCTGAGCAGAATTCTATCCCTCTCGATCCAAACACTCAGCTGGCAATTCACGAGCTTACTCATGTGCTTCAGATGGAATCGCTGAATAAGGGATTTACAAAAGCAATGTCATATATTGCCGGACAGCAGTTCCCCGGAATAGTGTCATCCCTGCTGCCTCTATGGTTCCTGGAAGGTGATGCTGTTTTTTCCGAATCAGTCCTAACAGGATCAGGACGCGGACGAGTTCCCTCTTTTCAGAAGCAGCTCAAAGCAATGATGATTGAAAAAGGCCGTGTTTACAAGTATGACAAAATCGTTAACGGTTCATATAAGGATTTCGTGCCGGACCATTATCAGACAGGTTATCAGATGATGGCATGGTCGTACGCAAAATATGATCCTCAGATGTGGAAAAAAGCGCTCAGCTTTACTGCAGGAGCGCCTTTTACAATAAATCCTGTTAATCTAAGCCTCAGAAAGTCGGCATCTCTTACAAAAAAGAGACTTTTCAGGGAAACCTTCGATACCCTTAAAACACTCTGGACAGCAGACTACCTGAGATCAATAAGTGAATCATATGAAATACTGAATCCTCCGAAAGGTAAAAACTATGTCAACTATTATTCCCCCGTACTTGCAGGTAATGACAGCATAATAGCCATCAAAACTTCACTGACGGATCCTCCCTCATTTGTTTTGATAAGGCCATCGGAAAAATCAGAGGAAAAGATCCATATCCCAGGATACAGTTATCCCTGGTTTATTTCGTACGGAAAAGGGAAGCTGGTTTGGGTAGAGACACATTCCGATCCGAGATGGGAAAACAGGACCTGGTCGGTAATAAAGATCATGGACTTAAGGGAAAGAACCATTCGCCAGCTGACAGGCAAGACAAGGTATATGTCTGCATCTGTATCACCCGATGGCAACTATATTGCTGCCACTGAGAATACAATTGATAACCGGAACAATCTTCTGATCCTGGATGCATGGAACGGATATAAGCTTCATGCTGTTCAGGCTCCGGGGAATGCATCATTGCAGAGACCCCAATGGGATGCTTCCGGGAAAACACTTTCTGTTATTTATTTAACAGAACAGGGAGAAGGAATACTTAAATTCAGCTTAACGGACAAAACCTGGTATACTCTTATTGAAGCAGGAAATGATGATATTCAGTCTTCATATCTCAGAAACGACTCATTGTTCTTTGTAAGTTCGCATTCCGGAACTGATAATATCTACCTTTGCAAACCCGACAAATCAGTTGTGCCTCTTACAAAATCACGGTTCGGGATCAGCGATCTGAACCTGACCGGTTATCTGCTGCTGTTTTCAGATTACTCCTCTTCGGGGAACAACATCAGCTATACAACCTTACCTACTGGTCCGGTCAACGCAGAGATTAAAAAAAATGAATCATCATATCTGATAAACAGGTTCAAATCCGAATCCTCCGTATCTAAATCTTATTCTGACCAGATTTATACACCTGTTCCTTACAGAAAGTGGCAGAATCTGTTCAGGTTTCACAGTTGGATGCCATTCTATGCGGATATTGAAAAAATTCAGGATGATCCCACGTCTGTAACGCCGGGCTTTACACTGATGTCACAAAATAACCTCAGCACTCTGATTTCAACATTTGGTTACGAGTATTCAGACCGGAGAAATAAGTTTCATTCCAGCATTAAATGGCTTGGCTGGTATCCTGTTCTTGAATCCGGGATTGATTACGGCAATTCCATTTATGTTGAGAAATTCGGTCAGGATGTTGGGGATCCTTTAGAAATTACAAATGGATATTCATGGACAAACACCGTATACCTGCCCTTATCATTTCATGGCGGCAGGTTCACCAAATACTTATATTTATCGGCCTCCTCAACATTGAAGAATGATTATATCTATTTAAAAGACAAAGGAATTTATGATAACCTGCAAAACCAGTTGACAGGCAGGGTATATTTTTCAAATTATCAACGGTCGGCAATTCGTGATATTCATCCTAAATGGGCGCAGACCCTCGATTTCAGTTATTCATATTACCCTTTTGACAGGGATATCTACGGAGATGTAATTTCCGCCAGAACTGCTTTTTATTTTCCCGGTCTTATGAAGAACCAGGGTTTTAAACTACGGCTGGAGACTGAAAAACAGAATCCTGAAAAATTTGTTCTCGGCAACAGGGTTTCATTTGCAAGGGGTTATATAGGAGCCAGGACCTGGTACGACGATAAATATTATTACAATATTATATCAAAGGAACTTCAGTTTGGTTCAGTTGACTATTTTGTGCCGCTGGCCTACCCCGACTTTAGCCTGGCCGGTATTTTATACCTGACAAGGATCAGGACAGATTTCTTCTATGACTTTACACGGGGAACAGACAACTATGTTTTTGTTTCGGATATAAATTCTCTGGGAAAACGGGTAGTTACAACAGAAAACCATAATTACAGTGAAACGTTTAAATCTTTCGGAGTACAGCTGATGACAGATTTTTATGTTTTCCGGATCCCCTTTATGATATCCTCAGGAATTGAGGCATCCTGGCGCGCTTTTGGTGACTATCCTTATCTCAAACTGCTTCTTAATATTGATATTTTCGGGATGAATATCGGCAAAAAAAGGTTCTATAACAGAGGTGCAATTTAAAGAGCTCTTGCAGTTTTCCTTATAAGATCCCAGGCTTTTTCAACATGATCCATCCTGACGTTTGTCTGGCCTGTGACCATACGAAGTGCATATATACCATTTATGACTGTATGCGACAGGTAAATCTTTCCTGAATCGTTGAGCTTATGGTTAAGCGTTTCATTTAACTTATTGATCTCTTCCTCATTTTTCCCTTTAGGCTTGTATCTGAAACATACAACATTTATAGTTACAGGAGCAAGTATCTGAAAATCATGTTCCTGTGCAATCATTTCTGCAAGCCGCCTTGCCAGCTTTATATGATAGCGTATCTTCTCCTGAAGTCCTTCAACGCCATACATCCGTATAACGCTCCACAGCTTCAGAGCCCTGAATCTTCTCCCGAGAGGAACTCCCCAGTCGCGATAATCGTTTACCTTCCCCCTTGTCCTTGTTTTCAGGTATTCCGGCAGTATTTCAAATGTTTTAATAAGATAAGCAGGGTGTTTTACAAAGTAGGCTGAGCAATCGAAGTTTGTGAACATCCATTTATGAGGATTGAAGACAAGCGAGTCGATATATTCCCTGCCGTCGAGCATCCACTGGTATTCGGGCAGTATAAGGGCCGTTCCGCCCATCGCGGCATCAACATGAAGCCATATCCCATTTTCGGCGCAGATCCTGCCTATTGCCTTCAAAGGATCAATAGCGGTGGTACCTGTTGTCCCCAGCGTTGCGATGACACAGCAGGGCCTGAATCCGGCTTTTTTGTCGCTGTCAACAGCCTCCCTGAGCTTCTGAACATCTATTGTGAAGTCTTTCCTTACAGGTATCTTTACAAGGTTTTTCCTGCCAATACCGCTGATCTTTACTGCTTTTTCAACCGATGAATGGGTCTGCTCGGAGCAGTATACCCTCAGAGTAACGGAATTTACAGCGCCTTCATCATTTATCAGAAAATCAGTTGCTTTTTCCCTGGCAGTCAGGATTGCCGCAAGTGTTGATGTGGAGGCAGTATCCTGGATCACTCCCTCGAAATTTTTCGGCAGTTTTATCAGATCCCTGAGCCAGATCATCATTTTCTCTTCCAGTTCCGTTGCCGCTGGTGACGTTTCCCATATCATGCACTGGGCGCTGATGGTGGAAATTATCATTTCGGCCAGGATTGAAGGCGGACTTGTATTGGCAGGGAAATAAGCAAAGAAATTAGGGCTTTGCCAGTGCGAAATTCCCGGCATGATGATCTCCTCGAAATCCTTCATAAGGGCATCGAAAGATTCAGGTTTCACAGGGGGGTTATCAGGAAGCTGGTTAAATATATCTCCTGGTTTTACAGGTGATTTGACAGGATATTTTTCCACGTTTTCCATGTAGCCAGCCATCCAGTCGACCAGTTCATGGGCATGTTTCCGGAATTCCTCGGTAGTCATCGGCAATTATTCTATTTAACCGATTCGGCAAGAAGAATGATTTTGTTTGCTTTGACTTCAATTACTCCGCCGTTGATCTCAAAGACTGTTTCAATATTGGCCTGGTCAATAATAGTTACCGATCCCGTTTCGAGAGTGGAAATTATTGGAGCATGGTCCTTCAAAACCTGAAATGAGCCCTTTTTTCCCGGGACCCTTACTGATTTGATTTCCCCTTCATAAATTTTCCTGTCGGGGGTTATTATTTCGATCTTCATTTTTACTGTGTTGCTGGTTGCTTGTTGCTAGTTGCTAGTTGCCTGTTGTTTTTAACCAGTAACAAGTAACCAGCAACCAGCACCTGGATTATTTTGACTGGGCAAGTATTTTCTCTCCCTTTTCAATTGCGTCTTCGATTGTGCCGACAAGCATAAATGCGGATTCAGGATACTGGTCAACCTTACCTTCAAGTATCATGTTGAATCCTTTAATTGTATCTTCAATTGAAACCAGCGCTCCCTTGATGCCGGTGAACTGTTCAGCAACATGGAATGGCTGTGACAGGAATCTTTGTACTCTTCTGGCTCTGTGTACAACGAGCTGATCCTCTTCCGAAAGTTCATCCATTCCCAGAATTGCTATTATATCCTGAAGTTCATTATATCTCTGAAGCACTTCCTTAACTCGCTGTGCACAGTTATAATGCGCATCTCCGACAATGTCGGCTGCCAGGATCCTTGATGTTGAATCGAGCGGGTCAACAGCGGGATAGATACCAAGCTCGGAGATCTTGCGGCTCAGCACGGTGGTCGCGTCGAGGTGCGCAAAAGTTGTGGCAGGGGCCGGGTCGGTAAGGTCATCGGCCGGCACATATACTGCCTGTACTGATGTGATTGACCCATGCCGCGTTGATGTAATACGTTCCTGCATCAGACCCATCTCGGTCGAAAGGGTCGGCTGATAGCCAACTGCTGAGGGCATACGTCCCAGAAGTGCAGATACCTCGGAACCTGCCTGGGTAAAACGGAAAACGTTATCCATAAAGAACAGGATATCCCTTCCTCCGCTCTTCCCTTCGCCATCCCTGAAATGTTCGGCAATCGAAAGTCCTGACAGTGCAACTCTGGCTCTTGCTCCCGGTGGCTCATTCATCTGTCCGAATACAAGTGCAAGCTTTGATTCTTTCAGAGATGCCATATCAACAGTAGAAAGGTCCCATCCTCCTGATTTCATGTTCTCAAGGAAATCTTTTCCATAGTTAATAACTCCTGCTTCGATCATATCACGCAGAAGGTCGTTGCCTTCCCTGGTTCTTTCTCCGACACCGGCAAAAACAGAAAGTCCGGAATATGTTTTTGCTATATTGTTTATCAGCTCAAGGATAACAACTGTTTTTCCCACGCCGGCGCCTCCGAAGAGCCCGATCTTACCTCCTTTTGAATAAGGCTCAATAAGGTCAATTACCTTGATGCCCGTATAAAGAACCTCCTTTTCAGTCGAAAGATCCTCATATTTGGGGGGTTTCCGGTGGATAGGGTAACCGCCTTTCTTATCCAGCTTGCCTATACCATCGATAGCATCACCGGTGACATTCATAAGACGTCCCTTGATCTGTTCACCAATAGGCATGGTTATAGGTGCACCTGTAGCAATGACCTCCATTCCTCTGCGCAGCCCATCGGTTGAGTCCATGGCTATTGTTCTGACAGTGTTCTCACCGATATGCTGCTGGCACTCCACAACAAGGGTTGACCCATCATTTCTCGTGATTTCAAGAGCATCGTAAATATCAGGCATCTCAATACCTTGTCTGTCAAATATTACGTCAACCACCGGTCCGATGATCTGGCTTATTTTCCCAGTATTCTTTGCCATAAATCCGAATTATTATATAAGTTTAAAATTTTAATTCATTATCTAACGGTCGCGCCCTGCAAGCGATCCCGTCATCTGGATCAGTTCTTCCTTTCGCTCCTGGGGTACTCCTGCCTTCTCAAGAAAACTTAAGGCATTCTTGAGATAGTCTCCGGCCAGGTTTTCAGAAATGAACTTAATATTCAGCTGATCATAAATTTCTGTTACATTTTTTATCTTGACTTCAGAATCAGACGTTTCAGCCGAATATAATTCCTGAAGTTTTTTTCTCTGATCCGAAGCTGCAATTTCCATTGCCTTTACATAAGGAAATGTCTTTTTGCCGGCAATTATATCACCTCCAGATACTTTACCAAAGACCTTCACATCGCCATAGGTGTCAAGGATATCATCCTGGATCTGGAACGCAAGCCCAAGGTTTTTGCCGAATTCATACAGAATTTCCGCTTCTTTATCGTCGGTTCCACCGAACAGGGCTCCTATTTTTACAGATGCTGCGATCAGCACTGCTGTTTTAAGCTCGATCATCCTCAGGTATTCATCCTGTGAGACTATTGTTGCCTTCTCGAAATCCATATCGATCTGCTGCCCGACACATACTTCAATTGCAGCTTTATTGAAAATACGGAATATCTTCTGCAGCAGGTGAGGAGGAGACTGCAGAAAGCAGTCATTTGTTATGAATGCCATCACGTCGCCTGAAAGGACTGCCTGGTTGAGGCTCCACTTGTTGTGAACCGTGGGAAATCCTCTCCTTACAGAGGCTTTATCCATTATATCGTCATGAACAAGAGTAAAGTTGTGAAAGATCTCCAGTCCGGTAACAGGTATCACGGCTTCATCTATCTGGTCGCTGAAAAGGTTACAGGTCATTAATGCAAGCACAGGGCGTAATCGTTTACCCCCTATTGAAAGGACATACTTCACCGGGTCAATCAGCCTCTCAGATTCCATATTGTACGAAAGATTGATCAATGACGCATTAACAATTTTCTTCAGACCCGATTGATTGTACATGTTCCTTTCAACAATATAAGTTTCAATTCTTATCCTTTTAATGCTTCAGCCCCGCTGCCAACTTCAAGAATCTGGTTTGTAATTGAGGCTTGCCGAGCCTTGTTATACTGAAGTGTCAGATCGCTGATCATGGTAGTTGCATTATCAGTAGCCTTGTGCATCGCTGTCATCCTTGCTCCGTTCTCGGATACAAATGAATCGAGCACTGCCTTGTAAAACTGTATTTTAAGCGATTTCGGTATAAGTTCCTTAATGATAGCTTCCTTATCAGGTTCATAGATATAGTCAACAGCTACTGATGTTTTTCCTAGTATCGGAGCTGACTCAACAGGAAGGAAAACTTCCCTTGTCAGCTGCTGAACAGCAGCATTCTTGAAATGATTATAAATGATTTCAATTCTGTCAAATTCGCCTGCGACAAAGCTATTCATTACCTTTTCTGCAATTTCTGAAATTCTATCAAATGTAACCTCATTAAGAAGATCATTGCTTTCTCCGGCAATACTGAATTTCTGCTTCCTGAGATAATCAAAGCCTTTTTTGCCGATTGCAAGAAGCCTGACATTTCCTTTTTTATATTGCTCATAATAATTATCAGCGATGGCTCTTTTCGCCTCTTTAATTATGTTGGAATTAAATGCACCGCAAAGACCCCTGTTTGAGGTTATTACAACGATCAGGATTTTTTCTGGCGCGGATGTCCTGCCATAGATATTTTCTATTTCAGAATCCGCAAGGCTTTGTGAAAGGCTTACTAGAATCTCATGAAGTTTATTTGCATAAGGCCTCAGCCTGACAATCTTGTCCTGGGCTTTCCTCAGCTTGGCAGCAGCTACCATCTTCATGGCCGATGTAATCTGCCTTGTCGATTTCACCGAGGCTATCCTTATCCTTATAGCTTTTAAGTTGGGCATTAAAGATCGGTTAATTCAGTTTACCCGCGATGACTCATGGCTTGTATTTTTTCACAAGTTCAAGAGCTGTTTTTTCGAGAATATCGGTAATATTATTGTTCAATATTCCTTCACTTAGCTGATCAAGAACATCCCTGTGTTTAAGATCGAGATACTCGAGGAATTCAACCTCAAACTCTTTGACTTTTGCAACAGGAACATCCTTAAGTAATCCGGTTGTTCCGCAATATATTATGGCAATCTGCTTTTCAACAGGCATCGGGGCATATTGCCGCTGCTTCAATATCTCAACGTTTTTGGCTCCCTTATTCAGGATTGCAAGTGTTGAAGCGTCGAGATCGGAGCCGAATTTTGAAAATGCCTCAAGTTCCCGGTACTGAGCCTGGTCAACCTTAAGTGTCCCTGCAATTTTCTTCATCGCCTTTACCTGGGCATTGCCACCCACTCTCGAAACCGAGATACCAACGTTGATTGCCGGACGCACCCCTGAATTAAAGAGGCTCGTTTCCAGGAAGATCTGACCGTCGGTGATTGAAATAACGTTTGTCGGGATATATGCTGCCACATCACCTGCCTGAGTTTCGATAATCGGCAGTGCTGTAAGTGAACCTCCGCCTTTAACCAGATGGCGGATCGTTTCAGGAATATCGTTCATTTGTTTTGCCACCTCATCAGATTCAATGATCTTGGCGGCTCTTTCAAGGAGCCTTGAGTGAAGGTAGAACACATCACCCGGGTATGCTTCACGTCCGGGCGGACGGCGTAGCAGAAGCGAAACTTCCCTGTACGATACAGCCTGCTTCGAAAGATCGTCATAAATAATAAGTGCATCTCGTCCGGTATCGCGGAAGAATTCCCCGATGGCAGCTCCGGCAAAAGGTGCATAGAACTGAGAAGCTGCTGGGTCCGAAGCAGTTGCCAGTACTATTACAGTATATTCAAGGGCACCGTGCTCTTCGAGGGTCTTAGCGATGTTTGCAACAGTCGAGCCTTTTTGTCCGATTCCAACATAGATACAATATACTGGTTTGCCTTTTTCGAAATTACTGCGTTGATTTATGATAGTATCGATCGCGATAGCTGTTTTCCCTGTCTGACGGTCGCCGATAATGAGTTCGCGCTGGCCCCTGCCAATGGGTATCATTGCGTCAATAGCCTTCAAACCTGTCTGGAGCGGCTGTTTAACAGGCTGCCTGAAAATAACCCCTGGAGCTTTTCTTTCAAAAGGCAGGTTAAAAAGCTCACCTTCGATAGGTCCCTTCCCGTCTAATGGCTGACCTGTAGGTGTGACAACTCTTCCAAGCAATCCTTCACCAACACCGATTGAGGCAATTCTTCCAGTTCGTTTAACAATGTCTCCTTCATTTATTTCTTCTGTCGGGCCAAGCAGTACTGCTCCGATATTATCTTCTTCAAGGTTGAGCACTATTGCCTCAATGCCATTTTCGAACTCGATCAGCTCATTTGATTCTGCATTTGAAAGTCCATAAATGCGGGCAATTCCGTCGCCAACCTCAAGGACAGTACCGACTTCTTCGAGTTCAACGCCGGTCTGAATACCTTCAAGCTGCTGCCTGAGAATTTTTGAAACTTCTGCTGGTTTAATATTTGCCATATTCCAAGTACTTATAATATCTTTTTTTCAGATTAAATTCTTCTTTCAAATGATCCGGTGGTAAGTTCAGCCCTGATTTTTCTTAGTTTATTCCTGATGCTGGCATCAATGTAATTGTCTTCCACTTTCAGAATGAAACCCCCGATGATGGAATCATCAATATTTTCCTTAAGGTCAACTTTGGTCCTGAATATTTTTTCAATCAGGCCGGAAACCTGATTTTTAATTTCCGGATCAATTTTTATGGCGGTTGTAAGAACAGATTCAGTTATGCCGTTATGTTCCTTCGTATCATGTACAAACACCCTTGCAATGGCAGGTAAGTACCTTTCCCGGCCGTTTTTTACAACAAGGTCGATAAGCGACAGCGACAGTGGATGCAGATCCTTTCCAAGAACGCTGTGAAGTATTTCTGTTTTTTTAGAGGGTCTGATTACTGGATTGGTAAGGAGTTCCTTTAATTCAGGGACAGTACAGACATTCCTGACAAGTATCATATCCTGGTTCACCCTGTCGAGGATGTTTTTTTCGAGCGCTGACAGGAACAGAGCCTTTGCGTATCTTACCGATATTCTGCTTTCGTTCATTAATCGAAAAAACGTTTAGTTTTTGTTGAAATTAACTTCCTTCAGGTAATTATCAATAAGTTTTTGCTGCTCGCCAGTTTGTTTGAGTTTTTCTCCCAGTAGTTTCGAAGCAATATCTACCGAAAGGTTTGCAACCTGTTCCCTTATATCTGCAAGGGCAATAACCTTTTCTCTTTCTATGCCAGCCCTGGCTTTTTCAACAAGTTTATCAGCTTCCTCGGAAGCTTTTCCTTTGGCTTCAGCGATCAATTTATCGCGCACATCCCTGGCTTCCTTGAGGATACCCTCACGTTCTTCCCTTGCTTTTTTGAGAATGGCTTCGTTGTCGCTCTGAAGCTTTGCCATCTCTTTCCTTGCTTTTTCTGCAGATGCAAGAGATCCCTTGATCATTTCGTCCCGTGACTTCACTGCATTCAGTATCGGTTTCCAGGCAAATTTCTTAAGTATAAGAAAAAAGAGCAGGAAAATGATTGTTGTCCAGAATACCAGACCTATTGCAGGAGATACCAGACTATTCAATAATAAGACCATATCTTTAAAATTTATGTTCTGTTAAAAGAGGCACTGCAACCAACCGTTGCAGTGCCTCCGTTTCTTTACTTGGCAATCAGAGCAACCACAATTGCAAACAAAGCAGCTCCTTCGATAAGTGCTGCAGCGACGATCATGTTAATCTGTATCTTCGAACTGGCTTCAGGCTGACGTGCTATAGCGTCCATCGCCGATCCGCCTATTCTTCCGATACCAAGTCCTGCTCCTATTACTGCAAGGCCTGCTCCAACTGCTGCCATTGTACCTGTCATAATAAGTGAATTTTAATTAAACAATAAAAATCAATGCTCTTCCTTTACTGCAAGGCCGATAAACAGCGTCGATAAAAGGGTGAAAACATATGCCTGTAGAAATGCCACAAGTAATTCGAGGCAATCCATGAAAATCACGAAAAAAATCGAAACCGGTGCCACTGCCAGCGACTTAAAGATGAATATAAGGCAAACAAGGCTTAATACAATAATATGGCCTGCGGTTATGTTCGCAAAAAGTCGGATCATCAGGGCAAAAGGTTTTGAAATAATACCGATTACCTCAACCGGGATCATAATCGGCAGGAGCCAGACCGGAACGCCGGGAGCCGCAAATATATCTTTCCAGTAATGCTTGTTGCCACTGAACTGTGTGACTAAGAATGTACAAAATGCGAGTACAAATGTGACAGCTATGTTACCTGTTACATTTGCCCCAAATGGCGGGGGAAATGGGATAAGCCCCATTATGTTGTTTATAAGTATGAAAAAGAATGCTGTTAGAAGATAAGGCATGTATTTCTCATATTTCTTTTCCCCTATAATCGGGATTGCTATATCGTCGCGGACAAAAAGGACGACAGGTTCAAGAAAGCTTTGAATTCCCTTCGGGCTACTTATGCCAGTCTTTTTGTAGGAACTTCCAAGGGAAACAAATAGCCATAATCCGATAAATGCTGCAAAGAGCATTCCTACAACAGCCTTGGTTATTGAAAAGTCGAGTGGAAGAGTCTCCTCATCTATACTCCCGTCGGGTTTTACATTTACTATTTTGCCCTTAAGATCCCCTTCTTCTTCCACTATTTTATATCCTTTATACTCCTTTCCTTCAGCAAGCCTTCTGGATGAAAATAAATCAAGGCCCTTGTCTTTCTGGTAAAGAATAACCGGCAGATAGATTGCAACACTCCCGCCATCCTTTTTTGTAAGAATATGCCATTCGTGAGAGTCCGCAATATGGTCAAGAATAAAAGTACCCGATTCAAATTCTTTCTCAGCTTCTTTCATTCCTTGTTCCTCCTGGGCTCTCAGTGGAACTGAGAATATTAAAAGAAGGAGAGAAAACAAAATACCTTTGACAAATCGCATTTTGAAGTTGGTAATGTTTTATAAAGGTTTATGTTTCAGTGTGTTCAACATTAAGAAAATTGAATACAGAGAGAACGCTAAATATAGTACAAAAAATAATAAAAGCGAGGAAGTAAAAGTTTTTTTAGCAACAAAAAACCAGACAAGCGCAAGGACCATTTCCAGAAGCATTTTAAGGGCAACCGCAACCATAAGATGCATTGTCTGGCCGGCAGGTTCTTTTTTCAATCCTCTGCTGAAAACATAGAGTGATAAAAGAACAATAGCTGAAAAACACAGTGTTAGTATAGCAATTTCGCTGAAACGAAGAATAACATCAGTGAAGGCAACCAGAAGGTACCCGGCAAGCAGGAGGATCAGATCCAGAAGCAGAAGGCCGATTGAGTATTTCCTAAAAATCACATGGATAAATGATCACTTTATAAAATCCCTGATTGCAGTATAAATACCGGCAAAAACTCCCAGAAGGGAAAGAATGATTGTAAAAACAGGGGTGGATAATCCCAGAACTTTATCCAGCTTTACTCCGCACCATGTCATCACACCGATTATAGCTAACATCTGGAATGCCAGGCCAGAGTATCTTCCGAAATCCCTTAAACCCTTATTTTCCGGATTTTTCGGAGGTTTTTTCTGGTTCTTTTGTTTTTGCGAAAGAGGCTGATTCATTATTTTCGCTTTCACTCATTTTGCAGTTTCCCGTGAATTTTGCTCCCGGTTCAATTGAAAGCTTGAAAGTTATAATATCGCCGGATATTTTTGAATCAGTTTTAAGGGTAAGAAGCTGACTCACACAGATCCTGCCATCTACAGCACCAGAAACTTCAGAGTTTTTACAATAGACCTCTCCTTTCACTTTTCCGGTGGGTCCTATTACAACTTTACCTTTCGTGTTAAGGTTTCCTGTCAGAAGTCCGTCAATCCGGATATCACCGTTTGATTTGATGTCACCTGTGATCTCCGTGCCGTTGCTGATAAGGTTGATTGTGGCATTGTCTGTTTCGTTGTATTTTCCCATGTTTTCCCAGAATTATACTTACAAACATAATAACTCACAAATATAAAAACTATTGCAAGGAAAAATAAAATTTATACAGGATCGTAAGCCCATTTCAGGTACACCGATCCCCATGTAAATCCTCCACCAAATGCGGCCAGAATAAGCTTGTCGCCTTTTTTAAGCTTCTTTTCATATTCCCAGAGACATAATGGAATTGTGGCTGTGGTTGTATTCCCATAATTCTGAATATTTATCATGACCTTTTCCGGAGGCAGTCCCATTCTTCTTCCGGTTGCATCTATAATCCTGAGGTTTGCCTGGTGGGGAACAAGCCAGGCAATATCATCGGCCTTTAGCTTATTGCGTTCCATTATCTCAGCGGCTACATCGGCCATATTGACCACAGCAAATTTAAATACACTCTGTCCCTCCTGGTAAATATAGTGCTCCCGGGCATCGACAGTCTCATGTGAAGCCGGTTTAACGGATCCTCCAGCTTTCATATGGAGATATTTCTGTCCTGATCCGTCTGTATGAAAAATGTGATCCATTATACCATAATCCCCTTTACCCGGTTCAAGCAGGACTGCTCCGGCAGCATCGCCGAAAAGAGGACAGCTGGTCCTGTCGGTATAATCAGTAATTGACGACATTTTATCGGCGCCGACTATAATAACTTTCTTGTATTTTCCGGTTTCAATATATGCAGCTCCTGTCTGCAATGCAAAAAGGAACCCCGAACAGGCAGCATTAAGATCAAAACTGAAAGCATTCTTTATTCCCACCTTGTCTGAAATAATGTTTGAAGTGGCAGGAAATGCCATATCGGGAGTGACTGTGGCACAGATCATAAGATCGATCTCGTCAGGAGAGGTGTTTGTTTTTTCAAGTAATCCTTTTACAGCCTGTTCCCCGAGATCCGAACTTCCTAGCCCTTCTCCCTTAAGTATTCTTCTCTCTTTTATTCCGACCCTTTGCATTATCCATTCGTCGGAAGTATCGACCATTTTTGAGAGTTCAAAATTGGTCAGCCTGTATTCAGGAACCCATGCATGAATTCCGGTTATGACAGCCCTAATTTTACCCATAATCAGATAGCTTCTATAATCTTCTGTGCGAGGTTCGCTCTTACAACCGCCCTAGTCTGGAGGACCATATTCATAATAGCCTTCCGTTCTGAAATGCCATGTCCGATAACAACATTTGCATTTATTCCAACTATTGGAGTTCCCCCGATATTTTCAAAATTCAGACGGTCAAAAAACGGATGAGAGATGTTAAGTTTCTTTGAGATTGCATAAATTGACTCTGCCTGTTTAAGAACGATGTTGCCAACAAAACCGTCACAGACGACAACATCGGTAATATCCTCGTGGAAAAGGGCATGTCCTTCAACATTACCTTTAAAATTCAGGCCAGGATGTTCCTTCATAAGTTCATAAGCCGCTTTGACTGCAGAAGTACCCTTGCTCTCCTCTTCACCGATATTCAGAAGTCCTACTGTAGGATCTTTTGTTCCGATTACAAAACTGGCATAAAGGCTTCCGAGAATTCCATACTGTAACAGGACATCGGGTTTGCTGTCGGGATTCAGTCCGACATCAAGTATAACGGAGTCGCGTCCGTCGATACAGGGTAGTATTGTTGCCAGAGCAGGTCGGAAGACACCTGGTATGACATTCACGGTATAACTGGCTCCAACAAGCATAGCACCTGTATTTCCGGCGCTGCAGAAGCCGTCGAGTGATTTGTCTTTCAGCATCCCGAAGCCAACAGCAATGCTTGAATTCCTTTTCTGGGAAAATGCCTTGGCAGGATGATCGCCCATCTCAATGACCTCCGAAGTGGGTACAATCCTGAAAAATGAAGAAGAGATCTTCATTTCATCCAGCTTCCGGAGTATTGAGCTCTCGTCGCCAAGAAGAACAAGAGTATCATCAGGAGAGAGGTGCTTCAGAGAATCAACCGCACCCTCAATTATAGCATAAGGTGCATAATCACCGCCCATGACATCTATTCCAATATTCATAGCGATATGGTTTGATTACGAAAATCAGGCGGTTGTCTTTTTCTCAACAGCAAGCTTACCTCTGTAATACCCGCACTCAGGACATACCCTGTGATATTGAACTGAAGATCCGCAGTTGGAGCAAGTTCCAACCGTTGGAGGAGTAGCTTTGTAATGAGTTCTGCGTTTATCTCTTCTGGTCTTCGAATGTTTGTGTTTGGGATGTGCCATTTTACTCTCTTTTAATTTTTGTTCATTAATTTTTTCAATTCGTCCCACCTGGGATCATCACCGCTCTCTTTCTCAACCAGGTGCTCTTTAAGCTTCTGAAGCATAACAGGATCACATGAGCTGATCCCTTTTGCATCATCGGGGTGTATTCTCTGGATCGGAAGTGCAAGATGAATAAATTCATAAATATATTGCTTAAGATCCATTTCATTTTCATCATGAGGTACCGTAATTATCTCAGGATCGCTGTCGTCCTTTATGTTACCAAATTTTACAAGAAATCTGTTCTCACATACGACAGGCTGATCAAACATCTCAAGACACCTGTCGCAGCAAATCCTGACTTTGCCTGAAATCTTAATATCCAGGTTAAGATGCGAACTGCTCTTAAGAACCTCAGCAACAGCGATAAGTTCCCCTTCCTTTATCTCCGACTCTTCATACAGGTCAAAAAACGACTTATTAATCTCAAATTCAAATATGTGATGTCCGTCTTTAATTCCACTTATCGGTATGGTATACAACCCAGGCATCATTCTGAAATTTGGTCTGCAAAAATATAAATCCTTCTCCAATTAAAAAAATTATCAACAAAAAAGTAACACTAATTGCCTAAAAAGACCATTTGCCGGTTTTTTACCGCCATTTACCGATTTTCTCTAACAATTGTTTGTTTTCGGCTGTATTTTTGAAACAGAATAATTAAAAATGCCATGAAAAACAGAGATCATTTCCCGCACAGACATTACGAACATCATCCACAGGTTGGAATAGGATTATTCTTAATTACCCTTGGCCTTGCTCTCCTGGTAGCCACAAACGATATGCTTGGTCTGGGGAGTGTAAAAGACTATTTCACCTGGGAAACAGCATTGGTGTTCATTGGTGCTTTGCTTCTTCTCAACCTGCAGTTTACGGGTGGATTGGTGCTTATTTCCATCGGCATATGGTTTTTCATTGAGAACAGAGATTATAAGTTACCTGAAATTGTAAGGACAATCTATTGGCCGGCGGTAATTATCCTCGTTGGATTTGGCTTTATAATTTCCTCCCTGATTAAAAGAAAAAGTAAAATCAATTAATTTCAAATAAAATTTAAAACTATGGAAACAAAAGGAGAATTCAGAGATGAACGTCAGCGCTTAAGCGAAGAACCCCGAGAAACGGGAAAGGAGCATCATCATCTTTCAAATAACAGGACTCTGGTAGGTGTAGTACTGGTCCTGGCAGGATTGTTCCTTGTAATAAGGAATACAGGGTTTTTCCCTGAATTCATTGATAATGTGATATTCAGCTGGCCGATGCTGCTGGTGGCAATAGGTCTTGTAATGACACTTGGAGCAACCGAAAAGACCGGAGGTATAATTGTGATGGCAGTCGGGGGATTTTTCATGATACCGCTGATCTTCAGAGAGACTTTTCATATGTACAACATGTTCTGGCCTTCGATATTTATAATTATCGGGGTAATTTTTATTGTATCCAGGCGGCGCGGGTGGAACACAGCATCTACGAGAGGAATCATCGGGGATGACTATGTTGATTATGTAAATGTGTTTAGCGGAGGCGAACGTCAGGTAGTTTCCCAGAATTTCAAAGGCGGAAAAATAACTGCAGTTTTCGGCGGTATCGAGCTGGATCTTACCAAAGCTAAGCTTGCCCAGGGTGTTTCTGAACTGGAGATAGCATGCGTATTCGGTGGTGCAACCCTGATTGTTCCGGACGACTGGTATGTTACAATTGAGGTTACCCCGGTACTTGGCGGTTTCAGTGATACACGCAAATTAAGCCCCGGCAGGACAGTTGATCCTTCAAAACATCTGCTAGTCAAAGGAGCTGTCGTCTTTGGCGGCGGAGAAGTGAAAAGCTATTAAATTTACAATCCTGAATGAAGCATCCGATACTTACCAACAGAGTAAGGCTGATAGTATGGTGGCTGGTCTGGCTTTTCATTTCTGCGGGCCAGCTTCTATTATATTATTTTGCATATGGCAGCTTTACAACCACAGCTATTCCCGACGGAATTATATCACTTGCGATTTATTCCGGAATAGGACTGTCATTATGGTATCCTTTCAGGTACTTCAATGCTGCAAGCAGCAGGAATATTTCTGAAATTGCCAACCTGGTTCTCAGCGGAGCAATCTCAGTTGCACTTTGGGTCTTGATAACCAAATATTTTGTTCTGGCTATCTTGCCAAAAATCAATGACTATCAGGCGTACTGGGTTGCTACGCTTCCCTACAGAGTTGGAACAGGGGTCTTTATGTACGGCCTTATCGTTCTTGCATATTATCTCTTTGTAAGCCTTTACAATCTGTCGGAAAAAAATGCCAAGGAGGCAAGGCTCGAAAGCCTGGTCAAGGAAACCGAGCTTAAAATGCTGAGATCCCAGATCAATCCTCATTTCCTTTTCAACAGCCTTAATTCAATAAGCTCACTTACAATTACCAACCCTGAAAAAGCCAGGGATATGGTGATCAAGCTGTCAGAGTTCATGAGATATGCTCTTTCAAAAAAGGATGAACAGCCTGTTTCCTTAAGAGGAGAGCTTGAAAATCTGAGATTGTATCTTGAGATCGAAAAAGTGCGCTTTGGTGACAGGCTATTCACCGAGGAGAATATTTCAGAAAAATGCCTTGATATTAAAATGCCGGTTATGATCCTTCAGCCTCTTTACGAAAATGCAATAAAGCATGGTGTTTATGAAAGTACAGAAAGTGTAAGGATCAAAACAAATGTTTCCTGCAAAAACGGGTACCTCGAAATAGTTATAAGCAACAATTATGAACAGACACCTTCATCAGCGAAAGGCACCGGCACCGGGTTAATAAATGTTTCCAGAAGACTTGACCTGGTTTACGGAAACAATGCGTCTGTAAAAACAACAAAGGAAAACGGGATCTATACGGTTTCACTTTTTATTCCTGCTGGGATCTGATTTCAAAATAAATAAGATAAATTTGTTTTGATTTACCCCTAAATCCCCCAGGGGGGACTTTTTTTATTTATGTTTTTATAGCCCCCCTTGGGGGGTTTGGGGGTAAAAGAAAATACGAATACGCAGGAATGTAATTTAATTTCTATGGAAAAGATCAGAACTGTTATAATTGAGGACGAAGCCCCTGCCCGGGACATAATCAAGTTTTATCTTCAGGAGCTTGATTACATAGATGTTATAGCTGAATGTGCCGACGGTTTTACAGGACTGAAAACAATTTCATCACTGAAGCCCGACCTGGTCTTCCTGGATATTCAGATGCCCAGGCTCACCGGCATTGAGCTGGTTGAAGTACTGACCGAAAAGCCTGAGATCATTTTTACAACAGCTTATGATCAGTTTGCAATAAGAGCTTTTGAGCTTAACGCCGTGGATTACCTTCTGAAACCTTTCCAGAAACGCCGTTTCCTGGATGCAGTGAAGAAGGCGGCTGACAAAATACAGTCAGGGGCAGGGAACAAGGAACCTGCAAGCCAGCTCCTGGCAAAAAAGCCGGAACCGCTTTCTCCGGTAAACAGGATTGTTGTCCGCAAGGGAAATGCAATCAATCTGATCCCGGTCGATCAGATAAAATATGTCGAAGCCCAGGATGATTACGTTATGATACATCATTCAGCCGGAAAAGCCCTTAAACAGCAAACAATGAAGTTTTATGAAGACAACCTGTCAAAGACAGATTTTGTACGAATACATCGATCTTATATCGTGAGGGTCGAAGAAATAAAGCGCATTGAACCATACGGAAAAGAGAATCATGTTGCTATTTTGCAGTCGGGTGACAAGCTCCCTGTAAGCCGTGCCGGGTTCAGGCAGCTCAAGGATGAGCTGAACTTTTAATTGTCATGCAGTCTGAAAATCAGTGTTTTAAACGGTTGCAATTATTGTAATGCAATAAGATCCCATATTTTTTAAACCTGAAAAGGGGTACGGGATCATAACCATGTGTACCACCCGGCCTGCAACGGAGAATCCTGTTCATTGCCATCAGGGATCCAATTGCCGGTCCGTACAATTTTAATGCATCAAGTGCATATTGTGAACACGAAGGCACATGACGGCAGGAGGGTCTTAGCAAAGGAGAAATGGCATACCTGTAAAAGTGAACAGGAAATGAAAAAACAGTTGCCAGGATCTTATTCAACGTCTTTAACATAAAGCAAAGATAATAATTGGCTTTTTCATCTGTTTAAAACGATGGATATTGATTATTTTTGCACAATCTGACAAAATGACCTTTAGAACAGGTCAAAACCGGTTTGGCAGGGCTTTTGGAGAATATTGAAGCATTATTACAATATTATAACCATGGAACCGCAACATGCAAATATGAACATCTGGCTGATATTTATAGTCTTTATGATCCTCAGCTGGATCGTAAGCGCAGTTTTAAAATCAAAATTTAAGAAGTACTCAAAGATACCTACCGACGGAGGATTAACAGGACGTGATGTAGCGGAAAAAATGCTGAGGGATAACGGCATCTATGACGTTAAGATAGAGTGTGTCCAGGGTCAGCTTTCCGATCATTATAATCCTGACCAGAAAACGATCAATCTCAGTCAGGATGTTTACAACAGCAGGAGTATTGCCGCCGCCGCAGTAGCAGCGCATGAAACAGGACACGCTGTTCAGCATGCTACGGCTTATGCCTGGCTTGGTTTAAGATCAAAACTTGTGCCTCCTGTAAGCTTTGCATCAAAATGGGTCCAGTGGGTCCTTCTGGCCGGAGTAATACTTATTAATACATTTCCGGCTCTTTTGCTTGCAGGAATCATCCTGTTTTCATTCACTACCATTTTCAGCTTTATTACCCTGCCGGTTGAGATCAATGCAAGCAAGCGGGCTCTTGTATGGCTGGAAAATACGGGAATTACTTCATCGATGAATCATGATAAAGCACAGGATGCACTTAAATGGGCTGCATATACCTATGTTGTTGCTGCTCTGGGATCGCTTGCCACCCTGCTTTATTATATAATGATATTTACAGGTGGCAGCAGGGACTAAGAAAAATCTTATCTGTTTTCATCGTTGAGAAGGCGGGTTCTTTTAAAAATCAGCCTGATCACTACCCATATCAATCCTGCCGGGATTCCCATATAGATCCACACCGGGGTAAGATATACCCTTTCTGACAGGAAATAGTTCCTGAAAAGATCGAGGAGAACAAACATTATAAAAATATTGACAAAGCTGTTGTATTCGCGTCTGAGTACCGATTTAAAGGAAAAAGGAAGTGCTGGTTTAACAAAACCCCTGAGACGCGGAATAACTGCTCTGACTTTTTCAGAATATTTATCATAGGTTTCGCCGAATTTACCACGCAAGAACTGTTCTTCGGCAAACATTATTCTTTCATAGTATAACCAGTAAATCAGGATAAAGAATATTACAAAAACCAATGTTCTGATAAAAAGCACAGGTCCAAGCCACATAAAGAAATTACCAACATAAAGCGGATGGCGCACAAGGGAATAAATACCTGTTGTATTCAGTTCATCTGCGATTTGGCCGGCTGCAGTATTGCGTCCTGAAGTGTTTTTTGGAGCATATCCGACAGTATATATCCTTATGGCTTCTCCGAACAGGCTTACTCCAAGAAAAATCAATTCTTCTGTCAGGCTAAAAAGAATTGCCTGCCTGTTGGTCAGGTACAGAACAATTATTCCAATGACTATAAATGCTAACGGTAGCCAGCTTCTTCTTTTGAATAACCAGTTCCCGCTTCGTTCAAATTCATGTATCAGTGCCATTTTGAAATTTTTGTTTTTTGAAGCGGTAAAAGTATGAATTTTTCAGAAACTGTATTTCAGCCTTAGAAAGCCCAGGTTGATACGTGACTTCTCACCGTTCATAACTGCGTTGAAATGCTGCCAGATCAAAGAGAAATCAAGATTCTCCGTCAGTGAGTAATCAATCGAGGGACCGGCAAAATATCCATCGAGATCGGGAAACCACATTGAAGAAAGAGTCAGGTTCAGCAAAGGGGTTACGGCCCATGTGAACTGTCCGAAAGCTGAGAATCTTGAAAAAGCGAGGTCCTTTGAAGAGAGATTGCCGGTATAAAAGCTGTTAAAATCATTAAGCACAAGGGGATTGTTACAATACATAAACTGTACCTGTGCCATAGAATTGTCTTTAAAGATTTTGTCAAACCCTGTTGTGATCAGCACGGTTCCTTCAGATCCCGGGAAATCCTCATACTGATCAAACCAAGAGCCTTCTCCCCTGAAAGAAACGCTGCCGATTGCACCTGACCATCCCATACCAATCACAACATCCTGGCCGTTTACAAATCCTGCCAGAAACTGAAAATCGTAACCCCACCTGTTGAACCGGTATAAGCCTGCTGCTGTCACATCGTTCTCATCATCGACCTTTACTGCAAGTTCTGCTGCAGAGGATGACGACGGAAAATACTGCAGTCTGACAGCATCGCTTCCCGGCCTTTCAACATAATCAAAATCAAAAAATGAATATGCGTTGAATATATCATTCGGATTCCATACAAAAGTCTGGCCCCAGTTTATCCGTTGCCTTCCGACTGTCACCTGGAATCTATCGTAATGAAAATCAAGCCAGAGCCGGTCGACTGTTGTGTTAAAAAGGAAAGACTGTTTGTCAAAGACATTCCATGACATATCAACCATTCCCTGGTCTTTTCCGATCAGATCGGAATAGTATTTCCCGAGCCTGACCAGATCGCCTGTGAAAAGTCTGTTTCTGAACTCGGCTGCAAATGTGATGTTTTCGTTTAAATATCCTTTGAAATTCAACCTGTTATGTAAAAGGTTCTCATTAAGGAAAGGCCCCGAAAGAGAATCAAACATAACGCTTTGCATCGTTGTAACATAGCCGGTAAGTGTGATTACCCGGGATTTTTCCTGTGAAAAGAGCCCTGCCGTGAGAATTATAAATATCAGTGTTGAGGAATACCGTTTCATAACAGATTAATTTTAAGATCTGGTTTCATCCAAAATAACTTTTCCGTCCTCCAATGTAATAACACGCCTTGCTCTTTTCATTACCCTGACATCATGTGTTGAAAAGATAAATGTCATCTGCTCCTCACGGTTAAGCTTCTCCATGATATCCAGGAGTGATTCGGCCGATTTGGAATCAAGATTGGCAGTTGGTTCATCTGCCAGGATAAATTCAGGGTGAGTAGCCAGAGCCCTTGCCACTGCAATTCTTTGTTGCTGACCCCCTGATAGCTGTGATGGCCGGCTGTTATGTCTGTCAGTAAGACCAACTGAACTGAGAAGCTCATCTGTTCGTACCTTTCTTTTTTCCTTCGGCCATTTCTGAAGGTTCATAATAAAGCCAATGTTTTCTGCTGCTGTCAGGACAGGAATCAGATTGTATGACTGGAAAACAAATCCCACATGCTCCATCCTGAAGTCAATCAGTTCTGAGGGACGAAGTTCCGAAAGACGGTGTCCGGCAACCAGGATTTCACCTCCAGTTGGCTGGTCGAGACCTCCGATCAGGTTAAGAAGTGTTGTCTTTCCTGAACCGGAAGGCCCGACGACTACTGAAAAATCTCCCTTGTCAAAACTGAGAGTCACACCGTTTATAGCCTTCACTTCAACTTCTGTATCGTGATAGGACTTGTACACATTATTGATTTCCACTACTGCCATGACAATATTTTTGTTTATTCTCCTCTGATTGCATCGACAGGATTCAGTTTCAGGGCCTTGCGTGCCGGATAGATGGACGATAGTATCCCTGTCAGGACAATCAGAATAGTTGTTGTTATAAAGAATTGAACATCAATGGTCGGGAAAAGGTGAGCTGTATAGCCGAAAGCTTCCATCCCTTCGGAATATTTTACCAGATTGATCCCATTTTTAGCGGTGGCTGCAATTACTATGCCGCTTACGAGCATTCCCATAATACCTCCGACAATCGACAGAAATATTGATTCCAGCATAATCATGGAGAATATCTTTCTGCGGTTCATCCCTATTGCTGCCAGCATTCCAATTTCCCTTGTCCGTTCAAGCACAGCCATAAGCATCGTGTTTACAATCCCGAATGCCAGGGCGGCCAGTATAATAGCCATGAAAATGCCATAGATCTGCTGCATCATATCGGCCAGCATTGCCAGATCGGGTTGTATCTCTTTCCAGCTCAGAACTTCTAATCCTGGAAGCGATTCTCTTAGCCCTCGTGTAACCACATCCGTCAGGTCATTATTATCAAGCCGGGCTATCACCCTGTGGTAAGTGCCTTCCTTCATCCCTGTCAGTTCCCTGAGTTCATTAACCGGTACAAAAACGGAGAGTGATTCAAACATATCATTATTGGTTCTGTAAATTCCGCTTACACGGAATGCTGCGCCGGTCTGGTTGTTATTCATATCAAGAAAGGAGAGGATTATTTTGGAACCCTCGCGGTAAGACCATGCTGCTTCTTTAATTTTGAGGCTGAATTTATTCTTTTCAGATGATGTAAGAAGATTTTCAACGGCATTCGAAAACTTTTTATCAGTCGGATACTTCTGATCGCCAAGTGATCCAAGCTTTAAAATTACTGCCGACGGAATGCCTTCTGTTTCAAGTTTTGAAAATGCTTCCTGAGTAAGAGTGTACCTTATGATATTAAGATCTTTAGCCAGTTTTTCCCCTATGAAAACAGTATTGAATTTTGTTTCAGATCCGAAAAAGCTGCCAGTGCCGGGAATAAGCTTCTTTGATAATGTAAACATCTTTTTTTCTTTTTCGACATCGATTCCTGTTATTTCCACACCGGTGCTTTTTGATGCTGTTGAGGCAATGCCTTTGATCACTATTCTGCCGGTTGTATTTATTACTCCCGGTGTTGCTTCCATCACAGCGATCAATGAGGGAAAATCAGCAATAACATTCTGAATATCAGAACTGCTCCTGAAATCCTTATTGTTTATCTGGATGTGAGACAATTCTTCATTAACAGCTGCATCAATCCTCTGGACAATTGAGCTGTTCATTGCAGCTATGCTAAAAACTCCTGCAAAAACACCAATCGTGACTGCTGTGATAACGATCATGCTTCTTGTCTTGTTCCGCCAGACATTTTTCCAGGCTATCTCTATGATCATTTTTTCGTCAGTTTATGCTCTCAGGGCGCTAATTACATTTATTCTGAATATCTTACGGATGCTGGACAGGATTGCAATAAGCAGAATTATCAGGACCACCACAATCTGCCACAGGTAATAGGTGTCAGGCAGCAGGGTGGGCATTATAGGTTCAAAACCATAATCACTGTACATCTTTCCCATTTCTCCTGTAAACCTTATAGGATGGACATTGCCATAAAAAACAAACGGAAGCGATGCAATAACTCCGGCAGCAAGGCCAAGGAAACCTATAAGCAGCATTTCGAGTGAAACAACTTTTGCCAGCTTAATTTTCCGCATACCTATTGAGACCAACATTCCAAACTCCCTTCTTCTTTCAGCCATCATCATCAGTACGGTGCCAAAGACACCAAAAGCTATCACCAGATAGAGAATACCTATCATAATCATTCCGCTTCTGCTGTCTGCTTCCATCTGGTTTATAAGAAGTGCATTCAGCTCATGCCATGTACGGATCGTAAGAGGTTCATTTAATAGTTTCCTGAGACTTTCACCTGATTGCAATACATTTTCATTATCATTATTTTTCAGCCGGAGAACCGCCGAAGTGACCATATCCGGTGCAGCAAATAATTCCTGTGCCACAGCTATAGGAAGATAAACTATAACATTATCAATATCCGGAGCTGGTAATCTTACTATACCTCTGACTTCATATTTACCTGCTGCAGAAGTACCATGATAGCCCTGCCCTACAAGCACTATTGTATCACCAACACCTGCTTTAAGATAATCAGAGAGACCATCTCCAATAATTGCACCCGAAGTTTCATTATTGTCAAGATATCTGTTTTTAAATGACGCGTATTTGCGTAAAACCGGAAGTGCAGTTGCCGTGTCCTCCTTGCCAATGTCCAGATCGATCAGTAACCTTCCTTCACTGGAATATGATTCATTGATAAAAACGTCCAATAATTTTTTCGTCCCGGAAGGAATTGTGCTTTTTTTCAAAGCCTGTATCGCTTCAGGCGTTAATTTGTATTTAACCAGCTTACTCCTTAAGTCGGTCACCTTTTCTTCCCCCTCAGGATCAATGCCGAGAACCATTACACCCTGAGTGCGGCTTTCAGCAGCTGCGAGAGCAAATGATTCCAGCCGGGGAACAAGCGTATTAACATTTGGATCAGATTCAATTCTATCAATAAGAGGCTGAGACAGTTCAAAGCTGTTATCTATCGTCGGCTCATCAAAATAATCCCTGTGCTGTATCTGAAGATATCCTGTATAGGATTCAATGATATTCTTGAACATCCTGTCGTACGCACCAAGCTGGAATGACCGCATAACAAGGGCAAAAAATACCGCAAAGAATATGGAAGCAGCTGTTATTATCGTCCTTCTCTTATTGCGCCAGAGATTTTTCCATGCAAGCTGGGAATCGGTCATTATCTGATCGTTTTCATATTCTGCTGTGAGAAAAAACTCTCTTCCATCCTGACATTGAATTTCATTTCAATAATCTTCAGAACCGTTTTGTTTCCCGGGTTTTCAGCAGGAATCAGTTCAAGAAGAGTGGGTAATAACCTTCCGTCAAGAATTTTTATCTCCTTACCATATTCTGTCCTGACGAGCAAACCATCCTCGTCAAATAATTCGGCTTTAAGTACTATAAACTCTTTTTTATCCACCCACCATAACTGGTGGCTCCAGAGCACACCAGCGTCTTCTTTTGCAAGCAGCTTGATCCTGTAACACATCCGGCCATCAATTTCCTCTTCCCCTTCGATTGTATGAATATAATCATCGACCACTGATGATTCCCTGAGGATATCATCGTTTGTATAGTCCGATCCCATCCAGCCCTGCGACATCATCGACGGGGGGAATTTTATCAGTCGGTTAATTGCAGGATTCCAGCTCCACATCTCGTTCTTGCGCTTCAGAAAGGTTTGTCCTTTTTCACGTGCCGGAGCTGTGATAAGCGTAAGGGCATAATCATCGACCATCGACCATGACTTGAATTCCACTGTTCTTTGCCATGACGGCCTGATAATTGTCATAGTCATAACACTGTAACCGGTCAGCTCCCCGTTGAGTTTTTCATCGGTTTTTCTGACAATATCAGTTGCGGAAAGCTGCTGGGCAAAAAGTGACCGGGGCAAAAAAATCAATTCGGCTATTATCAAAAATATAATATTAGTTACATGAAAAATTTTCATCACTTTTTTAAATTTTTTAATTCATGACATAAAATTTATCGCTCTAATGTTGAATTAAGATTGATGATGAGGAAAGTTACAAATAATAATTGGACAGGCTGAACCGTTTATAAGGGAAAGAATACATATCTTTAACCAATTGCTTAAAACCTATTTACAATGTCAAGTCTCAGGCTTTTACTTGGATTGATCCCCTCAACATCAAAAATTGAACAGGCTGAAAAAGCATTGATTGATGAATTCGAAAAGCTTAAAGCTTTTACAAACTCCAACCTCCTTGCAAAATATACCAAACTTCACGATCTGGTCAATTCCTCCTCTTTTATTCAGAAAAGAAAAGAAATAGAATCCCTGCAGTACAAAAATTCGGAAGAGTATAATAAAGAAAGAGAGTTTTTATCGTTGCAGAAGTCCAGGGATATTTTGATGTATTTCAAAACAATTTCCGGAAGCATGCTTAAAAGATTCAGGGATCTCGACGGATCTCCGAAGATAAGGGATTATGAAGAACTTGAGAGTTTTATTAAATCCAATGCTTTCAGGCAGAAGCAAAAAATGAAGCCTATAACTTTCAAGGATTCTGATGAATATAGAAGACTTCTGGAATATAAGTCATTGAAAAAAGATCCTGAGATAAAAGCTTTTCTTAAAGCTCCGTCAAATGTGACAAAATCAAAGACTGTTTTAAGATACGAGGAACTGGCTAATTTCATTAAAAGTGCCGGATTTCTTGCAAAGAAGAATATGAAGCCAATAACATTCAAGGACACTGAAGAATATAAAAAACTGCTTGAATATAACCGCCAGAAGACTAGTCTTGACATAAAAGAGTATTATAAATTCAAATCATCCAGGGAATATGCCAACTTCCTTAACACGGATGGTTCGGCACGCCTGGCACACTATAATGAACTCAAGGAATTTGTAGCCACCCCTGTATTCAGGGAAAGGAAGAATTATCTTCTTGACACCAAAAGATTCGAGAAGACCGAAGAGTATAAAGATGTCCAGGAATATGAAAAGCTGAAGAAGAATGAAGATATTGTGTGGTATTTCAAGGTAAAGGATTCCGACAAGTTTGATGTTCTGAAGAATAAAGAACTCACTTTCAGTGATGATTTTGATGGCGACAGGCTTGATACAAAAAAATGGCTCACAAACTATTACTGGGGCGATAAGCTTCTAAAAGACAATTATTCCGTTGAAACTGATCTGCAGGCGTACACTGAAAAGGACAATTTCGAGATCCGTAACAGCTTTCTTAAGATCCATACAAAGCCCCAGAGAGTTACCGGGAAAGTGTGGTCTGCTTCTTCCGGGTTTAAAACCAAGGATTTTGGTTATACATCAGGGCTTATAAATTCAGGAAAAAGTTTCAGGCAGAAGTATGGCATTTTCTCTGCCAAGATTAAACTGGGCAATCCTTCCGCGAGAAATAATTTCTGGATGCTTTCGGATAAAATTACCCCTCATATTGATATCTGCCGGACTTCGAATAATAAAGTCTGGACTGATTTTGTTGCAGATCCCGGCCGGTTTTCAAAAAGCTCAATTGGACCGCGTTATGCAAATGATTTTTATATCTATACCCTCGAATGGACGCAGGATAATCTTGTCTGGAAGATAAACGGCGAAGTGATCTTCAGGCAGACATCCAATGTGCCACAGGAACCAATGTATGTACTGCTGGCCGGCGGGCTCGACAAACCTATCAGCGGAATGACCACAATGGAGGTCGACTGGGTGAAAGTGTATCAGTTTAACTAGCTAATACTGTATAATATATTGATGATTGTAGGGGTGTAGCAATGCTACACCCCTACAACATTTTATAATCCCCCGTGTAACTATTTCCGGCTTCCCCCGTCTTTATCCTGTAATTCATTTTATGACAGTAAAGGAATATAACAGATCTGTTGAAGAGTATTCTGATTCCGTTTACCGCTTCATCCGGACAAACCTTAAGGATGAAGAGCGGGCAAATGATATTGTGCAGGACAGCTATGAAAAATTGTGGAGAAACGTGACGGATATTGAATATCCGGTTGTTAAATCATGGTTATTCACAACTGCTTATCGTACAATGATTGATATTATACGGAAGGAGAACAGAATGACAAGCATTGAAGATCAGGATGATTATGATCTAATTTCAGAATCGCAATACAGCGATCTGAATGAAATACTGCATCTTGCCCTTGAACGTCTGCCTGAAAACCAGAAATCGCTTGTTCTTTTGCGCGATTATGAAGGATACAGCTATAAA
>Ga0326726_10000288_pt1 | contig 48220 bp, 30 predicted proteins | sample MHFenrmetagenome_2_FD_207603 | JGI IMG/M metagenome (GOLD analysis project Ga0326726, IMG submission 207603) | Lab enriched peat soil microbial communities from Michigan Hollow, Ithaca, NY, United States - MHF15MN | ecosystem: Environmental > Terrestrial > Soil > Wetlands > Peat | place: USA... | reverse complement strand
CCAACGAGGCGTATTTCGCTCACGTGGACCGCATCCTGGAGCTCGCGGCGGACTATGGGCTCCAGGTGCTCCTCGACCCCTGCGAGACGGGGAGCTGGCTTTCGGTCATGCTCGACAACGGCGTGGCCAAGAGCCGGGACTACGGACGATACCTGGGGAACCGTTACAAGAACTTCGACAATATCATCTGGATGAGCGGCAACGACTTCCAGGGGTGGCGCGACCCCGCGAACGACGCCGTCGTTCGGGCCGTGGCGCTCGGCATCCTCGACTACGACACTCGCCACCTGCACACGTCCGAGCTCGACTATCTCGTGAGCAGCTCCCTCGATGACGCGACGTGGACGTCGATCCTCGGCCTGAATGCGACATACACGTACTATCCGACCTACGCACGACTGCGGGAGGACTACAATCGCTCCAACTACCTTCCCACCTTCATGGTCGAGGCCAACTACGAGTTCGAGAGCCTCCAGGGGCCGACGACGACCGCGCCGATACTGAGAAAGCAGGAATACTGGACAATGACGAGCGGCGTGACGGGACAGCTCTATGGGAACGGCTACATCTGGCCGTTCGCCTACGGCTGGCAGAGTCACCTCGATACCCCCGGCGCCGTTCAGATAGGATATCTCAAGACGCTTTTCGAGCCCCGCGCCTGGTACGCTCTAATCCCTGATACGGCGCATACCCTCGTCACCTCCGGGTACGGGACGTATTCGGATGACGGGTACGTCGCCGACAACGACTACCTGACGGCGGCTCGCACGAGCGATGGCACGCTCGCAATCGTCTATACGCCGATAATCCGGACGTTCAGCGTGGACATGTCGAAGATGAGCGAGGCCGCGACGACGCGCTGGTACGATCCGTCGAGCGGCGCCTATGTCGCGGTCCCCGGTTCGCCGCTCCCGAACGCCGGCACGCACGATTTCACGCCCCCCGAGAACAACAGCGACGGCGACGGCGGCTGGGTGCTGGTGATGGAGACTCAGCCCGTCGAAACTGAGCCGCCCACCGTGACGCTGACGGCCCCCCCGCACAATGCCACGGTATCTGGCACGGTGCCGGTCGCGGCGACGGCCTTCGACGACGTCGGCGTCGTCGGCGTGCAGTTCCGGGTGGACGCGACGAATATCGGCCCCGAAGTGCAGTCGCCGCCGTACACGACATCCTGGAACACGCTGAACGTGGCTAACGGATCGCACGTCGTGAAGGCGATCGCGCGCGACCTGGCCGGTAATCGCGGTATCGACTCGGTGTCCGTTACCGTGGCGAACGTGATTCCGCCGCCTCCGACAGACCACCTGGCCGCGGCGTACGCGTTCGACGAGGACGGGGGGGCGACGACGGCGGACGAATCGGGAAACGGGAACACCGCGACGCTCCACGGCCCCGCGTTCGCTGCCGGAAAGAACGGAAACGCCCTCGTATTCGACGGCGCGGGGGACTATGCCGAGGCGCCGAACAGCGTGTCGCTCGACATCGGCGGCACGGGTCTCACCATCGCGTTCTGGGTCAAGGTGAACTCGACCGGGAGCGGTGTGGACTACGTGATCGTCGGGAAGCCCTGGCAAGCGACGACGATGACGAGTCCGTTCTACCAGTACGGTGTCGAGTACTCGAACGGCTACAACAAGACGCTGGATTTCTACTTCGGGGATCCGTCGGGAGGCCTGCATGGGCCGTACCGGATGAGCCCGACGCTCGGGTCCTGGACGCACGTCGCGTACACGTTTGACGGGAGCACGGTCAAGGGATACCTGGACGGCGCCGAGCTCTTGTCCGAGGCGGACGCCGCGAGCCTCCAGCCTCGCGGCCACAGTCTCAGGTTCGGCGTGGATGGGGCGTATCAGCAGTTCTTCAACGGGGCGCTGGACGATCTCCGGATCTACAGCCGGGCCTTGACCGCCGGCGAGATTCGGAGCGTGATGCAGACGCCGGTTCACTCGCCGGCAACTGAGGTGGAGAAGAGGTCGGGGGACGCTCGCTCCTCGGTGCAGCTCCCGGTGCCGAACCCGACGAGCGGAAGCGTGAGCCTCGCGTACCGGCTCGCGCGCGGCGGCGACGTCCGCGTGTCGGTGTACGACGTCTCCGGGCGTCTCGTGGCTGAGCCTCAGTCCGGAAAGCAGGGGCCGGGCTCCCAGCGAGCGACCTGGAACGGGCGGACGGCGCTGGGCATGCGTGCGGCGCCCGGGGTGTATTTCTTTCGGGTGACGTTGAACGGAGCGAATATCGGGACGCGGCGGGTGATCGTGTCGCGTTGAGACGTATGCCCCGTATGAAAGATACTGACGAGCGACCCGCGAGAGTATCCGAAAAGGCCAAACCGCGATCGACGTTCAAGACGCGCTCATCGCGATTCAATCCCTTCCCGAAAACAGAATGGCTCGTCTTCCTCGGGCTCGGCCTCTATCTGCTCGCGGCCCTCTTTCTCGTTCGGGACTACGGGATGAACATCGACAGTCAGAAGAACTTTCGCGAAGGGGAGATGAACCTCAACTACCTTCTGACCGGTCACGTGGATGAGTTCGTGCTCGAATGGCAGATGCACGGAACGTACATATTCATGGCCGCCGACCTGTCAAAGCGCCTCTTCCATGATGCTCTCCATCTCTATGATGCGACCGCGGCCCGGCATATCATTCTGCCGTTCATGACCGCCTCTTTTCTCGTCTTTCTTTTCTACTTCGTGAAAAGGCGCTGGGACGCTCTCCACGGGCTCGCCGCCGTCGGGACCCTTCTGACCTTTCCCTATTTCTGGGGTCATTCGTTCAACAACTTGAAAGACACGCCTCTCCTGATATTCTTCTCTCTCTCCATCATGTCCTTTGTCGAATGGACCGTCACGCGCTCCATACGATACCTCTACGGATTCTTCGTGCTCTGGAGTTGCGCGCTGTCGGTAAAGGCCTATGCCCTCTACATCCCCGTGATGCTGGCTCTCTGGATGCTCGTGAAACCAAAGGACCGCGAGTCGAAAAGGGGGATTTCGCGCCGGGGCCTGGTTCTCCATACGATTGCAGGTCTATCGATAACGCTGGTGATGGTTCTCGCCCTCTATGCTCCGTCATTCTGGGGTGTCGACGACAAGCTGTCCTTTCTCCGCGCGTGGCACGATCACGCACGGCATATTACCTGGGCGCACAGCACTCCATTCAACCTCGGCTCATTCGTTCAGGTGTTCTTCAGGACTCCGCTTCTTGTTCTGATATTCGCTCTGATAGGCCTGCTCGAAGCGATCAAGGGGTGTCGCAGGTTCCCGCTGTACTCGCTCCTTCTCATCTGGCTGCTGGTGCCACTCGCGATCCCGTGTTTTCCCCGCACCCTGATTTATCACAATGGAATGAGGCTCTTCATGGTCTTCCTCGTTCCCTTTTGCCTTCTGTCGTCGGTCGGGATCGCCCGATCGATCGGTTTTCTCGCGAAACGGATGACCGCAAACGTAAAGATGCTCTCCACGGCGGTTGTGTCCTTGACCGTAGGTGTGAGTCTCTGGGGCGTCATATCGACCCACCCGTATCAGACGACGTTCTTCAACGCGCTTGCGGGTGGGCTGGGCGGGGCTCAGAAGAAGAACATCGCCGACTCGTGGGACTACTGGTTGAATTCTTACCGGGAGGCGGAGCGCTGGATCAACCGGTTCGGCGCCGCCGACGCGCGGGTCGTGGGCCTCTATATGTCCGGGACGCCCCCCTTCTTCAATACCGATCTGGTCGGTGACGCCATCGAGAGGCCGGACCTGAAGCTCTTTCATTTCCCTGCCGTTCCCGCTTCCGGAGGGCACATCGCGATTCCCGACAATTCTTACATGATATTTGTACCGTTCGATTATCTTCGCATGAGCCGTCTCGCCATGGAACAATCGGGCCAGTTTCAGAAGGTGTACACAATCTCCCGGCAGGGCGGGGAGGTTTGCACGATCTACTACAAGCCCCGTTCGTCCTAGACCGTCACAACCTCGAGGCAACCGAGCGCGCATGGGTCTCGGTTCGGCTCCAAAGTACTTGCTAATCCCGGGGAAGGCGTTACATTTACTCGGTTCTCTTTGGATCATCGGAGAGGTAGCAGGATGAAACTCGCGTTGGTCGGTATCTCGAATTCTGGTCGCACGACTCTCTTCAACAGTCTCACGGGGCATGATGCCGCGACGACCAGCTATGCCGGCTCCGACACCGAGCCCCATGTGGCGGTCGTCAAGGTGCCCGACCGACGAGTCGACGAGCTTGTCAAGATCTTCAAACCCAAGAAGAGCACGTACGCCAGGGTCGAATACACGGATTACCTCGGGCTGACGAAGGGGGACGCCGTACAGAACGGGAAGGTCATCGATTTCTTGAAGCATGCGGACGCGCTCGTGTGCGTGCTCCGCGGGTTCCACGACGAACAGGTCGCGCATCCCCTGGGCGTCGTCGATCCGGTCCGCGACTTCGAGACTCTCGAGACCGAGCTCGTGATCCTTGATCTCGACCTCGCCGAAAAGCGCCTCGTGCACATTGAGGAGTCCTCCAGAAAGGGTCTTCCGGTGAACAGGGAGGAGCGTTCCGCCCTCGTCAAATGCAGGGATGCTCTGGAAGAAGGAATGCCCCTTCGCTATCTTGAACTCGACGAGGGAGAGCGGCGGGCCGTGCGGCAGCTCAATCTCATCTCGAGATTGCCGGTAATGGTGGTGCTGAACGTCGACGAATCGGGTCTCGAGAGCGCGGAGAGCTCCATCTGGCGGGAGGCGATTCGGGCGAAGGCTGCCCGATTCACGGGGAACGGCGGGGATCCGATCGTGCTGTCCGGAAAGATAGAAATGGAAATCGCCCATCTCCATCCCGACGACGCGACGGACTTCTTGAATGATCTCGGGCTCGAGATTGCCGCGCGCGAGCGGATGATCAAGGAATCCTACGATATGCTCGGGCTGATTTCGTTTCTAACGGTCGGGGAAGATGAAGTCCGCGCCTGGACCATACGGAAGGGCACCGAGGCCCGGAAGGCCGCCGGGAAGATTCACTCCGACCTGGAACGGGGCTTCATCCGCGCGGAGGTCATCTCCTTCGACGACTTCATCGAGGCTGGAAGCCTCCCGGCCGCGCGTGCGAAGGGGCTCTTGCGGCTCGAGGGAAAGACCTACGTGGTCCACGACGGCGACATCATCGATTTCCGGTTCAACGTGTAGAACGGCGGGCGCGGTCGCGCGGACGGAATCGCTCTCATTCGTCCACGGTCAATATTCCCCTCAGGCGAATGTCTCTCGACGAGGAGCCGATCATGATTCGAAAGTCTCCCGGCTCGATGACCGCCTTGAGATTTCCGTCGAGCATGCGGAGCATCTCGGGTGTGATGACGAAGCTCGCCTCCTTCGCCTCCCCCGGTTTCAGATGGATGCGCTGAAATCCCTTGAGCTCGGTGACGGGGCGTGCAACGGATGCCAGTTCATCGTGAATGTAGAGTTGCACGACTTCATCCCCCTCTCGTGCGCCGGTGTTCATTACCTTGAAGCGGACGATCGCGGAATCGGTCGGAGAGATCCGTCGCCGGTCAAACAACAGGTCGCTGTAATCGAATGAGGTGTAGCTCAATCCGAATCCAAACGGGAAGAGGGGCTGTCCGGGAAGGTCGCCGTAATCATCGCCGCGGCCGGTGGGCTTGTGGTTATATACGAGCGGCAGCTGTCCTTCCGTCATGGGGAAGGTGATGGGCAACCTCCCGGCGGGGTTGTAGTCACCGAAGAGAACGTCGGCGACCGCGCCGCCCCCCTGTTCGCCCGGATACCAGACATCGAGAACGGCCGGGACCTTGTCGAGCCAGCCTCCCATCGTCACGGCGCTTCCGGCGACCAGCACGACCACCACGGGTGTCCCCGTGGCGGCGACATCGTTGATCAATTCCTCCTGCCTGCCCGGAAGAGCGAGCATCGCCCTGTCCCTGAACTCCCCTTCTTCGATTCCCGCCACCACCACCGCGACGTCACTCTGTCGAGCAAGCTCCACGGCGTCGTCCATGCCGGCTTTCCAATCGGACCTCACGCCCGCGTTCCACACGAGCCTCAAACATGCATTCCCGGCAGGTTCGAAGAACTCGATGCGGATGTCGTACTCCCTGTCTTTTATGAAGTCGTACCCGGTGAGCACGGCCCGCCGGCCGACCTTTTTCCAATTGTCGATCACGGGCTCGTTGTCGATGTAGAGTCGCCAGCCGTCGTTTCCGTCGATCCCGATCCTGAGCCTGCCGGTCGAGGGCGCCCTCAATCTTCCTCGCCAGCGCACCGAGTAGAAGTCGTATGGCAATTTCTCCGGATCGGGAGAAGACAGCGTCCATCGGAATTCCATCCTCTGGTCGACTCTCGTGAACACGGGATCGCCGGAGAGAGCGAGGTTATCGAAATACTCGCCAATAAGCCCGGGGCGCAGCGCATCTCCACGAGAGCATGACAGGTATTCCGGCGGTACCGTCACGTATTCGGGCGACGTTCGCTCGCATCCCTTGGCGTACAGAACGCGCGTGGATGTGCCGAGCTTGCTTCGAATGCCCTCGAGGATGCTGACCTTCCGGGTACACGGACCGCTGTATCCGCCGAGGCGTGCCTCGGCCGCGTCGGGCCCGAGGATGGCGATCGTCCTCAGGTTCTTTTTCAGAGGAAGAGCTTGCCGTTCGTTCTTCAAGAGCACGATCGAACTCCGGGCCGCCTCACGCGCGAGCTGAACGTGTTCGGCCTCTTCGGCGCCGGGCGTCGTCTCCCTCGAATCGACGTAGGGCTTTTCGAAAAGTCCCAGCTCGAATTTCGCCCTGAGCACCCTCGAGACCGCCCGATCGATCACCTTCGGGTCTATTATTCCTTCCTGGAATGCCTTGATGAAGAGAGGATACTGATCGTACGACGTCTGGAAGATCACGTCCAGGCCGCCGCTCAAGGCGTGCGCGGTCGCCTCGGTATAGTCCCGTGCCGTGAGGTGGAGCACGTTTGCGCCGCCGACGGCGCCGGCATCAGACACGACGAATCCCCTGAATCCCAGCTCTCCCTTGAGCACCCGGTTGTTCAGCCAGTCGTTCGCCGTGCACGGGGTTCCGTCGAGCGAGTTGTACGACGTCATGATCGAACGCGAACCTCCACGAAGCACGCACGCCTCGAACGGGGGCAGGTAGATCTCCCGGAGCGATCGCTCGCTGTACTGTATCGGGTAGCTGTCGCGGCCACCGTCGCCCACGTTCGCGATCAGGTGCTTCGGCGTCGTGATGACGCCGAGTCTCTCGAACTCGGATACGAACGCCACGCCCATCTCCGACAATAGACACGGATCTTCCCCGTACGTTTCCTCCACCCGTCCCCATCGAACGTCGGCGGCGATGTTCACGACGGGGGAGAGGACTTGCCGGATGCCGTAGCGTCGGCATTCGAGAGCGATTGCCCTCGACACCCGGTGCATGAGAGCCGTATCGAAGGTCGCCGCGAGCGCGATCGCCTGCGGAAATACGACGGCGTCCTTGTGAACGAGACCGTGTACGGTTTCATCAAACGGAATGATCGGAATGCCGAGACGGGTGTTCTCGACGAAGCGTCGCTGGATAGCGTTCACGTAATCAACGGAGCCGCTGGTGTTCCCCGATGAGCTGATCTGGAAACCGAAGGCGCCGTTCGTGCATCTCTCGAGGGTTCCGTCGAGACGGGTGGAGAGCATAAACAGCTGCCAGAACTTCTCTTCCAATGTCATGCGCGAGACGAGATCCTGCACGCGCGCCTCGACCGGGGCGTCGGCCTGCCTGTACAGCTGCGCCCCGGTCGTTCCGCTGCCGAGAAGAAGCACGGCGACGCCGACAATCCCCGGGTGGATCGTACGAAGGCTCATGGACGGTCTCTCGCTCCTACAGAACCCTGATTTCATCGATGAAGATCCACGCCTTTCCTCCGGCGCCCTTGTGCCAGGGGGGACACGTCTTCATGCTGACGGCCCTGACCCTGACGAACCGCGCCTTCGACGGCTCGAACCGGACGGCAAACGGCCCGGTGACGGCGCCGTCGTGTTTTTCGGGAAGAGTATTTGTCACGACGCCGACGGCGCGATACCGGCGACCGTCCTCGGAAATCGAGAACTCGACCGTGAGCGGCATGAAGATCCAGGATTCGATATCCTGGAGGAAATCGGTGCCGATGCTCGAGACGCTTCGCACGGCGCCGAGATCGATCGTCGCCTCCATATCCTCGCCCTCGAAACCGAGCCAATGCATGTGATAGTCGTTCCATCCCTTGATCCCGTCGGTCAGAGCCGATTCGTTTCCACCGAGATACTTCGGGCTTGCCGGCACGGCGAGGGTGACGGGCCTTGATTTTGCGAGATGGCTCATTCTGCTCTCGTCGAGGAACCGTCTGGTGGAGGCATAATACTCGTCGGGAGACGTTCCCCGTTCCCACAGCGCCGGGATCCCCGCCTTCTTGCAGCGCTCGACGAATGTTTCGAGGAGCGATTCGATCTCGGGCCGAACGCTCACGGCGCCGTCCCCGCTCTCGATGAAGCAGCCGTGCGCGCCGGCGCCGTTCATCTTGGCCTGTTCAATGAGCGCGAACTGGAGGGGTAGCCGGGCGGTCTGAACGCGAAAGAGGTATTCGGGCTCATTCCTCACGGCGCCTTCCGCCTGATCGAAGAGGGAGTCGTAGGTTTCCATCATGGCGGGAGCGAGGTATCCGTTCTTCGACGGCCACGGGTAGCCGTAGATCGAGAGATCCTCGCCGGAAGCCGCGAGCGCGCCGTGCATCGTATCGATGTAGCGGCGAATATACGGCGCCGCGCCTCCGTAGTAGCCCCGCAGGAAGTCATTCATCACCGAGTCAACGTCGACGTACGGGTTCCAGAGCAGCTTGGCGATGAGATATATGCGAAGCTCGGCAAACTCGCCGTGCATGTCCCCGAATCCCTGCTCGAATATCGACGTGATGCCCTTCCGGACGAAGAATTGGATATTCGGCTGAAGCACGCGCACGTTCGGGAAGGGGCTCACGAGATTGCGGAACTGCACCACGTAGTCCCAGAGCAGGATGTTGTGCGTGAGCGCACTCCAGTCTTCGACGTCCTTGACGAATGAGGCGCTCCTCGGATCGTCGGCGAGCGGACGGCTGCGATCGCATTCGATACTGCAGAGCATGATGTTGACGTTGGGTCTGGGCTTGATGTGCCTGGGCGCCGGGCGGGAATATTGATAGGCGAGGGTCGAGATGACTTTGTCGGGGAACTCGTCCGCGACCCGGTTGACGAACGAGAGAATGGAGCCTGCCGGTGAGCCCTCGGCGCTGTCGATGGCCTGACACGCGGCACACTCGCAGGGGCAGTAGGTATCGTTCTGGGAAACGGACCAGAAACGGGCCTTCGGGTTCTCCCGCATGCGCGCGCGAAGCTCGGCCACGACGATTCGAAAAACGTCGGGATTGGTCAAGCACAGCTGGCAATCGGGCGTGCGATGTTCCTTGAGCAGCGAGAAGTACTCGGGATGAGCGTCGAAGTATTTTTCCGGCGGGACGAGCGTCCGGAAGGTGTGAACGAAAAGGCCCCAGTCGTCGCGGGAATTCAGCTTGTGCCAGGCCGCGTAGGACGGCTCGAAAAAGTCCTGCATTCTGAATGTAACAGGCGGCACCTCGGTGTCGTCGATGTCGGGGAGGAGGATCGTGCCCCGTTTCGAGATGACCTCGACCGTGGGGCTGTACTTCCTGCAACCGAGGTACGTTTCGACGAACGTGTACACTGCGTTTTGAATGCCGCTCTCGGTCGCGGCGGTGAAAAATAGATTTCCGCGGTCTGTTCTGATCCGGAAGCCGTCGCTCCCGAGCTTCCCGACGTTCAGGCGCTGGTCCGCGCTTGTGCCGACTTCGAAAATGATCCTGTGTCCCGTTTTCTCGGGCGTGTGTGTGACCGGCAGTCGCGCGCCGGAAACCCTCTCGATATAACCTCGCAGCGTGTCGGCCGCGGCTCGCACGGGCGGCGAAGCGGCGGCTCCGACGTATGCTCGGACATCGCTGCCGCCGTTCGCGACGAGCTCGAGGCCGCCGGGAGCAAATCTGAAAGCCCAGGCATAGCCGCACGGTGGGTGAGCTCTCGCCGAGCCGGGCACGCGGATGACGAATCCCCTGTCGCTTTTCTCCCATGGTATCGGTTCTCTCACGCCCAGCATGGTGACCGTGCTCCCGATCTTGGGGCTGAAGGAAGAAATCCGTACTGTTTCTGGAGGGCCGGTCTCGGTGCTTTCGGCGAGGTAGATTGCGTTGATCGATCCATCCCGCATGCGCGTGAAGCATATCCTGCCTTCCGTGTACGGGGCGATCGAGCGCGTGGAGTAGATCGCGCCCCCATTGACCTTCATCCACGCGCCCAGCTCCCTGAGGCGTTCGAGCGATTCGGGGGGGAGCGCCCCCTCGGGGCTCGGTCCGATATTGAGGAGGAGATTCCCTCCCTTTGCCACGATACCGACAAGCGTGTGGATGAGCTCCCGCGCGGGTTTGTACGTGTCCGTCGGCACGTAGCTCCATGATGTCCCCATCGTCATGCACGTTTCCCAGACGTAGTCGGGCGGCTGTTCGGGGATTTCCTGCTCGGGAGTCCGGTAGTTCTGATACCGGCCTTCGACCGCGCGATCGACGATGATGAGCCCCGGCTGCAAGGCACGGGCCATCGCCGAGATCTTCGGCATGTCGATGTTCTGATCGACGGGATTCTTGCCCCACCGCGGAGATGTAGGGGTCATCGGCTGCACCCAACCCCCATCCAGCCAGAGGATATCGACGCCGCCGTAGCCGCTCATCAGCTCCTTGATCTGGTTGAACGTGAACGTCTTGAACGCGTCCCACCTCTGCGGATACCTCCCGATATCATAGTTTACGTTTCGGTCGAAGGGCGGAAAATACGGCCACCAGTAATCGGGGGAGTGCCAATCGGGCTTCGAGAAGTAGGCGCCGATGCCGAAGCCCCGTCGGCGGAACGCATCGAAGATCTCCTTCGTGACGTTGCTTCGGGAATTCGCGCTGAAGGGGCAGCCCCGATCCGTAATCTTGTAGTCGGTCTCCCGGGTATCGAACATGCAGAAGCCGTCGTGATGCTTCGTCGTGAAGACGACGTACCGCATTCCCGCTTCCTTCGCCGCCGCCGCCCAGGAGTCCGGATCGAACCTGACCGGATTGAATGTGCCTTTCAGGTTCTCGTACGCCCGCCGGTATTCGCCGTAGTTATCTGCATACGGTCCACGCCGCCGGCACCAGTCTTCGTCCTCGGGGCAGATGCTCCAGCTCTCGACCACTCCCCACTGACTGTATGGTCCCCAGTGCATGAGGAGCCCGAACTTCATATCCTGGAACCATTCGAGTTTCGCGAGGACGAGCGGGTCGGTCTCCCGTTCCTGTGAGGAGCCCTGTTCGGCGAGGCACGGAGTGCCGACGAGCGCACACAGCGCGAGGAGGGGCACAAGGCATGCCGCCCGTATTCCGGAGAGACTCGTTGAAATCGTCATGATGTCTCCTGCGTGCTTGATCTGTCGTTCGTGCGGTAGGCAGTATAAGCCCGGGGGCGCATTCTATCAATAAGGCGCTACGTGTGGTCTTGAGGGGGTGGCTGGATTCATCTCCCGCCGCGGAGGCGGCGCCGGCTCGGGCGCGGGGACCTGCCGAACGCCGGTCGTGGAGCGGCAGCCTTCGGCGCCGGCGTGGGCTCTTCGGTGGGAACGTGCGAATGCCGCGACACCGGGATCGCGGCGCGCATGAACAGCTCGATATCCTTCACCTCGTTGCGCTGGTCCGGCGTGGCGAACGTGATTGCGCGTCCCGGCTTGCCCGCGCGTCCCGTGCGTCCGATACGGTGTACGTAGTTTCCGATGTCGTCGGGCAAATCAAAGTTGACGACGAGCTCGATGTCAGTGACGTCGATGCCGCGCGCGGCGATGTCGGTGGCTACGAGAATGCGGAACTTTCCGGTTTTGAATCCGCGCATTGCCTCCGTGCGCTGCCCCTGGGTCCGGTCGGCGTGAAGCTCGGCCGCGGCGTGTCCCATGCTGCGGAGGGTCCTCGCCACCCGTGCGGCGGAACGTTTTGTCCGCACGAAGAGAAGCACGGACCCCGTGTACTCCGTCAGCAGCTGCCCCAGCAGAAAGCCTTTGAGCCCCTTCTGGACGAAGAACAACTCCTGGGTCACGAGGTCGGGCGCCGTGCCGGACGGCGCGATCTCGGTGCGGACAGGCAGATGCATGTGGCTGGAGGCGATCCTCATGACGCTCGGATGCATGGTGGCCGAGAAGAGCATGGTCTGCCGCTTCTTCGGGATGAGCTTGATGATGCGTTCGATCTGGGGGAGAAAACCCATGTCGAGCATGCGATCGGCCTCGTCGAGCACGAGGATGCTGATGTCGGCGAGCCGGACCTTGCGCTGCTCGATGAAGTCGTTGAGACGTCCGGGGGTCGCGATGATGACGTGTGGGTTTTCCCTTAACTGGGCGATCTGACGGCTCATCGATTCGCCGCCGATCACGACTGCGGTCCGTAGCTTGAACGCGCGGACGAACTTCGCGAGATCCTCGTCGATCTGGTTGGCGAGCTCTCGGGTCGGCACGAGCACGAGTCCCCTGCCCTTGCCCTGGGCGAGGCGCTGGATCATGGGAATGCCGAAGGCGAGCGTTTTGCCGGTTCCGGTCTGCGCGACCCCGACGACATCCGTGCCCTCGATCGCGATCGGTATCGCCTTCTCCTGGATAGGCGTCGGGACCGTGAATGTGAGCGCATCCAGCACCGCGAGGAGACCGGGTGCGATACCGAGCCCGAAGAAACTACCCTTGGCTTGATTCACTGCGCCGCCAGCTCCTGTTTTCGCGCTCATCATGAGTGCAGTATCCCGCGTTTTCCGCCGTGCCGTCAACCCCTGATGAGCTTCTTGAGTAGATTGAAAGTGCTCGATACGAACACGACCTTGCACACGACGGCCAGCCGGTACGCGAGCAGATTGAAGGAGCTTGGGAGGACCTTCGCGAAATAGGGCATGTTTGCCAGCGCCTGCTTCACGCGCGCGTAGAACGAGAAGTACGCGCCGACGAGCTGTCTCTTCATCTGGCGTGACGACAGGTGGTCGAGCCGAATGGTCGGGTGGGTCCCGGTGTAGTGCCGCCAGTCTTTCGTGAGAAGCCGGGTGCGCACCGCTTCGTAGAGCTTCGTGCCCGGGAAGGGCGTCAGAATCGTGAATTGAACGCGGTGGGGATTGAGCGCTTTCGCGAAGCGCACGGTCTCTTTCATCATGCGCTTCGTCTCAGCCGGAGCGCCGAGGATGAAGCTTCCCGTCACGCCGACGCCGTTTTGCTTGAGGATTCTCATGGCGCGCAGGGAGTCCTGAACGACCGCCTTCTTGCCGTATTCGTCCAGCACTTCCTGGCTGCCGCTCTCGAATCCGACGAACGTCCAGGTGAAGCCGGCTTTCGCCATAGTCCGCACCATGTCGGGGTGTTTCACGATCGTGTCGACGCGCGACCAGGCGCCCCATTTCAGGTCCCAGCCCTTTGCGATGATCTCCTCGGCGATCGCCGAGGCGCGCTCGGGCCTGAAGGTGAAGTTGTCCTCGACGAACGAGAGCGCCCGGTACTTGTACTTGTCGTACAGGAGCTCCATTTCCTCTATGACGTTCTCGGTCGAGCGGGCTCTCCACCTGACGCCGAAGAACTGCGACGACGAGCAGAAGTGGCAGTTGTACGGACATCCGCGCGAGGTTGCAATCGTGGTCGTCGGCCGCCCGTTCATCTTTTCCCGGTACCGATCGAGGGACAGGAGATCCCGGGCCGGGAACGGCAAGGAGTCGAGATCCTGAATGAAGGGAGCATCGGGGGTTCTCGTGCAGGCGCCGTTGACGAGACACGAGACGCCGCGCATCTCACCGAACGGCTGCCTCCCGGACAGATAGTCGACGAGTGAGAGGAAGGAGTATTCCCCCTCGTTGCGCACGACGTAGTCCGCGGCGCCGCTTCGCAGCGCCTCCTCGTCCATGAAACTCACGTGCGGTCCGCCCATCACGACCGTAGCGCCCTGGAGCTTGGCGCACTCCGCGATCTTGAGAGAGGCGTGGTATCGCGACGTGTCGACCGAGATGCCGACGACGTCGTATGCGCCATAGGGGAACTTCTTCCAGTTTTTCTGCTCCACGTTGAAGTCGACGATCCGCACCTCGTGGCTGTTCCTCACAACGGCCGCAATGTAGGCGAGGCCGAGCGGGGGACGGCTTATGCCGATCGTGGCATACGAGATGCCGGCCGGCGGGCTAACAAGCAGGATTTTCATCAAGACTCCTCGGCGCTCTATCGGCCGGAACCCGGACGCACTTCTGTGCAGAGCGTTTCTTGCTGAGGTGTAAGAGATGCTGCTGGAGGAAGAGGTGGTTGGATAAGGTCCCTAAGGACAATAGAACCGGCTTTCGCGATCCGAATTTGGCAAAGGATTCTTTCTCCTTGAAAGTCCCTTGCTAAACTAACTTCCATAATATACAGGCTTTCCTCCCCGCGCGCAACAAGAAGGAGCGGTTACGAGATTCCGAATCCGCACCGCGATCACCAGGCGGACAGGTCCGAGTGGAACAGGGTCAGCGTTTAGGGGAACCCAGACCTTGTGCGCGCCTAAATGGGACGCGTAAAATTCATCGTGTGCGTTCAACGGGGGTCGCGCGTGATAGTTCGCGCGCGGCGTAATGAGGTTCATTCGAACCCCAGGGGGAGGTTGTTTGCATGAAGATCATTCTGATTGTATGTCTCGGGGCGGCGACCGCGAGCATCGGCGCGGGCCTCTGGGGCCTTTCGGCGGCCACGGCCGCTACCGTCAGCATATCGGCGCTCAAAGATAACACGATCTACTCCGAAAGCGGTTCGGTCAGTAACGGCGCGGGTGACAACATCTTTGCGGGAAAGACTGTCGCGGGTAACGAGAGGCGGGCCCTCTTTTTCTTTCCGGTCTCAGCCAACCTCCCGTCCTGCGTGAAAGTGACGGCGGTCACCCTCACATTGCACATGTCGCGCACCGCCTCGGGCCCGAAGACGGTCACCCTTCACAAGGTGCTGACGGACTGGGGTGAGGGCACGTCCGATGCTACGGCCCAGGAAGGCGCGGGTGCGGCGGCCACGACCGGTGACGCGACGTGGACCTTCACGTTCTACAACACCTCTTCGTGGGGCTCGGCGGGCGGTGATTTTGTCGCCACGGCGAGCGCGAGCCAGAGCGTGGACGCCATCGGCTCCTACGCCTGGTCCGGGCAGCAGATGATCGCGGACGTCCAGGCCTGGGCGGACGGTCCGACGACGAACTTCGGCTGGATTCTGATCGGCGACGAGACCGTGTCGGGCACCGCGAAGCGGTTCGATTCGAGAACCAATCCGACGGAGGCCGACCGGCCGGTTCTGCAGATCGACTATATTGATTGCACTCCCACCGAACCCGACACCTGGGGAAACATCAAGTCCCTCTACAGGTAGGCCGGTACTCGATGATTCGCATCTGATATTCGCCGACGCCGACGTCTTGACAGGGATTGGAAGCTCCTGTACAATAAGGGCATGAAGGGAAAATCTAAGCCCCTGGCGCTGGCTATCGCTTTGGTCTGTCTTGGTCTCTGGGCGTTCGCTCACGGATGCAGCAGTGACTCCGCAGGACCAATAGGCGTTCACAAGAAACCTGTGTGTTCGATCTCGGTGAATGATACGCTGAGATTCGGGAATGTGGTGAGCGGTCAGAGCTCCTCAACGCAATCGTTCGTCATAACGAACACGGGTGGCGGCACACTGAGTGGCTCGGTGAGCGGGAGCTATTCGGACTTCGAAATCACGTCGGGAAGTGGATCGTATAACCTGGCGGCGGGGGAATCCGTGACCGTGGAAGTCCGCTTTACGCCCCAGTCGACCGGGGTCAAGACGTGCACGATCGACACAGGCACCCCGTGCAGCGTGGATGTCTCCTGCATCGGGACGGGGCTCCCGCAGGCGCCGGTTTGCGATGTAAGCCAGACCACTCCTCTCAGCTTCGGCGATATCACTGTGGGCCAGAGCTCTTCCACGCAATCGTTCAGCATCACGAACACGGGTGGGGGGACCTTGACTGGTTCCGTGAGCGAGAGCTGCCCGGACTTCGAGATCACCGCGGGGAGCGGGTCGTATAGCCTGACGACGGCGCAATCCGTGATCGTGCAGGTCCGCTTTGCCCCGCAGTCGGTCGGGGCCAAGAACTGCACGATCGATACGGACACTCCCTGCGCCGTGGATGTATCCTGCACCGGGACGGGGATCGCGCAGCCTCCCGAATGCACGGTGAACCAGACAACGCCTCTGAGCTTCGGCACCATTGCCGTGGGCCAGAGCTCTTCCACGCAATCATTCAGTATCACGAACACGGGCGGTGGCACGTTGAGCGGCTCCGTGAGCGAGAGTTGCCCCGACTTCGAAATCACGGCGGGAAACGGAGCATACAACCTGACGGCGGGACAGTCCGTGACCGTGCACGTTCGCTTTACGCCTCAGTCGGCTGGTGTCAAGACATGCACCATCGATACGGGCACTCCATGCAGCGTGGATGTCTCGTGCACCGGGACCGGAGATCCGGCCCCCCTATGCAGCGTCAGCACGGACGAGCTCGACTTCGAGACGCTCACTGTAGGAGAGGTCTCCTCCACGCAGTCGGTCACCGTCAAGAACGTGGGTGGCGGTATCCTGAGCGGCTCGGTGAGCGTGAACTGCGCTGACTTCGAGATCACGTCCGGGGGCGGTCCATACAGCCTGGCGGCGGGGGAGTCCGTGATCGTGCAAGTCCGCTTCGCTCCCAAATCGTCCGGCTCCAAGAGGTGCAACGTCACGGCCTCAACCTGCAACACGATAGTTCTCTGCCTCGGAACGGCGGAGGCCGTCAACCCACCGTACTGCGTCGTGGTCAACTCGACTCTCAGCTTCGGCGGTCAAAGAGTGGGGACCTGTTCGTACGAAAGATGGTTCAGCATCGAGAACCAGGGCGGGGGCACGCTGAGCGGTACGGTGAGCGCGAGCTGCTCGGGCTTCGAGATCGTTTCAGGGGGTGGAGCGTACAACCTGGCGCCGGGGGTGACCTTGTACGTGAATGTCCGCTTCTGCCCCGGGACGGCCGGGTACTTTTCGTGCACGATCGATACGGGTGCTCCCTGCAGCGTGAAGGTTTCCTGCACCGGGCTGGGGCTGCCTTTCTAGTGGTTCGCCCATAACATCGCGTCAAAGGATCTGGTCCCGCCTGGATTGAACCGACGCTCGCTATTAGTGAAGCCTTGACGATCGAAGTCGGCGAGTAAGCCCCTTCTGTTTCAGCCGGTCAAACAGCACAGCAGCCAGGATCACGAGACCCAACACGACTTTCTGGGTGTAGGTCTCTATGTTAGTCAGATTCATGCCGTTCTGGATGATCCCTATGACAAATGCACCGATCAAGGTGCCGATGATTTTCCCTTCGCCTCCGCTCAGGCTGGTTCCGCCCACCACGACCGCGGCGATGACGTAGAGCTCATACGTAATGCCATACGTCGGAGCTCCGCTCTTGAGCTGCGAAGCCATGATGATCCCCCCGAAGCCTGCCAGAAGGCCGCAGCTCGCATAGACAAAAAGCAGAACCCGTTTGACCCTGATTCCGGCGAGTCGCGCGGCTTCGGAATTCCCCCCGACCGCGTAGATGTATCTTCCGAGCACGGAGCGTTCCATCACGATCCAGGCAACAAGGTAGAACAGCGCCATCAATATCACGGCGATCGGCATGTTGAGGAGCGGCTCCGTCCCCCGTCCCAGCCAGACGAACCGATCGGGCAACTGGTAGATGGGTTTTCCCTTTGATATGATATACGCCACCCCGGCCGCCACCTGCATCATCGCGAGAGTCGCAATGAACGGCGGGATCTTGAACGCGGTGATCATGAGCCCGCTGAACGCGCCGATCAGCCCGCAAACGGCCAGTGCCGCGAGCGCCGCGATGAGAATGCCGAGCGTCGAAACATCTGTGCCGCCGAGCGCACCCGCCACCCAGGCGACAACCACCGCCGATAATGCGATGAGGCTCCCAACCGAAAGATCTATCCCCGCCGTGATGATCACCATCGTCATACCGATGGCTATGATCGCTATCACCGTGATTTGATTTGCCACATTCCGTAAGTTGTCCGCGAGCAGGAAGGTCGGCCAGTTGCGACGCGGCGGCGTGAGGATCTTTGCGTTGGCGATTGCCGGGATGTCTCGGAAGTTCTCTACCATCGCTCGAGTGACGTCTGTCGTGGCAACGAGCTTGATGGGGGAGCCGCTGACTTCCTCCGCGATCTGAGCGCGCAGCTGCATCGGATCCCCGACGAGCTCTCCGAAACGGTAACCGGCCCTCTCCAGCAGGCGATGCAACGAGCCCGCGAACTCCTTCTCCGGTTCGCTTACGCCCGTGACGATCAGAATGCTGCCATCTGATGGAGTTTCCTTGGAGATCTGCTCGAACAGAAGTTTCGCGCCGGCGCTCCCGGTCGAAGTCTGCTTCGTTATTGTCAGAAGTGAAAACAGGATGCAGAGCAGTACCAGGACCGGCAGCATGCCATAGTCCGAAAGCAACCGGGTAAACAATGTGTCCCGTCGAATGCTCTTCATACCGCCATCGCCATGATCTGTTCCTGGGTCGCCGAGGAAACGTTCGTGATCTCGCCGCTGATCCGTCCAGCCTTCATCACCAGTATCCGGTCGCTCATGCCAAGGATCTCCGGAAGTTCCGACGAGATCAATATGATCACCTTGCCCTGCGCGGCGAGGCGACGGATCAAGAGATACATCTCGAACTTCGCGCCGACATCGATCCCTCGAGTCGGTTCATCGAATATGATCACCTGTGAGTCGACCTCGAGCCAGCGCGCCACCAGCAGTTTTTGCTGATTTCCTCCCGAGAGGCTCTCGGCCCGCTGCCGCGGGCTCACGAGTTTGATCGCGAGCGCCCTGCGATGTTCCTCAAACCGTGCTGACTCCTTGCTCAGATTGAGAAGACCAAACCGGGACCAGTGGCGCAGGCTCGAAATGGCGAAATTGTCTTTTGCCGACGCGCACAGCACCAGCCCCTGTCCCTTTCTGTCCTCCGTCAAGAGACAGATCCCCGATTGTATCGCATCTTGCGGGCCGGCAACGCGGAGTGGCCTTCCATCCAGAATGACCTCGCCCGACTCCTTGCCATCGGCGCCAAAAACCAGGCGCGCCATTTCCGTGCGACCGGCCCCCATGAGTCCCGCAAATCCGATTATCTCGCCGGCACGAGCCGAAAAGCCGACCTCGCGCACTTTCCCACCGGAAAGCGCTTTCACTTCGAGACGCACGGGACCCGGCTCCGACCCTCTCTTCGGAAACTCGTCATCCAGTGAACGGCCGACCATCAATTCGATGAGGGCGCGGCGGGACATCCCCGCTGCGCTTTGCGTGCAGACCGTGACGCCATCGCGCATTACCGTGATACGGTCGGCGATCTCGAGCACCTCATTCAGCCGGTGGCTGATAAAGAGGATTCCAATCCCCTGGGCCGAGAGCTCGCGCAGGATTCCGAATAGCTTGACTACCTCGCGCGGCGTCAGGGCCGCGGTCGGTTCATCCATGATCAGGATGCGAGCATCGACCAACAGTGCCCGCGCTATTTCGATCAACTGTTGCTCGGAGACTGACAGCGAAGAGACTCTGGTGTCCGGATGAAGCGCGAGACCCAGCCGGGCGAGCACCCGGTTCGCGCGATCGAATTCGTGCCCGAATTGCAATGCTCCCAGGCGAGTTCTCTCTCGACCGAGAAAGAGATTGGCGGCAATGGAGAGAGTCGGAATGAGCGTGAATTCCTGGTAGATCGCCACGATACCGTCGTGATGAGCCTCGATCGGCGAGGCATACCGGCGCGTTTTCCCGTCGACGACAACCGTACCTTCATCCGGAGCATGGACCCCCGTCAGGATCTTGATGAGGGTGCTTTTGCCTGCGCCATTCTCCCCGACCAACGCATGAATCTCCCCTGTCCTCAATTCGAGGGAACCATCTTCGATCGCCTGGACTCCCGGGAATGCCTTGCGCAAACGAGAGACTTTGAGGAGCATTGAGCTATTCGAACTCATTGCCTGCTCAGTGCGAATCGTGCTTTCGGCCTACCGATGAGCGTCCGCCTTGGTAAACAGCCCACATGGGATGAGAATCTTCGGCGGCACCTGCCCACCCGAGATGTATGTCTTGATGGCTTCGATCGTCTTCGTGCCGATCTCATGCGGTTTCTGGATGACATCCGCGTAGATTCTTCCCGCCTTGATCGCTTCGCGCGCCTCCGGCACCGCATCAAAGCCGACGATCACCACCTGACCGAGCTTGCCGGCCTTTTCCACCGCCGCGAGCGCGCCGAGCGCGGAATCGTCGTTGATGCCGAAGATCCCTTTGAGGTCCGGATGCGCCTGGAGTACATCCTCCGCCGTCCTGAACGCCTGGTCTTTCACTCCGTGCCCGCTCAATTTCGCGACAATCTCGATTCCGGGATGCGTGGCGAGCTCCTCTTCGAATCCCTTGACCCGCTGGATCACCGACTCGACCTCGGGATGATCGATGATCGCGACCTTCCCCTGACCGCCGAGCGCCTCCGCGAGCGCCTGCGCCGCCAATGTGCCGCCCGCGACATTATCCGAGGCTATATGCGACACGATCTGGACCCCCTCGGCCAAACAGGCGATATCCGCGGTGAAGACCGGGATACCGGCGTCATTCGCCGCCTTGATCGCCGTGCCGATCGATCGCGAATCAGACGGACACACGATGATGGCGTTGACCTTCTTGACGATGAAGTCCTGCAGCTGGTCCTTCTGCTTGGCGACGTCAAACTCGCCGGCGGTGATCAGCAGCTCGTACCCGTTCGCGGCGGCAGCCTCCCGCAATCCCGCCTCGAGCTCCTGGTAGAACGGGTGTGTCCGAGTCAGGAGGCTCACGCCGATCGTCAACTTGGAAGGAGCAGCTGCTTTTTCCGCGTCGGTCTTGCCGGAGCCCGACTTGGAGCAACCGAATGAGACCAACGTGACCAGACTGGCTGCGAGAATGACCGTTGCAAGAGAAGGAAAAGAGAATCGATAGTGCATAGTGACTCCGCACGAAGCTTTTGAGGGTTCGCATCCGACGGACAGTGTCGCACCTCTTGGCGATCCTCCCAGCCGTCGGGCCGCAGAATAACATGGAAGGCACGGCTTCGCAATCCCCAATGCCGGGGAGCCACGACGCCGTCAAAGTTCGTAGGTGAGCACGATAGTCCCGAGGAGTCCGCCATGGCTGCGCCGTTCTTCCCCCGGCCGCGAGCTCGGGGGCGCGGGCGGCGCTGTCCCTCCACCTTTCTTTTCCTGCCCGAAGGGCAGAATGCCGCTTCCCGACAACGTAACCATAAGATGTTCGGTTGCCCGAATTGAGAGAACGGGCTCGATCTGCACGGCGTACCGGTATTGGATCGAAGGGGTTTCGTCGTGCGCGACATACGTGAAGATGAATGGATAGAGGATGTCTTCCCGCTCGTACCAACGGAGTGAGAATGAATCGTTAATATGTTCGAATTGGGCGCGCAGCTCGGCGTTGAAATGCTTTCTCCGGATCATGCATCCTCCGCCGAGATGCCACAGATCGATCCGACCCGCGACATGCCCCAGGCGATAGCGTTTCGCCGAGAAGACATCCCAGATCGAGAACGGCCAGACGTCGAAGAAGGAATCCCCGTCATGCTCGACGCGCAAACGCTGCCAGCCCACGGAGCAGTAGGCGCCGGCGACTGGAAGGAAATCGAATCGTACCGAGGTGTCGCCGAAATCCGCATCCTCCAGGTGCAAGTATCGTACGCCATCGCGCTCCATTCCGATGTCCCCATTCCCGCTGTTGATCGCGAAGCTCAGCGAATACCCGGGAAAAGACGAGGGGGAGTCGAGCCGCCGGAGGAGAGAGGCATTCCCCGGGAGCAACTTGATTCCGCGACGGACCGACGCCCCGAGGGAAATCCACCGAAAATAGAGGGCGTTCTGGAACGGATCGGAGCCGGTGTAATCTCCGTGGCTCACATCCAGACTGCCGAAAGCGGCCACCTGAAATCCCCCCGCGGTAACCGCCGATTCCCCCTGAAATCCGTCCGTACGGAAGGGAAACCGGAACGGGAAATAGTGACCGTCGATCTCTTCGTTGATCTCGATCTTGGTCGCGGCGGTCATTGCTCTCACGGAAACGAACGCGCGCCCTTCCCAGGCGAGCATTGCCTCGAGAGACGCTTCAACTCCTGCGCCCCATCCAAGGGAGCCAAGGGCCCGGCCCCGCGGCGTCCCGGGGATGCGCCTCACCGCGCCATCGACTCCCAGGAGGAGTCCTCCATCGTCAAGGGTTCTGCCTCCGCTCATTCGATCGGCGTTAGTGAATACGTTGGCCTGCTCGAGCGTTAATGCGTTCCGCCCCCCTTCGAAACCGTACAGGAGCCACCCACTCCGTGCGAGCGCCGAGACGCGGGAATCGAGTTGATGGTAATCCTGGAGGCGACGCCCCTGTTCCGTCCGATAGAGATCCCAGAAGCGCGTCTCCCATTGCACGAGAAGGCTTTGAAGGGAATCCGATTCTTCGAAAAGAGAAGGAGAGTTCTTCCCGAGGAGAATCTCTCGAAACGGAAGCTCGATGGCGCGGCAAGAAACACCGCCCACGAGAAACGCACCGAGAAAGGCGAGCGTCCCCGCAATGATCATCGCCGACGCCCTCCGCAGCGACTCACGCACGAACTTTCCTCCCCGGGCCTCTCAATCGGCGAAGATCAATATGATTCCAGCCCAATCCCGATGGGGCTATTCGAGTATCGTTACAAGATCGAGCCAGCGAGCGCGGGACATGCCCGGGAACACGCCGTGGAACGTATAGTCAGGGAAGTAGGGCACGCGCTCGATTTCGAGATCGATCGCACTCCCCCCGGGCCCATCGAGAAACTCGATGACGTTCGTATTCATTTCCTCGCTGTAGCCGTATTCGCGCACCCACGCGAGACCGGTGAATTCCCAATACCGGCACGTCCCACCGATATGCACATAATCCCACCATTCCCCGCCATACGGCTCCCATTCCCACCATAGATTCTTGCTCCGTTCAATCCAGGGACCCGCCGGGAGCGTCCAGCGATGATACGGAAGAAGGCCTTTCCAGTCCGGCACGGGGTTGGTGAGGAGCGCACCAATGTTCATTGTCCACGTGAAGGTTTCATTGCGCGGCCCGAGCTCCTCGTTGAATTGCATCGGACCGCTCAGCAAATTCCTCGTCCAATTCAGAATGTCCTCGATTGATTGAAAATTCTTAGCGAAATTGGGGCCTTGCGGATCACCGAGATTGGATTCGAGCTCCGATAGATTGGTGAGCTTGATAATGTTCTGTTCGGTTTCATTCTCTCTCACATGCTTGATGAAGTTCACCGATCCTTCGAGCTTTCCGATCGCTGTGAGGAGGTCGGTTTTCGCGTCGTTCATGACGCTGCCGCCGCCCCGCAGCGTCAGAAAGGCGGGGCGGTTCTCGAGGTTGTAGTGGGCCACCGCAATCAGAATCGAATCGGTTTCGGCGTCCGAAGAGCTTGGGAACACGACGTTGAGTGTATCTCCCGACGGGCCGTGCGTGGTCGTATAATCGCCGCAACCCTCCGCATTCTCCATGCGCCGAACGTCATCGATCCAGCCATAGGTTCCGTCGGGGCCGACGAAATCGCTGTCGTACGCGGTCGCGATGCCGAAACCGGCGCGAAGGGAGTGCAGCGTCGCGTCGAAGAAGTAGATTTCCCCCAGATCGATGATGACCGTCTCATGCACGCCGCCGCCGTTCACGTCGAGCGTGATCTTCGTCTTCGTGTTCCGCTCAACGCTCGCGAGGTGATCGATCGCTCGAGTGAGCGCGGGCATAATCGTCCCCTCGATGATATCCTGGATATGTCCGACCGTCACGTTCGGCGGAAAGCGCCTGGCCGATGCCATCGAAAACGAGAAGGGAATCTCGGCGAGAAGTGAGAATGGGCGGCCGATCAGTGAGCGCGAGCGTTCCTGCCGCGCCCCGGCGCTCACGCGGGTCCCGAACTCTCCATCCCACGTGTCAAGGCTGTCGACGACCTCCCATACGTCCTGGCTGTAGTTGAGCTCGAGAATCTCGAGAATGGATAAACCGAGGTGCGCGATCGGATTCCCCGAGTCGAGCGCAAGGGCTCTGTCGAACCCGCTACGGATGGCGGAAAGGTCGGTCTCCTTGATGCCCTCCTTATCCTTGTCACCGAGCCCACCGAGAGTATCGGAGATCGCCCCGAACCAGTACTGTGCGATGGAATCCGCCGCGACGAGATGTTCCCCTGAGTTGTCTTTGTCTTTATCGACCGGATTGCTGGAGCATCCCACGAGGCAGGCGATCGTGCAACTCATGAGCAGAATACCGACTTTTTTCACCGGTATACCCCCCGAGGTGAAAGGACGAGAAATGAATGACAGCAGTGTGACAGTTACTCTAGCAGAGAAAGGACTCCCGAGTCAATCGGGATAATGCTGCAACCCTGGCCGGGACCCCGCCCTCGGGCGCGCGGAACCGATCTTCATCTGAGCAGCACCATTTTGCGCGAGAGGCTCGTCTTACCCACCTGGATCCGGTAGAGATATATCCCCGACGATACCGCGTTTCCGGCGCCGTCCACTCCGTTCCAATCGATCGCATGCGTGCCGCCGGGCAAGCGCTCACCGTCGAAGAGCTGCGTGACGAGATGCCCCGAGACGTCGTATATCTCGAGCGTGACGGCATGAGCCTCGGGGAGCGTGAAGGAGATCTTCGTTCTCGGATTGAACGGGTTCGGTACGTTCTGATGAAGTGCCAGCGCCGCCGCCGGGATCGCGATTCTATCGGACGTAAAGAGGGTCTGTCTCCCGCCAACCGCGGAGTATTCGATCCTGTACGTGTAGCCGTGCCCGGGTTCCACTCCCGAATCGAGGTAGCGATAGCTCAAACGCGCCACTTCGCTCGGCGTCCCCGCGAGCGCCTCGAACGCCCCGCCGTCCTCGGAGCGCGACACCAAGAACCGGGCGCCTGGATCGACCTCCGAGAGCGTCCATTCAAGCTCGACCGCGCCGTCGACGACCGAAACGTTATGCGCCTGAAGGAGCGTGGCGATGGCGGAGTCGAAGTGGAACTTCCGGCTCGAGCTTTCGATCCAATTGCATCCCCCTTCGCACTCGGGGATGTCTTGAGCGACGAGGACGTATGTCGTGCCGTCAGTCAGGAGGCCATTGAGCGTGAGATCGAACACCCCATCCGAGATCCGCTGTGCCGCCGCGACGTCGAGCGCCTCGACGCTGCTCCCCTCGACAAAGAGATGGAAATTGCCGGTAAATGGTTCGCCGTAGGTGCCGACGCATGCGCCGAAGTCGACACGGACCTTATCATAGGTGAAGGGCCGCACTGTCTGGATGCGCGGCCAACATCCGCATATGTAGGCGCACTGATTGAGCGCCAGGTAGCCCGATACCTCCATGGGATAGATGGGAAACCCCTCTTCGCAGCTCGCGTATTGCTTGAAATACGGAGCGGCCGCCGGATGCCCGTTTATCATGAAATAGCCGCGGGTTTCAGTCGAGAACACATAATAAACCTGTCGATGGATCCAAACCCAGTCCGTCTGGCACGGCCCGAATACGGCGCTCACCCCGCTCTGAAGATCGCCGAGCTCGAGCAAGATGTCGGGATTGGTGTACACCTCCCCGGCATAAGCGCCCGAAGGATGTCCCAGACTGAACTCGATCGCCTTGAGCCCGACATCCGAAGGTTTGACCCATATCCACACGTCGACCATATAGACATCCCCGCCCGTGAAGGTGTTGACATCACAGTGCATCGGATCGGCGTACGTGGCGATGTAGCATGGCGTCGCGGCGTTCCCTGCAGCAAACGGCCCCCAGGCAAACGCGAGAGCGGCGGCGACAAGAAAGATTCTCGGACACATGGTTTCCCCTCCTGGCTTCTATCGATTCTTGAACAGAGCTTTCAGCTTGCCCCACGAACAGTCGGGTGCATTATCCAGCGGATGGAACCGCACCTCGACGTTGTCGATATATGCGTTGTTGTAGGATCCTTCGACGCGCGTGAAGACGGCGGTCACCTCTATCCTTCTCGTCCCCTGCGGAACGAACCCGTGCACGAGACGCGGGAGCAATGCGGTCAGGCTGTCCCGATCCGCGACAGTCACCGGAGCGATCGCGTTCGTTTCCACGACATCACCGGATGCGTTCTTCAGGGAGAGCGATATCGAGGCAAAATCGGCGTCGGATCCGAATCCGCCGAGATACGCGTTCATCATATAAATCATGCCGAGGTTGCTGTCGACAAACTGCCAGAGCCCGGACGGCACGTCGATGGCCTGGAAGATCGTCGATACGGTTGCATCCGGTCCTCCGGCGAAGAACTGCTCCCCCGCGTTATGGGGAATCGGATCTGTCACGCCAGGAAAATCCCCCGGCGTTCCATATGCGACTACCGTCGCTGCGCCCGTTCCGGTCCATCCGGGTATAGACACGATCGTCATGCCGTCCGGCGACGCCAAGCCATCCTCAGCTCCTGGGTTGTTCAGAAGAGTCTGATAGAAAAACCAGCTTCCCTCAGCCGGTGTGATCGCGAAACAGCACGCCGCGCAGAGGGAAATAGCAAATACGGCCAACTTCCATTTCATGGAAATCGCCCTTTCTTTCGCCTAACTCATTGATTTTCAGAGGGAAGGTGTTATCAATCGATCGATAATTGTCCCCTTTCCAAAAGCCTCGGACCAAACCGCCTACCCTCAAGATAGTATAGCACCAAAAGACCTTACTGTCTCTCCCTTTCATCCTGCGATTAGCATTCCTTCTCCCAGATCTTCGCAATCTCGACAATTACTTGAACCGCCATTTCCATATCCTGCACCGCCACCCATTCAAGCTGTGAGTGGAAGCTGTGTTCCCCCGCGAAAATGTTTGGAGTCGGCAGTCCCATGAATGACAACCTGGAACCATCGGTTCCGCCGCGAATGGCTTGCAGAATCGGCTTGATTCCAAGATTCTTCATTGCCTGAACCGCATACTTCTTCACCCGCGGATGCTTGACAAGGACTTCGCGCATATTTCTGTACTGGTTGACGATCTTGATTTCGTACTTCGAGCCGGGGAACCTTGCCACGGCTTTCTTTGCAAGCTCCGCAAGCAATCTTTCATACTCTTTCAGCTTTGGAGTTTCAAAATCCCTGATGATCATCTTCAGAGTGGTTGCTTCCTCAAGACCGCTTATCGTCGTGCAGTGAACGTAGCCTTGCCGCTTTTCCGTGGTTTCAGGCGACAGCTTCTTCTTTGGCAGGCTCTCTATGAATGAGGCAGCTATCTTGGCCGAGTTGATCATCTTGTTCTTTGCATAGCCGGGATGGATGTTCTTGCCGATGAATTTGAGCACTACCATATCAGCGCTGAAAGTCTCAGACTCGACTTCGCCTCTGCTGGAGCCATCAACCGTATACGCATATTTTGCCCCGAGTCTTTTCAAATTAATCTTCTCCGTTCCTCTCCCAACTTCTTCGTCGGGGGTGAAACAGATCTTTATCGGACCGTGTTTGACTTCAGGATGGGTAATCAGATAGTTTGCGGCATCCATGATTTCGGCGATGCCGGCCTTGTTATCGGCACCGAGCAGCGTCGCTCCATTCGATGTGATGATGTCGAATCCCTTCATTTTCTTCAGATCGGGATTCTCGCTCACCTTTATCACGCGTCCGCCTTTGAGCAGCCTGATATTGCCGCCTTTGTAGTTTCTATGAACAACTGGCTGGACGTTCTTCCCGGTTACTGCAGGAGAAGTATCAACATGTGCAATGAAAGCGATCGGCGGCACTTTCTTTGCGGTATTCGCAGGAAGGGTCGCCATGACGTACCCCCACGTGTCCATGGCGGCATCTTTCAGTCCCATCTTCTTCAGTTCTCTGGCGAGATCGGCCGAAAGCTTCTTCTGTTTTTCCGTGCTTGGATACGACGTCGATTCCTCGTCTGACTGGGTGTCGTATTTTGCATAGCGCAAGAAACGATCGACGCACGTGTATCTGTACTTTGGATCGAACATAGTCCCTCCTGATTCTCTCTCTGGAGTCATTTTCCCGCGCATCCGGCTTGCAGGGACTGTGCCTGGGCAATCAGCGGTATTTGAGGAAGGTCGCGCGTATCTCCTTTTTCTCCTCCGTGCTGGGTGACGAAGTCCCCGTCGTTGTGGTTTTCGTTCCTGTCTTGGTCTTCTCGCTCTCCGTTGTCTCGGACCAGGTTGCCGGCGCGGAAGTCGCATATCGGTCGAGCCCGAGGATGACGACGGCGTCGGCTCCCTTCTCGCGGGCTTTCTTCAGTATTTCTTCCTGCATCTTTTCCGCGCTCACGATGTCGCTGGCTGTGGCCGTCACGTGACCCATCACCTCGTACTCGCGTTTCACGTCGTCCAGCGCGAAAAAGACATCCACATTGACCGTGGGTGAGAACTGCTTGCCCACATAGTCTATCTTCGTGCACCCGGCCGCGAGGAGCAGGGCCGCCGCGGCGAGCATAGCGAACCGTTTCATCGATGACCTCCTTGCCTGCAAACTCGTACAGGGTCCCGTACAGTGTCACGGTAGCAGAATCACCCGCACGGGGGTAGAGTGAAAATACGATCTCCGGGACGCCTCCGGTGAGTCAACCTCCCTGCGTTTGCCTGGGAATAGCAGCAGGGCCTCCATATACCAAGATATGCGGCGGGCCAACCCCGTGCGGCTTCTGCGGAGTTTCGCTTGATTATCTGTTACTCGAGCAACGGTGGGTCGGCCATCCAGGGCGCGAGAATATCGTTGCGAATAAGAATATAGTTATGACCTGATATATAGGGTGTATAGCCGGGCAGAGCATTTTCATCCTCCATTCTCATGGAGATCAGCTGCAGAAATATCAGGATCGCCAGTGCCGTCAGGATGCCAAGATCGAATTTCAAAACTCCCGAGAACACGATGATCCTTTTCGATCTTCCGGACTGCATACGGCTACGCCGTTTCGGATCTGCTCGAGGCTCAAGCGCTCTTGCAGCAGGCGAAGGATCAACTGACCGACGCGAAGACAAACTACAGAATGAAGATTGTGGGCTACCTCAACGCTACCGGCAGGACTCCGCCGCAATGAGAGGGCCGACCCGCCAACGGGAATCGCCTACCGCGCGAGCACGAGCTTGGATCTCGCGAGGATGCGTCCGCGGCTCTTGAGGACTGCGAGGTACACGCCGGACGGGAGCTTCGCTCCGCGGCGGTCCGCGCCGCTCCAGCGGATCCTCGCCTCGCCGCCGGCGTCGGTGCGCGCCTCGAGGTCGCAGAGAGAATGCCCGGCGACGTCGTAGATCGAAACGGTTACGATCTCCCCCGGCTCGCCCCTCGCGGAGATCTCGGTCTCCGGGTTGAACGGGTTCGGGCTCGAGGAGAGGGATGGAGATACGTGCTCCGGCGCACCCGGCGCTCCCGCAGGGCCGTCTCCCGGGGTGGCGTTTCGCTCGGCGGAGCTCTTGGTCGAGCCGTCGGAGTGTGACTTTCCCGTGCGCCCGCGGTCTCCGCCGGGCGGCAGGACGTCCGCTATCCGCTCCTCGATCCCGTCAACGTTGATGTGGCCGAACGGGGATACGCAGTTGTCGACGATCGTGAGATAGGCCGATCTTCCCCTATAGGGAGTGAGGTCCCAGAACCGCTCGTCCATGCGGTCGGTGTTCTTCCCCGTCTCTCGGCACAGGATGGCGCCGGTCGCCGCGTCGCAGAGAGCGACGTAGCACGAGTCGGGGAAGTTCCCGCCGCCGACGAGGAGCCTCATCGAGGAGCCCGTGACGATGAACGTCTCCGAGCGGATCGCGCCGCGGGCCGACTCCCCCTGGATGTCCCCCGGAAGGGGGCCCGATATCGGTCCGTTGAACCGCTCATACGTACCGATCCACCAGTTTCCCTCGAAGCCGATGGTCGTCGCGAAATCCCCGCGATAGCGCGGGTTGTCGCCGAACACCGGCTGACGGTCGAACGCCGTGCCCCAGAGGATCGTCCATCCGTCGAGGAGATCGGTCATTTGCACGTGCGGCTGGTCCCCATACCACCCGAGCGTGTCGAAACGTATCGAGCTTATGGGCTCGGCGGCAGTCGTGTACTTCGTGTGCCGCGAGAAGATATAGCGGTCGTCGCCGAGATCGAGCACCTCGGACGCAGCTCCGAGGTCGATGACCGTCCGCGTCGCGATGTTCCACCCTGAGCGCAGCGAATCGGACGACATGTGCGAGATGCCCTCGATCGTCTCTTCGGTGAAGAAGAGATGGTAGCGGCCGTTCCGTTTCATGAGGAAGACGCTCTCAATCGCGTGCCAGTTGTTCGCCACGTAGATAGGACCCGCGTCGCACCACGTGAAATAGTCGGCCGACGTGGCGAGCGCGATCGCCCCCTTCCAGGCCCACGTGTGCGCAGTAAAGACCATGTAACAGGTATTGTTCTCCTTGAAGAACCCAGGGTCGCGGTAGTTCGACCACTGGTTCTCGTACCAGTACATCCAGGACGTGTCGCCGTGGAACGGGGGGGAGGATTCGCTCGGAGCCTTGCAGAATATGTTGGGATCGCTGGTCAGCGCGAAGCCCATACGCTGCGCATAGTATGTGTTGACCCCCGTGTAGTACATGATGAAGAACCTGGGATCCATCGGATAGCGGACCACGGTCGGCGCCCAGATCGCCTCGGCATCCCAGACTTCGGGTCCCGCGAAAAGCACATCCGGCTGCCTCGTCCAGTGCCTGAGGTCGGGGGACGTCGCATGGCCGAAGCTCTTCTGCCCATTGATCCCGACTACGATGAAGTAGAGATGGAACGTGTCGTCGATGCGGATGAGGGAATGATCCTTGACGATCTCCCCGGGCCGGTAGTACACGGGGCCCTCGAAATCATACGCGACCCTGCTCCGGAGAGTCCCGGGCGCCAGCGCGGTGGCCGCGGCGATGAAGAGAAGAACGCCTGCGAAGAGTGCGCCTGTGCTTCTCGGCGGTTTTGCATTTCGCTGCGTAACCAACGGATGTCGTCCTTTTCGCCGCCGGCGTCGGCGCGTGCCTGCACGTTCGCTCGCCCCCGGTTGTCGTCGAGCGGCTGAACGTACCCTATCATGCGCTCCTTGATCCCGTCAACGTTGATGTGACCGAATGGAGATACGCAGTTGTCGACGATCGTGGGAGAGGCCGCCGGTGATCGATGAATAGAAAAATTGGACGCGCTCGCAAAGAATTCGAACCTTTGCGGAGGTCCCCATTGATGCCGCAATTATAGACGTTGCCGCCGCGCCTGTCTACCAGCAAATCGCGCCCAAAGCGGTTCAACTTCAACAGCTTGGAATGAGTAACTCGGCGATAGCCGGGAGGCTCGGGATCACCGACAAGACGGTCGCCAAGGCCATTGGATGGCTTCTCGGTGTCCAACGTCCTCGCGGTGACTGAATGGCGAAAATTCGCATGTTTTCGGGCGCCGAGATTTCGTACTATCTGTTTTATGCAGGGCAGTTATGTGGATTTCAAATGGCTTTGTTTCGCAGAATCAACCCTAGCCAGAACCGGGATCTGACCCAGAAGCCCATTGACAACGTATAAATAATGTCTCATATCTCACGCGGAGGGCGGCATGAGACCTCGTGGAGATCCAAGAACCCTCGAGCGGCGTCGCATAAAGGCCATCGGCCTTTCCAAGGAAGGCCTCGGTCCCAGCAAGATAGCCGCTCGGCTGTCTGTTGATCGGCGGTCGGTCCATCGCTGGCTGGCGGCCTACCGTAGTCGAGGAATCGAAGGCATCGCACCCTTCCCGACTCCAGGGCGACCCTGCAAGCTGTCTCGGATAGATCGAGAAAGGCTCGCGAGCATGCTTCTCAATGGTGCCACGAGCTTGGGATACCCCACCGATCTGTGGACGAATTTCCGGATCGCCGATCTGATTCGGCAGCGTTTCGGGGTTAGCCATCATGTCAACCACATAGGCCGCTTCTCCAGAGGCTAAGAGCTACCATCGTCCTGATGGATAAGGGCGGCCTCGGAAGACTCCGGAAAAATGGTTGACGGCTAGGGAACGGTTGCATACCCTGCACAACCTTCTGAAGCAGGCACTCTTTGTCGAGCGAATCATCTCTGGTCCTTTCCTCTGGCATGGTCGATGTGTTCAGAAACAACTTGGATCTCTCCTTTCTGATAGCGCGGAACGGTTCACTTTTTCAGGGCCGAAACAGAAGTCTGCAAGATCATCTTTGCCCTTCTACTCGTGTAAACAAACGCTTCCGCGCGTAAACAGATGATTACGCGTCTTAATTACCTTCTGATACTGATGCGGGATGATTCCTTCTGAGTTTGATGGTAATACAATTCAGTTCTATCTTCCTTCGCGGTGGCGGGCGAGCGACTCTCTGATTCAACATTTTGGCCCCTTCCTTTCTTCTCGGGTGCATCGGCTCACTAGGTGAAGGTCGCCTTCTCTGATTAATGGGTACTGACATTCCGATTCTGCCTCGGAGGTTGTCCGGGCATTGAATAGATTGCTCGCACCGTCGGGAGATCTTCAGCCAAGCGGAGGCTTTGATCACTCTTGACATTGCGGCGTCCCAATGCTAACATTCATTTGTTAAGGGCAAGCTTTCCAAGGGGGCAATAATGAAGTCCAATTTCCCATTAGGTGTACTGGCTTCTCTGGTACTCTCATCAGTCCTACTGTCTTCTTCTTCGGTGAATCTAAGTGGCCAGGAAATCCCTGTCCAAGCAAGGCAGGTTGCAATTGACTATTTTAACAAAACAATCACGCTATATAAACAACCCAGCAGGAGTGCGTTTGCCATAGATAATATGAAGCTAAATAGCATAGATGACCTTTCTCGAGCTTCTTTGGGAGAACCCTACAAGGTGTTCAAGATGAGCATGCAGCAGGTGGGCACAGTATCCAATGCTGCAGATTGTATTGCGCGAGCAGTTTTCCTCTACTATGAGTTCCCCATAATTATCGACGGATTGGGGCACGGGGTAATACGTATCATAGAGAAGGACGGAACTTGGGAACCATTTGGCGGTGGCGGGAGAGAAGACATTTACGATTTCTTGATGGACTCACGAACCTTCACGTCCAGAAGTTTGATCTATTTGGGTCCTAATCTTATCTTCGCGCTCGTTGAGAAGAAGGATGAGTACTATATCATTCCTTCCAATGAGCACTCTGCAGATGCATTCGGTGTAAACAAGAGCTGCTTGATGATCCCTTACAAGAGTGCGATGCGAGCCTTCACCAGAAAACAAGTCTTGCAGAAGGAAACGAGCATTTCTCATTAACGGCCTTGAGTGTGTTGAGCCTCTGTCATAGCACGGAGAGGATGGCAATGTCTCCAAGAAGGGTACTGATTGCATCTCGAGAGAATAGAATCGCCTTTGCAATCGTATTGCTTGTCCTGGTGAGTTCGATCTGTGGCGCGGATTTCGGAGGCGAGAGAAGAACCTACTATGGTTCCGAATCCGCTTTGTGTCATTACTATTTGCCTGCCGTTCACAGCCAAAATGCCTTATGCTGGGCATCTTGTTTGTCGTACTTATCGCATGTGTACGGTTATGGTTATACTCAAGAGCAGTACAATGCATATGCGTGCTATAAGGGATTCCAGGAGGCACTGTACGCTTATTGCAGAAATCTTTTCGAACCTTGTGACTATCTGCTGAACGTGTCATGCCAGGTTGGCCTGGGGAAAAGTGACATATTGGCGTTGATGGGAGATGCAGGATTCGATGCTAGTCTATTTAGCGGTTTCATCTCGGAATCAGATCTGAAATATGAACTTTGTTCCTTGTCGAAAAAGTTCATGGTTATTTACTGGGGAGATCAAAGCCAGACCCCAGTGGTGGAGCATGCAATGGTCGTGGAAGGATATGATGAGGACTATGGAGAAGTCTATTATATGGATCCCAACTACTCTACAATTCAGAGCGTGCCGTATTCCGGATTCATTTGGATGCCAGCGTACTCGGGCATCGAGTGTTATATCGTGTCCAGCTCCTTGTTGCCAACTGATGATTTTATCAGGAAGGTCCCGGTGGCTGATATTCAATCATTTCAAGCAAGCAAAGAGAACAATCAGGTAAGGCTCGACTTTGTATTGTCTGGCGCTAATCCAAATGAAGAAGTTGCTGTCTATGTTTCCGATAACCCATTGGGGCCAGCTCGATTGATACCCAATCTCGTTGGTCCAGTCGTCACAGACCCTTACCCTTTTACCAATACATGGTATCACCAACCTTTGGCTGAGGGGTATAAGTACTACTACTTCCTCGATGCTGGTGTGTCGTTTTCGTTATTGAAGCCAACAACCTCGGACCAAGTGAAAGCCGCTGCAGGGAACCCCGTGTACTTCAACAACACAAGGGTGCATTATGGAGCCCCCAGTAGTGTGACCGTCTCAGATATTCCTTATGATAGGGGAAACGCCTTGGGGCTCAGCTGGCAATTGTCTTCCGACGATGGCCTTATTGATTATTACAACATTTACAGAGAGCAATACGATACCGTCGCGCAAGGGCAATATGTCTATTTGGCTAGTGTTGCTCCAAATAATAGCGAATATGTGGATACCGCCGTGGCGCCGATCCATGAATATAGCTACAAGGTGTCTGCTGCACATCATGGCGGTTACTCGGGAGCGCTAACGTACCAGTATGGCCTATTCAACGAATTCTCCAATGCTTCAAGCGGAATAACAGGGCCAATTGACAATTATGCAAGTGCGATGCTGAGTTTTCCATCTTCCGTGTATGGCAAGAGGTTTTGCTGCCCAGCTGGTGACGGAGATACTTTGAGAGCGGACTATACGATTAAAGATTCCAATGGCATTCCTACGGTGGGAATCCTAGCGAGCAAAACGAATCTACTGATATATGGGGGAGATCACTTCACCCCTTGCAATGGCCGAGACACGCTCTTTGCGCTTCATGGCACGAATGAGAACGGACAAACGGAGTTCGCTTACCCATTTGTATCGGCATGTGATTCGATTACTTTCATTGGTACGGTAGTAAATAAGTGCTCTGACAACTACCTCGGAGTGAATGTTAGGTCCGCCGATCTGAACACGGATGGAATCGTGAACTTGATTGATCTTCCCATATTTGCCCTAAGCTACAATACCACATTAGCGGGACCCAACGCGCCCGGCAAGAGTTTCAATCCGTGCTGCGATTTTAACTTTGATAATGCTTGCCACCTAACGGATTTTGGATTGTTCGGCAGCCACTATCAGCATAGATGCGCGAACTATTCACAGTATTTAGCATCCAAGAGTGCGTACTATTCGCAAGTGGAATTGATCCTTGATGATGAAATTGTGAATGGTACTAGAGAAGTGACGCTACTGCTAAAGGAGGCATCTAATATTTCTGATATAGGCATTATGCTGGATAATGAAATGGACGGCATGCAGTACTTGGGATTCACACCGAACCCTACCTTGAATAAGACGATAATAGCGACCTCGACCAACAATAGCGGAAAGTCTGTTGTTTGGCTTGCAGCATTTGGTGGTGACGATTTGAATGGCGGTTCAATTGAGTTAGGAAAATTGAGATATGCAATGTCGACTGCGTATACGTCATTGTCGTCTTCTGGGGCAAGTGCTTGCCAGCTGCACGTGATATATGGCGAAGCGCTGGATGCGGATAATAGGTTGAGCGTCGTTAGGACAGATGTAGCTAATGAGGACGCAAGTGGTCCGCCAGGCGCCGATTACCTCCGCGGCAATTATCCAAATCCCTTTAATCCAGGCACCTATATCGAATATGGGATAGCCGAGGATTCACGAGTCGACCTGAGCATATATAATGCGTCTGGCCAGCTTGTAAGGGCATTGTCACGGGAAGAGATAAAGAAAGGACGTTATAGAGTATACTGGGACGGGAGGAATGATGGCGGAAGGCTCGTTTCAAGTGGATTATACTTCTGCAAGATGAGGACGGATAAGCACGAGATCACAAGAAAGCTCGTCTTGATCAGATAGTTCTTGGAACCGCAGTCTTATATGCAAGGTGCAAGTACGATGCGCAGACAGTATCTGCCCTCCTGGACAACGTTTTTCTCGCGTTGGACATCCACGACGCTCTGCTGACCTACACACCAGTAGTCTTCTTTGGCTGCAGCAGAGATCGGGGCACTACGGTGCGCAACGGCTTGACGGTGCTTACGCGCACTCGGGCTCTCGCCGCGTTGGTCGAGTGTTGTTTCATTTCGAACGGCTGCCAGTGGTCACATATTATCACTGCCGGGGACCAGGATCTTGTGGCGAGAGGGATTGCGACCGGCGCGGGCAACTTTCTCATGAGCACCCTACGGGCGTCCGTGCCCCATTCTATAGGAAGACGGATCGTTTCGCTAACAGGGGTGCACAGAAGGCTGATGCCGGCTCGCTCTATGAGGATTTTGAAGGCACAACCTTTCCACCCGACGGCTGGGATACGCTAACAGCCGGTCTGGAGGAGCCGTACGCTTGGCATCGAACAACCGACTCGCTCTTTGTAGGAGACGGCAACGCCTCCGCCCGCGTGGGTGGTGAATCTCCAACCATTGTTGACGAATGACTGATTTCTCCGAGTGTATCTCTAACGAATATGGATCGCGGGATTCGATTCTTATGGTCGGGCAGCCATCAGTGGTCCAGTCAGGTGAATGCGTCATTGAACATCCGAGCCGCGGGAACGTCCCAATGGACGCAGCTATGGTCGCTCGCAAGTGATGAGCCCACTGCCGATCCTTTCATCTATCGCGACCGAAGTGTCGATATCTCTCCCTGGAAGGGTGTGAACGTAGAATTCGGATTCCCTGTTGCAGGAACGAACGGGGCTGATTTTGCCATCGACGATGTGATGACTGGCTATTTCGATCCCACAGGCACGGCGCCTAACGACCTATGCGCCAATGCCGCTCTGCTAGGCAGCGTTTTTAGCGTCCAAGGCGTGACATGCTACGCCTTGAACGACCTAAACCCATACACGTCGTCGGAGAGTTCATGCGTGGATGAAGACTTATCTGGGCCGGACGTATTCTATGAGATCGGTGGTGGACCTGGTGACTCGCTCCACGCAATCGTGACGGCTGAGTGGGGAGCGTTCCTTTATCTGGTGGACGAATGTGGCAGCCCGACTTGCCTTGCGGGAACGCGTACAGAGCACGGTGATACGGCTTGGGCAATTAGCTACAGGCTTCCGCATCAAGGTCCTTTCTACCTTGTTGTAGATGGGATAGAGGGCAGCTGCGGTCCGTTTCAGCTCGACTGTCAGATCATTCACACGGCGACCGGGGTGATCGATGAGGGATCGGTTCCGCCTGTCAATCTCGTCATTCACCCGAATCCGGCAGGGGGCCCGATCTCTCTTTCCGCTGCATTGCCTGACTCTCGGAGCGATGTATTAATTCTCGAGATCTACGACATCGCCGGCAAGCGTGTCTTGCGCGTAACGGGAGCGGCAATCGGCCGCGAGTTCTCATGCGTGTGGGACCGCCGGGATAGACGCGGCGTGCCGGTGGCCTCGGGTGTTTACTTCGCACGGTTGCAGGTAGGCCAACAGGCGGTCGTGCGGAAGTTCATCATTCTGCGGTGAGCGACTCGCCCAAATTGCATCTACAACTTGGCCTCGGACTCAAGAGCAGCACTCGAAAAGACTGGTGGACACGCTCGCAAAGAATTCGAACCTTTGCGGAGATCCCGATTGAGGCGGCGATTCTCGATACGGCACCGGCGCCTGTCTACCAGCAAATCGCGCCTAAGGCGCTTCAACTACAACAACTTGGCATGAGCAACTCGGCGATAGCCAGGAGGCTGGACGTCACCGACAAGACGGTGGCCAGGGCTGTGGCCTGGCTTCTCGAGGCCCAACGTCCTCGCAGCGACTGAATGGCAAAATATCGCATATTTCGGGGTGGCCATATTCGCGCTATCTGCCATTCTCATGTGAGATTATGCGGATTTCGATTGGCTTTGTTTCGCAAAATCGGCTCTCGCAGAAATCGCGTCCCCCCGAATGGATAGAGCATTGATAACGTATAAATAATGTCTCATATTCTCTTCGGAGGACAATATGAGACCCCGTGGAGATCCCAAGACTCTTGAACGGCGCCGCCTGAAGGCTATTAGGCTTGTCACCGAAGGCATCAGTCCCGGCAGGATAGCTGCGCAGCTGGGTGTCAGCAGAAGGTCGTTCAATCGCTGGCTGGCGGCATACCGTAGTCGAGGGATCGAAGGCGTCGCGCCTCTACCTTCACCAGGACGCCAGCCCAAGCTGTCCATCGACGATCGAGCGAGACTCACGCACATGTTGCTTGAGCGCGCAAGAAGCTTCGGATATCCGACTGATCTATGGACGAGCCCTCGAGTCGCCGATCTGATTCAGCGGCGTTTTCGGATCTCATATCATGTTAATCATATCTCGCGCCTTCTCCATTCTCTCGGCTTCATCGTGCAGAATCCCAAACGTGGTGGGCAGAAGCGGCCCGGACCTACGACTCGGGGTTGGGTGCTGGGCAACACGGTTAAGGCCGGGAGGGCGTGAAGCAGCTGGTTCTCCCATCGTCCTGATCGATAGGCTTGCTCACTAAAGAGTCTGAAATAATAGTTGACTGGGGGAAGAGCGCTTCGTATTCTCGGGCGGCATTTGGAGAGACTAGCTTCACAGAGAGAGGAGGTATGAAATCCATAGAGTCTCAAGAGACACCGATAAAAAGAAGTACCAAGACTCGCAAGACAGAGTTTGAGAAATAGATAGAGTAGCAAGGTCCGACCCCGATTTTTGGGTTTGGGCTGAAGAGGGAAGAGCCAGGCCGAGCATGAGTGAGTTCGCCGCGGCTCTCTTTTTTTTGAAACTCGAATTCAGAAAAGAGAGAAGCCGAAAGTGAAAATGGCAAGGTCGCAGATCGCGACAGAGCGGACACTTGCTTTGTCTGGAAGGAAGACTTATGGCACACGACGAATCGGACAAGAGAATGACAGCTAATCAGAGGAACGCTTCCTTATCCACAGGTCCAAAGAGCGAGCGCGGAAAGGCCATTGTTAAATGGAACGCCGCCAGGCATGGGTTGTTTTCTCGCGAAGTGCTCATAAGAAAGGGTGATGGGAAAGAAAACAAGGCCGAATTCGATCGATTGGCGAAATCGCTCTGGGAGGATCTTCAACCGAAAGGCGCTCTTGAGGAGACGCTCGCAGACCGAATCATTGTTTGCTTTTGGCGGTTGAAACGCGTTACACGTTATGAGGTGGCGGTGCTACGCAGCCACCTCGATACCGCGATTATGGATCGGCATAATCGAACGGTTGCTCGGCTGGAAAATGTGATACTCATGAATCGATATGGAGGATTGAAGAAAGAGCTGAGCGACACGTCAATTGGCATTAACTTTCTCAGGCAAATACTAGCCGAAGCGCGTGAACAATTTGTGGAGAGCGGCACTATCGATAGCGAAGTTCTGCGGAAATTGGTCACGTACTTTGGCAAGGGAGAGGGAAGTATCGCTGCTATCTACTCGAACTACATAGCTGAAACCACTTGCCATGATGATGAGGAAAGCAGTGCCCCGAAGAATGCAGAGGAGCTAGAAGAGCTCAAAGAAGCGAGAGATGAAGTGCTCGCTGCGATTGACGATGAGTTGGAGATGCTGGATTCACGTCTCGAATGCTTTTTGGAGATTGAGCAGCTAAAATCGGAAAATTACCTTGCCACTTTATGCGTGCCTCCACAGGGGCCAGCTGATCAAATCATGCGGTATGAGGCCTCGCTCGAACGACAAGTCTACCGTTGTATTGCTGCGCTCAAGGAACTGCAGCGGCAGCGGCGCGCCAACGATTGAATGCGTTCGACTTGAGACAGATTCAACGGAAAGGAGCTGACACAGAGACTCGGATTATTGAATGGTCGAGCAGTCCGACTTCGGCTTCCAGCTGAGCATTGATCGCAGGGTCATCCGGGAGCTCGCGGGGCTCGGCCTCGTCGAGCGGGCCGAGAACGTCGTGCTCTTGGGTCCTCCCGGGATCGGCAAGACCCATCTCGCCATCGCCCGCAGCAGGAGGAACCTTGTGCTATAGGCTGAATTATGGTAAAATCCAAATGGCTCAGAAGAACACCAATATGATATGCACCAGAGGTCGCAGGATCTATCCAGATGCGTGATTCTGTGTAGTATAAGTTGGGCATAAGGAGTAGGCATGATTAAGATTCAAATTGGGAGCGAGGATAGGGAACTCGACAATGCCGATGAGCGTTGGATCAACCAGCAGATTAATCGACGCCGGGCGGATGGACAGACGGTTTGCGTAATGGTAACCGTCCAGGAGGGTGACTTAGATATGGTACTGTCCACGCCGACTTGTGGAGCGAGCAGGGGCAGCGGTAGACCTCCTCGCCCAGGAGAGAAGGAGGTGTTCGATCTCTGGAATAAACGCGGCCTAAACAAAGCGGACTTTACTGGCGGTAACTTAGTGGCATTCCTTAAGCAGCTCAAAGACCTTATATAGCCGGTGCGAGGCCGAAAGTAATATGGTTACGCTGTTCTTTTCCTACTCACATGAGGATGAGGAACTCCGCAACGAGCTAGAAACCCATTTGGCACTACTGAAACGCCAAGGAGTGATCTCATCTTGGCATGATCGCCGCATCACCGCTGGCAGTGATCTTGATCAAGCTATCAGCTCGGAGCTTGAGTCCTCTCAAATCATCTTGCTTCTTGTCAGCGCTCACTTCCTCGCGTCGGACTATTGCTACGAGAAAGAGATGAAGCGGGCCCTAGAGAAACACGAAGATCAAAGCGCGGTTGTAATCCCTGTGATCCTGCATCCCTGCGATTGGCACTCTGCCCCGTTTGGGCATTTGAGAGCGACGCCAACCGATGGAAAACCAATCTCGATGTACGCCAATCAGCACGAGGCCTTCGCCATTGTTGCAAAGGATGTTCGCGAAGCTGCCGAGTCGGTCCCTGCCACGAAATCGCCCCTGAAAGACGGGGAGCGTCTTGCAGGTTCTAGAACTCGGGTCCCGCAAGAAGATCGCTCGAGTAATCTGAGGATTAAGCGAGACTTTGATGACCACGAACGTGACGAATTTTTGGAAGATAGCTACGAGTACATAGCGCATTTCTTTGAAGGATCTCTGCAAGAGCTTGCAACACGAAACCCGCAGATAAAGACACGGTTCAAGCGATTGAGCGAAACAAGCTTCGCAGCTTTCGTCTACGACAGTGGGGAGCGAGTTGCGCAATGCTCGGTCTGGCATGGTGAGAACAGCTTTGGCTCCCCGGGCATAGCCTACTCGCAGTCTGGCGAAGCCCAGAGGAACAGCGTCAACGAGTCCCTTAGCGTTGTGGATGATGGATACTCATTACAACTCAAGCCGCTCGGCCTGCAAATGTTTGGCGATCGTCATGAGGATGCTTTGTCACAACAAGGCGCAGCCGAGTACTACTGGAGCCTGTTTATTAGGCCACTACAGGAATAGCGATGAACGCAGAAGATCAGAAGCACGACGCCCTCCTCCGGTTCCTCCACGAACGACACAAGACATCGCGGGGGATCGCTAAGATCCCGATCGGTATTCGAGACCTTCAAGCCGAAATGAAGAAGCGATCGGGAATGACTCGACAGGAGGTGTCGTCGAATCTCGACTGCCTTGTCCAGGTCGGGTGGACGAGGAAAGTGTCAAAGGAGCGGTCGTTCAAAACTCCCCATGGAATGGAAGTGAGTCAAGAGCAAATCAGGTTCAATTTATCGGATGTCCAGATCAATCATCTGGAGGTTTTGAGGTGAATACGTGCCATGAAGCCTTTTGATGATTATCCCAATAATGGAAAGGCTCCTCTTCCCATTCCAAGAGGAACTAATTGTCGAAGGGGATATGGATTGGATTTCATGCGCATTACCAAACAGACACGCTGTGCGTACTGCGATGAAGTTGATTTTACTGCATCATACAGAGCTTGGCTTGAAATGACTCTGGATCACGTGGTTCCAGTCAGCGTGTGCAAAGAGCGCGGCATTCCTATTAGCTGGCGTGATAGCAGTTCCAATCGGGTTCTTGCATGCGCCGCCTGCAACAGTTTTAGAAACCGATATCGACCGAGCTCTTTCCTTCAAGCGCCGGATTCATTTCAAGCATTTCTTGAGATTCGCGATAGCATTTTCCTTGAACGGAAGACGCTGATAGCAAAGGCACATCAAGAAGACAGGGCGTTCTTTGGCGAACGTCCTTGGGAGTCGAAAAAACGAAAGACCTAATTCCGAATGCAGCTAACCACCGCTGCCGATGCCGGCGTTGGATGGCCCGACAGGTCGCCATGCTGTTACGAAAGCCAATCGAGGCGGAAAGGGTACAACCGTGAAACGAGTTACACCGTTCGAGAGATGGTGGAGATCCCTCTATGAGCGCAGAGGCCCGGTTATCGCTCTCTCTGCCGCCGTTGGATCCGTTGCGCTCGCCGTTGCTTTCGAACTGCCGACTTCTGCTCCGCCCTGGGCCCGCTGGGCAAGTGTGGTCCTCTTCGTGCTCGCGACCACGATCACCGTCTCCGCCAGTACAATCCCAGAGCACTATGAGCGTATCAGAATCGTAGCGAGTCTTCTTCCTACGATATACGAGGTTCTTGCCTTCGACCCGACGGCTCGGATCACGCTTCATCATATCTACAGCAGAAGGCGCGAAGTATACGAACAGGTTACTAACTACTATCCGACCCGCACGGGCAAGGGGCGCCGCTTCGGATTCACGCAAGCGATCACTGGTCAAGCCTTTCGCTCGCGACAAGCGAACGCCTATAGCATTCCTTCCGGACTCTCCATGAGAGACGACTACAAGCGACGCTGGCCATTTACGGACTCTGAGATAGGGCAACTGCAGCAGGACCGCCGTTCCTTCTTCGTTTTCCCAATTGGTCAGGATGGCGAGTACGCTCGTGCAGTGCTCTTCTGCGACTCTGCAAACGAGCGAACGTTTCCCGAGAGCAGATTGGCGGACCTGGATGCCAAGATGAGGCAATTGTTCCTCCCAACTCTCGAAAGCATACTTGGAGTCCAGAACCGACAACTGCCGTCCAACATCCGCATGAACCCGTTGGGCGACGCGAAGGAGAATTTGTAGTGCGGTCGGTCTAGTCTAATGAATCACAGCCGGGATGCGTACTATGATGCGAAGACTTATTCGTTCCGCCCTCGATTACCTCTTTGGATACGACTTCTTTATTGCATACGCTCACGCTGATGGCTCTCGCTACGTTAGTGATCTCGCGGAACGACTCCAGAGCCCGGGTTTGGATTTCCATGTGTTTCTCGATACGCACGTCTACGTTGCAGGTGATGTGCTGGGCCAGGCAACCGCGCGAAGAGTGAGAATGAGCACATACATGATCCTGGTTATACGTCCCCATGCCATGAATTCGGAGTGGGTGCTGCGCGAGGCACAGCAGTGCCTGGATGCGGGGAAAACGCCCATTGTGATCGACGTCAACGATTCATTCGCTTCGTCTGCAAACGCGAAGCCGCTGAAAGAAGCATTGCGCGACTCCATCCGCATAAGCGAAACACTTGCAAATCCGGATGGCGATCCCACGGATGAAACCCTGAATCAGCTTCAGAGGAGTTTTCAAAGAGGGCGACAGGAATCCCGCAGGTCGCTCGCTTTCTTCATTGTCGCCGTTGTGTTTGCCGCCCTCGCAGCCGCAGCCTTGTGGCAGTCTCTATCCGCAGAATCGGCGCGAAGGGAAGCTTCGTTGAACGCGCGCATTGCTCTCTCCCGCCAGCTCGCCGCGGAATCACGGAATGTCGCCTTGACGCACCCAGTTCGCTCTCTTCTGCTGGCGCGGGCGAGTGTGCTGTCAGTGTACCCGAACGGATCCCTCCCGCCCGCCGCTGTGGCGGCCCTGATCGAATCAGTGCGGGACCTCCCTGGCGTGGGGATTTTTCCAAGTGGATACGCATCATTCATCGAGGGTATCTATTGGAATGAACGAAGGCGAGAGCTCGTTGCGTGGGGCCCTGGCGTGTCGATCTGGACGCTGCACGGCGACTTTCCTGATCTCATTGAAAGACCCGTCGATGTGGAAACCGACGTGTCCGCTTGTGCCTTGAGCCCGGATCGGGAGCTTATTGCTGTTTCATCGATTTCGCAGCGTTCCACAACTCTGCATATGCAAGGTATTGGCCAGCCGCAAGTGATCCTCGATAGCGAATTGGTCGACCTCGCGTTCTCGAGGGACGGAACATTGCTTGCTGGGTGGGATTACACCCGGGGGATTCATATATGGCGGATAATCGCTGGGAGGGCTCTCCATCTTGGATTATGGGAAACCGATGAACCGGAATTCCTTGGTCCGCTGTGCTTCACGCCGGATGGACGATGGCTTGTAAGCGGTATGCTTCTCTGGCCGCTCACGATGCAAACGATTTCGGCAGGGGAGCGACCAACGCCGGTCGTTCTATGGGGGCACAGCGGAGCAGTCGGCGATATCGATGTCAGCTATGACAGCCATTGGTTGGTAACTGGAAGCAGCGGCGAGATGGGGGGCGGTGAATCCTGCCTGCTCTGGGACCTTATGGCAGCTGACCCGGCCGGATCGCGCCAAGTGCTGAAGGGCGCCTGGGGCAGTGTGAACGCCGTCGAAATTAGTCCGGACGCGCATTGGATTGCGGCCGGCATCGGCAAAGCGGTGGCGCTATGGCCTCTCCAAGAATCAGCACGGCGGGATTCTGCGCGTCTTTTGACCGACCATGAAGAGATCGTGGTTGACGTTGCTTTTGATCCCCACTCGCGGCTTCTCGCATCAGCGTCTCGTGACAGGACCGCCCGCGTTTGGCGAGTGGATAGCCTAGGAGGCCGCCCATCCCCGCTGGCCGTATTGCGCGGACATGACGACTATGTCGAGCACGTCCATTTCATCGAGGACGGGCGGCGGCTGGCGACTGCTGGATCCGACGGCGGGATTCGCATCTGGAACGTCGAGTGCCCGAATCCTGGTGACGGTTCGATATGGTCCATCGTCGCCGGCCCGATTAAACGTGCTGCCTTTGGCAGTCGCGGGCGGTGGCTGGCGGCGCTCGTGCAAGGGAAAGAGGAATACGAGCTCATCGCGTACGACTTGAGCGAACGTGTCGGACGGCCTCTCATACGGAAGGGACAAGATTTCGCCGATCGAGCTGAATTTGCCATCGTCGACGACCGGCTGGTCGTCGGCGACCAACGGGGGATATCGGTATGGCGCATGGATCCAGAGGGTTCCCTCGAGTGGCTCGCCAGATACAAAGCGGATGAAACGGATAACTCTCGAGGCTGGGTATCTCGGCTGAGCCCTGATGGTCGGTGGCTGGCGTCACGCGGCTATCGAGAAGTAATTCTTCGGAATCTTCAAGATTCGACTCTTTCGGGAAGGTACGAGTTTCCAACCGCAACGGAAGAACTGAAGTTCGATTCTTCAGGGCGTTGGGCAGCCGTTCATACGCGCGACGACAAGCTATACGTCTGGGACTTGCTGCGTCATGACCTGGCACATCCTTTCCGGCTGGACCACAAGAATGACTACTTTGGCTGGATGGCTTTCGGAATCACTCCGGATAGTCGTTGGTTGATCACCGTTGAGAGAGGCGCTCGAATCCTCGTCTGGGATCTGACTCAGAAACGTCTGCAATTACCCGAGCGCGTGCTCGAGTCGAGGCATACGCCGATCTTGTTTACTGTCTTCAGTCCAGATTCCCGATGGCTAGCAGTAATCACGCAAGCCGATCCGGTCGTCTATCTCTGGGATCTGACAGATCAGGAGGCTCGAGTTCCCGCCGCGGAGCTGCACAGCTACAATGAGCCAATCGCTGGCTGCTCGTTCTCCCCGGATTCGCGCCGGGTGGCGATATGGAGCCGGGAGGCATCGATCTGGACCAGAAATATCCACCCGGAGACATGGATCAGCATCTGGGACATCATGGACCTTAGATTGAATCATGTTTCGATCAACCTGAGTGGAGACGGAAGTCGCGTCGTTGCCGCCGGATTCGGGGAAGGCGCAAATACACTCTTTGCCCTGACAGAAAATCGCAACGTGCTTCGCTGGGAACTCGATGTACCCACACTCGTAGACCAAGCGAGGCGGCTTGCCGGTCGCACGCTGACTCCCGATGAACGTGCTCTGGTGGGATTGACCGGGAAGATTTCGTGGTTGAACACAGACTCACTTACCTCAATAGCCGGGCACTAGAGCGATATTGCTGCGCAGAAATCAGTCGTTCTTGCTTCCGATTGGAACCTTTGAGCCGTAATGAAAACTCGAAGTTTCGAGGTTGGGTTAGGGGAGGAAGCGGCAATAGGCAATCTATCTCAAATCTGGACGCAAAAATCGCTAACGTAGAAAGGCAACTCCAATAGTACTCTGAAAACTAGGTGGCCTGTCGAGAATACCGATGATGGAGTCCGTCAACCATAGCGCCGAATCTAGAGTGCGCGGAATTGGAAAAGGTACATGATTTCGATGATGCTCGAATCAAGGTAAGGGCTAGTAATGCAATACGGACGAAAAGGATGGAAGGCACAACTACTGACCCCGTATCCCGTCTCTCTTCGCCCGTCTATTTGTCCCCGCCTCTCCATACGATTCTTCCGACGAACCTCCGGGCAACTCGATGACGTCGAATTCGCGCCCAAAAGGCGATCACTGCGCCAAAAACCATAGCAACCCGCCCACGCGAACATCTTGCCGTGGATTCGAAATTCCTGTAACTAAATCCCTGTCAGAATCAGAATATGTACCTTGCCTGAGGCATCTCCTGCGACGATCGTTCGTCCATCCTTTGCCACGGCACATGAGGTAATTGAGGCTTCGCCAATGAAATGGGCGATGAACGTCCCTTTAGCCAGATCCCAGACGTTGAGGGTGTGATCCCGTGAGGTTGATACCGCGGCCTTGCCATCTGGGGTGATTGCCACGGCCTTGACTGAATCGCTATGGCCACTCAGGGTATGCCGTTCCACGCCTCGCTCAATGTCCCAGACTTTGAGGGTGTGATCATCGGAGGCTGATACCGCGGTCTTGCCATCCGGGGTGATTGCCACGGCGTTGACTGAATTGCTATGGCCACTCAGGGTATGCCGTTCGATGCCACGCTCAATGTCCCAGACTTTGAGGGTGTGATCATCGGAGGCTGATACCGCGGTCTTGCCATCCCGGGTGATTGCCACGGCTTCGATTGAACCGCTGTGGCCACTCAGGGTATGCTGTTCGACGTCTCGCTGAATGTCCCAGACTTTGAGGGTCTTATCATAGGAAGCTAATACCGCGATCTTGCCATCCGGGGTGATTGCCCAGGCGTTGTATGAATCGCTATGGCCGCTCAGGGTACGCCGCTCGACAGCTCGCTCAATGTCCCAGACTTTGAGGGTGTGATCATCAGAAGTTGATACACCGGTCTTTCCATCCGGGGTGATTGCCACGGCGTTGACTGAACCGCCATGGCCACTCAGGGTATGCCGTTCCACGCCTCGCTCAATGTCCCAGACTTTGAGGGTGTGATCGCCGGAGGCTGATACCGCGGTCTTGCCATCCGGGGTGATTGCCACGGCGTTGACTGAATTGCTATGGCCACTCAGGGTATGCCGTTCGATGCCACGCTCAATGTCCCAGACTTTGAGGGTGTGATCATCGGAGGCTGATACCGCGGTCTTGCCATCCGGGGTGATTGCCACGGCGTTGACTGAATTGCTATGGCCACCCAGGGTATGCCGCTCCACGCCAAGCTCGATATCCCAAGCTTTGAGGGTTGAATCCGATGAGGCTGATACCGCGGTCTTGCCATCCGGGGTGATTGCCACGGCGTCGACCCCACTGCTATGGCCACTCAAGGTATGCCGCTCCACGCCAAGCTCGATATCCCAAACTTTGAGGGTGTGATCATCGGAAGTTGATACACCGGTCTTTCCATCCGGGGTGATTGCCACGGCCTTGACTGAATCGCTATGGCCACTCAGGGTATGCCGCTCCACGCCAAGCTCGATATCCCAAACTTTGAGGGTTGAATCCAATGAGGCCGATACCGCGGTCTTGCCATCCGGGGTGATTGCCACGGCGTTGACTGAATAGCTATGGCCACTCAGGGTAAGCCGCTCCACGCCTCGCTCAATATCCCAGACTATGAGGGATGAATCCCAGATCGCA
>Ga0326726_10000287_pt1 | contig 48229 bp, 44 predicted proteins | sample MHFenrmetagenome_2_FD_207603 | JGI IMG/M metagenome (GOLD analysis project Ga0326726, IMG submission 207603) | Lab enriched peat soil microbial communities from Michigan Hollow, Ithaca, NY, United States - MHF15MN | ecosystem: Environmental > Terrestrial > Soil > Wetlands > Peat | place: USA... | reverse complement strand
GAGCTACCGGACCATACGCTACCTGATCGGCAAGTACGATCTGAACCAGGTCCGCAAGGCCGAGAAGCGCAACGGCAACGGCGACCGGAATCCAGTCTGAGCGACAAAAAATGTCTAAAGCGACAAAAGTTGGCGTCAATTTTTCCGCAGGCCTCCAGACAATATTTGCAAATTGTTTATTTTAAATAAGTTGAGTTGAGCGTTATCTTGGCACGCTTATTGCTATAATAGGGGTGCCAACTAAGAGTGGCAAAACAACCCGGCTGAGGAGATCAGCCAGGGAATCTCAAGGAGGTACTCAATGATTAAAAAGATGAGAGGATTCACCCTCATCGAGCTGCTGATCGTCGTCGCGATCATCGGCATCCTGGCTGCTCTGCTCATCCCGAACGCGCTAGCCGCCATCCAGAAGGCCAAGCAGAAGACGGCCATGAAGGAGATCATGACGGTCTCCACCGGGGCCATGGACTACATCACGGACCACGGCAATTGGGACTTGATCGCGCAGAACGGTCCCCTGGGCGCATCTTCCGACCCGTTCCCCCAGGCGATCGCCAATTTCTACATCAAGACCTGCCCGATCAACGACCCCTGGAACACCCCCTATAACGTGTTCTGCGGTGAAGCCGCCTCGGAAGGTGTCCTGAGCGGTGCCAACCCCGCCAACATCGGCACCGACGACTTCGTTATGTCGTCTTACGGCCGCGACAAGCTCGAAGCCCCATTCCCGGCCTCTGCCTATCAGGAAGCCTCGCCTGAAGCCGGGTTCTACAATGTCAGCGGCATGTCCGACTTCGACAACGACCTGGTTGCCTGGGCCGGCAACTGGATCTGCGGTCCCCGCACGGCTCTCATTCAGGCTGCGACCACCTGATCCAAGTTCAGCTTCGAAATTCCTGATGAAGGGGCGGCTTCGGCCGCCCCTTTTTTTTGCGCTTCCAGCGATCATACCCCCCGCAATATATTTTGGCGAAGGTCGTTCGCGGTCCGGCTATCTCTTCCGCACGACCGGCGCCTTCGGCTTCATCTTGCCCCTGACGGATTCCAGGGTTGCGGCGTAGGACGCCTCATCGAAAGGGATGAACGTGTAGGGATGCCGCCAGGTGCACCAGGCGCTTTTATCCTCGAGAAGATCCAGGTCGGCGCCGAAATAATGCCCGAAGATGAGCCGGAACGTGTTCACGGGCGAGATCCCCGGATAGGGAAGCGACCGGCCATCGCCAGGAAGGCGGTAAGCGTTCAGGATAGCCAGGTTCTCCCTGAGGTACGACGCTTCCGGGCGGTCGAGGTCCGCATAGGCCCTGGAGCCATGATCTCCCTGGAGGATGATGATGGGCGGCTCGGCCGAGCGGCTCAGGATGGCATCGACCGCGGCCAGGATCTTCTTGTTGAGGAACTCCAATTGCCCCCGATAGCGGACGATATAGTCGCGCACGGCCGCCTCGCTCGCGCCGTGGAGCCGGTCGGCGTCGGCCATGGAGAACAGGTAATCGGGCTCCACGGCCTCTCCATTCGAACCGAAAACGAAGGGCGGGTGCGGCGACATGAGATGGACGAACAAAAAGAAGGGGCCCTCCTGGAGGGGCGATTCCTCGAGGACCCTGAAGGCGTCGAGAATGTGCCGGCGATAGGATTTGTACAATGAGCGGCCCTCGCCGGAGTTGAAAAAGAGCGGGGCGGGAGTCGTGTTGAGAAGCGCGGACAGGAATTCGGAAGTCGATCCCTCATAGCCGATGTAACGATCCACGTTCTTCATGTCCCCGGATTTGATGTCCGACGAGAGGCAGGTGATCGTATAACCCTGGCCCTTCAAGAATTCCATGGCCCGGTTTTCTTGGATCATCCTGTACAGCGGCTCCTGGTTGTATGCGTCGCCGCCGACCTTCCTGGCGATGGCATCGAGATAGGTGAAGTTCAGAGATGACGCTAGGGACTGAAAGGTCAAGCCATAGTTGGCATAGCTCTTCGAGGCGACATAAAATCCTCTGGTCTCGAGCCCGGCCAGGAATCCGGTGTTGTCGAATGAGAAGACCTCCTGGAGGATGTCGGCTCGAGCATAGGCGTCGAGGATGATGTAATAGATATTGGGGCGAGCACTCGCCTGCCGGGAGACCTTGACCCCCTGATCGACGGCGAGGGGGGGCCGGCGAGACAGGGTTTGCCCGACCGAAGCCAGGTTGAAGACGACGAGCGTCACCGAAACGACATTGAGAAATCTGGAGAGGCCGTGGAAGGCCCGTCGAGAACGAACAATAAGGAAGGCGACCAAGCCGACGAGAATGGCCGTGGCGAAGAAGAACGACCGGCTGAACATGCCCCCGGTCCAGAGGGCGACCCGGCCCGCGACATGACCGAAGGAGAAGAACCAAAGCAGGAGCAGGGACACGAGGAGCCCGGATCTTGAGGCATCCTTGAGCGTCGCCCGAAGAAGAAGGAAGATCAGCGCGGCGACGGCGAGGGAGACGGCGAGCGGTCCGACGAGCTCGCCGAAGGGGATGGGGAGGCTCCTGATGTTATGGGCATAGAGGGCAAGGATGGGGAAGAGCGAAAAGAGGAAGGGATGGATGACCCAGGCCCTTTTCATGGTCCCCTTACTTCTTCTCCATGTGATAAAGCACCCTGTCCGAACCGCCCAGGGGGATGCGGCGCCTGAGGGCGAAGACATCGCCGAAAGCCCGTTCGAACCCTTGCTGCGTATAGGCGTCGAAGATGTCCTCCCGGGTCACGAGGAGCCTCCGCACCTGGGAATCGGACTTGGGAACGAATTCGACGAGGATGTGGCGCCCGGTCCTGGCGAAGAATCGAGCAGCTTTGTCCAGGGGCACGTTGTTCCCGATGGCCAGATGGTGGATGAGGGCGAGGGCGAGGACGGCGTCGGCCGGGCCGCGCTCGAAGAGGGTCGCGCGCTCCATGTTCTCCCAGCCCGCTCCCGGGCTCGGATTCGTCAGATCCGCGATGAGGGGAAGAAGGTTCGGCTCGTGATCGGCGCGCACGCGAAGATAGTTCCTCTCGACACAAGCGGGGTCCATATCGAACGAAATGGTAGTGGCGCCCGAAGCCGCGGCAAGACGGCTGAAGGTCCCGATGTTCCCGCCGAGATCCCAGACGGTCCGCGGCCGGACAGCGGCGATGAAGTCCTCGACGGCCTTCTTCTTGTCGGCGCGCCCTTCGGACGTGTAATTCGTATCTTCGTAATAATCGGCCCACTCCGTACCGACGGGCCGCCACCGAAGTCTCCTCGTCCCGGACGCGAGGGAATCGACAAGCCCCAGAAGGGCCTTGGGCCCGACCCTTCCCCGGGCTACCCGAACCTCACGACCCTCGAAGCGCTTCTGGCTTCGGGCGTGGAGGTGAAGATGAAGCAGCAGCGCGGCCCGGCGTCGCGAACCGAGGGGGAGGAGAACCGAGGCCAGGTCGAGGGGAATACCGTCAAGGTAGACGCGGAGAAGCTGACCCAGGCGGATGTCTCGTAAGCTCATCAACGCGAGGGGGGCCAGGAAATGACGGCAGAATTGGCCGTAGGCGATCCAGGGCTCTCCCTCGACGGCTTGGCGCAAGGATAAGGTGTCGATCAGCACGGGGCGGCCCCGCAGAAATTGGATGTTGTAGGCGCTGGCGTCGACCAGGCTCATGCCCGACCGGAGCGCGCGTTCTTGGATCTCCAACGTGGCCACCGCGGCGTCTTGGAGCTGGCTGAAGCTCCATTCATAAGGATATGAGATAAAGGGGATCTCCTCGGGACGGATGACTTTGTACAGGTCTTCGGGACCGTCACCCGTGGCCGGGACCTCGTCGTGCGGGATCAACAGGTTGGCGGCGATGAGCTCCCGATAGAGCCCTGAGGACATGAGCGTGTCGTAATGCGGCCTGCCTTGACTCCGGATGCCTCGGCACAGAACGCCGTCGCGTCGGAAGAGGAAACCTGCCGGGTCGCGGAACGACGAGGAGAGGACTCCCTCAGGAGACATCCGGGCCGTCCCCCTTCTTCTTGGAGAAGGTCCGATGGAGGAATGCGGCGATTCTCTTCCAGAAGACCTTGATCGAGAAGGCCAGGCCGAAGAGGAAGGCAATCGCGATCTGGAGAACGTAGCTCCCCGTGCCCGGGTCGATGTAGCCGAAGGCGGACCCGGCCAGAACACCCCAGCCGAGGACAAGGCCCATCCCGAGACGGCGCAAGGCAGGTGTTCGCGTCACGATCTCCCTCCTTCGGCGCTCCCGCTATCCCTTCGGGGCCCTTAGGAACGCGTATTCGGGTTCCAGGGCGAAGTCGGCCCGGACTTGTTCGAGCCTGACTCCCGCCACGGCGATGTCCTCCCGACGGAGGGACCCCAGCCTGATCTTGTGGGCCATGGCCAGGTAATCGACACGGGCCGGATCGACGCCCATGACCCGCGCCGCGGTGGCGTCCACGGCCAGGGCATTGTCTCCCATCACCAGGACGCCGACTCTTCGGGCGGTTCCCAGGAGAGGACCGTATCCTTCCATCCCGATGATGCCGTCGACGATCGAGTAGTGCGTCTTGACCGTGCCGTTGATCTCACAGATGCTCAAAGGAATGCCGTTCCAGTGCAAGGTGTTTTTCGGCCAGCCGTAGACCATCCCCGGCAGGATGCCGAACATGTTCTTCATGCTCAGGGTGATCCCGGCCAGCCTATGGGTCTTCATCTTAGGGACGGAGATGATGATGTCGGCGGTCCCGATCGTCACCGGAAGCGCGATCTCCCGAAGCAGGGTCGCCCGAGGATTGACGCATTTGACCGGCTTGACGTCGTCGTAGTTGAGATCGATTAGGCGGACGCCTCGGCGCTTGGCCAGCGCCTCGTATCCGGATCGGCGAAAAACCCGTTCGGAATCCCTGTTGTGAGAAGCCCCTTCGGCCACGATGATCTCCCGCGCCCCGAGGCCGCTGAGATGGAGGATCAGGGCTTCGATGAGCCGGGGATCGGTGTGGATCGGCCGATCCGGGGAGACGTCGACGACGTTCGGCTTGATGACGACGCGCTTGCCGCGGACATCGGGCGGCCGGCTCGAGCGCCATCCCGTTTGGATGGCGGCGGCGAGCATCTCCGGGGCGTAGTCCGGGCAGGGGACGAGCGCCACCTGCAGAAAAGGGCCAGAGGCCGGTTGTTTGGCCGCTTGTGGCCTTCCGCCCGCGAGGGCTGCGGCGGGCCAGGCCGAGAATGCGGACATCCCCAACAGGCGGAAGAGCTCCCGGCGGGTCAGGCGCTTCCCGGTCATCCGCTCCTCCTGAGAGCCGCTCTGAGGATGGGGGCATCGCTCAAGATGAGGAAGGCCAAGGCCGTTTCGAAGAGGTTGCCGTGGAAACCTCCGTTATCCGCCTGGAGGCCGGCCAGCCGAGCCTCGACGCCGGGGGCTTGAATGGCACCGCTGGAGTAGGACCTCAAGGCGAGCAGAGCCCAGGCCAGGGAGACGGTGCTGACGTCTCCAGCCAAGCTCGCGATGAGAAAGCGCACTCCCGCGCCCACCGCGGGGCGGCCTTCGGGGACGCCTGCCGCGCCGAGCGCGGCCAAAGCCAGCGCGGTCGACAACAGGTTCGGCTCGAGTTCATGGGACTTGGCGTAGGGATTGCCGAAATTCCAGCCCCCGGAAGGGAGAGCTCTATCGAGAAGGAGGTCGACCCCGAGCCCGATCCTCTTTTCGTTCGCGAGCATGCCCGTCCGAATGAGAGCGATGACGAAGAGTGCGGTCGGTTCGACCCATCCCGTTGTATTGGGCGTCCAAGGCCACCCCACGATCGAAGCGTCGTAGCGGTACGCCTCCGCTATAGATTTGATGTCAGCCTGCGTGAAGCGGCCCGAAGCGTCCTCGAAGCTCAGGATCCAGCTCTTGAGGCGGCGCTCTTCTTCGGTTGCGCCCAGCCCGTGAAAGGCCAGAAGAGCGGCATAGGCCATCCAGTTCCCGTCGGCGTCCTTCGGACCAATGCCGACCGCGCCCGATTCTTTCTGGCAGGTCTTCAGGAACTCGAGGCCGCGGACGGTCCCCGTTTTGTCCCCGCTCGAGTGAAGGGCGAGGAGGCAAAACGCCGTGGGCTCGACGAGGCTCATCCGGCTCTGTCCGTAGCCCCAGCCGCCGTCGGGATTCTGACCGGTTCTTATGAAATCGATAGCCTTAAGAAGACGAGGAATCATCATCGGCTCTTGCGGCCCATTATACCCGGCGGGCCCGGTTTTGTATAGGTGAGGGCTATGCTATAATCGGGGCCGCTTCGATGCGAACCGCCCTACTCGTCCTCTTCTACATCGTTCTCGTCGTCGCCATCACACCGTTCATCATCTTCTCCACGTTGGCGGGGCTCCGCGAGCCCCTCGTCTCGATCGGCCTCTGGGCCATGCGGGTGAGCCGGCGCATCCTCGGCGTCAAGGTCGAGGCCTCGGGGGTCGAGCGGATCGAGCCCCGGACGTCCTATGTCTTCATGCCCAACCACGCGAGCTTCCTCGACGGGCCTTTGGTCATGGTGCTCATCCCCGGTGTCGCGAGGGCCATCCTCAAGAAATCGGTCCTGCGCGTCCCGATCGTCGGCACGGCCATGCGCTTCGTCGGGTTCGTGCCGGTCGATAGGAAGGGCGCCGAGGGCGGGAAAAAGAGCATCGCCCGAGCCGTTTCTCTCATGCGGGAGAAAGGCTACTCGTTCCTGATCTTCCCGGAAGGGACGCGGACGCTCGACGGCCGCCTCGGCCCATTCCGCCGGGGCGGTTTCTTCCTGGCGCTCGAGAGCGGGGCGCCGATCGTCCCCGTGACGATCATCGGGACCCGGGCGCTCATGCCCAAGGGGCAGTGGTTCGCCCGGCGGGGCACAATCAAGGTCGTTTTTCACGAACCCGTCCACATGGCGGGCCATTCGCCGGAGACAATGGGGGGCCTGATGGAAGAGGTCAGGGCGGCGATCCTATCGGTCGAGGGCTCCGATCCCGGGTCGCCAAGACCCGAGAATCGGATCGACACGTAGAACGGGCGGCCGAAAGGAACAGACCCATGAGCGGAACAGATGCGACTGATAAGAGCGCTGCCGACCTTGAAGGGGTCCTTCGGAAATTCCTTCAGACGCGGAGGCCCATTCTCGACGCCGCGGTCGAGGCCCTATCCGCCTCTATCCGAAACCGGGGCAAGATCCTCGTCTTCGGGAACGGCGGGAGCGCCGCCGAGGCCCAGCATTTCGCCGCCGAGCTCGTCAACGGCCTCTCGCGGCCGGGTGGGCCGCCGCTTCCGGCCATCGCCCTGACCACGGATACGTCCTGCCTGACGGCCATCGGCAACGACAGAGGTTTTGATTGCCTCTTCAGCCGCCAGATCGAGGCGCTGGGGAAGCCGGGGGACGTGGCCCTCGCCCTGACCACGAGCGGGACCTCGCCCAATGTCATCGAGGCGCTCAGGACGGCCCGCGCCGCGGGGCTCCTCACCGTCGTTCTTTCCGGGGAAAACGGAGAGGCGGTGGCGCCGCTCGCGGACGTGCTCCTCGATGTGCCCTCATGCTCGACGCCCTGCATTCAGGAAGCTCACCTCTTTCTTCTGCATCGTCTGGCTTGGCATCTGGAGGATGCCGCGAGTCGTTCCTGACACACGGTATGGTCCGCCTGAGGGTTTATGAGGCCCGGGCTCAAACGGGCAGAGCGAGGCGGTCGGCTATCTGCGCGGAGTTCGGCCCGATAGGATGGGGGGCTTGTCAGAGGGCAAAGGCCGGAGCCGCGGTCGTGGCTCAGCGATCGGGTTCGCCGGGGCTCTTCTTTGCAGTGGCGCCCTTGGCGATCTGCGCTTCGATCCGGGCCTGCTGGGCCTGAGCCTTCATGAGCCGCTGGTTCGTCTCGTCGAGCTGCTGTTGGATGACGTACCCGGGGACCATGGCGTCCTGGAATTCGAACTGCTGGCGGAGGGCGGCCATCTTGGTCGTCAGGAGGTCGACGAGCTCATTCGCTGCTTTGAGCTGGGCCTGGAGCGTCCCGCCGACTTCGGCCTGGTCCCGGTTCGCTTCTCCCGTGATCAATGGGCCGTTCGGCGCGACGCTGGGCACGATGCGGCGGCTCGGGGGGGCGCCGGAACCGGAAGGCTGATTGGCGGGTTCGGATTCATCCGATACGGTTCCCGGCTGGACGTCCTGGCCTTCCCCAGGGACGGCTTCAGCGGCGATCTCGTCGGGATTCGTGACCACGACGGCGGGTGTCTTCCGGACGCGCAGGAGATCCATGTTCCTGACGACCACGGCATGACGGCCCTTGAGGCCCTCGCGGCGGGCCTTTTCCATCTTGGCCAGGTCGGCCAGGCTTTGAGCGCCCAGGGACGCGGCTAATCCGAAGACGGCGATGACGATGAGCAATCTCTTCATAACGAACCTACCCCTATTATCGCCCCCCGCCCGCCGCCTGTCAATCGCGGCGGACGGGAGGCCTCTCCGGTCCTACCAAATAATCCTGTAGATCTCCCTCCAGGACTTGATCCGGAGGAGCGATCCGATGGGCTGCTCCAGCTTCTGCAAGGTGGAGTCGTACTCCTGGACGTAGATCTCGCGCTTGTTGACGCGGCCGCCCACCCGCTCCGCCTCGCCGACGGTCACGGCGCGACGGGCCTTGCTGAGCAGGTCGAGGTACTCGGGAGGCGTCGCCGTCGTCGCTTTGAAGGCCGTCCCGCCGACGGGGATCGCTGATGTATACCGGGTGTAACGGGCGTAGAGGCGGCCCGCATCGCCGAGGTTGAGGCAGGGATTGACGGCCTCGATGCTGCCTCGGAGCGTGCTGAAGTAGACGACCTGGTCGGCGATGATCGGGTCGGCCCAGATCTTGCTTCCCGTGCCAAGCGTCCCCCGCTGATATGTGTTGGATAGGTTAAGTCTCGCGGGGACGCCCAGGTACCATTCGATGGTGGCCGCATTGCCGCCGTTGTCGATGATGCTGACGAACGAATAATCCCGGTCGGTCGGGGCGGAGTCGTCGCCGCCCGTACCGAAATAGACGCGGGCCCGAGCCGGCCCTCCTTCCAGCGGGTCGACCCAAGCCGCGGGCCTGGTGATGATCGGATAATAGAGATAGTCGGTGTAGATCGCCGTGAGGGTCCAGCCCGACGGGTTCGTTCCGGTGACGTCGATGCGATAAAGGCGCCCGTCGAGGTCGCCGACGAAGATGGAGTCGGTGAAGCTGTTCCCGTCGAGGTCGATGGCCGTCGGGGAGCCGGGGATCGTGGCGACGATATTCGGATAGCTATAGGCCGCTCGCGCGCCCGAGAGGCTCGCCGTGTTGACCTGCGAGACCTCGGTCGAGGCGGTGATGAACGCGCCGGTGTCCATCCGGACGACGTAGAACCGCCGTCCGAGACTGTAGCTCCCGGACTTGACGTTGTCGTAGCCGGAACCCATGAAGGCCACCCAACGGGTCGTCCCGGAATGGTTGACCTTGCCGATGGCCGGGGTCGACCAGGTCTCGCCCATGCTCGGGTAGGTCTTGTTCCCGGACCTGTAGGTGTGAGTGATCTCCCAGAGGGGCTGGGGGTTCGTCGGATCGGTGACGTCGAGGGCCCAGTAGTAGTTGATGGCCCCGGTGACGTTGCCGCTGCCGAGCGTGCTGCCGCTGCCCGGCCCCTGGCCGGTGACGAGGACGGTCTTCCAGGTCCCGTTGATCTGGACGTCGGCCACCGACGGGGAGCCGTCGCAATAGACGTCGTGGGCGTAATAGCGTGAGCCGTTGGCCGCGTCGACCGCGTACATGTTGCGGAGCTTCGGTAGGAGGTTGTAGGGAATGAAACCCCAGAGCTCCTCGCCCGTGGCGGCGTCGAAGCAGTGGAGCATGCCGTCGTTGGCCCCGACGTAGATGACCTTCGCCCTCGAGACGTAGGTCGTCTTGAACTCGGCGTAGCCCGTCCCCATGTACGCGGAATCTTCCGCAGGCGGGCCGACGACGACCGGCGTCGAGTGGTTGATGTCTCCCAGCTTCCAGTAGCGGTTGGTGCCCCGGACGAAATCGACAAGCCCGGCGTTGTTGTTGTTGACGTCCTTGAGACACCAGGCCAGGCTCCCGGCGGTCGAGACGTTGCCGAGGTTGGTCCGGGTGAAGCCCGTCCGGACCAGGGGATTGGTAACGGTGCCGCCCGAGCGAAGGGCCGTATAGATCGTCCGCGAATCGGGGTTCCTGTCGTTGAGGAGCGCTCCGGCGTCCCAGTAGATCCCGGCTCCGGGGATCAGGCTCCGGCCCGTGGCGTCATTGAGGTCCGAGGTGGCGATCGTCTGCAACTCCGAGGTCGTCCCCGCGACGAAGGAAACCCCGTTCATATCGTAGGCCCGGAGCTGGCCCTCCCAGCCCGGGAAGATGAAGGAGGAGCCGATGACGAGCTTCTTGTTGAGGCCGCTGGCGGTGATGATGGTCGCCGCGGCCGAAGCGCGGGAATACTCCCTCCGGTCGACGTAGATGAACTCGATCTGGAGGTCGTCGACATAGGGCGTCTCGAACGAGGCGTGCTCGTAATCGACCATCGGGTCCTCTGCCGCGGTCAGGACGATCCGCCAGCGGAGGTCGGCCCCGAAGTTCTTGAAATCGTACCAGGCGAGGTTTGTCCGGTTGACGATATCGGCAGCGGAAAAGGTTTGATAAGTTTCCCAGCTATTCCCGCCGTTGTTGGAGAACAGGAGCTGGACGGCCAGCCCCGCGCTCGAGCCGCTTAGGACGCCCTGCCGGATGGAGCTGACCCGGACGCGGGTGACGGCGTGGAGACGCGGATCGAGGAGGCCGGCGCCGACGTTCGTCGACTGGGCCTGGGCGTAGAGCTCGTAGACGCCGGCCAGCTCGTTCTTGATGTAGTAGTAGTCTCCGGAATGGTTGGCGTCGGCGATGACGGCGTCCATGTCGCCGTCATGGTCATAATCGAGCGGCGTGGCCATGTCGATGTCGTAGGGTGACGGCGTGGGCGCCGTGCAGCTGTTGAGGCATTGGAAACGCCAATCGACGTCGCCGTTCGAAAGAAGGCCGCGGTTCCTCAGGAACCAGATACGGGCCTGGGCGGTCCCGCCGCGGTAGGCCTCGTCGGTGGCCACAAAGATGTCGGGCCGGCCGTCGCCGGTGAAGTCGTTGGCCATGATGCCGACCGTGCCGACGCAGGTCGCATCCGGAATGGCCAGCTCGACGCGGCTGAAATGGCCCGTGCCGTCGTTCTCGTAGTAGGCGAGGTAGGCGGTCGTCCCGACCGTGCCGGCGACGATGTCGACATCGCCGTCGCCGTCGAAGTCGGCCGCGGCCACGGCCGAGCCGCCAGGAAGGCCGGCGAAGCCCGTCCGCGCGTCGTAAGACAGCTCACTGATACTCCACCCGGCAAGGTTAAAATTGCCGGTTCCGGGATTCCGGAGGAGGTAGATCCTGTCCTGGCTGATGGCCAGGATGTCGATGTCGCCATCCTTATCGATATCCACGGAATAGAGGTGGTTGGACGCCCAATAGATGTAGATCGGGACCGCCTTGAAGGCGGCGGTGAAGTCGAGGTTCGGCGAGGCGTTATGCGCTCTGAAGTCCGGATTGGTCGCCGTGCCGACGTTGATGTACATCGCGGCCAGGAAGTTGGTGTAACCAAACTCGTCGGCGGAGTTGCGCATAAGGAAAAAGTCCAGCAGGCCGTCGCCGTTATAGTCCCCGACCGTCATGGCGGCGGGGGCCGTGTGCGTGTTGAACTTCTCGTAAGAGGTCGACATCTCGACATTGAACAGGGGCATGGCCCCCAAGTTCGTCGGATAGATGTTGGTGATGAGACGAAGCTCGGACCACGAAGTGCCGGCGATCACCGGGAACTCCCCGCTGATGTCCAGGCCGATGAGGTCCGGGTAGCCGTCGCCGGTGAAGTCGCCCGCGGCGCACTGGTAGATCCGGCGGCCCATCTTGTCGGCGGCGCCGACGACGAAGTTCGATCCCAGAGCCGGCAGGATGATCGGTCCGGACGGCCAGTGGGCGACCGAGCTCAAAGCCATGTCCTTGTACGTGACGGCGTCGAAGTTCTCACCGAAGGACCGCAGGTACTCCGTGCAGGCCTGGACGGTCGTCTGCGGCCAGATGCGCGGCACGACGACGGCCGCGGCGATGGCGACGCAGAGGACAGCGAGAACATAAAGGCTTCCTTGGCGCTTCAAGCCTTTGTTGTTCATGACAGATCCCCTTTCTCGGGGTCCTAGGACCCCACCTCGATGACGATCTCGAGACGTTTGTACGTGTTGCGCGGCCCCCGGCCGATGCAGACGAGGATGCAATCCCTGTCGTCGGCGGTGATCGTCCCCGGCGCCTCGTCGTTGATGAGGAAGACCGTGAAGAAACATCGCGCATCCGTGGCCAGAGGCTCGGAGCTGAAGAGGGCGGGATTGGCGGCCGTGTTGTCGGCGGCGACGTCGGCGACGATCTGTTCGTCGGTCAGGCCGCGGAAGTAGCTCGGGCTGGCCGGGTCGTCCAGGCCGGGGGAGCCGCCGAAGTTGGTGCGATACTGGCCGCCGAAGCTCGACGTGACCTTGTTGATGAAGTTGTCGTTGAGGATGACCCAGGCGGCGTTGAAGCCCGCCTCGGCCGCATCGAAAGCCATGCCCTGGAGCCGCAGGTTGTCGGACGCCTTCGGGCTCATCCCCGTGACCGTCAGGAGGAGCATGCCGACGGCCAGCATGAAGGCGACGATCATGATGATGACGATGAGGCCGGAGCCCCGCTCCCGCCTGTGGCGATGCGTTCGAGTGTTCATGGCGCGCTCCTCATCGTTGGCCGAGATTGTAGAGGTTGAGGCTCATGTTCCGGACGTTGGACGTCGAATCGAGCAGGAACCGCCGGTGGTTATCGTCGGCCACCGCGGCGGGGCTGTTGGACAGGGCCGGCCGGCGATAGACCTGGACGGCGCCGGGGATGCGTCCCCCGACCGAGGTGAACGGCTGGTCCGTCCGGCCGAGGACCCACATCCGGACCTGCTGGATCCGGGCGATCTCGGGCAGGGTCCAGGCGTTGTTCCAGGGAGACCAGCCGTCGAGCACGAGGTCGTTGTTCATGTCGCCGTTATATTCGAGCTGGAAGTTCTCGATGTTGCGGGCCAGCGGGAAGTGGATCCCGTTGTGGGTGCAATAGAGGACGCCGCCCTCGCCCCCGCCGATGTAGCCGTTGACGCCAGCGGTCAGCCCGGGATAGTTGCCGGTGACGTCGAGCCAGTATTCCTTGACGTCGATGAAGCTGATCATGCCCCCGTCGTAGTCGTTGGAGCTCGAGCAGGTCCCGGACAATCCGCCCGGCGGGTCGATGCCGGGCGCCAATCCGGGGGAGAAGTTGAAGCGTTCGTTGGACCCCCCCGTATTGTGCGTCACATGGGTGACTTCGCGCACCTCGCCCGCCCGGCAGCCCGACTCGGGATTGGGCAGGACGATGACGAACTTGTTGACGTAATAGGCGTCAGGGTAGGAGTACTGTTCGAAGCTGAAGTCCTCGATGTCCAGGACGACCGACGATCCCTGGTAGTTCCGGATGGGGAGGTTGAGCGGGTCCTCGATGTTGCCCATGAGCGTCACCCGGTCGGGCCTGACTTCGGCCCCGCCCTGGTCCTCGTTATCCTGCCCCTCGAGGAAATAGCCGGAGAACTCTTCAGGCATTCCGGCCCCGGCCATGCGCAGGTCCCGGCTGAGGAAGAACATCGACGAGCGGACGTCGTTCTGGACCTCGGTGACCATCTGCTGTTCGACCGAGACCTTGTTGCTCCGCGAATAGATGAACAGGGCCCCGAGGACGGCGACGAGCATCACCGCCATGCCGACGAGGAGCTCGATCATCGTGAAGCCGGCGGCGTTTTTCGGCGAGTCGGTCGCTTTGGTGTTCACGGTTTTCGCTCCTTCATCGGGTGATGAGCGTCGAGATCAGGGCCCGCGCGGGGTACTGGTCCGGGTCCGCCAGCAGGGCGGCGGGGCTAGAGATGCCGAGCTTCTCGGCGGAATAGACGTGGATGATGACCTGGAACGTATCGCCGATGCTGTGGAATTCCGTGATCCGGCGGAAGTCGTTCGTCCCGTCCAGGTTGAGGTCGATGATCTCGTCCCTTGACTCGAGGCTCGTCCCGGCATAGGCCGTCAGCTCGTCCAGAGTGAAGCCGCGGAGCCAATCGATCTGCTGTTGGGCCAGGAAGGTCGCGTTGGCCACGCGGTCGGCCCGGAGGTTGTTGGTCACCGCGACGAGGAAGATCTGGGCCAGGCCGATGACCGCCACGCCGACGAGGAAGAGGCCGACCAGGACCTCGATGAGACTGAAACCTCGCCCGTGTTCGTGTTTTTTCATCTCAGGAGCTCTTTCTCTTGGAATAGTGGATCGATCCGCCCATGAAGATGCTCAGGACCCTCTCGTCCATCTGGTCCGGGCGGTCGAGCTTCGGGCTTTGCAGAATGATGGAGTTTTGGTTGACGTCGAATTCCGGGAATGTCCCCAACGGGGAAAAGACGGCCTGATGGTCTGCCCCGACTGCCGGAAATGTGATCGTGACGTTGAAGCTGCCGGGAATGGTCTTGCGCGGCACGTTCCCCAGGGCCTTGATCCAAGTCCCGTCGGCCTGGAGCCGTTCCATGTCATAGGCCCAGAAGGTCCCCTCGGGCTGAAAGAATCGGACGCGGTGGATGATCTTGGCGCTGACCGCCTGGAGCTTTGTCTGCTGCAGGAAGGTCTGGATCTGCCGGGTGGCGTTATCGAGGTTCCGGACGGCCATGGTGTTTAGAATGCTCGGATAGGACACGACCATCAAGATGCCCATGATACCGATGACGATGAGGACTTCGATGAGCGTGAACCCCCCCGCCCGGCGCTTCGATAAAAAGATGGAATTCATGGCTTGTCCTTCTGTCTATCCTGTTCTTCTTCTTCCTTATAGAACAATCTCCGCACCTTATCAAGGCGGCCCCCAGAGGCTCTTCCGCCGTTTCGCATTATCCGGCACCGCCCCTGCCGGGACAATCATCGCGGCTGATGAAGAGACGGGTGATTTTACGAGGAGAGACCTCACCGCGAACGGCTAGCTGCGAAAACGGCCGCTTTTTGGAGCCTCAGCGCCCGGCCGCGGCGATGTCCTTGAGCTTGTCGGCCACGGCGGCCCCGCTGTTGACGAGGAAACATTTCGTCGAATCGAGGAGCCGGCCGAAAAAGGCCCGCTGGGCCTCGAGCTTCTCGGGGGTTGTCCCGAGAAGGTGGGGGTTGTAGTAGGGCTGGGGCTTGCCGCCGGTCAGGGCCTTCTTGGCCCCGGCCGCCTCTCCGGCCTCGAGGGTCCGCAGGGCTTCGTCCTTCGAGAGCTCGACGACGGCCGGCGACGTCGCGTCGTTCCTGAGGACGACCAGCCATCTCAGGTTCGTCCTCTTCACCGCGGCGGCCGGGCCACCGAGCCAGGCCGGGTCGAGGAGGGCGTAGGCCTCCTTGGCCGCTTTGTAGCAGTACGGCGAGCCCCGGTCGAGGCGGCAGTCGTCGGCCCTTTGGCACTCCAGGTCCTGGCAGTCCTCCTTATGGAGAACGACGTTCTCGCACTTGCTCCGGTCGAAGAGCGGGGCCAGCCTGGGATCGAGCTCGACAGCCGTCGTCGGCATATAGAGCTTCCGTTCGACGCAGTCGGCCGCGGCCCTGGCGCCCGCGATCTCGACGAAAACGATGTCGTTCGCGTGGAGCTTGAAGCGCCGGTCGGCCAGGAGCTCGAAGAAGAGCTCGGTCTTCTTCGTGCCCGGCGGGCCGACGAGGATGAGGCCGTTGCCGTCCGTGTCGACCGACATGCCTCGCACCGCTCCTGCGGTGCCGCTCCCGCCCGACCGCATCGAGACGTCCATGGCCAGCCCGAGGGCCAGGCCGCGGAGCGACGCATAGAAGTCGGTATTGACCAGGACGCCGGTCTGCGTCGGCTCGTGATAGAAGCCGCGCGGCTCCCGCCCGGCGATCCCGTCGACGGCATAGACGATGCCGTGCGGCCTGACATCGGCCTCGCCGGGGGCGGGCGGGAAGTTCTCGACCCAGAAGTCGTTGAGGTGGGCGACGTTCGTCCGGAGCTGGATGACGGCGCCGCCGATGCGGGCGTTCCATTCGAAGCGCCCCTCGTAGCCAAGGTGCCCCTCCATCTCGGAGACCAGGGCGTCGCGCATCCGGGCGTCCATCCCGGTCTCGACGGGGACAGCCTTCTTCACCCGGGTCACGGTGTTGCTCAACGCGACGCGCTTGACCTTCTTGGCCGTCTTGAGCTTCCCCAGGGCCTCGACGATCCGGTCCATGCTCTTCTCGAGGTTGGTCATCGACGTCGCGTAGGACAGCCGGATGTAGTCGTCGGCGCCGAAGGCGTCGCCGGGCACGATCGCCACGCGGGCCTCCTTGAGGAGGTAATATGCCATGCCGTAGGAGTTACGGATCTTGGCCCCGTTCGCCTCCTTGTCGTAGAAGGACTTGACGTTCGGGAAGAGATAGAACGCGCCGAGCGGCTTAAAACAGGACATCCCTGGGACCGTGGCCAAGCGCATCAGGCAGTAGTTGCGGCGGCGCTGAAACTCGGCGACCATCTTCTGGACGTCGTACTGCGGGCCGTCATAGGCCTCGAGGCTGGCCTTCTGGGAGATGGAGCAGGCGTTCGAGGTCGTGTGGCTTTGGATCTTCGACATGCCGTCGATGACCTCGGCCGGCCCGGCGGCGAAGCCGATGCGCCACCCGGTCATCGAGTAGGACTTGGATACGCCGTTGATGAGGATGGTCTTCTTCTTGATATCCTCGCCGAGCGAGGCGAAGCTCGTGGACTTGAAGTTGTCGTAAACAAGGCTGGCATAGATCTCGTCGGCGATCACATAGACGTCCTCCCCTTTGACGACCTCGGCCAGGGCCAGGAGCTGCTCTTTCGTGTAGGCCGCGCCGGTGGGGTTGCAGGGGTTGTTGAGGATGATCGCCTTGGTCGCGGGCGATATCGAAGCCTTGAGCGCCTCGGGCGTCAGCAGAAAGCCGTCTTCCTCCCGCGTCGGGACGATGACGGGCTTGCCCTTGGCCAGGGCGACGCACTCAGGGTAGGTCACCCAGTACGGCGACGGGATGATGACCTCCTCGCCCTCGTCGACCAGGGCCTGGACGAGGTGGAAGAGCGATGCTTTGGCGCCGGCCGAGACGATGACCTGCTTCGGCGCGTACTCGACCCCGTAATCCTCCTTGAGGCGCTTGGCGATGGCCTTGCGCAGGGCCAGGATGCCGTCGCTCTCCGTGTATTTCGTAAAGTTATCGCGGATGGCCTTGATCCCCGCGTCCTTGACGTTCTCGGGGGTCGGGAAATCCGGCTCGCCGACGCTGAGGTCGATGACGTCGATGCCCTCGGCCTTCATGGCCTTGGCCTTGGCCGAGATCTTCAGGGTGGGGGAGGCGCCGATGCGCTGGACTTTTTCAGAGATCATGGTTCACCTGCCTCGACGCCCGGCCGGGCGCTCACTTCTTCGCGTCTTTGGCCTCGGGGGAGAGCTTGGCCTTGAGGAACTCCCGGATGTCAGTGCCCGTCAGCGACTTAACCACCTCGGGCATCTGGGCCAGGACCTGGGCCACCTGGCCCGTGATCTTGGTCGTGCCGAGCTCCTTGTCCCCGCTGACGATGACGATCTTGTCGACCTTCGACAGGGGCTCCGACACCGCCCTGGCCAGCTCGGGCAGGACCTTGATGTAGGTGTCCATGACGGCGGCCTGGGTGTACTTTTCCCAGGCCTGGGCCTTCTTCATCATGGCCTCGGCCTCGGCGGCGCCCTTGGCCCGGATCTCGTCGGCCTCGGCCAGGCCTTCGAGCTTGACGGCCTCGGACTTGCCCTTGGCTTCGGCGGCGATCCGGAACTCCTCGGCCTCGGCCTCGGACTTGATCTGGTACTTGCGGGCGTCCGCCGGCTTGATGACGGTCGCCTCGAGCTCCTTCTCCTTGCGGGCGATCTCGAGCTGCTCGATCTTGATGGCCTCTTCCTTCTCGACCTGCTTGACCTTGGCCTCTTCTTTCTTCAGGTCCTGGCCGATCCGGTTGCGCTCGAGCTCGTAGGAAAAGTCGGCCTGGGCCTTCTTGGCGTTGACGAAGACCTGGGATTCGGCCTTCTTGGCCTCGTTCTCCCACTGGGCCTTGGCGATCAGCGCTTCGGACTGGAGGCGGGCGACCTCGGCCTCCTTGCGGGCCTGGGACGACTTGATGATCGATTCCTTCTCCGTTTCGGCCTGGGCGATGGCCGCGTCGCGCTTGGCGGCGGCGATCTGGGGCTTGCTCAGCGAGTCGATATAACCCTGAGTATCGCTGATGTCCTTGAGGGCGAAGGACAGCATGGCCAGGCCCATCTTGGCGAAATCGGCCTGGACGGCCTTGACGACCCTGTTCGAGAACTCCTGGCGGCCGCGATAGATCTCCTCGACGGACATGCCGCCGATGACCTCGCGGACCTTGCCTTCGAGGACGTTGACGGCCACGTCGCGGATGCCTTCCCGGCCGATCCCGAGGAACTGCTCGGCGGCCCGGTGGATGGTCTCATCGGACGAGTCCACTTTGACCTGGGCCGAAGCCTCGGCCAGGATCGGAACGCCGCCGCTGGTCAAGACCTCCGGCGTCCGGATCGAGACGGGGATGATGTCCATCGGGAGGACGTAGACCTTTTCCATGCCGGGCCAGACGAAGACGCCGCCGCCGAGGCGGTAACGGTAGCCGACCTTCTGCGTCGTCCCGTCGGCCAGGGTGATCGTGTGCTTGCGGCCCCCGGCGATGATGAGCGCCTCGTTGGGCCCGACCTTCCGGTATCGCAGGGCCATGACGAGGACGATGAGGGCGAAGAAGGCGATGACGGCGCCGGCGATGATGAGCCAGGATGTCAGGTTCATGACGACCTCCTTGAGATGACTCCCCGGGCTGAGGGGCGAGATTCGAAAGGGAAACCTCTCCGAGCGTTTGATTCTATTGATTTAAGGGGAGGGTTGTCAAGATTTGAAAACTCCGTGGGACACGATCCTTTTTCCAGAGAATAAAGTCACGTCCCGGGTTTTCAAATCTTGTCCTTGTAGCCGTAAGCCATGAACAGGAAGCTCTTTTCCTTGAGGGCCCTCTTCTGGAGCTGAACGATCTTGCCGATGCCTTTGTCGGCCATCTTGAGGAGCCCGAGGAGGTCCTGCCGGGAGAACGGGCACTTCTCGGCCCCGGCCTGGAGCTCGACGAGCTCGCCCCGGTCCGTCTCGATGACGTTCATGTCGAGGTCGGCCTGGAAGTCCTCGGAATAATCGAGATCGAGCAGCGGACGGCCCCGGACCATGCCCACGCTGACCCCGGCGACGAGATGGCGCAAGGGCATCTGGCCGATGAGGCCGCGGTCCATCATCTTCTTCAGGGCCAGCCCCAAGGCGACACAACCCGCCGTGACCGAAGCCGAACGCGTGCCGCCGTCGGCCTGGATGACGTCGCAGTCGATGATGATCTGTCTTTCGCCGAGGGCTTCGAGGTCGGTCACGGCCCGAAGGGCGCGGCCGACGAGCCGCTGGATCTCCTGGGTCCGGCCCGAGATGCGGCCGGCGATCCGCTCGCGGGGTGTCCGCTCGGTGGTGGCCCGGGGGAGCATGGCGTATTCGGCGGTGACCCAGCCACGGCCGGAGCCTCTGAGGAACGGCGGCACGCGCTCCTCGATCGTGGCCGCGGCAAGGACCCGTGTTCGTCCGCATTCGACGAGCGCCGAGCCGTCCGCGAAGTCGATATAGTCGAGGCTGATCTTGACCGGCCGGAGCTCGGCCGGTCTGCGCTTGTCGGCCCTGAGCGAGTCAGCCGCGGGCGATTCGGTCCTGGGCTTGGCGGTCATGTTCTACCTCGGCTCGTCGTGTTCGTTCGGGGAGCAGCGCCCGCCGGCGTGAGGTCAGCGGATCCAGATCGACGGCGAGTTTTCCTTCTTCGGCTGGGCCATGAAATCCTCGAGGTCCTTCTTGGCCTTGGAGGATTCGGTCTCGGCCTTGAGGAGCTTGTCGTAGGTGTCGCTGATCTGAAGCTGGACCATCTCGCGCGATTTCAGGTTGTCGAGACCATAGAATTCCTGATAGAGCGCGTTCATCTTTATCGTCAGGAGGTCGACCATATCGGCTTTTTGCTTGGCGATCTCGGCCAGCTCGTTCTGTTTCTTCTGGACATCCTGAGCGGATAGGGCCGGATTCTCCGCGGGCGGGGTTTCATCGGCAGGCTTCGCGACCTGGGCGCCGCCCTCCGCGGCCTTCACGGGCGGGGCCGCCCCTTCCTGGGCCTGGCCTTCGACCGCCCCGGCCTGGGCGGCTTCCGCGCCCGCTTCGGCGGCCTGTTCCTGGCTCCCCGACTCGACGGCCGGACGCTTCTTGACCTTGGCCAGGTCGGCCGTCGTAACGACCGTGGCCCCCTTGCCCTTCAGGGCCGCCCGGCGCTCCTTTTCCTTCTTGGCCAGCTCGGCCAGGCTCTGCGACTGGAGAAAGGACACCAGCAGGAGCGGAAGAAACAACGCCACCAGCCATCTCGTCTTGCGCATCGGAGTGGTCCTCCTCTAGTCTACGGCGATTATCATGGATTTAGTCGTACGTGTCAAACGGAAGTCCGTGTCCTCCGGGGGCCCGCCGGGCGGCGGCGGTCCTGACGGCGAGCCTGCGGCCGTCGGCCCTGATCTCGATGGCCCCATCGAGGTCCGTCCGCAGGACGGCCGCCCCGGCATTGCCGCACCGGACGAGGAGCTCCGGGCTCGGGAAGCCGTACGTATTGCCCTCCCCGGCAGAGATGAGAACGAGCCGGGGCCGGACGGCGGCCAGAAGACCGGCAGACGTCGAAGCGGCGCTGCCATGATGCCCGGCCTTGAGAACGGCGCTGTGGAGGTCGAGGGCGGACCCGAGAAGGGCGCTCTCCGTTTCCGGACCCGCGTCTCCCATGAACAGGAAGGACGTCCCGGCCATCTTCATCCTGATCACGAGGGAGTTCTCATTCCCCGCCGGAACGGGGCCGGCGCCGTCTCCGGGCCGCCGCGGATGGAGGACGTCGATCGAGACGGATCCCACGGCGAGCCGGGTGCCTCGGCCGCAGCGGCGCCGGACGACCCGCGCCGGCAATGCCCGGACGAGCTCGGCATATCGGCCCTCGTCCGGCGCCGGCGGTCCCTCCCAGAACTCGCCGATCCGGAAGTTCCGAGCCAGGGCGACGAGACCGTCGACGTGGTCGGGGTGGGGATGCGTCAGGACGAGGTAGTCGATCCTCGTGATCCCCTTGCGCCACAAGACGGGAGAGACGACCCTCTCCCCGACGTCGAAGGGACTCGCGGCGAGGCCGCCGCCGTCGATGAGCATGATCTCCCGGCCGGGAAATTCGACGAGGATGGATTCGCCCTGGCCGACGTCGATCATGGTGACCCTGAGCTCGGGAGAGGGCGGCCGGAACGGGGAGGAAACGAGCAGGGTCGAGAAGGCCAGGAAGGCGACAAGGACGGCGGGCCGCTGCAGCCGGAAGCGCGGTCGCACGAGACCGAGGCCGAGCACCAGATAATAGCCGCACAGGACCCAAGCCGGCGGCGTCGGAACGCGGATGGAAAGAAAGGGGAAAGCGTCGAGGGAGTGGGAGATCAGGGAGAAGAAGAGGACGAGCAGCCTCAGCGCAGCGGCCGGAAGAGCCGCCGCGCTGGGAAAGACCGCGGCGAGCGGCAGGAAGGCGTAGCCGATGCCCATGATCAGCCCGACGAGGGGAATGGCCGGAAAGTTCAGGAGGAGGGAGGAAAAAGCGACACGGTTGAAGCTCCGGGCGATGAGCGGCGCGGCGCCGAGGGCCGCGGCAACGGACATTCCGGCGAGCTCGGAGATCTTGAAGGGCAGGCGCGGCAGCCTCCGGACAAGCGGAGGCATGAACACAATGATCGTAAGAGTCGCGGCGTACGTCAGCTGGAACCCGACGTCGAAAAGGCTCGACGGGTTAGCGAGGAGCAGGGCGAAGGCGCTGGCGGCGATCGTGTTGAGGACATGGACGTCCTTCCAGAGGAGCTTTCCGCCGAGGAAGGCCAGGGTCATGAGCGTGGCGCGTAGGACCGACGGACTGCCTTCGACGAGTACGGTGTAAAAGACGAGGAAGACGGCCAGGGCCAGGCTCGACGCCCGCCGGGACATGCGGACGAGGCGGAAGAGCGAGAAGAGAAGGAGGTTGATGATGGCGATGTGGCCGCCGGAAATGGCAAAAAGGTGATAAAGACCCGTCTTCTGGAGGTTCTCGACGGTCGGCTCGTCCAATCGGCCGTCCTCTCCGAGGAGCAGGGCCTCGAGCACAGCCCCGATGCGAGAGATGTCCATCCCGTCGGGGGCGGGGAATCTCCGCTCGAGCTCTGTCTGAATGCTGCGGCGGATGCGGGATATCCAGGATCGGACCGAGCCGGCCGGCGCGGGGAGAACCCGGGTGACGAGGAGGGAGGATTTCGTCGAGGCCCGGCGGTGGACGCCGAGACCCTGGAGGTAACGCTCGTAAGAAAAGGCCCCGAAATTGCGGAACGAGCCTCCGGAGCTCGGCCGGACAGAGGCCCTGACGCCTTCCCCGGCCAGGAAATCGAGCCGGCGGCGCGATCCCCTGATGAAAGGCACGCCCAGACGGAGCCGGCCGCGGACGGGTCTCTCCTCGCCTCCCGCCCTGACCGACCGAACGTCGATGAAAAGGATGTCCCGGTCGGGCTCGCGCCCGGGCGAGCGGCAGAGACGTCCGGCCACATCGACGTATCCGTCTGCCGCGAGTGAATGGAGGGGGTTGGCCTGATAGTCACGGTCGTGGACCGACAGACGGGCGGCGCCCAAGGCGGCGATGGCGCCGATCGCCAGAATGGCGGCCGCGAGGTCGAGCTGCCGGGCAAAAAGGACCCACGCCGCGGCGACCCCGGCCAGCGACAGCCCGCAGGCCGCCTCCGGCGGAAGGGAAAACGCCGCGGCCGCGGCGATGCCCGAGGCGAGCGCGGCCGTCAGCAAGACGAACGGATAGGGACTTGTCCTTAGATGCCGGGCCCGCCCGAGCTGAGAGCGCTCTGGCCGTCGAGGGCGTCGAGCAGGAGGTGGCTGAGGATCCGGACTCCCAGGGGGATCGCCTTCTCGTCGGGGCTGAAGCTCGGGCTGTGGAGCGGCGTCGCCGCCTGTCCCGGTGCCCTGACCCCCAGGAAGAAGTAGAAGCCCGGCGCCTTCCGGGCCAGGAAGGCGAAGTCCTCGGCGATCATCTGCGGCTTCCACTCGACGACCTTGTCCTTGCCCAGGAGCCGGACGAGCGTCGGCGTCATGGCCGCGGCCAGCTCCGGATTATTAAAGACGGACGGATTGCCCGGTTTATACTCATACTGGTATCCCGCGCCGTAGATTTCGGTGATGTTCTTGACGACGCTTTCCATGAGCAGGGGGATCTTCTTCCGGTTCGTCTCGCTCAGGGTCCGGATCGTCCCCTCGAGGACGACCTTTTCGGCGATGATGTTGCGGCGAGCGCCGCCGTTGATGGTGCCGATGGTGACGACGGCGGGGTCGGTCGGGTCCGACGCCCGGCTGACGATCGTCTGCAGCGCCGTGACGATCTCCGCGGCGATGACCACGGCGTCGACGCCTTCCTGGGGCCGGGCGCCGTGGGCGCTCTTGCCCTTGACGGTGATCGTGAAACTGTCGGCCGCGGCGGTCACGTTGCCTGGGGCGAAGAGGACCCGGCCGGTCGCCTCAGGCCAGACGTGAAAGCCGAAGACGGCGGAGACCGGCGGATTGTCGAGGGCCCCTTCCCGGATCATGAGGTCCGCCCCGCCCTCCTCGCCCTCGGGCGCGCCCTCTTCGGCGGGTTGGAAGAGGAAGGTCACCGTCCCCTTGATGCCGGCCTTGAGGGCATTGAGCACCAGGGCCGTCCCGAGAACGACCGAGCTGTGAACGTCGTGGCCGCAGGCGTGCATGACACCGGGATTCAGGGATTTGTAGGGGAGGCCGGTCGCCTCCATGACAGGCAGGGCGTCCATATCGGCCCGGACGGCGACCGCCGGACCGGCCTGGCCGCCCCGGAGGATGGCTACGACCCCGGTTTTGGCGACGCCTGTGCGGACCTCGAAGCCGAGCGGCTCGAGCTTCGAGGCGATGAGGCGGGCGGTCTCGACTTCGTGATTGCTCAGCTCGGGATTCATGTGGATGAAACGCCGGATCTTGACGATCTCCTCCTTGTTCTTTTCGATCTCCGCGTCGATCCGACGGCTCGTTTTGGGATCGACCGCGCGGGCCGCTGCGGGGAGCCCGGCTAGGAAGGCAAGGGCGAGGACGACGGCGAAACGGCTGGATCTGACGCTCATGGCTTTGCGGTCCCTCATCGTTGACGGTCTCAAGGATTTCGAATGGCTCCAGCAGCGCGGCCCGGCCCGAAAATACAGAGCCCCGGCCCGGAGGGCAGCCGGGGATCGGTGGCTGAACGACGGAAGAGAACCGCCGGCTACTTCTTTTCTTCGGCCTTCTGCTGGAACTCCTCCCTCTTCTTCTCGATGAAATCGCGGATGGCGTCGACGCCTTCGCCGGTCTTCTCCTTGACCACCCGGATGCTCTTTTCGGCTTCCTTGGCGATCTTTTCGTAGCCGTCCTTGGCCGCTTCCCCGGTGCGCGCGGCCTGGTCCTTGATCTTCTTCCGCGTCTCCTTGCCGCTTGCGGGCGCGACCAGGATGCCGACGATGAAGCCCGTCGCTGCGCCGACCACGAACGTCAGCAAGGAATCCCAGAAATGACTGTCTTTCGTGTCACCCATCCTTCTTCTCCTTTCTTTTTTTCAGCTGCTGCAGGCCGAGGCGGACCAGCGGGAAAAGGAACGGCCAGTACTTCGCCGACGGCCGGATAACCTTGGACGTGAGGAAGAAGGTGACCTCCGAGATCCCCGACACGGCCTTCTTCGACACGGCCAGGACCTCCCCGACGTTATCCAGGCTGGCGTTGAGCTTGGCCTCGATCACCTGCAGCCCGTCCATCGCCTCCTGGGCCTTGACCAGGGTCTTTTCGCCTTCCCGGGCGGTCCTGCGGAGCTGGTTCAGGAACATGGCCAGAAAAGTGACGGCGACGACAGCCGCCACGGTCAGGATGATCCCCAGGACCTGGTTCAAGGTCAGCGTCATTGTGCCTCTACCGTAAGCCAATTGACGGGAATTGTCAATTGCCTCGCATGAGGGTCCGGCGGGGCTGCGGCTCGCAGGACATCCTCTCCCTCCGGCGAGAGTTTGGAACGCCCGGATACGCCGCGGCGAGCTTATTTCCAGAGCAGCTTGCGGGGAGAGGGGAGACCGTGGACCTTCTCGAGACGGTCGAGAAGCTCCGGATAGCGGGCCTCGTCGCGGGCCTCGACGGCCGCCTCCCACTCCGCGAGGAGCGGGTCGGCGACGAGCTCATGTTCCCGGCGGAGGATGCGGGCGATGCCTCGAACGGCTTGCCACTGAATGACCATCAGGATGGCCAGAACGTAAAAGATGATATTCGGGCCGGGCAGGAGCGCGGCGAGTCCGGTGATCGGGACGACAAGGGCCTCCCCGGCCAGGACGATGATGTGGCGGGTCCTCTGGCGTTGGAGGAAAAGGAAGAGCCTCGTCCGGACGGACCTGTCGTCGTGACGCCCGGAATGGAGGATGCGGAGCGGGCCCTGGCCGGGCCTCCCGCCGTGCTCGAAGGCCTGTTCCTGGAGGAGGACCCGCGGGCTGAGGCTGGTGACCTTCTTTTTGGCCGCCTCCCAGATCGTCCGCGTTCTCGAGAAGTTGGCCGGGAGGGGCCCAAGGGGCTCGGCAGAAAAGAACCGGGGTCGCTGGCGGTAGTCGCGGACAAAGAAGAAATCCATAACGCTCCACTCTATCATACGGCCCGGGCCGCTCCGCCGTTCTTTGGGATTCGGCCGGCCGGCGGGGTAGGTTCCGCGGAGTTTCGTGCTAACGTTTTTTATGGAGAAGATAAAGGAAGAAGGGGGCGCCGACGGCGGCGGTGATGACACCGATGGGCAGCTCGGCGGGAAGGAGGGTGCGGGCGAGGAGATCGCAGTAGAGAAGGAACGTCCCCCCGGCGAGGGCGGAGGAGAGGAAGAGCGGACGGTGGCTGGGGCCGATGAGCAGGCGGACCCAGTGGGGGACGACCAGACCGACGAAGCCGATGATGCCGCTTACGGCCACCGAGAGGGCGGCGAGCAGGGCCGACATGGCCAGGAAGAGCTTGCGGACGCGCCGGACCGGGCTGCCGAGGGCCTGGGCGGTCTCATCGCCCAAGGCCAGGAGGTCCATATCCCGGGCCAGCCAGACCGAAGCTAGGAGGGAGAGCGCGATCCAAGGCGCGATCGTCGCGACCTGGGTCCATTCGGCGAGCTGGAAGCTGCCGAGGAGCCAAAAGACGGCCTGGTCGTAGGAATCCGAGCGCATGAAGAGAAAGAAGGAGGTCAGCGCCGAGGCCAGCGCGCCTGCGGCGATGCCGGTCAGGAGGATCGTTTCGACCTTGAACCCGCCCCGCCGCAGCGAAAGGGCGTAGACGAGTGAGACGATGCCCAACCCGGCGATAAAGGCCAGGAGCCCGGGCCCGCTGAAGCCGAAGGCGGCGGCCTCAAAGCCGAGAGCCGTCGCCACGACGGCCCCGAGCGCCGCCCCTGACGAAACGCCGACCACGAAAGGATCGGCCATGGGGTTGCGGAAATAGCCCTGGAGGATGGCCCCGGAGAGGGCTAGAGCAGCCCCGACCAGGAATGCCAGAACGGCACGCGACAGGCGGAGGTCGATGAAGATGGCCGAATGGACGCGGTCGGGATTCTGGATGAAGCGCAACAGGTCGCCGGGGCTCGTCTGGACGGGGCCGGTCAGAAGAGAGAGGAGAAAGCCGGCCAGGCATAAAAATAGGGACACCGCCCAGAAAAGCCTCCGGCTGGTCTTGCGGCTCACGTCTGCCCCCGGAACCGTTCGGGATGAAGAAGCGTGGCCATCCGGACGAGGACATCGACAAGCCTCGGGCCGAAACGGCTGGCCGCGTTCTCGTCGAGCTCGTAGATCCTGCCTGTTTTGACGGCCTTGACTCCGTCCATGCCCGGCATGCGTGCGAGCCGGTCCCGCCCGAGCGCGAAATCGGCGGCGGAGCGAGCCAGGATGAAGACGACATCCGGGTCGTCTTTGATGATCCGTTCGCGCTTGTAGAGGGCCCATTTCTTGGGCAGGGAGGATGCGACGTTCGTCCCGCCGGCCCGGGCGATGAGGTCGTCGAGGTAGCTTTCCCCGCCGCAGGTCCAGAGTCCCTGGCCGTATAGGATGGCGAAGACCTCGGGCCGCGAAAGGGCTCCCCGCACTTCGGCATCGACGGCCTCGACGCGGCTGCGAAGACCGGCGATGAGCTCGGCCGCCCGGATTTCCGTCCGGGTGACGCGGCCCATCCGCTCGATGAGCGGAAAAAGGGCATTGAGGCCTTCCCCGATATCGAGAACGAACACGGGCAGCCCGAGCTTGCCGATCCGGTCGACGAGCCGGAGGGGGTTGCCTCGAAAAGCGATGACGAGGTCCGGGTCGAGCGAGCGGACGACTTCGGCGTTCGGATCGACAAGACCGCCGATCTTGGGGAGGGCCCTCGCTTCAGGGGGCCAGTCGCAGAAGCGAGTCACGCCGACGACCCGCCCGCCGAGGCCGAGGGCGAAGAGGATCTCGGTGATGTTCGGGGCCATGGAAACGATCCTCTCCGGCGTCGCCGGGGGAAGCGGGAAGGGCCGTCCGAGGTCGTCCTTGATGACCTGCGAGCCGTCGAGCGCCGGGGCGAGAAGCGAAAGAGCCAAAACGATCCCGGACAACAATAGGGATACGAATCGACCGCCCGGGTCCCCGTGCCCAAGCCCGTGCGCGTTCCCTCGCCAGGGCGCGCGCGTCATCTCGGCGCTCCCTGACCCGCCCTTCCGCCGGCGAGCGAGATCTCCGGCAGTCCCGAACGCGCGTTGCGGCGGATGTCGACATCGGCTCCGAATATCGCGAGAATATTTTCGGCCGTGAGCGTTTCGCCAGGGGTTCCTTGGACCGTGACGCTGCCATCCTTTAAGAAGACCAGCCGCTCTGCGTAGGCCGAAGCCAGATTGATGTTGTGCTCCGCGGCGACGACGGCCTTGCCCCTGTCCTTCTGCAGGCCCTTGAGGATGCCGTAGATTTCGACCTGGTAGGAGATGTCGAGATGACTGCTCGGCTCGTCGAGAAGTAGAAGCGGGGTGTCCTGGGCCAGCGCCCGGGCGATGAAGACCCTCTGGCGCTCGCCGCCGCTCAGCTGCGAGAGCTTTTTTTCACGCAGGCCCCCGAGCCCGGTCATGCGGATGGCCTCGTCCATGGCCGCTTCGTCCTCGTGCGAGGCCTTCTCGAACCGGCCCTGGCGGGCGAAGCGGCCCATGAGCACGATCTCCTCGACCGTGTATTCGAAGATGGGCTCGGCCATCTGGGGGACGTGGGCGATCTTCGCCGCGATGCGGCGCGGCCCCATCCGGAAGATGTCTTCTCCGTCGCAGAGGACGTCTCCGCGGACGTTGCCGAGGAGATTCTGGACGGCCTTGATCAGCGTGCTCTTGCCCGAGCCATTCCGTCCGAGAACGGCGACGAACTCCCCCGGCTCGACCGCGAGGGAGATGTTGCGGATGACAAACCCGTTCTCGTACCCCGCCGAGAGATCCTTGACGTCGAGAAGACCCATATCCTCACTCGTCATCAAGTATATCCTTTCATCTCTATTTGACAATAAGAGGTGATGAATCTAAGATGAAAACCCATTCTTTCGAGGATTTTAGGACCATGACCGAGACCTACGACTTTGCCGCGATCGAGTCCAAGTGGCAGCGCGCCTGGGAGGGCGAACGGGCCTTCGAAGCCCACGACGACCCTTCCCGCCCGAAGTACTACTGCCTCGAGATGTACCCCTATCCGTCGGGCCGTATCCACATGGGCCACGTCCGCAACTACTCGATCGGCGACGTCATCGCCCGCCAGAAGCGCATGGCCGGCGCGAACGTCCTGCACCCCATCGGCTGGGACGCGCTCGGCATGCCGGCGGAGAACGCGGCCATCAAGCACGGTACCCATCCCCGGACCTGGACCCTCGACAACGTGGCGCATATGCGGGCCCAGCTGAAGCGGATGGGCATCAGCTATGATTGGAGCCGCGAGGTCAACACGTGCCTCCCCGAGTACTACAAGTGGAACCAGTGGATCTTCCTGCGCATGCTCGAGCGCGGCCTGGCCTACCGCAAGGACAGCTGGGTCAACTGGTGCTCTCAGTGCCGGACTGTCCTGGCCAACGAGCAGGTCGTCGGCGGCGGCTGCTGGCGCTGCGAAACGCCCGTGACGCAGAAGAAGATGGAGCAGTGGTTCCTCAAGATCACGGCGTACGCCGAGGAGCTCCTTTCCGGTCACGCGGCGCTCGGAAAATGGCCCGAGCACGTCCTCCAGATGCAAAAGAACTGGATCGGCCGAAGCGCGGGCGCCCACGTCCGCTTCGGGCTCGACGGGACCTCGAAGGAGATCGAAGTCTTCACGACCCGCATCGATACGATCTACGGGGCGACCTTCCTCGTCGTCTCGGCGGAGCATCCGATCGTCAACGAGCTCGTCGCCGGCCCGAAGAAGAAAGTTTTCCGCGCCTGGGTCGACCGGACGGTCGCCGAAATGCGCAAGCGCCGGGACATCGGCGAGACCGAGAAGGACGGTGTCGACACCGGTAAGACGGCCGTCAATCCCTTCACCGGCGAGCGCGTGCCCGTCTGGATCGCCAATTACGTCCTGATGGACTACGGCACGGGCGCGATCATGGGCGTCCCGGCCCACGACGCCCGCGACTTCGAGTTCGCCAAGGCTTACGGCATCACGATCCGGACCGTCATCGCGCCGCCAGGCAAGGACGGCGAAACCGCCGACGCCGTCCGCGTCGAGATCTATGAAGAACCCGGGGTCCTCGTCAATTCCGGTCCGTTCTCGGGCCTGCCCTCGGACAAGGCGATGGACATCATGGGCAAGTACGCCGAGGACAAGGGCTTCGGCCGCCGGAGCACGATCTTCCGGCTGCGCGATTGGGGCATCTCCCGCCAACGCTATTGGGGCACCCCCATCCCGGTCATCTACTGCGAGCGCGACGGCATCGTCGGCGTCCCCGACGCCGACCTGCCGGTCGAGCTGCCGCTCGATGTCAAGCTGACCGGCGAGGAGGGCTCGCCCCTCGAGCGCCTGCAGAGCTTCGTCAAGACGACGTGCCCGAAGTGCGGCGGCCCGGCCCGCCGCGAGACGGACACGATGGATACGTTCGTCGATTCATCCTGGTACTTTTTCCGTTATTGCTCCGCCCGCGAGACCCATCTGCCGTTCCGTCCCGAGGACGCCAAGCGCTGGCTCCCGGTTGATCTGTACATCGGCGGCGTCGAGCATGCCATCCTCCACCTCATCTACTCCCGGTTCTTCACCAAGGTCCTTCGGGACTTCGGCCTGACGGACATCTCGGAGCCCTTTCCCCATTACCTGGCGCAAGGGATGGTGACCAAGGACGGCTCGGCCATGTCCAAGTCCAAAGGCAACATCGTTGACCCGGACGAGATCCTGGCTCGCTACGGAGCCGACGCCCTGCGCCTCTTCATCCTCTTCGCCTCGCCGCCGGACAAGGAATTCGCTTGGGCCGAAGAGGGGCTCGAGGGCTGTTACCGCTTCCTCGTCCGCGTCTGGACCGTCGTCCTCGAGAACCTCGACCTCTTCGCGGCCCCCTGGAGGGAGGGGGCGGTCCCCGTCCGGGCCGGGGACGCCGCTTCACAGCTCGTCAAGAAGACACACCAGACCATCCGCAAGGTGACCGAGGACATCGGCATCCGCTTTCACCTCAACACGGCCATCAGCTCGATCATGGAGCTCTACAATCTGACCCGCAAGGAACGGGACGCCTTGAGGGAGACGCCCGCCGGACGCGGCGCCCTGCGCCTGGCCCTCGAGTCCGTTGTCCGTCTTCTCTCTCCGTTCGCTCCCCACCTCGCCGAGGAGCTCTGGGAAAAGACCGGCCACAAGGGCCTGCTGATGCTCTCGGCCTGGCCCGTCTACGACGCCGCGCTGGCCCGCGAAGAGATGGCCACAGTCGTCGTGCAGGTCAACGGCAAGGTCAGGGACAGGTTCGAAGCCGTGCCCGACCTCCCCGAGGCCGAGCTCGAGGCGGCGGCCTTGGCCCTGCCCAAGATCCAGGCGGCCCTCGGCGGCAAGTTGCCGCGCAAGATCATCTCGGTCCGGAACAAGCTCGTCAACATCGTGAGCTGACGGAAGGCCCGCCCTATCGCATCAACCATGATAAATCCGAACGATCGTTCGACATCGCCCACCGCCGCGGCGTTCGTCCTTCTCGCCTCCGCCCTCGCCGTTCTCGCGGGCTGCGGCTACCGGCTGCGCGGCACAGGCTCGTCGCTCCCGCCCCGGATCAGGACGATGAGCGTGCCCATGTTCAAGAACCAGACGACGCGGTTCGAGCTCGACGTCAAGCTCACGCGAGCCGTGATCAACGAGCTCGTCGCCCGGGGCCGGGTCTCGCTCAGCGCAGACCCGGCCGCGGCGGACGCCGTGCTTGAAGGCGAGATCATCGGCTTCACCGCGAACCCCATCGGCTTCAGCGGCGCGAACCAGGCCGATAAATACAACATCACCGTGACGGCCAAGGTCACGCTGAGGGAGAAGTCCTCGGCCGAGCCCCTGTTCGCGAACCCGTCATTCGTCTACCAGCAGGAGTATGACGTTCCGCCGGGGTCGAGCTTCGAGTCCGTCCAGACCGAAGCCATCGACAAGATCGCCGAGAAATTCGCCCACAGCCTCGTCGTTAGCATCCTGGAGGGATTCTAGGATGGCCGGGTCGTCGGCCGGCGGGCTCCGCGAGGAGACGCTCCTCCCGGGCTATTTTTTCTTCGGCGAGGAGGATCTTCTGGCCGGGGAGTTCATCGAATCGCTCGAAGATCTGCTCGCGGCCTCGTCGGGCGGCGAGTTCCACCTGACCCGCATGGACCTCGACGAGGCGAAATGGCGGGACGTCGTGGACTCGGCCCGGACCGCGCCGTTCCTCTTCGAGCCGTGGCGGGCGATCGTCGTCCGCGTCCCCGAGCGCAAGGCCGGGGCCGATGCCGGAACTGGCCGGAAAGCCGGCGCGGAAGGGGAGGAAGGCAAAGGGACCCGATACCTGTCCGCGACCGACCAGACGATCTTGAGGGAGCATTTCGCCGACCCGCCCTCGCAGACGGTCATTGTCGTCGTCCGGGCCGGACATGTCCGCCGGGACGATGCCTTCGTCCGCTTCTTCCAATCCCTGCCGAAGACGGCGATCTCGATCACGGAGATGAAACGGCTCACTGAGTTTCGACTGATGCAACGCGCCGACGAGAAGGCCAGGGCCCTGGGGAAGACGCTCACCGAAGGGGCCAAGAAGCGGCTTTTCGAGCTCCTCGGCCAGGACCTTCGCCTGATGATGAACGAGGTCTCGAAGCTGGCCGTCTACGTCGGTGACAAGAAGGGGATCGAAGAGGACGACGTCGACCAGGCCACGGCCGGCCAGCGCAGCTTCAAGGCCTATGATCTCGACGATGCCCTGGCCGCCGCCGATTTCGCCAAGGGCGCGGCCATCCTCGACGAGCTCTTCGCCGAGAGTGAGAGGTCGGAGGTGATCCTCGGGCGCCTGGCGGCCTTCTTCCGCAACGTCCTCGCCGCGCAAACCTGGCTTCGGGAGAAAAGCCGGACCAAAGACGAGATCTTCCAGGCGTTCTTCCCCTATATCTCGAGGAATTTCGGGGACCTCTACAGGCGGAAATACGAGGACTTCTTCGGGGTCGTGGAAGGGCTCTCGCCGGCCGAGCTCAATGCTCTCCTGGGGAAGCTCCGTCAGCTCGACAAGACGCTCAAGTCGACGAGTTCGAAGGACACCGGCGAGAAGATCCTCTTCGAGGCGTTCCTGAGGGAATTCTGCGTGGCGAGAAAGACAGGAACGATTATTTCGCTGGAGTAGGCCCGAGGAGCGCGACCTGCCGGCTCAGCCGGGATTTATAGCGGCTGCCGGTGTTCTTCTTGATGGCCCCCTTCTTGACCGTCGTGTCGATGGCCTTGAAGAGCGCGGGCAGCATCTTGAGCGAGCCTTCGCGGTCCTTGGCCTCGATGGCCTCGCGGATCTTGTGCATATGGGTCCGCAGGGCCGACTTCGCCTGGGTGTTGACGGACTTCCGGCGCAGGCTGCGGCGATGCTGCCTTATCGCTGATTTGTGACGGGCCATATTTTTCTCCTCTTCAGGGGACGCTATGATAGAATATCCCGACCCTAAAGTCAAACGGCCATCAGGCCCGGGATATGCTGTGGACCGGTCCTATCTCCCGTCTCCGGGACAGCCCATCGTGAGGCGGCCATGGATGTCGCCCCAAGGCCCCCGTGATGGAAGGGGGGCCCGCTGGAGGCGGGGGAAACCGGATTCGCAGGTTTCCGGGGTGCGGGAGCAAGGGGCGATATCCATTGCAAAGCCGAAGAGATGGGCGGCCCGGAATCGGGAATTCCCGGGATGAGACCTTGAAGATTACGGCTCCAGATGATCGGAAAACGCGGCTGATCCGCTCGACGGCGGCCGTCGCTGCGCCGACGCTGGTCAGCCGCGTCCTCGGCTACGTCCGCGACCTCCTCCAAGCCTACTACCTCGGCACCGGCAACGGCGCGGACGCCTTCACCATCGCCTTCACCATCCCCAACCTCTTCCGCCGCCTGACCGGCGAAGGGGCCATGACGCCGGCCTTCGTCCCGACCTTCACGGAGCTCAAGGGCGACCGTGATAGGGGCAGGCTCTGGCGGTTCGGCAACGCCTTCTTCTGGGACCTGGCCCTGGTCATGGCCGTCACGACCGCCCTGGGCATCCTCTGCGCGCCCGGGCTGGTCAAGGTCGTCGCCTACGGGTTCGGCGACGTCGCCGGCAAGTGGGGCCTGACCATCTTCATGACCCGGGTCATGTTCCCGTACCTGTTCTTCATCACGCTGGCCGCCCTGGCGACCGGCATCCTGAACTCCTTCGGCCGCTTTTTCGTCCCGGCCTCGACGCCGATCCTGTTCAACATCGCCGTCATCGCCGCCGTCACCGGGTGGGCCCGGGACGCCCGCGAGCCGGCGCTCGTCTTCGCCGCCGGGGTCGTCATCGGCGGCGTTCTCCAGCTCGCCCTCCAGGTCCCGTTCCTATGGAAGGAGGGCATGCGCTTCACCTTCGGCCTGTCCTTCCGCGACCCGATGGTCCGGCGGGTCGGCCGGCTCATGGTCCCCGGCATTTTCGGGGCGAGCGTCTACCAGGTCAACTTCGCCCTGAGCCGGATGATCGCTTCAGGCCTCGAGAAAGGCAGCACGTCGGCCCTCTACTATGCCTCCCGCATCGAGGAGCTGACCCTCGGGCTTTTCTCGATCGCCCTGGCCGCGGCCCTCCTCCCGGCCTTCTCCGAACACGTCGCCGCGCGGGACATCGGCGAGCTGAAGAAGACCCTGGGCTTCTCGCTCAAGCTCACGGCCGTCGTCAGCTTCCCGGCTGCGGCCGGACTCATGGCCCTCAACGCCCCGATCATGCGCACGCTCTTCGAGAGGGGCCGGTTCGACAGCGGGTCGACGGCCGTCTCGTCGTCCTGTCTTCTCTTCTTCGCCCTCGGCCTGCCGTTCGTCTCGGGGGTCAAGGTCGTCGCGCCCGCGTTCTTCTCCCTCAAGGACACCCGGACGCCCGTGGCCATCGGGATCGTCGTCATGGTCGTGAATACCGCGGCGTCACTCCTGCTCATGGGCCGCCTCAGGGTCGGCGGCTTGGCCTTGTCCCTGTCGTTGTCGCAAGCGCTCAATTTCGTCCTGCTCCTTCTCTGGCTCGAGCGCAAGATCGGATCGACGGAAACGGCCCGCTGGGCCGTCCCCGCCGCGAAATCGGCCGCCGCCGCGGCCCTCATGGGAACGGCCCTTCGCCTGGCGTGGCCCCTGCTCCGGGTTGACGGGGCGGCCTTCCTCGTCCGCGCGGCCGCCCTGGCCGGGGCCATCGTCGCGGGCATCCTCATCTACGTCGGGCTCATCCGCATCATCAGCCCTGCCGACCTCCGCAGCGTCGTCGGGCTGCTGAGGAAGGCCGCAGTCAAAGAGAACTCGTGAAGATCGTCCTGCAACGGGTGAAAGAGGCCCGGGTCGACGTCGACGGCAAGACCGCCGGCCGCATCGGCCGGGGCGTTTGTCTGCTCGTCGGCGTCGAGAAAGGCGACGGCGAAGCCGACGCCGAACACCTCGCCAGAAAGTGCGTCGAGCTGCGCGTCTTCCCCGACGCCCAGGGCAAGATGAACCTCTCGCTCGCCGAGACCGGCGGCGAGGTCCTGGCCGTATCCCAGTTCACGCTGGCCGCATCGGTGCGCAAGGGCCGCCGCCCGAGCTTCGACTGCGCCGAGGAGCCCGGCCGGGCGGCCGAGCTCTTCGATTATTTCGTCGGGGCCGTCGAGGCCTTGGGCGTGACCGTCGAAACGGGGGTCTTCCAGGCGCTGATGGAGGTCCACATCGTCAACGACGGTCCGGTGACCTTCATCCTCGATTCGAAGCCGGGAGAGGGCCGCCGGGACGGGGGGTGAGGCGGCCCGCCTTTTCCCACCTCTTGGGGGGAGAAGAAGAGCCCGAAAATCACCCCCCGATTCCCCGGCCCCGGCCATGTTTCTGGGCCCCGTCCGCACTAGTCTTAAGATGGACGCCGCATGAGAACGGATCTGTCCGTGTGTTGAGAAGTATATCCATGAGCCGATTCGTCGCCAGAAAAAAGGTCGGGAGGCTGCCGCGGGTCCCCCTGCGCGGCACGCTCGATCTGACCTATCGCTGCGCCAACGATTGCCGCCACTGCTGGCTGCGCCTCGCGCCGGACGCGCCCGAAGGGGCCTCCGAGCTCGACCTCGATGAGATCCGACGCATCGCCGGCGAAGCCCGGGCCATGGGCTGCCGGGAGTGGGCCATCTCCGGCGGAGAGCCGATGCTCCGGCCCGACTTCGAGGAGATCTTCTCCGCGATCATCGACCGGTCGTCGCGGTTCACGCTGAACACGAACGGGACCCTGATGACACCCGGCATCGCGCGTCTCCTGCGGCGGAAAGGCACGACACTCGTCGCCCTCTACGGCGCCAGCTCTGCCGTCCACGACGCCGTCACCCGCAATCCCGGCTCGTTCGCGGCCCTGGAGAGAGGGATCGCCTATCTTCGAGAAGCCGGCACCGCCTTTACGGTCCAGATCGTTCCGATGAGGACCAATATCGCCGATTACGACGCGATGGTCCGCCTGGCCGAATCGTGGAGTCCCAGCTGGAGGGTGGGCGCGACCTGGCTCTACCTCTCGGCCTCCGGCGGCGCCCGCCGGAACCGGGATATCCTGGCCGAGCGGCTGGACCCAGCCCGGATCGTTGAGCTCGATGAGGCCTATGCCGGAAGCCCGGGTGACGGGGAAGAGGATGGCGCGTCGGCGTGCGCCGCCGCCTCCGCCGCGAAGGGCGGGCTCTATGCCTCCTGCCTCGCCGGCCGCCGCGATTTCCACGTCGATCCCTACGGCGGCATGAGCTTCTGCTCATTCGTCAAGGACCCCGTGCTGCGCCTCGACTTGAGGGCGCTGAGCTTCGCCGAGGCCTGGAACGAGCGCCTGCCGCGGCTGGCCGAAGCCGTCCCGCCGTCGAAGACCTACGCCGACGGGTGCGGGACATGCGGGCTCCGCGCCGACTGCAAATGGTGTCCCGTCTTCGCCTATCTCGAGAGCCGGGACCATTCGGCCCGGATCGACGGCCTCTGCGCGATCGCCCGGGAGACGCGCCGTGTCCGGAAGGAGTGGCTCGGCACTCACCGCCGGCGCTTCCGTATCGCCGGTCTCGCCGTCGATGTCGAGGCCGACCTGCCGATCACGGACGAGACGTTCGAGCCCAAGTTCGAGCTTTTCCGGTCGGCCGTGGACGGACCGGCCGATATCGTCCTCCGCCATCATTTTTCACTGCCCGACCTCGAGGCCTTCGACCTCGGCCGCGAGGTCTTCCGGAAGGCTCCCTGGGCGGTCTACCGCAAGGGGACGTCCTGGATCTACGTCATGATCTCCCCGGAGCCCTCCGACGCGACGGTCCACCGGGTCATGGTCTTCGACGACGCCCACACCCGGGGCCGCATCTACAGCCCGTCGGACGCGTCGTTCCGCGCGGGCGGCCTCGATTCTCTGGCCCTGTTGCCCTCGGACCAGCTCGTCCTGGCCCGGGCCCTGCCGGCCTTCGGCGGCGCCTACGTCCATGCCGCAGGCGTGGAGATGGACGGACAGGGCCTCGTCTTCGCGGGTCCGTCGGAGGCCGGCAAGTCGACCATCGTCAAGCTCATCGGCGCGCGCGGCCGGGTCCTTTGCGACGATCGCATCGTCGTCCGCAAGGGTCCCGACGGCTTCCGCGTCCACGGCACTTGGAATCACGGCGAGATCCGGCGCGTCTCGCCGGACTCGGCGCCACTCAGAGGTGTCTTCTTCCTGCGCCAAGCGGCGGTCAACCGGATCGACCGCGTCGAGGATCCCAAGGCCGTCCTGACCGATCTTCTTCCGCGGCTCGTCCGGCCGCTCGTCTCGGCCGATTGGTGGGAGCAGGCCCTGGACCTGGCCGGGGATATCGTCCGTGACGTTCCCTTCTACGATCTCTCTTTCGACAAGAGCGGGGGCATCGTCGGCGTTCTCGAAGGGTTCTTGGGGGCGGCACGATGACCATGCCCGCCCAGACCTACGTGAGAAAGGTCCCGTCCGGCGCGGCCAGCCTGTGGAAGTCGGCGAAGCCAGCCCTTGCGCGCCTCGACATCGAACTGACCGAGCGATGCAATAATGATTGCCTCCATTGCTCGGTCAACCTCCCGGCCGGCGACATCGAAGCCCGCGCGTTCGAATGGCCCGCCGCCCGCTGGAAAGCGCTCCTGACCGAGGCGGCCGGCCTGGGCTGTCTCGTCGTCCGGCTGACCGGCGGCGAACCGCTCCTTCGGTCCGACTTCGAGGAGATCTATTTTCACGCGAGAAGGCTCGGCTTGAGGGTGATGCTCTTCACCAACGCCACGCTCGTCACGCCGCGCCTGGCTCGCCTCCTCAGGGACGTGCCGCCGCTCGAGGCCGTCGAAGTCTCGGTCTACGGGCTGACGAAGGAGACCTGCGAAGCCGTGACGCGCGTTCCCGGCTCTTTCGCGGCTTGCCGCCGCGGTCTCGCTCTTCTTGGCGAGAACGGAGTGCCCTTCACCGTCAAGGGCGCCGTGCTGCCGCCGACGCGTCACGAAGCGGAGGCGTTCGAGGCCTGGGTGGCCGGCCTTCAGGGACATGTCGGGACGCCCTCCTTCGCCATGCTCTTCGACTTGCGCTCACGCTGGAACGAAGAAAAGAAGAAGAACGGGGCCGTCGCCGCCTTGAGGCCCGACGGAGACGAGTTCGTGCGGTTCTCCAGGCGCCACGGCGACGGGGTCGTCGACGAATGGCGCGACTTTTGCGGCCGCTCTACCGGGGGCCGCGGGGACCGGCTGTTCACCTGCCTGCCGTCTGCGGCCTCGGCCGCGATCGATCCGTACGGCCGCCTCCAGTTCTGCCTGGGTCTGCGCCATCCGGACGCCGTCTATGACCTCGCTTCGGGCTCGCTCCGCGAAGCGGTGACGGAGTTCCTGCCGCGGCTTCGGAAGACGCGAGCGACTGACCCGGCCTATCTCGAGCGCTGCAGCCGGTGCTTCCTCAAAGGCCTTTGCGAGCAATGTCCGGCGAAGTCCTGGGCCGAACACGGAACGCTCGACACGCCGGTCGAATATTTCTGCGGCATCGCCCACGCCCAGGCGGTCGCCGCCGGTCTTCTCGATGGGGGGGAGAAAGCCTGGACCGTCCGGGACGGATCCGAACGGGCGAAAAGGAGGAAAGGATCATGACGGGAAAGATCGATCTCGGCCGGATCTATGGGCCTTCCGACGACGTCGTCGTCCGGGAGATCGAGGGGGAGATCGTCATCGTCCCCCTGACATCCGGCATCGGCGATCTCGAGGACGAGTGCTTCACCTTCGACGAATGGGGGCGGGCCGTCTGGTCGAAGATCGACGGCTCGCGGCCTCTTGCCACGGTCGTCCAGGAGCTCCTTGACGATTATGACGCACCGGACGAACTGCTCCAAAGGGACGTCGTCGGGCTCCTCCAGGAGCTCTACGAGCGACGGATGATCGTCGAAAAGGACTGAGCGTCGTGGACCAACCGAGCCGCCCGCATCCTTCCCTGGGTGATAACTACCCGGTGGCCGGGTTGATGCGGGCCGTCCTGGAGAAAGGGAGGCCCTTCCGGTACGAAGCCCGGGGGACGAGCATGCACCCCTTCATCCAGGACGGGGATGTGGTCACTGTCGGGCCTCTGGCCGGCGGCGGGCCGAGGACGGGCGACGTCGTCGCCTTCATCCATCCTGCGACGGGCGGCGTCCGGGTCCACCGCGTCGTCAGGACCGATCATGGGAGATATCTCTTGAAAGGCGACAACGCCCTCAACGATGACGGCGTCCTCACACGGGACGCCATCTTGGGACTCGTCGTACGGATCGAGCGCGGCGGCCGGGCCCGCCGCCTCGGATCCTCGCTCCGCTCCGCCGCCCTGGCCCGGCTGTCGAGGTCCTTCTGGTTCACCCGCCTCACCCGCCGCGCCCGCCGGACGCTCGCCCGGCGGGAAGGGAGCGCCTGACATGACGAAGAGATTCGTCATCCGCCGTCCGCTCCCCGAATTCGGCCTGTGGGAGAAGATGGCGGACGGCCGGGCCGTCTTCAGCTTCGATCTCGAAGCGACGGCGCGCTGCAATCTCGACTGCCGGCATTGTTACATCAACCTGCCGGCGGGGGACAGGGCGGTGAAGAAGCGCGAGCTCGGCGTCGACGAGATCGGCCGCATCGGCGCCGAGGCGGCGGCGCGCGGCGCCGTCTGGTGCCTCATCACCGGAGGAGAGCCCCTCCTCCGGAAGGATTTCTTCGATCTCTACCAGGCCCTCCTGAGCAAGGGGCTGCTCCTCTCGCTCTTCACCAATGCGACGCTCGTCACCGACGAGCACGTCCGCTTCTTCAAGAAATTCCCGCCCCGGGACATCGAAGTGACGGTCTACGGTGTGACCCGGGAGACCTACGAGCGTGTGACCCGGACGCCCGGGTCGTTCGAAGCCTTCAAGCGGGGACTCGACCGGCTTCTCAGAAGCGGCGTCACCATTCGTCTCAAGGCCATGGCCCTGCGCTCGAACAAACACGAGATCGCGGCCATCGGGGATTTTTGCCGGGTCCGGACCAAGGACTACTACCGCTTCGACCCCCACCTCCACCTCCGCTTCGACCGCGATGAAACCCGGAACACGGCCATCCGGGCGGAAAGGCTCAGCCCCAGGGAAGTCGCCCGGCTCGAACGGCTCGACCCGGAGCGCCTAGGCGCCTTGAAGGCCGCCTGCGGAGACCTCCTCCCGGCTGAGCCCCCGCCCGGGTCCCACGTCCCGGAATGCCGCCACATCTTCCGCTGCAGCGTCGGCCAGAGGAGCTTCGTCGTCGGGCCCGAAGGGCACCTGCGGCCCTGCCTCTCCCTCCACCATCCGGACTTTCTCTATGACCTGAGAAAGGGAAGCCTGGCCGATGCCTGGACCCGGTTCCTGCCGCATGCCCTGGCCCTGGAGTCGAACAGGCCTGAATATCTGGAAAAGTGCGGCAAATGCCCCGTCGTCAACCTCTGCCTCTGGTGCCCGGCCCACGCCTACCTCGAGACAGGGGCGCTCGACATGCCTGTTGAGGATTTCTGCCGGGTTGCGGAAGCCCGGGCGGAGGCTTTAAAATCAGGTTGACTTTGCCGATCCTTCGGCCTAATATACTGACAAGGAAGCATTTCTGGAGGATTCAAGGCTATGAAAAAGAAGTGGCAAACGCCCCATCTCATCGTCCTTTTCAAGGGGCGCCCCGAAGAGACCCTCTTGTGTCACTGCAAGCACAAAACGGCTCCGCCCGTGGCGCCCTACAACCACAAGGACAACTGCACGTCGAACCCGCTCTGCTGTCAGGCCTGCGCCGATATCAGCTACGCCTCTTAACCCGGCTGTTCGAAGCCGATCCGCGTTTCAGCTGAACCTTACCCCGCTCGTCTTTCCGATGGCCTCCTCGGCTGCCGCCCTGACGTAAGGACTGAGGTCCTTCTTCAGCCGGACGAGGAGCCGGACCGCCTCGTCGCCGCCGATCTCGCCCAGGGCCTCGGCCGCCGCCCGCCGCACCTCGACGTTGGAGTCGGCGACCGCCGCCCCGATCCCGGGAAGGGCCTCCCGGATCCGCCGGCGGCCGATGATGACCAGGGCCGAACTGCGGGCGTACCAGGGCGGCAGACGAAGCCGTCTCGCGGCCCATCCGGGATGGAGGGCCTGGCGGGCGGAGAGCTCCCTCATAACGAAGTCCCGGACCCCCTCGTTGGGGTCGGCGAGGGCTTCCCACAGGAGCTCTTCGGCCCACGGCCGGGGGACCTTGACGCAGGCGGCGATGATTTGCTGTCTTCGCTTCTTGTCCGGGGTCCGGGCGAGCTTCAGGAGAAAGGCCCGGCAGACGGGGGACGGTGTCGTATCGTCGGGGAAGCGGCGCTCGTCCATCCTCAGACCAGGTCCAGGATGTGGCCCATCTTCTCTTTCTTGGTCTTGAGGTAGCGCACGTTGCAGGCGTTCGGCGGCACCTCGAGCGGCACGCGCTCGACGATCTCCAGGCCGTAGCCGGCCAGGCCGACAAATTTCCGCGGGTTGTTGGTGATGAGTCGGAGCCGGCGGATGCCTAGCGCGACGAAGATCTGGGCACCGATGCCGTAATCTCGCTGGTCGGGCTTGAAGCCGAGCTTGCGGTTGGCCTCGACCGTGTCGGCGCCCTTGTCCTGCATGGCGTAGGCCCGGATCTTGTTGGCCAGGCCGATGCCGCGCCCCTCGTGGTTCATGATGTAGAGGACGACGCCCCGGCCTTCCTTCTCGATCATCTCCATGGACAGCCGCAGCTGCTCGCCGCAGTCGCAGCGGGCCGAGCCGAACGTGTCGCCCGTCAGGCACTGCGAGTGGGCCCGGACGAGCACCGGCTCGCCGCCGCTGACATCGCCCTTGACGAGGGCGACGTGGTGATCGCCGCGGATCACGTCCTCGTAGACGTGGAGGCGGAAGTGGCCGCGCGACGTGGGCAGGTCGGTCTCCTCGAGCTTGCGGACGAGCGTCTCGTGGTTCATGCGATAGCGAATGAGGTCGGCGATGGTCAGGATGGGGATGCCGAAGCGCCGGCTGACTTCCTCGAGCTGGGGGCGGCGGGCCATCGAGCCGTCCTCGTTCATGACCTCGCAGATGACACCGGCCGGGGTGAGCCCGGCCATGCGGGCCAGGTCCACGGAGGCCTCCGTCTGGCCGGCCCGGGAGAGGACACCGCCCTCGACCGCCTGGAGCGGGAAGACATGCCCCGGGCGGGCCAGGTCCCCCGGCTTCGTGGCTGGGTCGATGGCGGCGAGAACGGTTCGGGCCCGGTCATGGGCCGAGATGCCGGTCGTGACACCCTCCTTGGCGTCGATGGACACGGTGAAGGCCGTCTGGAAACGGGCCGTGTTCTCGCTGACCATGAGGGGGAGCTGGAGCTCTTCGAGGCGCTCGCGGGTGAGCGGCAGGCAGATGAGGCCGCGGCCGTGGCGGGCCATGAAGTTGACGTTCTCGGGCGTGACCTTTTCGGCCGCGACCATGAGATCGCCTTCGTTCTCGCGGTCCTCGTCGTCGACGATGATGATCATCCGCCCGGCCCGGACCGCCTCGAGGGCCGTCTCGACGGATACCGTCTTTTCTTCTTCGGTCATGGGGTTGAAGGGGCCTCTCTCAGCCCTTTGCGCGTCCTTGGGATATCCAATTATACACGTATTTTCCGACCAAGTCACACTCGAGGTTGACCCGCGTGCCGCTGCGCAGGGCGCCCATGGCCGTCGAGGCGAGCGTCGTCGGGATGAGCTCGACCTCGAAGGAGGACGGCCCGAGCGAGGCGATGGTCAGGCTGACGCCGTCGACCGCGACCGACCCCTTGGGAACGAAGAACGGGCGAAGGGCGGCCGGAAAGGAGATGGCCAGTCTCTTCCCGGGAGGGCGGGAGGACACCCGGACGACGGTCCCCACTTCGTCGACATGGCCGCTGACCAGGTGCCCGCTGAGCGGGGTGGCGAGGGTCAAGGGAAGCTCGAGGTTGAGGAGAGCGCCGGGCTTGAGCGAGCCGAGGGTCGATCGGGCCAGGGTCTCTTGGGAGAGGTCAAAGCGGAGGGCGTCCCGGTCGGTCCCGACGAGGGTGAGGCAGACGCCGTTGACGGCGACGCTGTCGCCGGCGGCGATCTTGGACGCGAGCTCCGGGGCCTCGACGGCCATCTCCGAGCGGCCTTTGCGATAGCCGCGGAAACGGCCTTGATGGGAGACGATGCCCGTGAACATCAGAAATATCCTTCCATGATGATGTCGTCCTCGATCGTGAACGAGCTCATCCGCTTGAGGGCGATGGCGCCGGAGACTTTGTCCGCGCCGTCGCCGCCGACGAATCCCGGCGCGGCGGCACCACCGACGAGAAGAGGCGCGAACGTCAGGACCGCCTTGTCGGCGAGGCCGTTCTCGATGAACGAGGTGAAGACGCGACGGCCTCCCTCGACGAGCAAGGAGGAGATCTCGAGCCGGCCGAGCTCGGCGAGCACGCCGGCCAGGCTCCAGACCTTGGCGCCGTCCCGGGGGAAGAAGACCTCGACGCCTAGGGCTTCGAGGGCCCTAGCTTTTTCGTCCGGCGCCTCGCGTCCGGCAAAGACGGCGATCCGGCCGCGTTCGAAGGTCGACAGGATGCGTGACGTCAGGGGAAAGCGCAACATCGAATCCAGGACCGCCCGGAGGATCTTCTTCGCGGGCCAGCCCGCGTGGCGCACGGTGAGGAGCGGATCGTCGGTAATGAGCGTGTTGACGCCGACCATGAGCGCGCCCTGCTCGCCGCGAAGCAGATGGACGTAGTCGCGCGTTCCCGGTGAGGAGATCCACTTCGAGTCGCCGCTGCCGCAGGCGATCTTCCCGTCGAGGGTCATGGCCGCCTTGAGCGTGACGAAGGGGACCTTGCGGACGATGTACTTGGCGTGGGCCTCGTTGAGAGACGCGTTCCTCTCCGCGAGGAGACCCGCAGAAACATCGAGCCCGGCCTCTTCGAGCCGGCGGATGCCTTTGGTGTTGACGAGAGGGTTGGGATCGACAGCCGAGACGACGACCCGCCCGAGCCCGGCGGCGATGACGGAGTCGACGCAGGGCGGGGTGCGGCCCCAGTGGACGCAGGGCTCGAGGGTCAGGTAAAGCGCCGCGCCCTTGGCTCGGCGGCCGGCCATGCCGAGAGCGAGGATCTCGGCGTGCGGTTTCCCCGGTTCCTCGTGGTAGCCGTGGCCGACGACGGTCCCGTCGCGGACGACGACGGCCCCGACGAGCGGGTTCGGGCCCGTCCGGCCTCGGGCCTTTTCGGCCAGTCCGTAGGCCATCTCCATCCAGGCGAGGTCGCGCGCCGCGCTCATGAGAGCAACGCCTCCACGAATTCGCGGGGCGAGAAGTCGGCGAGGTCGTCCTCGCCTTCACCGAGGCCGATGTAGCGGATGGGCAGCCCCAGCTCGGCGGCGATGGCGATGGCCGCGCCGCCTTTGGCCGTGCCGTCGATCTTGGTCAGGAAGATCCCCGTCAGCCCCGAGAACTTCAGGAACTCCCGGGCCTGGATGACGGCGTTCTGGCCGACGGTTGCGTCGAGGACGAGCAGCGATTCGATCCGGGCGCCGGGGAACTCCCGGACGACGACCCGCCGGACTTTTTCGAGCTCGGCCATGAGGTTCGTGTTGGTGTGGATGCGGCCCGCCGTGTCGACGACGAGGAGATCGCCCTCCTGGGCCTTGAACGACTGGGCGGCGTCGAAGACGACGGCCGCCGGGTCGGCGCCGTAAGAGCCCCTGACGACCGGGATGCCGAGCTTCTTGGCCCAGAGCGCGAGCTGTTCCTGGGCCGCGGCCCGGAATGTATCGGCGGCCGCGAGTACGACCCTGCGCCCCTCACGTTTGTACCGGGCGGCGAGCTTGGCGGCCGACGTCGTCTTGCCGCCGCCGTTGACGCCGACCATCAGGATGATGGTCGCTCCTTCGGCGGCGGCCGGATTTCCGTCGGAAGGCGAAAGGAGAGTGACCAGCTCGTCCTTGAGGGCCCGCTCGAGCCCGGCCTCGTCCTCGACCTTGCTCGTTTTGGCTTTCAGCGCGCCGACGATCCTCTCCGCGGCTGTGACTCCGACGTCGGCCTGGATGAGCGCCTCCCCGAGCCCGTCGAGGATCTCGTCGCGGCGTTTGCCGCTGCGGAAGAGGTCCTCGACCTTGCGGAAGGCGCCGCGGGTCCGGGCCAGTTTCTCCCTGAGGCTTCCGAACATGGCCTTAACATTTTATTTTTCAAGCGTTTAATTGTCAATGGCGGCGGTTGAGCGCCCGGGGTGAATGTGCTAGAGTGAGGGCGCCATGAACCCCGCCGTCTGGGTCGTCCATCCGCCGCGCGCCGAAACCGACGCTCTGGCCCAAGCTCTGGATATCCCGCCGGCCATCGCCCGCGTCCTCGTCAACCGCAAGATCGTGACCGAAGACGCAGCCCGGGCGTTCCTTTTCAGCGACCTCGAAAAGCTCCACGATCCTTACTTGATGAAGGGGATGGACAAGGCCGTGGCCCGGATCGGCAAGGCGATCGAACGGGGCGAAAAGATCCTCATCTTCGGCGACTACGACGTCGACGGCGTGCTCTCGACCGTCATGCTGAAAAAGGCCCTGACGACCCTGGGCGCCCAGGTCGACTACTTCATCCCGGAGCGCCTGACCGACGGCTATGGCCTCAAGGCCGACCACGTTCGCATCCCGGTCGAGCGGGGCGCCGCGCTGGTCATCAGCGTCGACTGCGGCATCAAGTCCGTCGAATTCACCGCCCGGGCGCGGGACGAGAACGTCGACGTCATCATCACCGACCATCACCGCCCCGGCGACGCCCTGCCAGAGGCCGTGGCCGTGCTCAACCCGGTCCTTTCCGACTCCGGATACCCGGATACCGGTCTGGCCGGGGTCGGCGTCACGTTCAAGCTCGTCCAGGCCCTGCTCACGAAGGCCGGCAAGGACACGGGTCTGGCCCACTACATGAAGCTCGTTTCGATCGGGACCGTGGCCGACGTCGCCGAGCTCAGGGGCGAGAACCGGCTCTTCGTCAAGCACGGTCTCAAGGGCCTGCGCGAGGTCGCCAACCCCGGTCTGCGCAGCCTCCTCGACGCTTGCGGGCTCGGGCACCGCAAGATCTCCGAAGGGGACCTCGGCTTCCGCATCGGCCCGCGGATCAACGCCGCCGGCCGGATGGGCATGACCGACTTGGCCGTGCGCCTGTTCTTCTCGGAAGACCCCGCGGAGACCCTGGCCCTCGTTCAGAAGCTCGACGAGCTCAACGCCCAGCGCCAGAAGACCGAGGAGAAGATCTTTAACGAAGCCCGCGACCGGATCGAAACACGGGGGCTCGACAAGAAGTACAAGTGCCTCGTCCTCGGCAGCCCCGACTGGCACCGCGGCGTCATCGGCATCGTCGCCTCCAAGCTCAAGGACCGCTTCAACCGACCGGTCCTTCTCTTCCATTACGAGAACGGCAAGGCCCACGGCTCGGGCCGCAGCATCTCCGAGGTTCCCCTGATCGATCTTCTGGAGGACTGCAAGAGCCATTTCCTGAGCTACGGCGGGCACCGGCTGGCCGTGGGCTGCACCCTGCCCACGGCGGGCATGGCGGCGTTCAAAGAGGCTCTCAACCCGCTGGCCGAGGCCCGCATCGCCGAGGACAGCCTGAAAAGGAAGATCAGGATCGACGGACCCCTCGGGTTCAGCGCCGTCGACGAGCGCTTCATGGCGACCTTCGCCCTGCTCGTGCCGTTCGGCGTCGGGAACCCCAAGCCCCTGTTCATGGCCGATAATGTCGAAGTCATCAGCGAGCCCCAAGTCCTGCAGGGCAAGCACCTGAAGTTCCTGGCCCGCCAGGACGGCCGGGTCCTCGAAGCCCTCGGTTGGGACAAGGCCGACTGGCGCCACGTCGTGCGCCGCGGCAGCCGGGTCAGTCTCGCGTTTTCGCTCATGACCTCGGAATACCTTGGCGTGCAGAAGACGAACCTGTCCATCGAAGACCTGAGGGTCTGAGACGATGAGCGCTCAAAGAGCGTCGGCTCCGGTGAGGTTCGCCAGGCTGGCCGCGGCCGGCGTCCTGATCGCCCTGGCCGCAGTCGTCGTCATCCGCCTGTCCGGGCGTCGCGAAGGGCCTCCTCCTTCTTCACCCGTGGAGCCTCCTCCCGAGGGTCGTATCGTCGACCTCAAGGAGCGGGTCAGACATCAGGAGTTCAGGGACGGCAGGCCCGTCGCCGACATCCGCGGGGCGAGCTTCTTCCTCGGCCCTGACGGGCGGAACCATCTCGCGGGTTCCGTCGAGATCGTCAATCTCGGTCCGGCGGGCGAGACCGTCTCGCGGCTTTCGGCCGACGAGGTCGTCTACGATCCGGGCTCACTCCGCTTCACCGTCGCCGGACACGTCCGCGTCGAGGCGGCCGGCGTCGTCCTCGAAGGGGACTCGTTCGACTACGACAAGACGAACGGCACCTTCGGCACGGCTTCCGGCGGCGTCTTCTCCTCGAAGACGATGACCGGCCGGGCCGGGGAGATCCTTTACGCGGAGGCCGCGGACGAGGTCCGGCTCGCGGGGGGTGCCCGCGTCGAGCTCGCCGCGGCTGGCCGGCCCGGAGAGACGGTCGTCCTGACCGGCGATTCGTTCACGTACGCGAGGAGGGAGCGCCGGGGGACCGCGACAGGCCGGGCGCAATTCTCCGGGGGCCGAGCGCGGGGAGAAGCGCTGTCCATTTCGATCACTGCGGCGGAAGTCGAAGGGATCCCCGGATCTGCGGACTTCGACGGGGCGGCCCGGATCGTCCTCGCCGCCGGCGCGCCGGGCGGAGCCGGGAGCGGCGAGGTCCGCGCGGACCACATCCGGGCGGCTTTCAACCGCGATACGGGGCTCACCGCTTCGATCGCGGCCGAGGGAAATACGGACCTCTCCCTGCGGACCGAGGGAGGCGCGGTGACCGCCGCCAAGGCGCCGAAGGCCGGACTGACGTTCGAGCCGACTGGCGGGCTTCGGAGCTGGGCGGCATCGGGCGGGATCCGGGCGGAGCTCGCGGACGCGGGTCGCCCGAGCCGGACTATCGACGGAGAGTCGGTTGCGTTCGACTCCGCGACCGGG
>Ga0326726_10000286_pt1 | contig 48529 bp, 53 predicted proteins | sample MHFenrmetagenome_2_FD_207603 | JGI IMG/M metagenome (GOLD analysis project Ga0326726, IMG submission 207603) | Lab enriched peat soil microbial communities from Michigan Hollow, Ithaca, NY, United States - MHF15MN | ecosystem: Environmental > Terrestrial > Soil > Wetlands > Peat | place: USA... | reverse complement strand
GTCGCCACCAAAGCGCAGTACAAAACACTGCAGGATTTTCTTTTTCACGCGGTGGCCGCCGAAGCCGGACGCCTCGGGATGCCGGTGCACATCCACACCGGCGCGGGATGTGGCGGGTATTTCCAGCTCGGCGGCGCCAACCCCCTGCTGCTGGAAGACATTGTTGACGATGCTTCGCTGCGGAAGACCAATTTCGTTTTTCTGCACGCCGGATGGCCGTTCACGCGCGAGGTGGCGTTCATGATGGGCAAACCGAACGTCTGGGCCGACACGTCGGAGGGCTGGATGATCTCGCCGCGTGAGTTGGCCAACTACATGCGAAGCTGGCTGGAATGGTTCCCGGAAAAAGTCCTCTTCGGCACCGACCTGTACGCGCTCTCGCCGGAGATCGGCTGGGAGGAAGTCGGCTGGCAGACCTCGCAGGGCGGGCGCTGGGCGCTGGCCGAAGCGCTGACCGGGATGATGCAGGATGGCGAAATCAGCCGCGCACGCGCGCTCGAGTTGGCGCGCATGGTGTTGCACGACAACGCCGCGAAGCTGTACGGGTTGAAGTGATCGTTACACGCGTCCTGGTGCGCCCAGCAGGCGGGCCGGAAAGGTGATGATGGCCCACAGCAGCTTCAGCACCCCATCGACGGCGATGCCGAGAATGCGAAACGGCAGCAGCAAGAGCCAGACCAGGGGATAGAGCACCAGCGCCAGCAGCGCCACCGGCCAGCAAATCACAAATAGAATGCACCACAGTATGAAGGTGAGCACGGTGGATCTCCTGATTGTAGATACGAGTGGAGTGCGGCAAAGGTTCCGAGCCGTAACTGGTAGCTCGCGGCTGGTGGCTCGGCTAGCTCTTCCCAACTACCAACTACCAACTACCAAAGTCCGACCTCCGCAACGGCTATACCTTCGCCGTCATCTCGGCCAACTGCCGCAGCGATTCCACGTAGGGCGCGCGCGCCACGCCGCGCTCGGTAATGATTGCGGTGACGTACTGGTGCGGCGTGACGTCAAACGCCGGATTTTCGACCTTCACTCCGGTAGGCGCAATCTGACGCTCGCCCATATGCGTGATCTCGCGCGTAGAGCGCTGCTCGATGGGGATGCGGCTGCCATCGGGCGTTTGCAGATCCACGGTCGAAAACGGCGCGGCCACGTAGAAGGGGATTCCGTGCTCTTTGGCGAGGATCGCGACCGTGTACGTCCCGATCTTGTTGGCGACATCGCCGTTGGCCGCAATGCGATCCGCGCCGACCACTACCGCGCCGATTTTGCCCTGCTTCATCATGGCCCCGGACATGTTGTCGGCAATTACCGTGGTTGGAATGCCGTCCTGCATCAGTTCCCACGCGGTCAGGCGCGAGCCTTGCAGGAAAGGGCGCGTTTCGTCGGCAAAAACGTGCAGTTTCTTGCCTTGCTCGACGGCGGCGCGGATCACGCCCAGCGCCGTGCCGTAGCCACACGTGGCAAGCGCGCCGGCATTGCAGTGCGTGAGCACGCCGCCCGAGGCGGGCAGCAGCACCGCGCCGTGGCGTCCCATGGCCTCATTGGCGGCGATGTCTTCCAGGTACATCTGCCGCGCCTCGGTGATCAGCGCCTGCTTCAATTGCGGCAGCGGCAACTCGGCGGTTTCCTCGAACCTACGCGCCATGCGCCGGATGGCCCAGAAGAGGTTGACCGCGGTGGGCCGTGTCTCGCCCAGGACGTCGCAGATCTGCTCGAAATCGCGCCGCAGTTCGGAGAGGTGCCCCGCTTCGGAGTCGCGTACGCCGAGTGCGATCCCCATGGCGGCTGCCACGCCGATTGCCGGCGCGCCGCGCACGGTCATGTTGCGAATGGCCTCGGCCACCTCTTCATAGGTGGTCGCAGTGACGTAGGTCTCTTCTGTCGGCAGCTTGCGCTGATCAATAAACCGGACACCCTCGTCCGTCCATTCCAGTGTCTTGACCAAAATGTCTCCCGTTCCGCGGCTACGATTGCTGCAGTGATTGCCGCAGCCGCAGGTGCTCCTCCCGCAGTTCGTTGGCGGTGAAGATGGAGACGAATTGCGCCGGCGCCGCCGCCTTTTCCACGCTGGGACGGCCGCCGGCGTCCTCGCGTTCCACCAGGCACATGACGCCGATGACTTCGAACCCAAACTCGCGAGCGGCTTCGATGGCCTGAATCGTGGAGGCGCCAGTGGTGCAAACGTCATCCACAATGACCACGCGCGCGCCCTTTTCGCGAAAGCCCTCGATGCGTTGTCCGGTGCCGTGTCCCTTCTCCGCCTTGCGCACCAGGAATCCATGGATCAGCCATGCTTCCTGCGGCTGCGAACCCGATCGATTCGGCCGGCGCGACTGCACCTGTTGCGAGCTGAGCATGGCCACCGCCACCACAACGGGATCGGCGCCCAGCGTCAGTCCGCCGACGGCCTGCGGGGCCCATCCGCGCCGGTAGAGCTCATCGACGAAGACGCGCCCGGTGAGCCGCGCGCCCTGCGCGTCGAGCGTGGTGGCGCGGCAGTCCACGTAGTAATCGCTGCTGCCGCCGGAGGAAAGTTTGAAATCGCCTAGCCGGAACGACTTTTCCGCCAGCATGGCCAGCAGCTCCTGTCGTGCCACTTTCATGCTGAACAAAATATCATGCCGGGTCGGACCGGAATTCAGGTGACTTTTTCGAGATGCCGGAAGTGATCGCTGGCCAGGTACAGCATGGCGAACAACGTGGCGTTGTACCCGACATGGATGAGCAACGTGGTGGCCACCGAGCCGGTGCGCACCCGCACCGTGGTGAGCACCACCCCGACCAGGAACAGCAGCAGCAGGGGCGCCCAGGCATGCGCCAGTTGCGAAGCGTGGATGAAAGCGAAAAGCGCGGAGGTGATTGCCACCCCCATCGCCACGCCCAACCTTCGCGCCAGCGCCGGATACATGAATCCGCGGAAGTACAGCTCTTCCACCAGAGGCGCAAGCGTCACGCCGAAACCCGCCATCATCCATGCGCCGAGCGTGTCGCGGAAGTAGCGCTCGATGGGCAGCGATTTCGGAATCGGCAGCAGCGCCGACGCGCTCTGCACGATCACCGCCAGCGCCACCCCCAGCGTCATCCATGCGAACCACGTCCTGCCCGGCCAGTTCCAGCGAACCGTATGCCAGAACGGCCGGCCGCGCGACCGCAGCAGCGAAACCATGTACACGATCACGACCAGATAGGCGGCGAATTGCGCCGGGATCACCACTCGCGGATCGCGCGCCAGGTCAGCGGCCAGCGCGTGCGCCGGTCCCGCGCTGCGGATGGCCACTCCCATGGCGACGATGCTGAACAGCAGAATCGCGATCGCCGCCACCACGACAATCCGGACCAGGTCCCAGATTCCCCACGGATAGTCGTCGCCAGCGGCAGCGGCTTCTACCGGCAGCGACACCATGGCCAGCGGCTGCTCGCTCGGCGTTGCCGGAATCTCGTGCTGGGGAGGAAGAGGATTGTCGCCGTAGAACAAGCTATTCAGCCTCGACCACAAATGTACTTGGATACCGGGCAGGCGGCAAATCGCCCGGCTGCAATCTCGCGAGCGGGCTGTGGGCGCGACGATTGGAGTATCCCCGTCGGGCGGATTTTGGTTAAACTTGCTCCAGAGCAAGTATCTATGTTTCTCAAAACTGGCACCGCCGAGGTCGCATCGAACCGGAAACTCGCCCGCTGGTACCTGCTGCCCGCACTGCTGGTGACCATCGCGCTGGTGATCACTTTGCAGGTGGCGGAGGTCGAACCGCACTCGCCGTTCAGCATATTCCTGGCGGCGGTGGCGGTGGCGGCCTACGCTGGTGGATGGCGGGCGGGACTGAGCGCGGCGTTTTTCTCCTTCCTGGCGAGCGACATTTTCCTGCTGCCCCCGACCTGGACGTCGGCCGCTCACAGCAGCTATTGGGGACGTCTCAGTGCGTCTCTGCTGATCGACAACCGCCTGGACGCGATTTGTCTCGGCGGGTTCGCATTCACCTCCTTCGTCATTTGCCTGCTGGCGGCCCTGGTGGACCACAAGGAGCAGGCGTTGCGCGGCGCGCAGCAGAACTTTACCGACCAGCAACGCGAGATCGAGTTTCTCAAGAGCACGGCCAAGATCTTGTCATGGGAATTCGACCTGCGGAATCGGCGCGTCACCTGGACCAACCTGTACAGCACGCTGGTCATGCGCCGGGAAGAACCGCTGGAGGCGTGGTTGGCGTCCATCCATCCGGAGGACCGCGAGCGTGTCAAGGCGGCGCTCGACCGGGCGCTGACGGACGGTGAATTTGAAGCCGAGTATCGCGTGCTCGTGAACCACTCGGAGGCGCGACGGGTGTTGGGCCGGGCCGTGCTGTATTCCATCGGAGGCCACATTGCCGGCCTGCGCGGCATTGAAATTGACCGCGAGTTGCGCGTCACGGCCGTCCCCACCGGCGCCTTAGACCAGCGCCGCCCGGCGGCTGAAATATTCCGCTAGCGCCTGCCCGGTGTACGACTTCCTGCATTTGGCCACCTGCTCGGGGGTGCCCTGCGCGACGAGGCGTCCCCCGTCCTCGCCGCCTTCCGGTCCCAGGTCCACGATCCAATCCGCGTTGGCGATCACGTCCAGGTGGTGCTCGATAATGATGATGCTGTTGCCCAGGTCGGTGAGCCGGTGCAGCACGTCGAGCAATTTGTTGACGTCGTCGAAGTGCAGCCCGGTGGTAGGCTCGTCGAGCAGGTAGAGTGTGCGCCCGGTCTGGCGTTTGGATAACTCGCGCGCCAGCTTGATGCGCTGCGCCTCGCCGCCCGACAACGTCACCGCCGACTGCCCCAGGTGGATGTACCCGAGCCCCACGTCCACCAGGGTTTGCAGTTTCTGCCGCACCTGCGGGATGTTTTCCAGGATCGGCAGCGCGTCGGAGACTGGCATCTCCAGCAGGTCGGCGATGGAATTCTCCTTGTACTTCACCGCTAGCGTCTCATGGTTGTAGCGCCGCCCGCCGCAGACCTCGCACTGCACGTACACATCGGGAAGGAAATTCATCTCGATGCGCCGCTGACCTTCGCCCTGGCACGCCTCGCAGCGTCCGCCGGGCACGTTGAAGGAAAAGCGTCCCGCCTTGTATCCGCGCTCGCGCGATTCCGGCAGCATGGCGTAGAGGTCGCGGATATGGGTGAACACTCCGGTGTAAGTAGCGGGGTTGGAGCGCGGCGTGCGCCCGATCGGCGACTGGTCAATGCGGATGACCTTGTCGATATTCTCCGCGCCCGTGATCGCCTTGTGTTCTCCCGGCTCTTCGCGCGAGCGGTAAAGCTGCTTGGCCAGCGCGCGATAAAGAATGTCGTTCACCAGCGTGGATTTTCCCGAGCCCGACACCCCGGCAACCACCGTCATCACGCCCAGCGGAAAGCTCACGTCGAGGCTCTTGAGGTTGTTTTCGCGCGCCCCCACTACGCTCACCGCATTGCCGTTGGTGTGCCGCCGTTCCGGCCGATGCGGGATCTGCTTCTGCCCCGAGATGTATTGTCCGGTCAGCGAGCCTGGCGCGTGGATGATTTCCTGCGGCGTGCCTGAAGCTACCAGTTCTCCGCCGTGCCGCCCGGCGCCGGGCCCGAGGTCAATCACGTAATCGGCGCGGCGGATGGTCTCCTCATCGTGCTCCACCACCAGCACCGTGTTGCCGATGTCGCGCAGCGATTCCAGCGCTTGCAGCAGGCGGTCATTATCGCGATGATGCAGCCCGATGGAAGGCTCATCCAGCACGTAGAGCACGCCGCGCAGCTTGGAGCCGATCTGCGTGGCCAGCCGGATGCGCTGTCCTTCGCCGCCCGAGAGCGTCGCCGCCGAACGGTTCAGCGAGATGTACCCCAATCCAACCGCGTTCAGGAACTGCAAGCGCTCCGCGATCTCCTTCACCACGCGTCCGGCGATCTGCGCTTCCCGTTCCGTGAGTTGGATCTGCTCCACCGCGCCCACGGCGCGCGCAACCGCCAGCGCGGTGAAGTCGGCGATGGACATTCCGTTCACCTTCACCGCCAGGCTTTCCGGCCGCAGCCGCCGCCCGTGACACGCGGGACACTCGGTGGCGCTCATGTAATTCAGCAGCCACTCGCGGTAGCTCTCCGAGGTTGACTCCTCCAGCGTTTGCCGCAGGAACGCCATGATTCCGCGGAAGCCAAGTCGTGGAAATCCGTTGGCCTCGGCGCCGTAAAGCAGAAAGGTTTGCGATTTGGGCGGGAGTTGCTCGAAGGAGGTGTTCAGGTCAACGCCGGCGGAGGCCGACGCAATCTGCAGCATGTGCTGCAAATTCGACGAACCCGATCCCGGACCGAGCCCGCCGTCGAGCAGCGGTTTGGACCAGTCGACAATCACCTTCGCCGGATCGAAATCGTATTTGCTGCCCAGCCCGTTGCACTCCTTGCACGCGCCATACACGCTGTTGAAGGAAAACGAGCGCGGCTCCAGCACCGGCACGCTGATGCCGCAATCGGGGCACGCCAGTCGCGACGAGTACAGGCGCTCCTCGCCGCCCACCACCGCCACCTGCACCAGCCCGGCGGCCAGCTTCATCGCCAGCGCCACCGACTGCTCCAGGCGCTTTTCGATTCCCGGCTTTACCAGCAGGCGGTCAATCACCACCTCGATGGTGTGGTTCTTGCGTTTGTCGAGCCGGATATCGTCTTCAAGGTTGACGAGTTCGCCGTCAACGCGCGCCCGGGGGAAGCCGTGTTGCGCCAGCTTCTCCATCTCTTTCTTGAACTCGCCTTTGCGGCCGCGGACGATCGGGGCCAGGATCATGACCCGGTCTTCCGGTTTCAGGGCCATCACGCGGGCCACGATCTGGTCCGCGGACTGCCGCGAAATCGGCTGCCCGCAACTCGGGCAGTGGGGCACGCCGACGGTCGCATATAGCAGCCGCAGGTAGTCGTAGATCTCGGTGATCGTGCCCACCGTGGATCGCGGGCTGTGGCTGGTGGTTTTCTGCTCGATCGAGATGGACGGGCTTAGGCCGTCAATGGCGTCCACATCCGGCCGCTCCATCTGGTCGAGGAACTGACGCGCATAGGCGGAGAGCGTTTCCACGTAGCGCCTCTGCCCTTCGGCATAGATGGTGTCGAAGGCGAGCGACGATTTACCCGAGCCGCTCAGTCCGGTCACGACGGTGAGCGCGTTGCGCGGTATCTCGACGTCAATGTTCTTCAGGTTGTGCTGGCGCGCGCCGCGTACCGAGATCTTATTGATGGCCATGATCTTAAGAGTGGAATTCGCCGTGCGCCCCGTTCCCCCGCGGGCATGTCCCTTGGAGATATGGACGGGTCCCCTGAAAAGTCCGACAGTAGGGAAGCGCAACTCTACTCCGTATCTTAGTGGTCAATATCGGGCAGCGTCAACGGGGGTAAAGTCACTAGTTGGCTAGGCGCGGCTGGGACTTTATGACCGAACATTGTTGCCAGATGTTGCAGGATGCGGTGGAGGGCGACGCGATTCTCAATCAGGCGCTGCGCGCCATGCATGGCCGGATTCTGAACGAGATTGATTCCGACTACGCCGTGCGCTCGCCCGAGGATCGACCCAATCTGTACCCGATGAACTTTTGTCCGTTTTGCGGAAGAGCGGTTTCGCGGACCATCTGGAACGCGGAAAAGAAAAAGTAAAACGTCCGCAGCCTTTCGGTGTGAAGAAGTGAACCACTGTCCTGGTAACCGATGCAGGAATGCCGTCCGGCTCAGCGCGAATCGCCGGCGGCGCATCCAGAGTGTTCTCTGGCGCATCACGGGAAAGGTCGGCCGGTCGTGACTACATTGATGATCGCAATCACGTTGCTTCTTACCATCGCCGCCGCCCTCGGCCTCGGGGTCATTCTCGGCTACGCCATGATCAGCTTCATTCTCCAAGCCATGCGGCGCCATCCGCAGCCAGTTCCCGAACCCGTCCTCGCTACCACGGAAGGACACAGCGGCGACTGAACTTCCTTTCATTTTTTCAGGAATCTTGAGTCGCGGGCTCTCACCCGCGACTCGCATGGTGCGGCCCACACGCTACCCTGAGAGTTTGTGACTTTTTTGGAAATTGGCGACTTTTTCGCGCGTAAGCTTTTGTTTTCAGCGTTCCAATTTGCGCGAAATCGAAAAAGTCACAAACCCTGAGCGCACTCCAAGGGGCGAGACAAGGATTTACTCCAACCAAAGCTAGTCCTGCTGCTGTTGCTGCGGTTGTCTGGGTTGCTGCTGCTGTTGTTGTTGCTGCATTCGCTGCAATTCCTGCAACAACTGCTCCGGCGTTCTTATCGTCTGGCCTGGAGCCTGAGGATTCTCTGGCCCCGGCACGGGTGGCACCATGGCGCCCGGCGGGCCCGGCTGAACCAGGCCGGGTTGCACCTGCGGATTCACTGCCGCCGGAACCGGCGCCGGTTCGGGCTGTGGAACCGGTTCGGGTTCTTCTTCCTCGGCATTGATATCCGGAGGCGGGGCGCCGCGGAATAGCCCCGGATTTTGCTGTGGAACGCCTCCCGGCGATGCCGTCGTCTGGCCTGCGCCGCCCGGTCCCGTTGCTGGAGCCACGCGCCGCGTCAGAACCACTTGTGACAGCAGGTTGGGATCGTTCGCCGATCCCAGGACGATGTATTCGAAGCGCGATCCCTGCAGCAGCGACGCAATCACGTCGCGCGGATTGCCCGGGCCAAGCTGCGCCGCCACCCGGTCGCTGGACGCGTCCGGCGGCATCTCCACCTGCGCGCCCGTGCGCGCCCGCACCGCCGAGAGGATGGCGCTCAGGGTCGCGTTTTGCGCCACGATGCTGAGCTGTCCATTTTGATATGTGACCTGGGGCGCCATGGGTGGCATCTGCTCCGGACGAGGCGGTACTACCGGTTGCGACGGGGCTTGCGGTTGGACTGGCGGTTGCCCTTGCGACGGCGACGGTTTCGACTCTGCCGGCGGCTTCGGCGCGGCCGTTACCGGGCTGGTTGGCGCGGTCATCACCTTTCGTGCTGCCCCCGCTGGTGGCGTAGCTTGAGCGGGCGCTTGCGCGAGCCCAGCCACGCTCAAACCCAGCGCCAACGCTCCGACCGCGAACCTGTAGATCACGCCCGGCATGCTCGAAATTTTACACCTTTTGAGCCGTTCTTTCGGTGGACTTTGATATTACTTCGGTGTTGCCCCCGCGGCTGCGTTTTAAACATCTGAATCGCCCGAAAGGCGCATCCAATCCCGAGTAGCGTCTCGAATGATGAAAGTCCAGAGTCCAATGAACCATTGGTTCTTCCGCCGTTCTTGGTGTGCGTGCTTGATTTTGGCCGCGCTGGCCGTGCCGGCCGCGGCTTTTGCCCAGACCTGCCTCACCGCCGGCGATCTCGATACCGGCGCCCGCGCCACACTGGAAGCTTCCGCCCAGCAATTTTTCCGCATGTCGGCTGCCGGTGACTATGCCGGTCTGAAAGCCGCAGCCGTGCCGTCGCTGGCGTCGAATTTTGGCGGCGTGGAAACCGCCGTGTCCCAGCACAAGCCCGACTTCACCGGCGCCCAGGCCACTCCCACCGCCATTTTTGTCCTCGAGAATTCATCCAAGGAGCCGATGGCCCGCGCCGAGTTTTATTGCGGTATCTTCAACTCGCCGGAACGTACTGCCTTCGTTGTCCCCAACCTGGCGCCGGGCCGTTACGCCGTCGTCACCGAAGACGTCAGCGGCGGACGACAGCCGGTTAAGCTTACCTTGGTCTTGCAGCAGCAGGGACAACGCTGGAGCCTGGCCGGTTATACCGTGAAGCCTACGCAGGTTGCCGGCCAGAACATGAACTGGTATCTCGCGCAAGCGCGCCAGTACAAATCGCGAGGTCAGTTCATGGCTGCCTACCTCATGTACCTGGAAGCCTGGTACCTTTCGCAGCCGGTGGAAATCGAGTACACACCGCAGCAGGACAAACTGGCCGACGAGATGCAAGCGTCCCACCCGTCCGACTGGCCCTCGTCCAGCCAGCCCATGAACCTGATGGCCGGCGGCAAGACGTATCGCGTCACCCTGATTTTTCCCGACGCGGTTGGCAACGATCTTGACCTCATCATCAAGTACCAGGCGGCCACCGACATCTCCAACACCGCCGCTGCCTTCCAGGACAACATGGCGGTGATCAAGGCGATGGTCACCAAGTATCCCGAACTGCGCACCGCCTTTGCCGGTGTGGTCGCCCGCGCGGTTGACTCCTCCGGCCGTGACTATGGCTCCCTGCTGGCGATGAAGGATGTGAAATAACGGTAGCTCGTAGCTGGTGGTTGGTGGTTGGCCAAACCGGTCGGTTGCACTCCCGAGCTACAAACTACCAGCCACCAGCCACTGCCCAATTGCTTCTCACCAACCCCTGCCGTTAGAATCCTAAGTTTCCCATTTCTTCGCCGGACTTCCTTATGGACAAAGTCGTTGCCAACGCCGACGAAGCCATTCGCGACCTCCAGGACGGCGCCACCATCCTGGTCGGCGGCTTCGGGCTCTGCGGTATTCCTGAAAACCTGATCGCCGCCGTCGTGCGCAAGGGCGTGAAGAACCTCACCACGGTCAGCAACAATGCCGGCGTGGACGACTTCGGCCTCGGCCTGCTCCTGCGCACTAAGCAAATCCGCAAACATATCGGAAGTTACGTCGGCGAAAGCAAGCTGCTGGAGCAGATGGTCCTCAGCGGCGAAGTCGAGCTGGAACTCAACCCGCAGGGGACTTTAGCAGAACGCATTCGCGCCGGCGGCGCCGGCCTTGCCGCCTTCTTCACCCCCACCGGTTATGGCACCATGATCGCCGAGGGCAAAGAGACCCGCGAGTTCGACGGGCGCTACTACGTTCTGGAACGGGGCCTGCGCGCCGATTTCGCTTTCATCAAGGCATGGAAGGGTGACAAGTGGGGCAACCTCGTCTATCGCAAGGCGACACGTAATTTCAACCCCATGATGGCCACGGCCGCGCGCGTCACCATCGCCGAAGTCGAGCACCTGGTCGAGGTGGGCGAACTGGATCCCGACCTGGTTCACACTCCCAGCGTTTACGTGAAGCGCATTTTTCAGGGCTCGAATTACGAGAAGCGCATCGAGAAGCGCTGTGTGCGAAGAGCTGGAGTTGGTGGTTAGCAGTCAGGAGTTGGCGATAATGCAGCCGGATGTGTCGATGCCCACTCCAGGCTCTTGACCGCTAACTACCAACTACTAACTCCTAACTACTCAACATGCCAATGCCGGAGAGTACCGCCGACGAAGTTCGCACCTCCGTGCTGCGCTACCTGCGCATGTACGAGGAAGGAAACTTTACCCTTGGCGATCTGGCCGCGGAACTGGCCGTGATGACTCCCGCCTATGAGCACGCCATGGGCGGCATCGCCGATTCCTTCGGCGCGCTGCTGACAACCGCGTCGAAGTACCGTGCCGAATCGAATGCCGACGCGCGCGTTTCTTACGCCGATTTTGAACAGGCCCTAACGGATTTCCGCCGCACCGAAGCGGCTTGGGACAGAACCGACAACCGATAACCGAGAACCGATAACCCCTATGGCAACCGTCCCGAAAACACCCAAGCAAGCTGACACCACCAAGCGCGACCGCATCGTCCGCCGCATTGCCCAGGAACTCCGCGACGGCTTCTACGTCAACCTCGGCATTGGCATGCCCACGCTGGTCGGCAACTGCGTTCCCCCAGGCATGCACGTGGTCCTGCAAAGCGAGAACGGCATGCTCGGTATCGGCCCTTATCCGCTGGAGGGCGAGGAAGATCCCGACCTCATCAACGCCAGCAAGGAGACCGTCACCGAGATTCCCGGCACCTCCTATTTTTCCAGCGCCGATTCCTTTGCCATGATCCGCGGCGGCCACGTTGACCTCAGCGTGCTCGGCGCCATGGAAGTGGACGAAGAGGGCAATCTCGCCAACTGGATGATTCCCGGCAAGATGGTAAAAGGCATGGGCGGCGCCATGGACCTGGTGGCGGGCGCGCGCCGCGTGGTCATCGCCATGGAACACACCACCCGCGACGGTCAGCCCAAGATCCTGACGAAATGCACTCTGCCGCTCACCGGCGTTAAGGTGGTGAACACCATCGTCACGGAGATGGCTTACATCGAGGTGACGCCCGGCGGCCTGGTGCTCGAGGAAGTCGCCCCCGGCCTCACCACCGAAGACGTGCAGCGTGCTACCGAGGCGCGGCTAACCGTCAGCCCCAAGCTCAAAACCATGACCGTCTGAGCGCCCGCATTCGCATCCATTGCTCGCCGCTCACTCCAATTCCGCGCCTGCAAAGAAAAAGTGCGCGGGCGGCCATAAGGGTGTGGTGGGAACCGCCCGCGCGCCAGACCCCCTCCCGAGGAGAGTGCCGGGAAAGGGCTACCTCCTGCCCAGGTGAGTAGCAGGAGAACTCAAAAATTCCTGACGCTGATTAGAGAAGTGGCTCAGCAGAGCCGGGCGGTATTCAGGTCGACGAGATCAGAACCGCTGGCGCCCAAGCGTACCGGGGGCGACAGGAGCATTTCGCAGAGCGGAGTCAAATTCACGAAAGCCGCCGTCAACAGAATTGTTGCGAGCTGGACTACTACTTGCGGCGGCCGCACCGAGTGCTTGCTCGGCACGGTGGTCAGGGGCGAAGGCACGGCCGGCGAAACCAGGATCAGCATGACCGCCGAGGCCATCAGCACCGCAACTACGGCTTGCAATTGCCCCCGCATCGCACAAATAAATAACGTCAGCCGGGCTTTCGGTCAAGTGGAATCGTGAACCGACGGGTTTTTACCGCGCGGGTTATGCCGCTGGGCGGTCCCTATCGGTCAGCCGGGCCCCGGCGTGAAAACCCGGCAAATCGGTATCGCCGGTGATCAGGCGCGCCGCCCGCTCGTAGGTGAGATACGACCAGGCCCATTCGGTCATGACCAGCACCCGGTTGCGGAAGCCGATCAGGAACAGGATGTGCACGAACAGCCACAGCATCCAGGCGAGAAATCCAGTGACCTTGATCCTGCCAAAATCGGCGACGGCGGCCGCGCGCCCGATGGTCGCCAGTGTGCCGCGATCCTTATAGCGAAACGGCGTACGGGGCAGGCCCCGAAGGTCGCGCCCGATGCTTTGGGCCACGGCGCGGCCCTGCTGCATGGCCACCGGCGCCAGTCCGGGCAGGGGCTTGCCGTCGGGGCCCGCCAGGGAAGCCAGATCGCCGATGACGAACACGTTGGGATGACCGGCAACGCTCAAGTCCGGCTCCACCAGCACGCGTCCAGCCTTGTCCGTTTTGCCCAGTAACTTGCCCAGCGGCGAGGCGGCCACGCCCGCGGCCCACAACGTCACCACCGAGGGCAGAACGGTGTCGCCCATCCGCACCAATCCCGGTTCGACGGAGGTAACGTGAGTGGAAGGTCGCACCTCGACGCCGAGCTTTTCCAGTTGCTCACGCGCGCTGCGCGACAACTCTTCTGGGAAAGCCGGCAGTACACGCGGCATGCCTTCCACCAACACCACGCGCGTCCGGCGGGGATCAATGGCGCGGAAGTCCATGGCGAGGGTGCGCCGCGCCACTTCCGCGACCGTTCCCGCCAGCTCGACTCCTGTGGGACCGCCGCCGACAACGACGAAGTTCAGTGGATCGTGGGCGCCGGTGGCGATCGCCTGGCGCTCGGCCAGCTCGAAAGCCAGCAGCACGCGGCGGCGGATTTCTAGTGCATCCTCGACGGTCTTCAACCCGGGCGCCAGTGATGCCCACTCGTCGTGGCCGAAGTAAGAATGCGAGGCGCCAGCGGCGACGATCAGGTAATCGTATTCGATATCGAAGTCGTCGAGCTTGACACGACGGTTCGCCAGATCGAACCCGCGAACCTCGCCCATCAGCACCGCGACGTTCTTATAGCGGCTCAGGACGCCGCGGATGGGCGCGGCGATCTCACCCGGCGACAGGCCAGCGGTGGCCACCTGGTAGAGCAGCGGCTGAAAGGTGTGGTGGTTCTTGCGGTCAATCAGCGTCACCGAAACCGGAAAGCGAGCCACGGCAGCAGCAGCGGTGATTCCGCCAAAACCTCCGCCAACGATCACGACTCGGGGTTTCGCCATACTTCTTGGATGGAGTCTCAAGGCTTCAGGATTCGGGCTTTGGGCTTCAGGCTCGGGGTGCTGTGGGTAACCTGCTTTCTGGCAAGGAGATCTCGGCCGTGCAGGCACAAGCTTGGCTGGACGCCGCCCTCCTCATCCGCGACGTCATTGGCTGTCGATGACCAGCAACGTGGAGCGCCGCTGATAGAGCGCAACACCGGGGCTTTATTTGGTTTCACTACTCCCGCTCTGGGAGATGTGGCGGCGCCGACTCGCCTTGCATCAGCCGTTGGTGGCGTCGCGGCCGGAACCGGTGCGCCGAGCCGGTTCGCTTGCTGTTTTTCGGGAGCGTGCAAGCTTGGCACGGGAGGCGCCGCCTGGGAAAATGATGACCCCACCCGGCATAGTATCCCCGGAGGATTTTGAAGGGTTGAGATCGCGCGGGTCGTGCGCGCGCCTCGACTGGAGAGTTTCGAGCTCTTCCAGGGCGCGGATGGCGCGATCAAGAAGGATTCGCTGCTTGCGGAGCTGCTTCAGGGCATTGTGCATGGTGACGTTGTTCCGCCTGCAATTCGCAGCGGATTATCGTCATTCACGCAGTCAGGAGTTGCAGAAACGCAACCTGTTCTGATTTTGGAACAAGGCCGTTCGGCATCGGCAACATGCTTCGGCTTCGCTCAAGGCAGGTTCCCACCCGCAGGGCCAGGATTAGTGTGACCGAGAGAGGAAAACCGAGATTCCTGGACTCGGGTTTCCCGCGCCGGAAAAAACTGCCGGGAACTCTCCCTCGCCTGGGATGACGTCGGCTACAAGTTGTCTCGGAAATATTATGCGGCGGGGGTGGTGTTCTCCGGCGCGGAGTGCGGCAGCAGGGAAAGCGCCAACAGAACCGATTGGAGGTGACGGCGGCTGCCGCCGCCTAAATTGAGGGGCGTGAGCGCATCGAGCTGGTCTCGCCAGCCTGCAGCCGGCCCCATTGGGTTGGAAGCGGTTGCCAATTCTCCCACCAGTTTGCGCACCGGCGTGCGGAGCACTTCGAGGCAAATTTGGGTGTGGGCTTCGGAGATGGCAGCGGCGGCAGCGGCGTCGCCATACGCACGCGAGAGACCCCAGTGCTGGTACTGTCCGTGGTGGCGCAGCGTGCCGAGATAGACGAGCCGCGACCAGGGGCCGGAGAGCGCACCCAGGGTCCTCACCACAAAATCTTCGAATGCGGACAAAAGAACCATAACTGTTCCAGTTCCGGAACTCCGAACAGGCAGCGCGTCACCAGGTTCGCTGGCCCTTGATGCGTCAGATTACCACGGTTGAACAAATCCCAAAAGGAGTTCAACGGCAAAAATCTGCTTCGCCGCGGCGGCTCTTAGCCCAGGATCGAGTGTTCAGGCTCGATTCCGAGCTGCCGAAAAGGTACTATGCTGCAAGAGCCGGTGGCGAGAGAAAGGTTGCTTGCTACTGCGATGTTCAGGCTCGATTCTGAGCTGCCGAGAGGCTTTGCGAAGGTTATAAGACGGGCTCCTTCGCCGGTTCGCGGCCCTGTGCAAACTGGTGGCCGTGGTGAGAGCCGCTTCCGTGCGGGGAATGATAAAGGCGGGCGCGTACATATGCAGTGCATGATTCTTCAGCCGAGGGCGCGTTCTGGGGCTGAGGTCGATGCCCCAATCTCGCTTCCCGGAACGAGCAGTACTACAAGCTTGCAATGACTCTCGTATTCATACTGGTCGTGGCGGCAGTGCTCATCGTGATGGGCATGCGCCGGGCGGTGCGCGGTTTCGAGGGAGAAGTAGGCGATCCGGAACAACTGCTGGGGCGCACGCAACCGATTGACCTGCCGGCTTTCGACAACCTGATTGACCCGGACGAGGACGAATATCTGCGCTCGCAGTTGTCGTGGTTCGGGTTTCTGCGGGTACGAAACGCACGCTACCGGGCGGCGGCGGAATACGTGCACATGGCCGCTCGCAATGCGGCGATCCTGATCCGGCTGGCACAGTCAGCGCAGAACAGCCAGGAAGCCCACATCAGCGAGGCGGGGAAACAGTTGATGACGCTGGCCATTGAGACTCGCATTCTTGCCGGTCTGGCAATCGTCCAGCTCTATCTCGCGTTAGTGGTGCCGTTCTGGAAGCCGTCGCTGGGCTCAGTGACCCAGGCGTACACCGGCATGCGCGCGACCCTGGATCGAGTAGTGAGATGGCAACGACCCGAGCTGGCGGGTCGGATCAGAGCGGTGGTGTGAAAAAACCAGTACCTGAGTACCTGAGTACCTGAGTAGCGCGGCGGCGACGATTCCAATCTCCCATGGCGACGGCCCGCGGCTAGCTTCTCATCCCTACCGATCAGCGCCCTCTGGCCTTCCCAGGGCGCATTACGTCATGATTTACAGTGTCAATGTTCGATCGGAACCAACTGCTTGGCGAGCGAGGGCGGGATGCAAGCGAAAACACCGGCTTTCCTGTTCGATCTGGATGGCACGCTGGTGGACAGCGTGTATCAACATGTCTTGGCGTGGCGAGAAGCGCTAGAGCGGTGCGGCATAGAATTAGCGGTGTGGCGCATCCATCGGCGCATCGGCATGAGCGGCGGGCTGCTTGTGAATGCGCTGCTGCGTGAGACGGGGCGGCCGGTGAGCCCGGAGCAGGCACAGCAACTGCAGGCATATCACGCCGAAGCGTACGCGCGACAAGTGGGGAACGTCCGCCCGCTGCCCGGGGCAAGAGAACTGCTGGCGCACTTGAGCAAGGCCGGCGTACCGTGGGCGATTGCCACCAGCGGCCGGATGCAGAGCGCTCGTCCCGCGCTGGACGCGCTGGCAGTCGGGCGGGATGCGGCCATCATAACGCGTGACCAGGTGGAGCACGCGAAACCGGATCCTGACTTGTTCCTGGCAGCGGCGGAGCGGCTAGGAGTGGATGTTCTACTGTCTATCGTTGTTGGCGACAGCGTCTGGGACATGCTGGCGGCGCAGCGTGCCAGGGCGCTCGCGGTCGGTTTTCTTTCCGGCGGCTACGGCGAGGATGAGTTGGAGCGCGCCGGGGCTTATCGCGTGTACCAGGACCCGCTCGACCTGTTGCGCCACCTGGACGAAGTCGGGGTGCGAGTGATGGCGGAATAGGCCGCGATTACGCTTTCCGCGCCCGCCCGCTACAATAGTTCGCGGAAGCCCTGGACCGGCAAGGGAGCAGCGCTTGGAACGCCGCCATCTGATAGTCGCCATTACCGGCGCCACCGGCACGATTTTTGGTGTCCGAATCCTGCAGCTATTGCAGGGAACGGATGTGGACACGCACGTGGTGGTCAGCCGCTGGGGCGCTCGCACGCTGGCCGAGGAAACCGAGTACACGGTGGAACAGGTGCAGGCGATGGCGACGCATGCGTATGCGATCGGCGATCAGGGCGCCGCGATCTCCAGCGGATCGTTTGTCACGCTGGGGATGGTGGTGGCGCCGTGTACGATGACCACGCTGGCTTCCATCGCACATGGCAGTGGCGACAACCTGATTCATCGCGCGGCTGATGTCACGCTGAAAGAACGACGCAAACTGGTGCTGCTGGTGCGCGAATCTCCCCTGAACGACATTCACCTGGAGAACATGCTGAAGCTGTCGCGCATGGGGGTGGTGATTTTTCCTCCGGTGCCGGCCTTCTACAACCATCCCCAGTCGCTGGACGAAATGGTGAACCACGTTGCCATGCGCACGCTCGACCAGTTCGACCTCCACCTGGACGTGATGCGGCGGTGGGAGGGAAGCATGAACGCCCAGGGAAGGCCGCGCGTGACCAACTAGGCGTGCCTCAAACCGAAGGGCAACCCTGCAGGCCAGAACTTCCTCCGGATGGGGGGTACAATACCGAGGGTGAGGATCTCACAACAGCCGGGAGAATGTATCGTGGCACGATGCAAACCGCGCCTGGTGAAGTTTGCGGCCGTGCTGTGCCTGCTGCTGTTGTGCCTGAGCAGTTACGACGCCATCCACGTGCATCGCACCGTGGGGCCGCTGGAAAATGCTCCACTGGGGCCGCATCATTGTTTGTTGTGCCTGGCCGCGCACCTGCCGCTGAGCCTAAACGCCGGCCCGGCAGCGCCGATGGTTTCCGTGGCTTGTCCGGCGGCCTTGGTCCCCGATCAACCAGGTTGCTACGAATCGGCCAGCACGCTTCCGCTTTATACCCGTCCGCCGCCCCAGGTCTGATACCTCCTCGCTTCGTCATTCTTGAGCTGTACCAAGTCCGAGCGCGTCCGGTTTCGCTGAAATCGGCCGCCGCGTTTGCTTTGGCAATGCAGGAGGTTAGGTCTATGCGCAATGGCACTTGGAGTCTTGCACTGATCTTAGTCACGGTTACCGTTTTTGCGTCGGCGCAAACCAGTCCGCCGGCGCAGCAGCAGAGCCAGGAAGACCGTATCAAAGCGCTGGAAGAACGGATCATCGCACTGGAAGGCCAGGTTCGCACTCTGAAAGTTCAGCAGCCACAACCGGCCCCAGCTGCGACGCCCGCGACTCCGGAAGTCACGCCTGCCGTTCCGGTATCGGCGCAGGCCGCGGGAACTGCGGTCGGCGGCGGTGCAGAACTGGCGGGTCAGGTGCCGGCTTACGGCGGAGCTTCGGCGGCGGCGGCGAAGGTACTGAATCCGGATATCAGCGTGATCGGCGATTTTCTGGGCTCGATGGGGCACAACCGCTTCAGCCCAACTCCGACGTTCGAGATGCACGAGTCGGAGGTCGGTTTCCAGGCGATCATTGACCCTTACGCGCGCGGCGACTTCTTCCTCTCCTTCGGGGAACAAGGCGTCAACCTCGAGGAGGGGTACATCACTTTTACCGCGCTGCCTGCGGGCCTGGTATTGCGAGGCGGGAAGATGCGCGCCGCCTTCGGCAAAGTGAACACGCTGCACAATCACGTGCTGCCCTGGACGGACCGTCCGCTGGTCACCAACAGCCTGGTGGGCGGCGAAGACGGCATCAACGACGCCGGACTTTCGCTCACCCGCATTCTGCCGGCGCCCAAGGGCCTGTTCCTGGAAGCCACGGGACAGGTATTCCGCGGCGATTCCGATGAGTTGTTCAAGTCGTCGCGACGCAGCGACGTCAGCACGGTTGCCCACTTGAGGGGGTACCGCGACCTCACCGAGTCCACCAATATTGATATCGGCCTCTCCTACGCGCGCGGGCACAACGAGCTGGGCAGCGGATTCCTGACGCAGTTGTACGGCGCGGATGCGACCGTGAGATGGAAGCCGCTGCGGCGCTCGATCTACCACTCGTTTGTGGGACGCGGCGAATTCATCTGGAGCCAGCGGCAGCAGTTGCCGCGCCTGCAGCGATCGTTCGGGATGTACACCTCGGGCGATTACCAGTTGGGCCGGCGCTGGTTCGTGGGCGCGCGCTACGACCGCTCCGACCGCGCCCAGGAGGCGGAGCTGACCGACAGCGGCGGATCGCTGGTGCTGACGTATTGGCCCAGCGAGTTCAGCCAGATCCGCGGCCAGTACCGGTTGACGCGCTACGCGGAGCATTTCGACGCGCACGAGCTGCTCATGCAATTACAGTTTTCGCTGGGTGCGCACGGCGCGCATCCTTTCTAGGAGGAATTTTATGAAGGTTCATAGGTTCATGATTGCCGCGGTGGTGCTCGCGGCCACGTGGCTGGCGGCGCCGTTGGCGTCGGCGAAGAAGCTGAACGTCGTGACCTCGACCACCGATCTGGCGGCGCTGGCGCAGGAAGTTGGCGGCGACCACATCACTGTGGAATCCATCGCCAAGGGATACCAGGACCCGCACTTTGTCGAGGCCAAACCCAGCTTCCTGCTCAAGCTGCGCAATGCCGACCTGCTGATCAGCGTCGGGCTGCAACTGGAGATCGGCTGGTTGCCGCCGCTGATCACGCAAAGCGGCAATCCGCGAATCCAGGTGGGAGCGCCGGGGTATCTGGACGCGTCGCAGTTCAACGAGATCCTGGAGATCCCAACCGGGCAGGTGACGCGCGCCATGGGCGATGTCCATCCGCTGGGGAACCCACACTACTGGCTCGATCCGGATAACGGACGCCGGGTAGCAAAAGGAATTGCCGGCAAGCTTGCCGAGCTCGACCCGCAGGACGGCAGTTACTTTCAGCAGCGCTTCGCCGATTTCGACCGACGCCTTACCGCCGCCGAGAAGAATTGGGATGAGCAGATGAAGCCCTACCGCGGGCGCAAGGTGGTCACCTATCATCGCTCGTGGCCAAACTTTGCCAAACATTTTGGGCTGGACGTGGTGGGCTACGTGGAGCCGCGGCCGGGAATTCCGCCCACGCCGCAGCATACCATCGAGCTCATCCAGATGATGAAGCGCGAGAACGTCAAGGTGATGCTGATCGAACCGTATTTCGACTTGAAGACGCCCAACAGCGTCGGACGCGAAACCGGCGGGCTGGTGGTCGTGCTGCTGCCTTCGGTCGGCGGAGAAAAGCAGGTGACCGACTATTTCAAGCTGTTCGACTACGATATCGGACTGTTGATCAAGGCGTTCAACTCGACTAAGTAATAGCGGAGATGGTGAATGTTAGTGCTGTCATTCTTAATCCTGCCGTTCCTTGCCAGCCTGATTCTGACCGGCATTCACGCCTACCTTGGCGTGCACGTGGTGGAACGCGGCGTCATCTTTGTGGACCTGGCGCTGGCGCAGATCGCCGCCCTGGGCGCGACCATCGCCATTCTGGCCGGCATAGATCCGCACGGCGAAGGAGCATACTGGATCAGCCTGGCGTTCACTTTCCTGGGCGCGGGCATTTTCGCGCTGGTGCGCGCCCATCGTGGACGCATACCGCTGGAGGCGTTCATCGGTATCACGTACGCGGTGGCGTCCGCCGCGGCGATTCTGGCGATGAGCAAGGCGACGGGAGAAACCGAGCACCTGAAGGACATGCTGGTGGGCAACATTCTTGCCGTGTCGCGGCAGGATGTGATCAAGACGGCGGTGCTGTACGGCGCCATCGGTCTGTTCCATTACATTTTCCGAAGAAGGTTCCTGCTCATCTCGACGAATCCGAAGTTGGCGGAACAATCCGGCATTTCGATCGGCCTGTGGGACTTCCTCTTCTACGCTTCGTTCGGTTTCGTGGTGACCTCGTCGGTGGCAATTGCCGGCGTGCTGCTCGTGTTCTGCTACCTAGTGGTGCCGTCGGTGGGCGCGATGCTGTTTGCCGACCGCATCGGCCCGCGGTTGGCCATCGGCTGGACGATGGGAACGCTGGTCTCCGCCCTGGGCTGCTACTTTTCCGTCTGGCTTGACCTACCCACGGGTGCAACCATCGTTTGCACTTTTGGCGGCGTGTTGCTGCTGATGTTCCTGGTGCGACAGCTTTTCTTTCGTCCGGCGCCAGCGCCCGTTCACCAGGAAATGGCCTATCATGACCGGCGATGATTTAATATTGAAACGCCGGCACCCTCCATGTCCAAGCACTTCCGCGGAACCGAGAAGCAGGAACGCGCGCTGGATGCCTACATCAAGCTGCTGCGCGCCACCGACAAGGTGGATTCGCTGGTCATGCCGCAACTGGACGGCGCCGGCCTAAGTCCCAGCCAGTTCGGGGTGCTGGAGGCGCTCTATCACGTCGGCCCCATGTGCCTGACCGACCTCGCCCGGAAAATCCTCAAGACCAGCGGCAATCTCACGATGGTGGTCAGGAACCTGGAGAAACGCGGCTTGGTGACGCGCGTGCGGCAGGTGGCTGACCGGCGCTACTACCTGGTGTCGATCACAGGGAAGGGAAGCAAGCTGATCCGGCAGGTCTTTCCCGGCCACGTGGAGCGGATCGTCAAAGCCATGAGTGAGCTGACCGCATCGGAACAGGAGACGCTGGGCGAGCTCTGCCGCAAGCTGGGGACCAGGCTGGCGCAACGCCAGTCCAAGTAGCCAACCACAGACGGTCTGCGCGCGTCCTACCCGTAACGACGTGCTTCCATGTCAATACTTGAACGTTAAGATAGTTCTGAGTCTTTATTTAACGTTAAAGCATCTCATCGGCTGGGAGGATTCGATGATTACGGTTCGTCCCGGCGAAGCTCGCGGCCATTTCGATCACGGGTGGCTGAACACCTTTCACACCTTTTCGTTTGCCGATTACTACGATCCCAAACACACGCATTTCCGCAACCTGCGGGTGATCAACGAGGACACGGTGCAGCCCGGCGGCGGTTTCGGCACGCACCCGCACCGGGACATGGAGATCATCACGTACATCCTGCAGGGCGCGCTTTCCCACAAAGACAGTATGGGCACGGGTTCGACCATCCGATCCGGCGACGTGCAGCGCATGAGCGCCGGCACCGGCGTGCTGCACAGCGAGTTCAACCACTCGCCCAATGAACTGGTGCGCCTGCTCCAGATATGGATTTTTCCGGAGCAGCGCGGACTGAAGCCGAGCTACGAACAGAAAACGTTTTCGACGGAGGAGAAACTGAACAAGCTGCGATTGGTGGCGTCGCGCGACGGGAGCGAAGGATCGGTGACGATTCACCAGGACGTGCGGCTCTATGCCGGATTGCTGGAAGGGGGCAAGGGTGTGCGGCACGAGTTGCCCGCCGGACGCGGGGCGTGGATCCAGGTGACCAGCGGCGCGGTCGAGGTGAACGGCAAGCGCCTCGTGGCCGGCGACGGCGCGGCGATCGAGGAAGAGAAAGGGCTGGAAATTACCGGCCGGGACGAGCAAGGGAGAGCGGAGTTTTTGCTGTTCGACCTGGCATGAACAAGCAGTTGTGAGTTGTGAGTTCAGAGTTGCGAGCCAGAAACCTTGAACCGCAAAGGACGCGAAGGACGCAAAGGCAAAGCAAAACAGATTTGGTGCGGACAGCCTCGCGGGAAGGGATAGGCATTTTATGTTGCGCAAAGTTTTCCAGACGGATAACGATTACCTGTTGACCATCGTGCGCGTGGTGGCAGGCGTTGTTTTTTTCGCTCATGGCGCGCAAAAGGTGCTGGGCGCGTTCGGCGGACCCGGCTTCAGCGCCACGCTGAACGGAATGGAGCGCCTGGGAATTCCGGCACCGTTCGCATTGCTGGCCATTGTGGCTGAGTTCTTTGGCGGGCTGGGCCTGATCGTCGGACTGCTGAGCCGGGTGGCGGCATTCGGCATTTTCGTAGAAATGGCGGTCGCGATCGCGAAGGTCCACGGCGCTTTTGGCTTTTTCATGAACTGGACGGGAACCCAGCGCGGCGAAGGCTTCGAATTTCACTTGCTGGCGCTGGCGCTGCTGGTGGTGGTGATGGTGCGCGGAGCGGGCGCGCTTTCGCTGGACCGGCTGATCGCAGGTTCCGACCAGCGCGAGCGCGTTGATGCACGGAGCCACTGGCCGGCGGCCGCCTGAAGCGCTACTGCTCTTCCCAGCGGTCGCCGCAGGCATTGCATTTCCAGCGCAGTGTGCGCAGCGGGACGGGAACAGCGCCCCACATGACGTAGCCCGCTGCCGTACCGCTGCCGCCGATCTTGACGTCGCGTGATCCGCATTTCGGGCAACGTGCTTGCTGGTACTCCGAGGTCCCGTGATCTTCGTCCGGGGCGAACGATTCCGGCGGCTGGTTGAGGATGTCGAAGGCATGCGCCGCATCCGTTGCACGGACGCAAAGCCGGACGCCGCCGACGGCGTACGGGTAGCCGAGCCGCACCATGTTTTCATCGAGCAGGTGCGACTCGATCCCGGCGGCGTCGAGGGCGCCCTTGGCGAGCCATGCCTCGGGCAGATCGCGAAATTTCCGGATGACAAGCAAGCGGCTGAATTCCGGCGCGACCGTCACGCCGGATGCTTCCAGATCAATGGGCAACCCGCGGCGCTCGGCCTCGTCCTCGATGGCGTCGAGCGCGGCGTCGGTGAGCGAGGCGGGATCGTCGGCCACCTGCAACAATTCGGCGTCGCTCATGGCGGCGTAGAGTTGCGCCAGCCGCTGGCGCTCGCGTTGATCTTCCATCCACATTTACCCTGATTATAGCGGCGCGAACTCGGGAGAGTGGGGATCGGTGACGTGGTGTAGCGCCAGTTCGCGCGCTGTACGAGGGCAGGGAGACCCGGCACATGACAGGCCACATCGCATTTTCAACGCCGGAACAGTCGGGAGTGCGCCATCGGAGTAATCTACCTGCCGGAGACGGAGGGGCACCAGTCTTTCTCGGAATGGAGGGATGCGTGACGGATCGGTCAGCAGTGGTGCGCGGCGAGGTGGATATCCCGGTCGCGGGGGGGCGGGTCAGCGGTTCGCTCAGCATCCCGGCAGAGGCGCAGGGGCTGGTGATTTTTGCGCACGGAAGCGGCAGCAGCCGGCTCAGCCCACGCAACCAGTTGGTCGCCGCGATACTGCAGAAGAGCGGGTTGGCGACGTTGCTGATGGACCTGCTGACGCCCTCGGAGGAGCGCATGGATGAGGTGACGGCGGAATTGCGCTTCGACATTCCATTCCTGGCGCGCCGGCTGGCGGAGGTGACCGATTGGGCGCGGCGAGAGCCCGCGACGCGGGAATTGAATGCCGGTTACTTCGGCGCCAGTACGGGCGCGGCGGCGGCGCTGATGGCGGCGGCAGGGCGCGAGGACATCGGCGCGATCGTTTCGCGTGGTGGTAGGCCGGACCTGGCAGGCGAGGCGCTCGAACAGGTGACGGCACCGACGTTGTTGCTGGTGGGCGGCAAGGATGATGAAGTGATCCGGCTGAACCGCATTGCCTGCGAAAGACTGCGCGGCGTACGCAAGCTGGAGATCATTCCCGGAGCATCTCACCTGTTCGCCGAACCGGGAACGCTGGAGCGCGTGGCGGAACGCGCCAGCGAATGGTTTACGCAGAGTCGAAGGACCCCTGTCGGATGTAGCCTGCAGAGTGGTGGGCGCTGAAGGATTCGAACCTTCGACTTCCACCGTGTGAGGATGGCACTCTACCGCTGAGTTAAGCGCCCACTGCTGTTGATTTTATCACTTGCGCACACTCCGACAAGGACGGTGTAAGGTGTGGGGAATGCGGCGACTGGTTCGAGCCTTGGTCCTGCTGACCGCGGCGGCCATCGGAGCGCTGTCGCTGGCGACGATCGCGCTGCGACGCGGAGAAGCCATTAATTCGCTATGGCTGCTGCTGGCGGCGGTTTGCACTTACATGGTCGCCTACCGTTTCTATTCCGCGTTCATCGCGGCGCGGGTGCTGAGCATTGACGCGCAGCGTGCCACGCCTGCCGAACGGCTGGAGAATGGACGCGACTTCGTTCCCACCAACAAGTGGGTCGTGTTCGGACATCATTTTGCGGCGATTGCGGGTCCGGGACCGCTGGTTGGTCCGGTGCTGGCGGCGCAGTTCGGTTATCTGCCGGGAACGCTGTGGCTGATCGCAGGCGCCGTGCTCGGCGGATGCGTCCAGGACTTCATCATTCTGCTCTTCTCGGTTCGGCGCGACGGCAAGTCGCTGGGACAGATGGCGCGTGATGAAATCGGCCGGCTGGGCGGCGCGGTCGCCTTCGTTGCCGTCATCAGCATCACCGTCATTCTGCTGGGCGTGGTGGCGCTGGTGGTGGTGAACGCTCTGAAGGGAAGTCCCTGGGGAACGTTCACCATCGCGATGACCATGCCGATTGCCGTGCTGATGGGCATCTATCTGCGCTTCCTGCGGCCCGGCAAGACTCTGGAGGCGTCTGCGATGGGATTCGTGCTGGTGCTGGCGGCGATCTGGGGCGGGCAGTGGGCGGCGCAGAGCCCACTGGTCGCGCCATGGTTCACCTTCGGCGCCACCGCCCTGGCAGTGATGATCATCGTTTACGGATTCGCCGCCTCCGTGTTGCCCGTATGGCTGCTGCTGGCGCCGCGCGATTACCTCAGCACGTTCGTCAAGTTGGGTGCGATCGCGCTGCTGGCTCTGGGGCTGGTGGTGGCGCGCCCGAACCTGCAGATGCCCGCGCTGACGCGCTTCATCGACGGCACGGGGCCGGTCTTTGCCGGAAGCGTGTTCCCGTTCGCCTTCATTACCGTCGCGTGCGGCGCCATCAGCGGCTTTCACTCGCTGGTCGCCAGCGGTACGACCCCGAAGCTGATCACGCTGGAGTGCCACACGCGCATGGTCGGCTACGGCGCCATGCTGGCGGAGTCTTTCGTCGGCATCATGGCAACCATTGCGGCCTGCGTACTCCACCCGGGCGCTTACTTCGCCATCAACAGTCCGGCCGGGCTCATCGGCGCCACGCCGGAAGCGGCAGCAGCAACCATCACCGGCTGGGGATTCCCGATCACGGCCACGCAAATGGCATCGCTCGCCCAGGCGGTCGGCGAGCAGACGCTGTTCAACCGCACTGGCGGCGCGCCGGCGTTTGCCGTCGGCATGGCGCAAATCTTTGCCAACAGTCTGGGCGGTCCTACCGTGATGGCGCTCTGGTACCACTTTGCCGTGATGTTCGAGGCGCTATTCATCCTGACCATCATTGACGCGGGCACGCGCGTTTGCCGCTTCATGCTGCAGGACGCTCTCGGGCACATCTGGTCGCCGCTGGGCCGGACCAGTTGGTATCCCGGCGTGGCGCTGACCAGCGGCCTGGTGGTCGCTGGGTGGGGATACTTTCTGTGGCAGGGAATCAAGGATCCGCTCGGCGGCATCAATTCGCTCTGGCCGCTGTTCGGGATCGCCAACCAGTTGCTGGCGATTGTTGCCCTGTCCGTGGCGACCACGATCATTATCAAGCTCGGCCGCGCACGTTTTGCCTGGGCCACGCTTGTGCCGCTCGCCTGGCTTGCTTCCGTGACGTTCACCGCCGCCTATCAGAAGGTGTTCAGCCCAAACGTGCGCATCGGGTTTCTCGCGCATGCGCGTCTGCTGGCGCAGCAGGCGAGTCTTCAACCCCAGCGCGGCGAGATAACCCGGATGATCGCCAATGACCGGCTGGACGCGGCCTTCACCGCGGTGCTCATCGCGCTTGTGGTTCTTGTCCTGCTGGAAGCGGCAGCGGAGTGGATACGCGTTCTGGCGGGACGAAAAGCGGCGGTGGTGCAAGAGTCGCCGTTCGTGCTGTCGCGCCTGGCCGAGGAGGAATCCGCATGAACGTGGCGCTTGCCTGGCTTCGAACCGCGATCGCCGCATTGCGGGAGATCTTCGACGAACCCGCTTATGCCCGTTACCTCCAGCGCCGCGGGGTGAGTCGTTCGGGCGATTCCTACGCAGAGTTCCTGCAAGAGCGGCTCGGAGGTCGGGCCCGCCACCGCTGCTGCTAGGGTGCGATCATTTTGATCCTTTGCTCGGTGGTCATGCTCAATGAAATAGCAAGCCCGACGATAGCCCTATCTTAACGTGTTCAGAATCAATAGCCGGCGTGTCGCGGGGGTGCTCGGGTTTATACGTGTGGAATTATCGGGAGAGTCAGCTTCTAAACTTTGGCTGATGGGGTGTAGACTTCGACCACCAAAAAAATGGAGGACTGGAGGATCCAGTCCGCAAACCGAATCCTCCAGTCGAGTGATTGGGCGGCCACGTTGCGGCGTGTCCGTCCTTCGTGCTTTTCACCTTCGGCGAATCCGAGCGACATGTAAAGTACCCAATCGGTTATGACGCAGACGTGGTGCAATCTTGCACCGTTCTTTGTGCTTGTGTCGCACCAGTTGTGGTGCATCCTATCAGCGGGGCCGGCGCCGCTTGCGCCGCCCCGCTGATAGCTGACCGCAGGCAGCTTCCTGGGTAGTCAATTCTCCACCGACGCGAGATAATATCCCCTGCCGCCCAGCCCGGTTCAGCCTGGCACCTATGGCCGATCCTGTCCCCAAACCCGACCCGCCTCGGCACCCCTCCGGCGGCCACTCCAGCCCCTCTTCCGACCCGCAACTTTCTCCTCACATGGGGGTTACATCTCGTGTGAGCAGCGTGGCCATTGACCGAGGGTTGCTCGCGGGGGGACGGCGCCACGGCGATGCCGGGGTGCATCTGCAGACGCCCGTCAGTTATGAATCGCTGACCGACGCCGACGTCATGCTCCGAGTCAAGGATGGTGATGACGCCGCCTACGAATATCTGGTCCTGAAGTTTCGCCGCCCCATGCTGAGCTTCATGTACCGCATGGCGCGCAACGCTGCGGTGACCGAAGAACTGGTGCAGGAGGTGTTCCTGCGCGTGTATCGCTCCCGCGCCACCTACAACGCGGAAGCCAAGTTCAGCACCTGGCTGTATCGCATCGCCACTAACCTGGCGGTGAATCACGCGCGCGACACCAAGCACGAGAAGCCCGAGCTGGCCGTCCATCTCGACGAGGCCGACAGCGAAACCGGGCAGACGCCCGATCTCGCCGACGCCGCCCCCAGCGCCGAGCAGATGCTTTTGCGTCGCGAAAGGCTTGCCGCCATCCGCCAGCACGTGCAGAATCTGCCCGAGCGCCAGCGCATGGCCGTGCTGATGCACAAGTACCAGGGGCTGGATTACAAACAGATCGCCGACGTGCTCAAGCTGAGCGAGTCGGCGACCAAGTCGCTGCTCTTTCGCGCCTACGAAACGTTGCGCCAGAAACTGAAGGATTTTGTATAAGGGTGTGAGTGTCATGAACTGCAATCATTTTCGCGAGCATCTGCTGGACCTGATGGTGGGAGAGCCCGGTCCCGGCGATCTGCGGGACCACCTGCATGGGTGCGCCTCTTGCGCCGCCGAGCTGGGCTCGATGCGCCGCACCATGGCGCTGCTGGATGAATGGAAGCCGCCGGCCGACACCAGTCCCTATTTCATGACCCGCTTGCGCGCCCGTCTGCACGAGGAGCAGGCGCGCCCGGTCAGTTGGCTGAACTGGTTCCGCAAGCCAGCGCTAGCCGTCAGTATGACGGTGCTCATGGTTGCCAGCATCACGCTCATACTGGGAAGCAGGCGTACGGAGATATCCAACGGGCACTCGACTGTCGCCATGACGCCCGGCACCGCCGTCGGCGACTTGCAGTATCTGGAGCGTAATCACGATCTCCTGGCCGATTTCGATATGCTGGATGACTTGGAGCCAGAACCGCCAGTACAGAATTGAACGGAGCGAGAAGAAGTTGGGCCTGAAATCCATTGCCGTGATCGCGGTGGTCGCGCTGGGCCTGGGCATGGCAGCCGCTCAGGGTGGCGACAAGCCGCAGAAGGGCGACAAGCCGTCGGGGACGCCGCCCGCGCCGGGGCCACGGTTCGCTTCGCCCGGACGCCCGCCCCGCGAACCCGTGTTTCACGGTCCCGGGCCGCACGTGGGCGATTGGCTCCGCCACAACGAATCCACTCCCCCCGATCAGCAACTAAAAAAGCTGGAGCAGGATCCTGACTTCCGCCGGCTGCCGCCTGACCGCCAGCAGCGCATCCGTGAACGTCTCCAGAAGTTCAGCAGCCTCCCGCCGCAGCAGAAGGAACGCATCCTGCAGCGCATGGAGACCTTCGAGCATCTTCCGCCCGACCAGCAACAGCGCCTGCGCGAGATGTTCCGCGAATTCCGCGGTCTGCCGCAGGAGCGGCGCCAGGAATTGCACCACGCCTTTCAGCAACTCGAGACCATGAGCTCCGAAGAGCGGCAGAAGGCTCTGGATTCGCCCGAATACCGCAACAACTACTCCGAAGCCGAACGCAGCCTGCTGCGCGGCATGAGCACCATCGGGATCACCCCTCGCCGCCCGGAATAACCTCAACCGCACCTTCACCGCCCGAAGCCTGAAGCCCGAAGCCTGAAGCCTGCTTAGGTGGTTTCCCGAGAATGCTTAAGAAACTTGCCTGAGGTAATTCAGGTGTTCAGCGCATTGTTCCATCGGTACACAACCTCTAAGCTGCTGGTCAATGAACCGGCTTTCTCCCGTTCCCCTCCTGGCGATCTGCGCCCTTATTCTCATCGGATGTGGCGGTGGTCCCTCCAATTTCAAGCCCGACGCAAAGTCTGGTATGCCAGGGACCGCGCCTGACGCTCCCGCCGCCGCCAGTGGAAGCTCCTCGCAGTCGTCGTCGCCGCCCAGCCAGCCTGCACCGCCGCCGCCATCGTCGTCGCTGCCGACGCCGCCGGGAGACGCCGCGGTCCTCGACCAGATTCAGAACACCACCGACAACTGGAACAGTTGCAGCACCTGCGCCCAGGGCACCAACAAGACCGACAATTTCTGGATGTCGCCGCACACCTCATCGCCTTCCATGAGCGGCAGCAGCCGCGAGTTCTACGTCGGCGGGCCGCAGTGGAGCAATGCTCTCTTCTGGAAGACCTACTACGAACACATGGACAAGACCCACGTCCTCTGGGACTTCTACGTCTTTTGGGACGAGAAATCCATGAGCAACATCTGGACCGCGGAATTTGACTTCTGGCAATCCATCGGCGGCAAGGAGTTCATGATCGGCAGCCAGTGCAACTTCGGCGACGGGTTCTGGGACCTCTGGGACAGCGCCGCCAAACAGTGGCTGCACAGCGACATCCCCTGCCAGCGCATGGAACCCGGCAAGTGGCACCACATCCAGTGGTTCCTGGAACGGCTGGGCAGCGATCACTACCGCTACAACACGCTGGTGGTGGACGGACAGTCGCACGACATCAACCGCACCTTCGATCCCAATCCCACCGACTGGAAAGACACCATGGGCATCCAGTGGCAGCTTGATCAAAGCGCCAACGGCGGCGACGTCCATCAGTGGGTAGATAATGTGAAGCTGACCGTCTGGTAATCGGCTGGTCTGTACCAGAGGCTCACACCTGGGAAGGCGTCATCCTGAACTCGCCTGGTTTGAGCGAGTACGGGATCTGTGCTTTTCTGCCTGTGGTCTAATACTGGGCCATGCGGAAAAGCGCCCTCACCATGCTCCTCCTGATAGCTTCCAGCACCGCGCTCGCCGAGGACCTGGCCCGCGGTCGGCAAATCGTCGAGCAGAAGTGCGACGGCTGCCACACCTTGCGCGACGACAGGAAGCAGCCCGTCATCGGCCTGCTGGCCGGCGGCAAGCTCATGGGCGGCGTGGCCAGCTCCAACCTCACGCCCGACCCTTCCGGCATCTCCTACTACGACGAGAAACTCTTTCTCCAGGTGTTGCGCACCGGCCAGGTGAGCGCCCGCAAGCTGAAGCCGGTGATGAATCCCGCACTGTTCAAGAGCTTTTCCGACGAGGAACTGAAGGACGTCTTCGCCTACCTGCGCACCGTGCCCGCGGTCAAGCACCGCGTGGACAACACCGAGCCGCCCAGCGAGTGCCGTCTCTGCCGGCTGAAACATGGCGCGGGAGAATCGAATTGAGTCATCGGTTGGCGCTTATCGGTTGCCGGTCCTCCGCTGATAACTTGAGAAGCCCCGGAGGGGCGAACGCTGGTAGCCCAGGGCGCCAGCCCTGGGAATGCCATCCCTACCACATCGCGAGTCCCGTAGGGACGGCGCGAAAAATCCTCTTTTCGCAAACCTGCTGAAAACTCGATCTGGCGATCGAGCCCCGAAGGGGCGCCAGAACCCAGCCCGGGCGTAGGCCCCCGGGGTAGGATCGCAAACAACCCTTCGAGTCCCGCAGGGGACAACAGAATTGGGGTAATCCGAGACGCGAAGCGCCGACGGCCCGCAGAGGCGCCCCCTAGTTCCGCGTCGCCAGCGATCGTCGAATGGACAGCGCCGTGTGCCGGATCTCGTCGGCGTCGGAGGCGTCCGGCGACATCTTCAGATACTCTTCCAGGTCTTCGACCGCGCCGCGCATCTGGCCCACGCTGTAGCGCAGCAGCGCCCGCTGCTTCACGTCTTCCGGCGAGCGCGGATAGATGGCGCAGATCAGGTCCACCACTTCCAGCGCCTTGCGTAAGTTCCGTGCCGACATGTAGACGTTCTTCAAGTTGTTCAGAATGCGCGTCAGCATCTGCCGCCGGCTCACCGCCAGCAAAAACTCCGGCTGCAGCGGCAGTTGTCCGGAATAGATCTGGTCGAGCCGGTGCTGGCATTCGCGCGCCGTCACCACCGCGCCTTGGTCGAAGGCGTCAATCAGCGTCTCCCGGCCTTCCACGTCGTAGTGTTTCAGCAGGAAGTGGCCGGGCATGCCGACGCCGAACAGGGGCAGCCCGGTGCGCCGCGCCACCTCCATGTACACCAGCGCCAGCGTGATTGGGATACCCAGCTTGCGGTCGAGCACCTCGTTCAGGAACGAGTTGCGCGGGTCGTAATAGTTCTCGCGATTGCCCTGGAACCCTTCTTCTTCGAACAGCACGTGGTTCAGGGCAGCGATGGTCTCGCCCGGATCGGCAATCCTGGACAGACGCGCCTTCGCCCGCCGCGCCAGCTCCTCCAACCGCCGCAGATAGGGATCAAAGCTCAGCTCGGGATACTCGGTGCGGGCAATCGTCAGCGCCGCCCGCGCCAGCGGGATACGCTCGTCCTCTAAGTGCTGGCCGACCAGTGCAGCAAAGGCTTCGGCGACAGCTCCGGATTGTTTGTCGCGCGGCACGAACCCATAGTACAAGAAACGACAGGGCGAGAGCGGTGGGAGAGGTAATGGGCGGATCGCGCGCTACTTCAATCCTTGTACCAGGTAAAGGTCGGTAAGCTGCCGGCGATAGCCGTAGACGTACGTCTTGGCGTCGGGCGTGAGCAGGATGGGGCCGATAAACTCCACCCCGGCGGGATCCGCGGGGCGAAGCTTGTTCCAAAGGCTGCGCTGGCCCGTAGTGACGTCCACCCGGTAAACCACGGCGGGCATTTCCGCCGTGCCGTACACATAGAGGAATTTGCCATCCGTGCTCCAACTGATGGGCAGTTCCCCGGCCAGAAAGCCGGGTATCGGCCGAGCTTCGCCGCCGTTGAGCGGAAACAGATATCCCTTCTGGTCGGGACCGACGGCGGCAACGTTCTTATCGTCCGGCGAGATTGTGTAGGCCAGCGCGTTGGCGCCCTCGGGAGAAATGGGAGTTAACTTCGTGGCGCTTGGCGTGTGAAGGTATAAGCGTGCGCCGTGCCCGGGCTCGTTGCCGGAATAGACGAACCGTTCGCCATCGTGCAGCCACCGTCCGTCCACGTGGTTGACGTTGCTCGCGGGAAAGGGTTTGGGCTCACCTGCCTTGGTGGGAAGCAGAACCAGTTGGGTGGGGGCAGTCACCGAGGTCGATAGTGCCCACTGCTTGTCCGGCGACAGGGCAAAGGCCCGGCCCTCGCCCAGGAGAACGGCCGGCGAGCCATCGGTAGCCCGCACGTAGGCGCTGTAGCTGAGGCCGCCGCCGGCGCCTTCCTCGCGGAACAGAAGCGTCTTACCATCGGGCGACAGATCCGCCGGGTACGACCAGTCAAACCAGGAAAGATCGCGCTCCGTGCTTTCGCCCGCGCGCAAACCGATCAGCCCGCGCCGCGAGTTGTCGCGCGCCAGCAGCACACGCCCGTCTCGATTGACGTCGTGCAACAGCAGGTCGCCGGGCGCCTGCGCCAGCAGCCGCGGCTTGCCGCCCGACGCTTTTACCGCATAGAGCACCTTATCCAGCCCGGAAGTCGCCGCCGTGAACCAGATTTCGCTCCCGTCAGGACCCCAGGCCAGACCCTGCGTCGTGTAGAAGTCCTTCGTCAGGTTCTTTTTTTCGCCACTCGAATTGACCACGGCCACCGAGCCGCCGTCATCTCCTTCCAGCGGATGATCGAGAAACGCGACCTGATCGCCGCCGGGGGAGATCCGCGGATGGCTGATCCAGCCGCCGGTCTCGTACAGTACCTTGCCCACCGGGTACTCCAGCCGGTTGCGGCCGCCGGAGTCGCGCACCACCGCCAGGCTCTTGCCGTCAGCAGACCAGTCGGCCCACTGCACGTTGTTCATGATCTCCCTTGGGCCGCCGCCGGAAAGGGGCACCCGGGACAGAGTTCCCACGTGGATGTACGACCGGATCTGACGGCTGTTGAGCAGCACTGCCATGTCGCCGGTGGACGACATGGATTGGATTTCGGCGCCCGACAATTCCAGGTCGCGCGATTGCGGACTCTCTGGGCGCGTGGAGAACAAATCACTCGGATTCCCTTCCCAGGCGGCGCTGTAAACCACCGTCTGGCCGTCCGGGGCAAACCTCGCCATGCGAATCGTGCCGCGCCGGAACGTCAATTGGTGATAGAGCGGCGGTTCCACGGCTGCCTGGCGATGTCCGATCCACGCTCCTGCCAGCGCTGCGGCAGCTACGGCCAGTAGCACGACGGCCGTCTGGGCGAGTCGCTTCGCCGATGACCGCCGAAGCGCTGGTTTTCCGGGCACCGGCTCGGCCTGCACCGGGACCACGATTCGAGCCATCCGGGTGGAGTCCAGGTCGCGCTTCAGGCGTTTCAAGTCCGAGCGCAATTCCGCCGCCGATTGGCACCGTAGTTCGCGGTCCTTCTCTACCGCCTTGTTCACCACTTCTTCCAGCTTGGCGGGAATCTCGGGATTCAGCCGCGTCGGCGGGGCCGGCGTGCGATTCAATATGGCGTCGATCACTACTCCGGAAGTCGCGCCCGAGAACGCCACTTGGCCGGTTGCCATCTCGTACAGCACCAGGCCGAAGGAGAACAGGTCGCTGCGCCCGTCCACCTCCTCGCCCCGAACCTGCTCCGGCGACATGTACGCCACCGTGCCCATCGTCGTCCCCGGACTGGTCAGGTGATGTTCGGCGGTCTCCCCTTCTGCCCGGCCCTGCGCCACCAGCTTGGCCAGCCCGAAATCAAGAACCTTCACTTGCCCGCGGCTGGTCACGAAGATGTTGGCCGGTTTGATGTCCCGGTGCACCATGCCGGCGGAGTGCGCGGCGTCCAGCGCATCGGCGATCTGTATGCCGAAATCGAGGACTTCCTCCACCTTCAGCGCACGGTCCTGGATGTAATGCTTGAGCGTGCGCCCCTGGAGCAGTTCCATGGCGATGTAATGCCGGCCGGCATCCTCGCCGATGTCGTACACGGTGCAGATATGCGGATGGTTGAGCGCCGAGGCCGCGCGCGCCTCGCGCTGAAATCGCTCGATGGCCAGCGGGTCCCGCGACAGTCCGGAGGGCAGAAACTTGAGCGCGACGTGGCGCCCTAGGCGGACATCTTCCGCCTTGTACACCACCCCCATGCCGCCGCCACCCAGCTTCTCCAGCACCCGGTAATGGCTGATCGCGCTGCCAACCTCAATCACGTCCACGCGCGCGCATGTTAAGACGAGAGATGCGTTACGTCAAACAGCGTCTTCCCATTTTGGGAATCGGAAATTTGCGAACTCCACTCTTTTCTCTTGCATATCACAGACAAGTGATCTCCATCCCGCTATCCTGTACTCGTGCACCCAGGTGCGCCGGTGGTGTGGTGTGGTTAACACGCCCTCGTTAGCTCTTTGACAACTTGAGCCGGTTTTGCGGGCGTGAGCGAGCCCCAGTGAGCGGGAGCCCGCGGAGCCTGCCCGGAGAGAAGCCGAAGGGCGCGATCCTGAGGCCGCAGCTGAAGGGACTAGTAATTATTTGGTTATTTTAGACCGCGTGTCGGCAGCCCAAAATGTTAAGTCGAAGGTAAATGCCGCCGTCCCAGTGATTTCAGGCTGTCCCTTGGCATCCCTTGCTGTCCCTTGCCGCCATTCTCCCCGCAACCGTATGAATCGGGGAAGGTCGGACGGCTTCCCTTGCCAAATAGGGGGAGGGGGGCTAGCACACCATCCCAGGCTGAGTTAATGGCAGCGTGGTTAACTGCACCCGTCTCGCGCCTCAGCCCCGCAAGATGTTCTTGGCGATAAAGAACACGTTCGCCGGGCGCTCGGCCAGGCGGCGCATCAGGTAGGGATACCACTCGGAGCCGAAGGGAATGTAAACTCGCATCCTCCAGCCTTCGCGCACGATGCGCTCCTGCAGATCGCGGCGGATGCCGTGAAGCATCTGGAACTCGAAGGCGTCGCGGGCGATGTTCTCCTGTTCCGCGAACCGCATGGTCTGCCGGATGATGCGCTCGTCGTGGGTGGCGATGCCGTGATAGATGCCGCTGGTGAGCAGCATCTTCATCAGGCGGAGGTAACTGGCGTCCACCTCCGACTTTTTCTGGTAGGCGATCTCCGGCGGTTCCTTGTAAGCGCCTTTGCAGAGCCGAATGCGGATGCCGGCGGCGGTGAGCTTCTGCGCGTCGGCCGGGCTGCGCCGCATGTAGGACTGCAGCACCGCCCCGGTGTGGCCGGGATAATGGCGGTGCAACTCGTGCACGAAGTCGAGCGTGCGATCGGTGTAAGGGGAGCCCTCCATGTCGACGCGCACGAAGTTGTCGAGCCGCCGGGCGTGGTCCACGAGGCCGCAGACGAGTTTTTCGGCGAGCAGGGGATCGACGTCGAGCCCCATGTGGGTCAGCTTGAGGCTGACGTTGGCCTTGAGCCCGCGCTTGGTGATCAGGTCGAGCAACTGGTGGTAAAGCTGCGCGCTGGCCTCGGCCTCCTGGGCGTTGGTAACGTTCTCCCCGAGGTTGTCCACGCTGACGGTCATGCCTTTGGCGTTGACCGCTTCGGCGGCGGCCAGCAGGTCGTCAAGGGTGGTGCCGGCGACGAAGCGCCGCGAGACCTTTTGTCCGAGGGGTGAATGTTCAGCGAAGGCGCGCAGGGCGCGGTTGCTGGAAAGGCCTATGAAAAGTTCCCGTAACATTTATCTCCGCGGGGCAAACTAATCTTTTTACCACAACGCGGGCATACGGTTAGTAGGATGCGGATCACAGTTGAATGTTCTCGGAATTGGGAGTTCTGAGTGGTGCGTTGTGAGCGGAAAACATTTGGACCGCAAAGGACGCGGAGGCGGTTGGGAGTTTGGTCGAAGAGCCTCTTGATATTCGTGACCTTCAAGCGAACGCGAGGTCCTTCGACTCGGTCGCAACGCGCCCAAAATCGGGGCGCGTTGGACCTCCCTCAGGATGACACACAGCAAAATTTGATGTCACACCTGAAACTCGGGACTCGCGACTTACTCCCCGCGCGCTTCGAGGAACTTCTCCACCTCGAGGGCGGCCATGCAGCCGGTTCCGGCGGCGGTGACGGCCTGGCGATAACGCCGGTCCTGCACGTCGCCGCAGGCATAAACGCCGGGAACGCGGGTGAAAACGTAGTCGCGGGTAAGGAGATAGCCGTCCTGGTCGACATCGAGCTGGTCGCCGAACATCTTCGCGTTCGGGATGTGTCCGATGCCGAGGAACATGGCGCTGGTGGGAAAGTCCCAGCTCTCGCCGGTTTTCACGTTGCGCAGGCGGAGTCCCGTGACCTCGTTTTTGGACACGTCATGGACGTCGGCCACCACCGTGTTGGGCAGGAACTGGATGTTGGGATGGGCGCGAGCGCGGTCGAGCATGATCTTGCTGGCGCGGAAGTGCTCGCGGCGGTGAATGATAGTGACCTTGGTGGCGAAGCGAGTGAGGAACAGCGCCTCTTCCATGGCGGAATCGCCGCCGCCGATGACCACGATTTCCTTGTCGCGGAAGAAGAACCCGTCGCAGGTGGCGCAGGAGCTAACGCCGTGGCCGATCAGAGCCATCTCGCTGGGCAGGCCCAGCCAGCGGGCGGAGGCGCCGCTGGCGATGATGAGGGTCTCGGTACGCAGCGTGTCCGGGCCGATTTTGAGGGTGAAGGGATAGTTCTTCAGGTCGGCGCTGATCAGGTCGCCGGTGAGGTACTCGGCGCCGAAGCGCTGCGCCTGCCGGTGCATGTTCTCAATCAGATCCGGCCCCTGGATGCCCTCGGGGAATCCGGGAAAATTTTCCACCAGGGTGGTGAGCGACAACTGCCCGCCGGGCTCGTGGCCTTCCACCAGCAACGGCTTCAGGTTGGCGCGCGCAGCGTAAATGGCGGCCGTCAGCCCAGCGCATCCCGAGCCGATGATGATGGTCTTCCTCACGTTCTCCATGTCGTTATGTCGATTTGCCGACTTGCTGATTTGATTCCCAGTGCCGCGGTACGATTCAGCGCCGCCTGGCCGAGCCTCCCTCCCCTTCGACTGCGCTCAGGGTCAGTCGGCGCGGCTCGGAACGACACAAGTAAAGAGGTTTTTCGGCACGACTCCTTCTGCCTCGCTTCGCTCAGCCTCAGGACAGGTTCCGTCGTGCCCTAACGACTACGGTTTGCCCATGGGCTTCACGTTGATGGGACGGCGTCCGTCGCCGGGTGATTGTACCGTCCGACCCAACTCTGCCGGCACGATTTGTCTGGCCCGCAGCTTCGAGCGATACGCCGACATGATTGCCGACGCGGTATGAAACACCGGCTCGTAGGCTGACTGGTCGGCGTTGGGACAGCGCGCCAGCACCAGCGACGGCTTGCCGAAGCGCTCGACCCGGATGTGGTTGACCGGCGTGTCGGCGGCCAGCACCATCGCCGGACTGGTTCCCGCCGAAACCTGGTCCTCGAGCGCCACCTGCAACACGTCCTTGGTGTCGCGGGAATAGAAGACCAGGGTCTCGCGGTTGTTGCTGGCGTCGACGATGAAGGAAAACTGCACCGCGCGCAGGTGCGCGTCCTTGAGATACTCGCGGCGAATGCGCACCCAGTCAGAACCGCTGCCGTCGTCGGTGGTGGTGTGGCCGCGCGCGACCTCGTAATCGCGCCCGAAGCTGGGCCGTTGCGGGGCGCGCCCCAGCGCCGCCGCCATCTCCTTCTGCTCCGCATCGCTGGGCGAGCAGACGTTGAGGATGTTTACGCGGACGGGTGGCGCCGGTTGTTTGTGGTCCTGTTTTTCCTTTTCCTGGGCCGGCGCCAGTGCCATCAGCACCAGCAGCGACGAGATTGTGAGCCTGAGCACAAGAGAATTCTAAACCACAGGCGGCTGGCTTCAGGCTACAGGCGTCAGGCGAAGAGCCAGGGCGCGGGTGCCACATGGCTGAGCCTATAATCCCGGCATGGCGAATTTGATGCTCGTCTATGGAATGCGCCTGCTGCCGGCGGAAGACATTGAAGAAGTCGGGGATGCGGTGATCAAGATGAAGCATGGCCGCGAGGCACGCGTCGCCATGCACATCATGGAAGGTGGCAAGGTTGACATCGAGAAACAGCTTCGCACCAGCATCGAAGCGTTTTTCGACATGTACCCGGAGATCTGACGGCTAAGCGGTACGCGCGCGCGCCAGCTTGGCGATGCTGTCGAGCAGGTCCTTGACTTCGATAGGCTTCGACAGCAGGGTGATACGTTTTCGGCCTACTTCCTCGGCGAGGTCGCGGGTGGCGTAGCCGGTGAGCAGGATGGCGGGAACGGCGGCGTAGCGGGCGCGGGCAAATTCGAGTACTTCGAAGCCGCTGCGGCTTCCTTCCAGCACGAGATCGCAGACCAACAGGTCGAAGCAGCGTTCTTCAAGCACAGCCTTGGCTTCGCGGGCGGTGGAGACACCGGTGACATCATAGCCACTCTGGCGAAGAATCATCGAGTAGGTCAGCAGAACCGACGGTTCGTCGTCCACGACCAGAATGGTCGGCTTCATCCCATCGGCGAAAGGATACACCCAATCAGTTGTCACCATTGGTGACAGAAACACGAATGACGGCAATTTCTTGTGTAATTCGGATTTTTTCTGTGCAAAACGAACTTCGGGCTACTCAGGTTCGTACCTCGAATAGGCAATTGTTTGCACACGGCGGCGGCGGACTCATTGCTCGGGCCATCTATAATCCGAACAGACTGAAAACGCATTCGCCCGCTGAGCACTGCATGTTAGACGTCGCGAAAGGATTCTTCCGGCAGCAGTTCTACCTGCGGTGGCCGAGAATGGGCCGCCTGGCCCGGGTTACGGCGTATTTCGCCGGCGTGGACCTGCTGCTGCTGGTGGCCTGGTGCGTTTCCCTGCTGGCGAAACCCGGCGGCAGCCCGAGCCTGATGGGATGGGTCCGGTTCCTGGCGTACGTCACGGGGTTGCTGGCGGCGGTGCTCGGACTGCGCTGGGTGCGGCGCAAGCTGATGTGGCGGCTCCGCAACCGGCTGATCGTGACCTACGTATTTATCGGCGTCATCCCGGTCATTCTGCTGCTCACCATTGGAGTGATCACCGCGTACCTGTTTGCGTGGCAGTTTGCAACGTACGTGGCCAGCTCCGATTCGCGGACCGAGATTGCGACCCTGGGCGCGTTGAACAACCGCGTGGCGGTGGAACTGGCGGAACGGCTGGCGCGAGGCGGCACACCTGGCGAAATCCTGCTGCACCAGGTAAGCGGACGAGAGCCGGCGTATCCGGGAAGCGAGATCACCGCGTGGTATCGCGGCAAGGCGTTCACGCTGCGTCCGACCGTGAATCCGGCGGCGCCACCACACAACGGCGTCAAGCAGGTGCGGGCTTTCGCACTGGACGACGGGCGCATCCTGCTGCGCGTCGCCGACACGGTTCCCGCGGGCAAGGACAACCTGGTGCTGATCTCCAGCGTGCCGGTGGATGAAAGGCTGCTGGGCAAGGTGGGGGCGCAGTTGGGCGAAGTGTCGATCTCGATGTTTGCCAGCAATGCCTCGCGGCAGGACAAGAATCAGAAAAAAAGTCCGCAAATCGTAATCGGCGAAGAAACGCTTGAGGTGCGCGGCGACGCCGCCACCGATACGCCGGCGACGATCAAGGCGGGCAAGCTGCCGCCGCCGGCCAACCGCTTCGATCGCGAGATCACCGGCGGGACGCTGCTCGAGGTGCTGGATTGGAAGACAGGCAAGAACCGGACGGCGCTGCTGGCGGTGGTCACCCGGCCGTCGCTGCTCTACGACCGGCTGTTCCGCACGGTGGGGAAGTCGGCGACGTTCATCGTGGTCGTGCTAGTGGTGATCGTCATCCTGTTCGGCGTGATCGAACTGCTGGCGCTGTTTATCGGCGTGCGCCTGACGAGGACGGTCACGCGATCGGTGGCGGCGCTGTATCGCGGCACGCAGCACGTGAACCAGGGCGATTTCAGCCACCGCATCGAGATCCTGAGCGAAGATCAACTAGCGGCGCTGGAGAGTTCGTTTAACTCGATGACGGCGTCGCTGGAAAAACTGATCCAGGAGCAGAAAGAAAAACAGCGACTGGAAAACGAACTAGTGATCGCGCAGGAAGTGCAGGCGCAATTGTTCCCGCGGCAGTCGGCCGAGATACCGGCGCTGGAACTGCACGGCATCTGCCGGCCGGCGAGAACGGTGAGCGGCGATTACTACGACTTCCTGCCGCTGGAGGCAGATAAGGTTGCGCTGGCGGTGGGCGACGTGAGCGGGAAGGGAATTTCCGCGGCGTTGCTGATGGCTACCATCCACTCGGCGGTGCGCGCGTACAGCCTGGAGGCGTCGGTGAAGCCGGCACTGACGGCATCGGTGGCCGGCGGCAACACCGGTTATCACGGCAGCACCCTGGCTTACGCCAACGGCGACTTCTCGCCGGCGGCGCTGATCTCGCTGCTGAACCGGCAACTCTATCGCAGCACGCCAAGCGAGAAGTACGCGACACTGTTCTTCAGCATTTACGACGGCCACGGCCGCACGCTGAGCTATTGCAATGCCGGACACTTGGCGCCGCTGGTGCTGCGCGGCGACGGATCCAGCACCCGGCTGGACATGGGCGGGACGGTGGTGGGGCTGTTCGACGACATGCCCTATGAAGAGACGCAGGTGACGCTGGTCGCGGGCGACATCTTCCTTGCCTTTAGCGACGGGATCACCGAGCCGGAAAATGATTTTGGCGAATTCGGCGAACAGCGCCTGATGGAGTTGGTGCGCGAGAACCGGCAGCTTCCGCTGGCGCGAATCTCCGACCTGGTGATGTCGGCGGTGCTGGATTGGATCGGCGGCGGCGAGCAGCCCGATGATATGACGCTGGTGCTGGCAAGGCCGAGGTAGTTGCGAGTCGCGAGTTGTGAGTTCCGAATGAGTCGTTTCAAGCGGCGCCTAACTCGCAACGTGGAGTAGACAAACGGCTCAAGGCACAGACATGTGTGCTTGAGCCGTCTGTTTTGAGCCTGAAGCTCTGCGCCTTGGACCGGTTAAGCGTTGGTCCGTTTGCTGCGGGTCGCCCTCTTATGCCCGGCTTTGGGAAGTTCCATGAGCTCACTGCCGAGCATCTGGACCACGTCGAAGCAGAGGTCTCCGCGTTTGCGGAGGAACTCCACTACGTCGGCGCTGGGAATGAAGGCCACCTGCGAGTCGTCCATCAGTTCAGCGGTGAACAAGTACGTCTTGTTCAGGATGGTGCCGGGCAGTCCGAGCACGTAACCCGGACCGACATTGCGGTAGCTCACGGCCCGTCCGCTGTCGGCCCGCAGGGACAGATTGGCCCGGCCCTGGACAATCAAATAGATGCCGTTCGCAGGCTCGCCCTGGCGGCACAGAATGGTGCCACGTGGCTGAAAAGTGACAGGGGCCAGGGTTGCGAAGCCGGCGCGCAGATCGGGATGGCCGGTGAAGGCCTCGTTGGCCTTCCGACGAACGTTTGGTTGAGACTTAGCCGCCATAACTCCTCCGGCGTAATCACTCTTTGTATCGCCGGAACAGAAAGGGTGCCGTGATGATGATCACAGGTGGGGGTGAGGTGGGGAAAGGCTCAAGGCGCAAGGCGCAAGGCTGCAGGCTTCAGGCTTCAGGGCTGCGCCCGCACGGGCGGACGCGCCGATCGCTCTTAGCTTTTGGCTCCGAACTTGCGTGTTAGGCCTGCGTCGCCTTCGCCCGCGAGAGGGCGCGTTGCAGAGTTTGATCGAGCGCGGACTTGGTTTTCAGGTACTCCGCTTCGGAGATGCGGCCCTGTTGGCGTTCGATTTCAAGTTGGAAGATCTCTTCCTTCAGACCCTCGAGCAGCATTCCCGAGCGCGGTACGGGGATCAGAGGCGGCTCGGCAGTAACGGCGCGCGCCACCGGCTGGGCTTTGATCACGGGTGTCACCGGTTCAGCGACGGCGGCCGCCGCTGCCAACTGCTGAGTCTTGGACTGGGTGGGAAGTGCGAACTGCGAAGGAGTTGTGGACTGCGAGCGCGTGGCCGCCCATCCTCCACCGGCGGCAAGGAGGGCCAGGCAACCGGCAAGTATCGCCCAACGATATTTGTGAAGCGGGTCGGGAGTGCCCTCGGGCGTGCCGAGTCCGCCTCCGGGACGCGGACCGCCGCCGCCCATGGCTCCGCCGGCGTCGGCCTGCTGCTCGCCGCCGCCCTGGCCTGGGCCTGGCTGCTGGTCGGCCAGCGCGCCAGTGCCGGCAACGCGGAAGGTAAGTTCCTTGTCGGGCGTGACCCCGGTGACAACCTGCAAGGTGGACTGGCCGTTCTGGTCGTCCATCGGCGAATAGAGGCCCTGAGTCTTCGCCCCGAACTCCATACTTTTGGGCAACATGACGGCGAAGTGCTCCAGGCGGCCACGAATCTTGGGCTTCAAGGTGGCCTCGCCCGAGTACGGCAGGTGATAGGCGATTTGGAAGCGAGTCTCGCCCGGACGGAGGGGAAAGACGAAGTAGTAGTTTCCCCTCACCTGGTCGTCCGGCACGGGCGCGCTGTTCACCGGCATGCCGCCGGGCGCCTGGGCCACCGATTCGTCAATCACGGCGCCTTCGGGCAGAGCGATTTCGTAGGGGCGGTCGGACATAAGGGAGCGCGGCGGCGAGGAGCTGTTCTTCACCGAGACGAGTTCGATCACCTGGAGCGAGTTCTGGTCCGCCTGCAAGCGCATGACGCGCACGTTCTCGCTGACGCCGTCCAGCTTCTTGGCAACGTCGTATACCTGGACTGCGGTGGTGGTTGCGCCCGGACGAATGGGTCCGCCGGCGGGAAAATAATTCACGCCCTGGTGATTCACGCGCACCAGACGCGGTCCGGCGGCTGGGGGAACGTTGAAGCTGAACCTGCCTTGCGCATCGGTCTTGGTGCGCGCGGCCTCGTTCATGCCCTGGGAAAGATCGAGCAGCACGACGTCGTCGCCGGCGGCCGGCTTGCCAACGGTGGCGTTGGTGACCGTGCCGCTGAGGGTTTCGGCGCGAACGAAGGCGGCGCAGGTGAGCAGGGCGGCGAGGAGCAAGGTGGCGTGGAGAACACCCCCACCGTGTCTCGGCAAACGGAGGCGAAACAAGGATGCAAGTGGGGGGCGCAGCATCTTGCGCGTGAAACCGGAATGCAACTGCACTGTGCAACGGCAATTCAATGCTTAACTCCTGCGCGGGTCTTGTACGTGTAAAACGTGACTCGGCTGCATACAAACCAGAAGGTCAATGCGAAAACGAGAGCTGAAATAACAAGTGGCGCGCCGATCATAACCTTCCCCAGCGCACTCTGGTTCCAGAGCGAGACCGGATCCCAGGAGACATTCTCGCCAGGTTCGACGTGGACACCTCGCTGTACGAATCGGCCGATCAGCATGAGTTCGATCGCCACGGCGCCGATGGCTGCGACCAAACCAGCCAACAGGCCACTGCAAACGCCGGCGAGTTTACGTGCGGCCACACTATCTCCGTACGGCCTGAGGCAATGCGCTTAGCGATTCCAAGGCTTCAATCTCGCCGAGGAGCGCCGCGGCTTCGTCTTCCAGCGAGGCGCGCATTCCCTCGTAGTCGGCTTCAGGCAACTTGCCGGCCTTGAATTCGAAGTTAAGGTCACGCAGGTTTTCGTAGACCGTTTCCTTGCGCTCGCGCAGGAAGGTAAGGCGGGTTTTTTCCTCGCCGGCTTCGACCTGCGACGGCAAGGAGAAGATATAGAAGCAGAGCGCGGCGGTCATGAGCACGCAGGCGGCGATCATCATAGTTCCGTCTCCTGGTGCACGCGGCGGCGAAGTTCGTCGCGCGTGGCGGCATCGCCGGCGCCCGCGGCAACGACCACCGCAGCGCGACGCGTGTTCCATGCCTTGACGATGACCACCACCAGCAGCAACCCGCCGGTGAGGGCGACGAAGGGCATGATCCACGCCACACGATTGAATCCAGTTGTGGTGGGGGCAGCCAGAACCGTCGGACCATACTTCTGCACGAAGGCCTGCAAGACCAGGTCGTCGCTGTCACCGCGCTGCAAGCCAGCCAGCAACTCGTTGCGCATGGTGTCGGAGTAAGTGCAGCCGACGTGATTGCATTCCAGCAGCACCTGGTTGCAGCCGCATCGGCACATCAGTTTGTGGCCGAGGTTGTTGAAGCGGCCGGTTGAGTCGTCGCCTGCGCCCACGAAGAGAATGACTACCAGGCAGAGCGCCGCCACGCCAGCGACGCGCTTTGCCTGAAGCCTGAAGCCTGAAGCCTGAAGCCGGTTCATCGTCCTGCTCCCACGGCCTCACCGGCCGGTGCGGGGACGTGCGCGGTGACCGTGACGCGCGCCGCAGCCATGTTGGGTACCAGCGCCACGCCGGTGCCGGCGATCACGATGAGCACGCCAATCCAGATCCAGAGCACGAGCGGGTTGAGGTGCGCACGGATGATGGGCCGGCCGGTTTGATCGTTCAGGCCGCTGTAGACGAGGTACAAATCCTCACGCAACGTCGAGCGGTTGGCGACCATGGTTGCGGTCTGCTGGCTGGCCTTGTAGAAGCGCCGCTCGGGATACATGGTCGCGAGCGGCGTACCGTTCTTGCTGACGTCAATAATGGCCCACTGACTGCGGTAGTTCGGATTGTCATCGTCGGTATAGGAGCGGGCGACGAGCGTGTATGGGCCGATAGACATCTGCTGGCCGTTGCCCAACTCCTGCTCGACGTCGCGGTTGAAGGCGGCGCCGGCGAAGCCGATCATGATGACGATGACGCCGAAATGCACGATGTAGCCGCCGTAACGGCGGGTGTTGCGCCGCGTCAGATGCAGCATGCCGGCGGCGAGCGACGATCCCGTATGGCGCGCGATGACGCGTCCGCCGCGCACGAATTCAGAGACCACGGTTGCCGCCACCAGTACCGAGAGGGTGATGGTCATGAGCGAATAGAAATACGATGCCTCCTGCCACGGCCTCATGCCGAAGGGCCCGCCCCAGGATGCCGGCGCAATCATCACCAGCACCGCGGCGCTGAGAGCGATCAGAGTCGGAATGAGGAAGTTGCGCTTGAGGCTTTCCACCGACGTCTTGCGCCAGGAAAGGAGCGGCCCGACCGCGGTCAGCAGCAACAGAAGCAGCGCGACCGGGATGTTGACGCGATTGAAGAACGGCGGTCCGACGGTGATTTTGTGTCCCTGCACCCACTCGCTGAGTATGGGGAACAGAGTGCCCCAGAGCACGGTGAAGCAGGCGACGAGAAGAATAAGATTGTTGAACAGGAAGCTGGACTCGCGCGAGACCAGCGATTCCAGCCGGTGTTCGCTCTTCAGATAGCGATAGTTGTAAACAAACGCGAACAGGCAGACCGCAAACGTGATCACCAAGAAAACGAAGAACCAAGTACCGATAGATGACTGAGCAAAGGCGTGAACGGAACTGACGATGCCGCTGCGCGTGAGCAGTGTGCCGAGGATGGAGAGCAGGAACGTGGAGAAGATGAGCCACATGTTCCACATCTTCAACATGCCGCGTTTTTCCTGCATCATGACGGAATGCAGGAAAGCGGTGCCGGTGAGCCAGGGCAGCAGCGAGGCATTCTCCACCGGGTCCCATCCCCAGTAGCCGCCCCAGCCGAGCACCGCGTAGGCCCAGTGCGCACCGAGGAAGACGCCGCAGGTGAGAAATCCCCAGGTCACCATGGTCCAGCGGCGGGTGATGTGGATCCACTTTTCGCCGGGATAGCGCATGATCAGCGCCGCCAGCGCGAAAGCAAACGGCACGGTGAAGCCGACGTAGCCCAGATAAAGCATCGGGGGATGGATGACCATCTCGGGATACTGCAGCAGCGGATTCAGACCGTTGCCGTCGGGCGGGATAGCGCCCTGGGTCAAGGCAAACGGGGGCGCGGCGAAATTCACCAACGAAAGAAAGAAGATCTGTACCGCGGCGATAATCACCGAGGCGTACGCCACCAGGCGCGTGTCCACCTTGTGCCGCATGCGCAGGACCAGGCCATAGCTAGCCAGCAGCAGCGACCAGAAGAGCAACGAACCTTCCTGGCCCGACCAAAGCGCGGCGAACTTGTAGGGCGCGCCGAGATCGCGGTTGCTGTGGTGAAGAATGTAGGCAATCGAGAAGTCGTTCTGGAAGGTGGCGACCACCAGCACGGCTGCGGCAAGGGCAACAGCGGCCCAGACGGCGATGCCGGCGCGGCGCGCGGTTTCCCCCAGGCGTTCGAATTGCGGCCCATGGCGGAACAGCGCGACCACACCCGCAGCTAAGCAATACACACTCAGGGCCAGGGCAAGGACCAGCGAAAAACTTCCAATTAAAGGCATTCCGGGGGCTCACCACCCATCTGGGAGTATTTTTTCAGAAACTAGGATGCGCAGCAACCGACCTCAGAAACATTGTCTTTTATGGGCGAGAAGCGCCCGGTTTGCGGCCGCGCGCCGGCCGCGGTGGGCCGGTTCCGGCGAAACTGAAGGCATGCGAAATTGTCCCAGATCGGGCTTGCTCCCACTCGTGGAATTCAACTGCATTGGTCCACCACTTGCCCGGCTGCAATCCAGTTCACCCTGGGTTAGGGTGCGAGAGAAAACTCATGAACGCAGGGTGAACGTATGGCAAGCGTACTCATCGTGGACCAGGATGCGCATATCCGGCGCCTGATCCGGCAGGTGCTGGAGCGCGTCGGTTATGCGGTGACCGAAGCCGAAAGCGGGGCCGAGGTCACCACCCAGTTGGAGATGAACACGCCCGACGTCATCGTTCTCGATTGCCTGCTCGGGGGTCCGGGACTAGGGCTGGACCTGCTGCGCGAGATCCGCGCCACGTCACGCACGCAAGGCGTGCCAGTGGTGGTGACGACCGGGATCCCCGAGCCGCATATCGACCTGCGGTTGCGGAACTGTGGCGCCTCCGCCTTCCTGCTCAAGCCGTTTAGCCCGCGTGACCTGGTACAGGCGGTCGCGCTGGCGTTGGGACTCGGGGTGCCACGGCCGGTGCCGGCAGCGACCGTCGCTTCGACCGCGTAATCGGCGCTTTCAGGCAGCTTCTGACTTCATGCAATCGCGCACCAGCGCGATTAGTTCCGCTGGCGGGCAAGGCTTCTGCCGGAAGACGACGTTCAGCCCCGCGTACTCGGTTTCGGCTTCCGGCAAACCCGTTATCACAATCACCGGCACCGTGCGTTTGATCTGGCGGAGTTGACGGACGAATTCGGCTCCGCTCGCTCCCGGCAACATGTGATCGGTGACGATCACGCCGACGCTGTCGCCCACCGGTTCGCTGCGCAACAGGGCGTGAGCGCTCTCGGAGGCGGTGGCAATGCACACTTCGAATCCCGCATCGCGCAAGACGGCCTCGCGCACACGAAGTTGCAGGGGACTGTCGTCAATAAGCAGGACTTTGCGCAATCACCGCGCCGTAGATGCGAATTTTTATGACCCACCCGCCGCAGCGGGACTGCCGCTAGGCCGTACGCGAAACACGTGACGTCACTTCCGCCTCAGCCTTCAGCCAGTCGTCCTGGGCGAAACCATCGTGGCGTCCACGTCTCTCGTAAAGTTCGTAGGCGCGGGAACGGATGGCGCCTTCCAAGTCCATACCGGCGTGTCCATTCTTTTTATCGGCCGCAGTGGAAGGGGCCGGCTTGGCAGGGGATTCCATGGTTGTCACTTGCGCACGCTTTGCTCTGGCCATTTCTCGGTACTCCTAAAGAATTTCGGTACTCCTAAGGAATTCAAGCTTCTCAG
>Ga0326726_10000285_pt1 | contig 48539 bp, 51 predicted proteins | sample MHFenrmetagenome_2_FD_207603 | JGI IMG/M metagenome (GOLD analysis project Ga0326726, IMG submission 207603) | Lab enriched peat soil microbial communities from Michigan Hollow, Ithaca, NY, United States - MHF15MN | ecosystem: Environmental > Terrestrial > Soil > Wetlands > Peat | place: USA... | reverse complement strand
CTGCATGAAGCGAGCAAGACGCGGCGAAAGCCGATCGAAACGCCCGTGCGCGAACGCCATCCGGCAGCCGCTGCGATTCGACGGGCCGAACGCGCTCGCGTTCTCACGTTGTTCAGACCTTCCCTAGGTTTCACGAGGAGCGACTATGAGCGACAGCGATTTGCGGGTGCCGGCTTCGCCTCAGGCGGGTTCCATCACGTCAAGCTTGCACATTGCGGAGCTTTGGCGCTATCCGGTGAAATCACTCTTGGGTGAACGACTGCCTGCACTGAATCTGGTGGGCGATGGGATCGAAGGCGATCGCACGTGGGGTATTCAGGATCGCAGCGATGGTCGAATCCTTACCGGCCGGCGCGAACCACGCCTGCTCTTTGCGTCCTCACGTGTGGCAGCCCATGGGATTCCCGTGATCACCCTGCCGGATGGTCAGGAGGTCGCTGGACCTGGTTCCGCCACGGATGCCGCACTGTCTGCATGGCTGGGCAAGGCCGTCACGCTGGTGGCCGCCGCCGCAAGTGACGCTGCGCGCGCCGAGTACTTTGCCGACGCAACCGACGACGCGAGCCGCGCTATCGAATGGACAATGCCGAAGGGCCGTTTCGTTGATGCGTTCCCTGTCCTGACAATGACCACTGCTGGCCTGCTTGCCGGTGCTTCCACCTATCCCGCGGGCACCTGGGACGTGCGCCGCTTCCGCCCGAATGTCTTGGTCCACATTGATGGCGAGGGATGGCTTGAGGACGCTTGGACAGATCGTCAGCTGAATGTCGGCTCGGCGCAGCTCGTCCCACGTCGGCGGTGCATACGCTGCACGATGGTCAACCGAGCCCAGCCGGGGCTGGATAAAGATGTGAACATCTACAAGACGCTGCATCGAACCCATGGCGGGGACGCCGGGATGTGGACTCAGGTCATGCGACCCGGAACCCTCTCGGAGGGCGACTTGGTGTACGTTGCGTAGAAACTGCTGTAGAGCTCCACAGGCGCTCGCGACCGTTGCTTACCCTCTGTGTCGAAACGAATTGCCCGCTGCGTCAGCCTTCGCGCGCGGGTGAACTCTAACGTTAGACGGCACAACCACTACGGAGGCTGGCGTGGCAAGCTCCAAGCAAATCGCAGGTCTGGTCGGGCCGACCCTTGTCGTCATGCTCATTTCAGAGTCACCGCTTGTCCAACCAAACCTGTACGACGCTCAGATTCCGCCAGTGGTCTACCTTTCTGGCCTACTCATGTTCGTCGCGGGTCTTGCAGTTGTGCGGGTCCATAACCATTGGGCGCGCAACTGGACCGTTCTTGTCACGCTGACAGGTTGGTTCTTCTTGTTCCTCGGCTTGATTCGCATGTTCGCCGCCAGCCAGTACCGTGAAGCCGCGGCAAGCACCAGTTCAGTGGTATTCATGGTGTTTGAGGGCGTCTTGCTGGTGTTCGCCCTCGTTATCACCTATCACGGGTACCGTCGCCCGTCCCAGTAGCATCTAAAGCTCGAAGCGCTGTGTGCAGCCTAACCCGTCGTTCCACCTGTCGTGCGACGGCTGGCTGCGCCTGCCTTCGCACGCACGTGAACTCAACTTCGCCAGCCTCCGCGCGCGGCTGAGCTCAAACATTGGGCGTCTGTGAACCGAGTGCGGCAAATCAACGTTCGAGCGGCCGTCGCGTCAGAGCAAAGGGCTCTGGAAGCGCTTCAGCGGCGCGCCTCACTCAACAACGCTGGAGATCGCGAGGCACTGCTGGCAAATCCAGATGCCATCGAACTGCCACTTCATCAAATACTAGCCGGTGGCGTATTCGTTGCAGAAGTAGATGGGTTAGTCAAAGGGTTTGCTGCCGTCCTTCCGCGCGGGGATGGAGATTCGGAGCTGGATGGTCTCTTCGTCGAACCAGAAGTGTGGCGTAACGGTGTTGGCCGAGCCTTGATTGAGCACTGCTGTGCGGCAGCAAGGTCGGCGGGTGCCGCTTCACTGCACGTCGTGGGAAATCCTCACGCCGAAGGCTTCTACAAGCTGTGTGGGTTCAGACTGCTCGGCACAAAGCAAATGCAGTTTGGGGTTGGCTTGCTCATGAAGCGAGGTCTGCTATGAACTCGGCGCTTGGCTTCCTCTTGCCTTTCGACCACACCTTATACGTGGCTTCTCGCAATCCGCCTAACCCTTCGCTGCACCCGAAGGGCCACAGCGCGCGGGTGGGCTCGAACTGACGCCTCGCGATCCACCGCTGAGGTACGAGGAACTCCCGGCGTTGTGCTCCACGGCGCCCCATGGCGCTCGCGCGAGGAACACCGGATGAATCAGCCACGCAAGTATTGGTTCCGGGCTAAGCGCTACGGGTGGGGCTGGGGTGCGCCCTTGACGTGGCAAGGCTGGATCGTGGTGCTGCTCTATGGCGTACTCATGGCGATCGGTGGCTTCCTCATCGATCCACGACAGAACGTCTTGCTGTTCCTTGCATACGTCGTGGCAGTCACGTGCGTCCTGGTTGCCGTATGCTGGCTCAAAGGAGAGCCACCCAGGTGGCGATGGGGCTGAAGTGTAGCCTAACGCTGCCACGGCGAAAGACTTCAGCCGCATGACTGAAGCCGAGCTGTGCGAGCTGGACGCCTTGCTCGCCTCGCACGACAGTGCGAAGTGGGATTCGTTCTATCAGGACCGCACTAAGCCCTGCCCGTTCTTCGGCGCGTCGCCAGACGAGAGCCTTGCAGAGTGGATTCGAGCTCGACTTCTTCGCTCCGGACGTGCCATCGACCTTGGATGCGGGAACGGCCGGAATGCCATCTTTCTGGCTCGCCAGGGGTTTGTCGTTGAGGCCGTCGACTACTCTCAGGCAGCCATCGCTTGGGCCCAAGATCGCATCACGGAGGCGGGCGTAGCCGTCTCCCTTAACCACCGGAGCGTATTCGACTTAGAGCTCGCGGCAGGCAGCCACGATCTCGTCTGCGACTCTGGCTGCTTCCATCACATTCCTCCTCACAGGCGGGGCAGGTACGTCGACTTGGTCTTCAGCGCATTGAAGACCGGCGGCTGGTTCAGCCTGACGTGCTTGCGACCCGAAGGCGGGAGCGGTTACTCCGACGACGAGGTCTACGATCGTCGCTCGCTCGGTGGAGGCCTGGGCTACACCGAGGCCCGCTTGCGCGAAATCTGGTCCGAGGGGCTACAGATTCGCGTCGTTCGCCAAATGACGAAGCCAAGGAAAGAGGGCGACCTGTTCGGAGAGGATTTCCTTTGGGCACTCCTGGCGCAAAAGACGTGAGGCCTGGCCCTTCGCTCGAGCCGACCGCTGCGGGTGGCCGCAAACCCGGACAGATTCGCAGGACCATGCGGTGACACCAAACCTATCTGTCAATGAGACTGTCTTGCGGCAAGCCATCCCTTCCGGGTGAGCCGACGCAGGCACACCGAACCCTGCCTGTCATTGATAGCATTGCGGTATGGACAACCCAAGCCGCCACAATCCGCTCGACTACGAAATACTCATGGAACAAGCGGGGGCACTCGGCATTGCAGGTAGACAGCTCAAGGCGGCGCTGGACGAACATCAAAAGCATGTGATGCAAGGCGGCCGAGATGGCGAGCCACGCACCGAGGAACTCCTAGACGAAGTTGCGAGCAGGATCTATGCGCTCGTGCTGCAGCGCGAGTTCGTGGGTTTCGCTCAGAACAACATCGAGTGGCTCCAGCATGCATTTGCCCTGCCAGCGGGCGTGCTGTCTCGGCTTGGCTCACTTCCAGGTCAGCGGTCCGCGCGGGATCCGAAGTGACGTGCGGCTGATGTGGACAGCCCAGTGAATACCGAGGGCGTTCCACGCCATGGGCTCGCGCGCAGGCTCGCCGCGGTCGTTGCGGGATCTCAGGTTCCCTTTCGCGTGGTATTCGCAGACGGCACCGCTATCGCGAGTCAAGGCGCGAGTCCGGCGTTCACCGTGACTTTCAGGAGCCGGGGCGCAGAGCGCCGCGCGGTCGCATTCGGCTATGTCGGCCTGCTCGAGTCCTACATGGCCGGCAGCATCGACATCGACGGCGATATCGCGCTGGCCTTTCGTGCTGGATTCGACAGCGGCTACGACCGCATGCCCAACCCGCTGCTGAACCTGCGCAATCGCTGGCACGAATGGCGCTTCTCGAACCGCTCGATCGGACAGGCCAAGGCGAATGCGCGCTATCACTATGGCCTGGGCCAAGCGTTCTATCGCCATTGGCTCGATACGGTCGGCATGATGTACACCTGTGCGTATTGGCCCGAGGGAACGACCACGCTCGAGCAGGCGCAGAAGAACAAGATGGATCACGTCTGCCGCAAAGTCGAACTGAAGGCGGGCGAAACCTTTGTCGATGTGGGCTGTGGCTGGGGTGGCCTGCTGTTTCACGCCTGGGAGAACTACGGGGCGCTCGGTACCGGCATCAACACGACCACCGAGCAGGTCACCGAGCTGCGCACCGAGCTCGCGCGGCGCGGGCTCACCGACCAGATCGGCCTCGTCGAGTGCGACTTCAGGGAGATCCCGGGCCAATACGACAAGCTGCTGTCGATCGGCACGCTCGAGCACGCGGGCCGGGATCAGCTGCCCGAGGTGATCCGAGCGCACGCCGACGCGCTCAGGCCCGGCGGCCTTGGCGTGATTCACTTCATCGGCCACGTCGGCGCGCGCGACACCGAGCTCTTCATCCGCAAGCACATCTTCCCTGGGGGGTGGATCCCAAGTCTGACGCAGGCGCTCGATGCGATGGAGCGCTGCGGCCTCGAGGTGCTCGATGTCGAGAACCTGCGCCGGCATTACGCGCTGACGCTCGACTGCTGGGCGGAACGCTTCGACCGCAACTGGGCGGCAATCCAGGCGCTCGACCCGCGCCGCTTCGACGAGGCTTTCCGGCGCAAATGGCGTGCTTACCTGTGGTCCTGCGCGGAGGTGTTCCGCTCAAAGAGCCTGGAGCTCAACCTCTTTCAAGTGACGGTCAGCAAGGGTAGCGTCGGGACCGGCTACCCATTGAGTCGAGCATTTCTCTATCGCTCGCCAGTTTGACGGGCGCCAGAACCTGATGATGGACGACCGCCACTTGCCACATCCCTCATCGCCGCGGGCAAATCGATTCCGTTCACTCCCATCGAGTATCAAATGAATTCAGCCCTTCTCCGTTTCACCCTTCATCTCGCCCTGGCACTGCCCTTGGCCGCTGCGGCGCAGTTGGCCGTCGTGCCGCAGCAAAACCACGAGCTCCTGCTGGCCAGCAGCGACGCCAAGGCGGCTGCCAACAAGCGCCTGATCTACGACTTCTGGCGCGAGGTGTTCGAGGGCGGCCATATGGAACTCGCCGACAAGTACATGGCCGAAGGCTACATCCAGCACAACCCGAACGTGCCCACGGGCAGGGCGGCGTTCATCGAAGCGTTCTCCAAGCGGGTCAAACCTCAGGCGATCGAGGCCAGGGTGAAGGCGCCGCTGGTGTCGATCGTTGCCGACGGAGATTTCGTCGTCCTGAGCTTCGTGCGCGATGGCACCGATCCCAAGGATCCGTCGAAGAAGTACACGACCACGTGGTTCGACATGTTCCGCATCGAGAGCGGGAAGATTGCAGAGCATTGGGACCCTGCGCAGAAGATGTAGACGGAGACGATCGATGGACATTCCCGTGATTGAGCAGGTCAAGATACAGGCCGAGGTCCTGGTTCCGCTGGTCAGAGCGCTCCAGGCCGAACTGGGCGAGCAGCGAGCCAACGGCATCGTCCGCAAGGCGCTCTCGGCCCTGTATCGCCAGTATGGCGAGAGGTGGTCGCGGGCACAGGGAACGCGCAACTTCGGTGAGAAGATGGCTGCGGCCTTCGATCGATTCGCGGCCGCAGATGCCTTGGACTACGAGGTGGTCAAACAAGCTCCCGATGCGTTCGAAGTCAACGTCACGGCATGTCGCTACGCCAAGTTCTACAAGGAGATCGGCGCGCCGGAACTGGGATTCCTGCTGACCTGCGACGCGGACTTTCCGATGGCAGAGGGTTTTGGTGCCGGCGCGCGGCTCGTGCGGACGCAAACCATCATGCAAGGCGCCAGCCACTGCGACTTTCGATATGTCTTGAAGCGCAATGATGGAGAGACCTCCCGTTGATGGCCAATCGGTGCGGCCGATGGGCCAGCCCGCTACACGCTTCTTCAGACGTGCAAGCAACCTCTGTAAACCTAGTACCCGTTGAGTCGCCGGCGCATCGAGATGCCGCGCGCGCGCTCGTATCGGAGTATCTGCACTGGGTCGGTGGCATCGCCAGGTCCAACTACGGGCTGTCCTTCGACATCGACGCGATGGTTCGATCGGACATCGAAGACAGTTCCAAGTTCTATCCGCCGTCGGGGCGCTTCTACCTCGTTCAGCATGCCGCAAGCTTCGTCGGAGTGGGCGGCCTCAAACGCCTGGCACCCACGGTGGCAGAGGTGCAGCGCATGTACGTGCAGCCTCACTTGCGAGGTGTCGGCGCCGGTCGCCTGCTCGTCGAGCGGCTGCTGCAGGATGCGAGAGTGCTCGGGTACGACACCGTCCGCCTCGAAAGCCTGCGTGCGCTCGGCGCGGCACACAGCCTCTATCGATCGGTGGGTTTCGTGGAAGTCGAGCCGTACGCCGCAAACAGCATGAACGCCTATCAAAGCCCGGAGACTCTCGCCAAGTACCGCGACAGCGCGGTGTTCATGGAAGTATCGCTGCACGCCCAGAACCGCGACGCCTGACCACATTCTCTTGGGCCGTCAGAGCAACGAACGATCGGATCACGACATGCCACAGATCTACGAAAAGCGCACCTATTCCGTCACCGTGGGGCAAATGTCGGAAGTGATGCGCCTCTATGCATCCCAAGGCTGGCCTGCCCTGGAGGCGGGTGGCTTTGCAAAGAATCTGATCGGCTACTTCGTCAGCGACACCGGCGAGCTGCATCAGCTGATCCATCTGTGGCGGTTCGACAGCGATGACGACCGCCGCGCCTTCTGGAAGCGGCTGTTCGAGAATGCCGACTTCATGGCGTTTGCGAAGCAGCTGCGCCCACTCTTGCGCAGCCAAAGCGTCCAGCTGATGCTGGCGGCCCCCTGGGGCCCGCATCCGTGACTCAAACGCCGAGTTGGGTGTTCCAGGCTGCGGCGGGCCGCCGCCGTACATTTAGGTGCCCGAGCGCGATGCAGGGCTGGTCGATCGTTTCGCGGGGGAGTTGGCGACGGCGCGCATTGGAGAGGCTGACATGACGACACCGATCCTTCGATGGCAGACGCGAACACTGTTCGCCCCACTGCTCGCCATGCTGGCGCTGTCAACCGACGCCAACGCATGCGATTGCTTCCCCCCGGAACTTCGTGCCAGGGCAGCGCAGGACGCCCTTCAATCGGCGCGGCTCGCGGTCTACGGTCGGGTGCTCGAAGTCGCCGCCAACGGCCAAGCCAAGCTGTTGGTGCTCGAGTCGTTCAAGGGGCCCGGCAGCGGCTCGGCGGTCCAAGTGATGCCGGGCTCGGGCCAATGCACCGCGCTGCCGTTCTCGGTCGGGGAAGAGGCGCTCATCCTGTCGTTCGACGCCACCGCGACGGCATGCGACAAGCACCCGCCCGAGTACTTCATGCTCGAATTCTTCAGGGCCAGTGCGGCGAAATGAACATCGCCGCGAATCCATCGCTGCGGCCGCCCGACTCGGCCCTCGCCGATCCACGCCGAACCAGGAGAACCCGATGACCGGCATGACCCGCACGGCCAGCGGCCTGCAATACGAAGACACCGTGCTCGGCAGTGGCGCGACCGCAAGTGCCGGCGCCGAAGTCACCGTGCACTACACCGGGTGGCTGCACGACCCGGCGGCGCCACAGCAGCGCGGCCGCAAATTCGATTCCAGCAAGGACCGCAACGACCCGTTTCGCTTCGACCTCGGCGCACGCATGGTGATCGCCGGCTGGGACGAGGGTGTGCAAGGCATGCAAGTGGGTGGCACGCGCGTGCTGTTGATTCCGCCGCAGCTGGGCTACGGCGCCCGCGGCGCGGCCGGCGTGATTCCGCCGAACGCAACGCTCTTGTTCGAGGTGGAGTTGCTCGGGGTGTGAACGCAGAGAGTCCGCGGCGAGGAAACCGCAGCAACCCAGCGCCCGCAGCTGCGCCAAGGGCATCGCGTCGTGCGCGATCGGTTGCCCGCGCGTCTGCCCTCGTGCTCTTGTGGGTGGCCGCAGCGTGCGCGTGGGCGGCCGAGCCGCTCACCAAGTTCGGTGTCGTCTTGCTTCAACCGGGCCCGGTGCTCGAGCAGCGTGTGGCCAGCGTCGATGCGATGGCCGACTACATCCGGTCGATCGAGGCGGCGTCGCGTGAGGCCGTGCTGGCGAGCCAGCTGAAACAATCGACCTCCGGCTTCATCGTGGTTGCCGTTCGGCCGGGACAGGAGTCGAGGGTTTGGCTCGACTTCGATACGCTGCTCAACTTCGAGACGAGCCAGCAGATCGTCGCCAAGATCACGGCGGTCAAGCCGTTCGAGGCGCACAAGGGGCCCGTGGTGTTCGCGCTCAAGGTGGCGGTATGGGACGCTCGCGAGTCCAGGCGGGTGGCGCCGTCCCCTGCGGAGTGGCGGGCGGCCACCAGAAAGGCCGGGCACCAGCTCGATATCGACAGCCTGGTCGAGAAGGTCTGGCCCTGAGCGGCGCGCGACGATCGTCTACGCCGTCACCGTCTTCGGGAGTCGACCATGCTGTATCTCGTGCACATGCAAGTGGAGCTGCCCCACGGCATGCCGGCCGACGTGGCGCAGGAGATCAAGGCCCGCGAGATGGCCTATTCGCAGGCGCTGCAGCGCGAAGGCAAGTGGTTGCACCTGTGGCGCATCGTGGGCGAGTATGCCAACTACAGCGTGTTCGACGTCGACAGCCACGATCAGCTGCACGCGCTGTTGTCGGGGCTGCCGCTGTTCCCCTACATGCGATTGAAGGTCACTGCGCTGGCCAAACATCCGTCGTCGATCCGTTGAACCCACCATGACCTTTCCCTACGTGAGCGTGCAAGAGGCGATCCAGCGCGGCGGCCTGCGCATGGTGGTGGTCGGCGACGTGCCGAGCCCCTGGGGCGAGGCCGCCAAGGGCATCCTGCACATTAAGGGCATCCAATGGGCGGCCGTGCGGCTGGCCTACGACAGCGAGCCGCTGAAAGACTGGGTCGGCCAGCGCAGCGGGCCGGTGGCCATCTACGAGCGCGAGCGGCCGCGCAGCGGCTGGGCCGAGATCCTGCTGCTCGCCGAACGCCTGGCGCCCGCGCCGGCATTGCTGCCTGCCGATGCCGCCGAGCGCGCGTGGGTGATCGGCCTCGCCCACGAGATCTGCGGTGAAGGCGGCCTGGGCTGGTCGCGCCGCCTGCAACTGGTGCACGCCGGTCTGCACGACGCCGGGGGCTTTCCGGAGCGTGTGGCCAAGTACCTCGGCAAGAAGTATGGCTACGGCCCCGACACCGGCGCGACCTGCGGCGCGCGGGTCGCGCAGCTGCTGCAGATGCTGGTGGCGCGCCTGAAGGCGCAGCGCGCAGCGGGCAGCCGTTACCACGTGGGCAATGCGTTGACCGCGGTGGATGTCTACAGCGCGACCTTCACCGCGATGTTCGGCCCGTTGCCGCCTGCGCAGTGCCGGATGGACCCGGCCACGAGGGCGGCGTTCGAGACCTGCGATGCGCAGACCCGGGCGGCGCTCGACCCGATCTTGTTCGAGCATCGCGACATGATGTACGCCGAGCACCTGGAGTTGCCGCTGTCGCTGTGATGGCCGCCGCACCGATGCATCAGCCAACGCCGTTCTTTCGCGAAGCCGGAGCTGGCCCCGGGGTCGTGTGCCTGCACTCGAATGCGAGCACGTCGGCGCAGTGGCGGGGCCTGCTCGATCGGCTGGCGCCCAAGTTCCATGCTTTCGCGCCCGACTCCTACGGCGCGGGCAAGAGCCCCGATTGGCCATCGCCGCGGGTGATCAGCTTGCGCGACGAGGCGGCGTTCATCGAGCCGGTGCTCGCTGCGGCGGGCACGCCATTGGCACTGGTGGGCCATTCTTACGGCGCCGCGGTGGCGCTCATCGCGGCCCTCGCCAACCCCGGCCGGGTGCGGGCGATGGCGTTGTACGAGCCCACGTTGTTCGCATTGCTCGACGCGCAAGCGCCGCCCCCCAACGAGGCCGACGGCATTCGCGGCGCCGTCGACGACGCGGCCCGAGCGCTCGACGTCGGCAACCAGGATGCCGCGGCCGAGTGCTTCATCGACTACTGGATGGGCGCCGGCAGCTGGCGGCAGACCCCCGAGCATCGCAAGCCCGCGATCGCCGACTCGGTGGCGAACGTGCGCCGATGGGCGCATGCGTTGATGAAAGAACCCACGCCGCTGGCGGCATTCCGTGCGCTCGACGTGCCGATCCTCTACATGGTGGGCAAGAACTCCACCGCCTCGGCCAAAGGCGTGGCACGGCTGTTGACCGCGACGCTGCCGCGCGTCGAGCGGCTCGAATTCGACGCACCGGGCCACATGGGCCCGATCACCCATCCCGAGCTGGTGAACGACGCGATCGCGCGCTTCCTCGAGCGCCTCTAGCCTCGCGCCCGCCGGAGCCACAGGCAGCTCAGGGGCACAACCTATCACCCGGCGTCCCGGCGCATGACACACTGCGGTCCCTTGCTCGTCGCGCGTGATCGTCTTGCCGAGAGAACCCACATGTCCATCAAGCCCCGATTCGCCGCCTTCGTCCTGATCGTCCTGGGCGCGCTCTTCCTGTTGTCGAACCTGGGTTGGCTGCCGCGACTGGGGCCGCTGTTTGCACAGTGGTGGCCGCTGATCCTGATCGTCGTGGGCGTGTCGATGCTGGTTCGCAGATGACGTCGCGTTGAGCGCAGGGATCACCGTGCGACCCTGTCGCGAGAGGAGGAGGGCACCGATGAACCCGTTCATGCGCCACGCGCTGGCCGCGTCGCTGTTGCTGCTGCTGGCCGCCACTGCGTCGGCGCAGATCGATCGGCCGGTCAAGATCCTGGTCGGCTTTGCCGCCGGGGGCTCGGCCGACATCGCGGCGCGGCTGCTGGCCGAGCGCATGCAGCCGGAGTTGAAGCAGACGGTGGTGGTCGACAACAAGCCCGGCGCCGCCGGCCGCATCGCAGCCGAGATGCTGAAGAATGCGCCGCCCGATGGCGGCACGATCATGCTGGCGCCGATCGTGGTGCCGGTGCTGGCGCCGCTGGTGTTCAGCAGGTTGTCGTACGACCCGGTGGTCGACTTTGCACCGGTGGCCCGGGTGGCCGACTTCCAGTTCGGGCTATCGGTCAATGCGGCGAATCCGATCCGCAGCGTGTCGGAGCTGATCACCTGGTCGAAGTTCAATGCGTCGCTGGCCAACTACGGCACGCCGGCGCCGGGCAGCCTGCCGCATTTCTTCGGCGTGCAGATCGCCAAGGCCACCGGCGTCGACTACGTGCACGTGCCGTTCAACGGCGGCGCTCCGGCGATGAACGCGTTGATCGGCAACCAGGTGGGCTTCGTCATCGACACGCTGGTCGATGGCATCGAGATGTACCGTGCCGGCAAGACGCGCATCCTGGCCACATCGGGTGCGGCGCGCAGCCCGCTGTTGCCCGAGGTGCCGACCTTCGGCGAGTCCGGTCTGGCGGGCATCGAAGGCGTGAGCTGGTTCGCCGTCTACGCGCCGGCCAGGACACCCGATGCGATCGTGCGCCAGTTGAACGCGGCGATCAACAAGGCATTGGCATCGCCCGAGTTGCGCGAGCGCTTCATACGCCTGGGGCTCGAGCCGACCGGCGGCACGCCGGCCGACCTCGCCGCGGTGATGAAGCGCGACAGCGAGCGCTGGGCGCCGGTGGTCAAGGCGTCGGGGTTCCGCGCGGATTGATCCTCGGGCGTATCCCGCTGGACGCGCGGGATATGCGCACCGCGCACAATGCAGCGAACCTTCCGGAGTTGTGGTGACCACCCGCACGCTGCAGATCGACGAAAGCCTCGTCCGCTACATCCACGACCACTCGCTGCGCGAACAGCCCGTACAGGCCGCGTTGCGTGAAGCGACGCGCACGCACCCATCCGCTGGCATGCAGATCGGCGCCGATCAGGGGCAGTTCATGGCGCTGCTGGTCCGACTGATCGGTGCGCGCCGCGCAATCGAGGTCGGCACCTTCACCGGCTACAGCGCGCTCGCTGTCGCGCTGGCCTTGCCCGACGACGGCCGCTTGCTGGCCTGCGATGTCAGCGACGAATACACGCGCGTGGGCAGGCCATTCTGGGAGCAGGCGGGCGTCGAGCACAAGATCGAGCTCGTGCTGGGGCCTGCGCTGGCGACGCTCGATGCGCGGCTGAAGGCGGGCGAAGCCGACCGCTACGACTTCGCATTCGTCGACGCCGACAAAACCAACTACGACGGTTACTTTGAGCGTTGCCTGCGGCTGCTGCGCGTCGGCGGCTTGATCGTGTTCGACAACATGCTGTGGGCTGGCGCGGTGACCCAACCGTCCACCGACGCCGACACGCTGGCGCTGCAGGCGCTGAACGACAAGCTGCACCACGACGAACGCGTCGACATCGCGCTGCTGACGGTGGGCGACGGTGTGACGCTGGTGCGCAAGCGCTGATAGGTGATCGCGCGCCCGGGTCGGGTCGCGCAGACGCGTCCTGGGCGTGGGTCTTGCTTCGCGTTGCTTCGCGGCGGCCTTCATGCGCGGGTGCGGTGCCGCGCGAGTGCGTCTTGCGACGTGGGAAATTACCAACGGGTCAAACTTTATCGATGAGCAAAACTGACAGACCCTCGCGAAGGAACCCGATGGACACCCCCTTCACCCGTGCCGGCGGCATCCATGCCGCACGGCTCGACGCGTCCGACTACGCGCGCAACTTCGCCGATTCGCACCCGCCGCTGACCCGGGCGCAGGCCCTGATCGAAGCCGAGCGCTGCTACTACTGCCACGACGCACCGTGCGTCGCCGCCTGCCCCACCGGCATCGATGTGCCGACCTTCATCCAGCGCATCGCCCAAGACAACGATCGCGGCGCCGCCAGTGCGATCCTCGAGGCCAACCCGCTGGGCGGCCTATGCGGCCGCGTCTGCCCGACCGAGGTGCTGTGCGAGCAGGCCTGCGTGCGCAATCACAACGAAAGCAAGCCGGTCGAGATCGGTCGTCTGCAGCGCTACGCCACCGACGCGTACCTTGCCAAGCCGGGTGCGCCGCTGTTCACGCGCGGCGCGCGCACCGGCCGCAAGGTCGCCGTGGTCGGCGCCGGACCCGCCGGCCTGGCCTGCGCCCACGGTTTGGCCCGCCAAGGCCATGACATCGCGCTGTTCGACGCGCGGCCCAAGGCTGGCGGCCTGAACGAGTACGGCATCGCCACCTACAAGACCACCGGCGGCTTCGCCGCCAAAGAGGTCGACTGGCTGCTGTCGATCGGCGGCATCACGCTGCACACCGGCCGGGTGCTCGGCCGCGATCTCACGCTCGGCAGTCTGCTGGCCGAGCACGACGCCGTGTTCCTGGGCTTGGGACTGGCGGGCGTCAATGCCCTCGGCATCGCCGAGCCGCAAGCCGCAGGGCTGCGTGCGGCGGTGGACTTCATCGCCGAGTTGCGGCAGGCCACCGACTACTCGAAGGTGCCGGTGGGTCGCCGCGTGGTGGTGATCGGCGGCGGCATGACGGCGGTGGATGCCGCCGTGCAATCGCGCCTGCTCGGTGCCGAAGAGGTGACGATCGTCTACCGCCGCGGACCCGACGGCATGTCGGCCTCGGGCCACGAGCTGGACTGGGCGCAGACGCATGGCGTGAAGATTCGCCACTGGGCGGCGCCCAAGGAGGTGCTGGCCGAAGGCGGTGCGGTCACCGGTGTGCGCCTGGCTGCGACTGCGCTGCGCGACGGCGCTCTGGTCGAGACGGGCGAGCAGTTCACGCTGCAGGCCGACATGGTGCTCAAGGCCATCGGCCAGACCTACCTCACCGAACAGGCGGACACCGCGATCACGCTGAAGGGCGGCCGCATCGCGACCGACACCGACGGCCGGACGAGTCACCCCAGGATCTGGGCCGGGGGCGACTGTCGCCATGGCGGACGCGATCTGACGGTGGAGGCCGTCGAGCACGGCAAAGTGGCAGCCCGCTCCATTCACGCCGCATTGATCGCAGGAGTTCGTCATGGCTGACCTCAGCTCGACCTTCCTCGGCATCCGCAGCCCGAACCCGTTCTGGCTGGCCTCGGCGCCGCCGACCGACAAGGAATACAACGTCGCGCGCGCCTTCGAGGCCGGTTGGGGCGGCGTGGTCTGGAAGACGCTCGGCGAGGATGGCCCGCCGATCGTCAATGTCAGCGGGCCGCGCTATGGCGCGCTGCTCGGTCCCGACCGGCGCGTGATCGGCTTCAACAACATCGAGCTGATCACCGACCGGCCCTTGCGCACCAACCTCGAGGAGATCCGCCGCGTCAAACGCGCATGGCCCGATCGCGCGCTGTTCGTCTCGCTGATGGTGCCGTGCGAGGAGCGCGCGTGGAAAGCGGTCCTCGGCATGGTCGAGGACACCGGCGCCGACGGTGTCGAACTCAACTTCGGCTGCCCGCATGGCATGAGCGAGCGCGGCATGGGCTCGGCGGTGGGTCAGGTGCCCGAGTACATCGAGATGGTCACCCATTGGTGCAAGCAGCACACGCGGCTGCCAGTGATCGTCAAGCTGACGCCCAACATCACCGACATCCGGCATCCAGCGCGCGCAGCGAAAGCCGGCGGGGCCGACGCGGTGAGCCTGATCAACACGGTCAGCTCGATCATCGGCGTCGACCTCGAGCGCATGACGATGGCGCCGGCCGTCGACGGCCGGGGCTCGCACGGCGGCTACTGCGGCCCCGCGGTCAAGCCGATTGCGCTGAACATGGTGGCCGAGATCGCGCGCGATCCTCTGACCGCCGGCCTGCCGATCTCGGGCATCGGCGGCATCACCACCTGGCGCGATGCCGCCGAGTACATCGCGCTGGGCTCCAGCAACGTGCAGGTCTGCACCGCGGCGATGGTCTACGGCTTCAAGATCGTGCAGGACATGGTCGATGGCCTGTCGAACTTCATGGACGAGCAGGGCTACCGCAGCCTCGACGACTTCCGAGGCAAGGCGGTCGGCACCGTGACCGACTGGCAGAACCTGAACCTCAACACCACCGAGAAGGCGGTCATCGACCCCGCCCTGTGCATCGGCTGCGGCCGCTGCCACGTGGTGTGCGAGGACACCTCGCACCAGGCCATCACCGCGACCAAGAACGGCGCCCGCCACTTCGAGGTGATCGAGCAGGAATGCGTCGGCTGTAACCTGTGCACGTCGATCTGCCCGGTGCCCGGCTGCATCACGATGCGGCGCCTCGAGCCCGGCGAAATCGACCGTCGCACGGGACTTGCAGTGAAAGGCGAGTTCGGCCCCTGGACAAAGCATCCGAACAATCCGATGCGTGCATGATGACGGCCAGGCTCCAAGGAGAAGCAACATGAGCAATGCCCTGTTGATCCGCGGCGGCACGGTGGTCAACGCCGACCGCGAGTTCGTCGCCGATGTGCTGTGCGTCGACGGCAAGATCGCTACGGTCGGCGCCGATGCCGCGTCCAAGGCGCCGGCCGGCGCGGCCAAGCTCGACGCCGGCGGCCAGTACCTGCTGCCCGGCGGCATCGACCCGCACACCCACATGCAGCTGCCGTTCATGGGCACGGTGGCAGTCGACGATTTCTTCACCGGCACCGCGGCAGGACTGGCCGGCGGCACCACGTCGATCATCGACTTCGTGATCCCGGATCCGAAGCAGCCGCTGATGGAGGCGTTTCGCACCTGGCGCGGCTGGTCCGAGAAGTCGGCCGCCGACTACGGCTTCCACGTGGCCGTCACCTGGTGGAGCGACCGGGTGCACGCCGACATGGGCACGCTGGTCCACGAAGAAGGCGTCAACAGCTTCAAGCACTTCATGGCCTACAAGAACGCCATCATGTGCGACGACGAGACGCTGGTGAACAGCTTCAAGCGCGCACTCGAACTCGGCGCGATGCCCACCGTGCATGCCGAGAACGGCGAACTGGTCTACCTGCTGCAGGCCGAAGTCGCCAAGATGGGCATCACCGGCCCCGAGGGCCACCCGTTGAGCCGCCCGCCGATGGTCGAAGGCGAGGCCGCCAACCGCGCCATCGCGATCGCCGACGTGTTGGGCGTGCCGATCTACATCGTGCACGTGTCGTGCATCGAGGCCGCCGAAGCGATCGCCCGCGCCCGTGCGCGCGGCCAGCGCGTCTACGGCGAGGTGCTGGCCGGACACCTGGTGATCGACGACAGCGTCTATCGCCACCCCGATTTCGCCACCGCCGCGGCGCATGTGATGAGCCCGCCGTTCCGGCCCAAGGCGCACCAGGAGATGTTGTGGCGCGGCCTGCAATCGGGCCAGCTGCACACCACGGCGACCGACCACTGCACCTTCTGCGCGCCGCAAAAGGCGGCCGGCCGCGATGACTTCCGCAAGATCCCCAACGGCTGCGGCGGCGTCGAGGAGCGCATGTCGGTGATCTGGGATGCCGGCGTCAACAGCGGCCGCCTGACGCGCAGCGAATTCGTCGCCGTCACGTCGACCAACTGCGCCAAGCTGTTCAACATCTACCCGCGCAAGGGCGCGATCGTCGAAGGCGCCGACGCCGACATCGCGGTGTGGGACCCGCAGGGCAGCAAGACGATTTCGGCCAAGACGCATCGCTCGAAACTCGACTTCAACGTCTTCGAGGGCCGCACCGTGCGCGGCATCGCCAGCCACACGGTGAGCCGCGGCAAGGTGGTCTATGCGGCCGGCGACCTGCGCGCCGAGTCCGGTGCCGGACGCTATGTCAAACGGCCGCCGTTTGGTGCCAACTTCGAGGCTGCGGCCAAACGCACGACCCAGCTGGCACCGACCGCCGTGCAACGCTAGAAGGAGCAGCATCATGGACACCAAGACACGCGTTGCGATCGACCAACTGCGCATCGACGGCAAGCGCCTGTGGGACTCGCTGATGGAGCTGGCCCAGATCGGCGCCACGCCCAAGGGCGGGGTGTGCCGCTTGACACTGACCGACCTCGACAAACAGGGCCGCGACCTGGTGAGCCGCTGGGCCCGCGAGGCCGGCATGACGGTGACGATCGACAAGATCGGCAACGGCTTCATGAGGCGTCCCGGCCGCAACAACAAGCTGCCGCCGGTGGTCACCGGCAGCCACATCGACACCCAGCCCACCGGCGGCAAGTTCGACGGCAACTACGGCGTGCTGGCAGGCATCGAGGTGGTGCGCACGCTCAACGACCAGGGCATCCAGACCGAGGCGCCGATCGAGGTGGCCTGGTGGACCAACGAGGAGGGCTCGCGCTTCGTGCCGGTGATGATGGGCTCGGGCGTGTTCGCCAAGGCCTTCACGCTGGAGCATGCCTACGCCGCCAAGGACACCGAGGGCAAGACGGTGAGGGGTGAGCTCGAGCGCATCGGCTATGTCGGCACCCAGGAGCCGGGCGACCACCCGATCGGCTGTTACTTCGAGACCCACATCGAGCAGGGCCCGGTGCTGGAGGACCACGACAAGACCATCGGCATCGTCACCGGCGTGCTCGGTATCCGCTGGTACGACTGCACCGTGACCGGCATGGAAGCGCATGCGGGCCCGACGCCGATGGCGTTGCGCAAGGACGCGTTGCAGGTGGCCGCCAAGCTGATGCAAGAGGTGGTCGCCTGCGCGCATCGCCATCCGCCGCACGGCCGCGGCACGGTGGGCATGGTGCACGTGCACCCGAACAGCCGCAACGTGATCCCCGGCCGCGTCAAGTTCTCGATCGACCTGCGCAACGCCAGCGACGCGCTGTGCGATGCGATGGATGCCGACATCCGCGCCGTGGCCGCGAAGTTGAGCGCCGAAAGCGGGCTGCCGATCACGATCGAGCAGGTGTCGGCGTACCCGGCGCAGCCGTTTCACTCCGAATGCGTCGACGCGGTGGCGCGCGCCGCCAAGCAGCTGGGCTACTCCAACATGCCGGCGGTGTCGGGCGCGGGGCACGATGCGGTCTACATGGCGCGGCTGGCGCCGGCCGGCATGATCTTCATCCCCTGCAAGGACGGCATCAGCCACAACGAGATCGAAGATGCCAAGCCCGAGCACATCACCGCGGGTTGCAACGTGCTGCTGCATGCGATGCTCGAGCGCGCGGGTGTTGCGCAGGGATGAGCCGGTGCGAGGCCGCCAGCAGCCGGCTCGCCCCCGCGGTGGGGGATAGCACCGTGCGCGCCCAGGGGGCGCGATGAGCGGCGCGGCGGTATCGGCGAAGGACCTGTCGCTCGTCTTCCAGTCCGCCGACGCGCCGGTGACGGCGCTGCAGAAGGTCGATCTGACGATCGGGCGCGGCGAGTTCGTCTCGCTGATCGGGCCCTCGGGTTGCGGCAAGACCACGCTGCTGAGGGTGATCGCCGATCTCGAGCGTGCGACCTCCGGCAGCATTACCGTCAATGGCGTCAGCCCCGAGCAGGCCCGCCTCGACCGTGCCTACGGCTACGTGTTCCAGGCCGCCGCGCTGTACCCGTGGCGCAACGTGTTGCGCAACGTGATGCTGCCGCTGGAGGTGATGCAGATGCCGGCCGCCGAGCGGCGCGAGCGTGCCATGAAGAACCTCGAGCTGGTGGGGCTGCAGGGCTTCGAGACCAAGTACCCGTGGCAGCTTTCGGGCGGCATGCAGCAGCGCGTCTCGATCGCCCGCGCGCTGGCCTTTGAGCCCAAGCTGCTGCTGATGGACGAGCCGTTCGGCGCGCTCGACGAGATCACCCGCGACCGCCTCAACGAACAGTTGCTGCGGTTGTGGGAGCGCACTGGCAAGACGGTGGTCTTCGTGACCCACTCGATTTCCGAGGCGGTGTTCCTGTCCAACCGCATCGTCGTGATGAGTCCACGCCCGGGACGCATCCTCGAGGTGATCGAGAGCCGGTTGCCACCCGCGCGCCAGCTCGACGTGCGCGAAACATCGGAGTTCGCGGCCATTGCGCACCAGGTGCGCGTGGCGCTGCGCGCCGGGCACAGCTATGAATGAGCCGGTGCGCAGCGTCGCCCCGGTGGCCCTGGTGGTGGCCACGCTGCTGTTGGTGTGGTATGCGATGGCCGTCTCGCTCAATGCGCCGCAGGTGATCGAGCGGCTCGACGGCCTGGGCAGTCCCTGGGGTGCGCGCCAGATGGTCGAGGCCACCTGGTCGATGGAGCGACCGGTGCTGCCGGCACCGCACCAGGTGGTGCTCAACTGGTGGCAAAGCGTATTCGACAACGCCATCGACAGCCCGCGCAGCCTGGTGTTCCACGCGGGCGTCACGTTGTCGGCCACCGTGCTCGGCTTCGCGCTGGGCATGCTGCTGGGCGTGCTGATCGCCGTCGGCGTGGTCTACAACCGCGTGCTCGACCGCGGCCTGCTGCCGTGGATCATCGCGTCGCAGACCATTCCCATCCTCGCCATCGCGCCGATGGTGGTGGTGGTGCTCGGCAGCCTGGGCTATCCACCGCTGATGAGCAAGGCGGTGATCTCGATGTACCTGTGCTTCTTTCCGGTGGCCATCGGCATGGTCAAGGGCCTGCGCTCGCCCGACACGCTGCAGCTCGACCTGATGCGCACCTGGAGCGCGAATGGACCTCAGATCCTTTCAAAGCTGCGATTGCCGGCGGCCGTACCGTTTCTGTTCGCGAGTGCCAAGGTGGCGATCGCCACCAGCTTGATCGGCGCCATCGTCGGCGAGCTGCCCACCGGCGCGCAGGCAGGGCTGGGCGCGCGGCTGCTGTCGGGCTCGTACTTCGGGCAGACGATTCAGATCTGGTCGGCGCTGCTGATGGCGTCGCTGCTCGGCGTCGGGCTGGTGGCCGCGGTTGCAGGGGTCGAGCGCGTCGTGGCACGGGCGATGGGAGCGCGCGCATGAAGCACTGGCGCATCGGAGTGCCGCTGGTCGTCCTGTTGCTCGTCGCCTGGTGGATGCTCGGCGTGGTGCACGGTGATGGTGCCAAAGGGGCGGCGCTCGGCGGACTATGGGTCGTGCTGGCTGCCTGGGTGCTGCTGCTGTGGTTCGTCCTCGACGCTCTGGCCCGGCGGCAAGGCGGCCGCACGACGCAGATGTTGGCGCCGGCGCTGTTCGGTCTGGCGTTGATCTATCTGTGGGAGTTGCTCGTCGTCGGCTGGCAGGTGCCCAAAGTGCTGCTGCCGGCTCCGCATGCGGTGGGCCAGGCCCTGGTGTCGCGTTGGGAGGTGCTGTGGCCCGACTTCAGGCAGACCTCGGTCGCGGTGCTGGCCGGCTACACGATCGGCTGCGGTGCCGGGCTGCTGGTGGCGGTGGCCGCCGATCGTTTCGGCATGCTCAAGCGCGGCTTGCTGCCGCTGGCCAACCTGGCCGGCGCCGTGCCGATCGTCGGCATCGCCCCGATCATGGTGATGTGGTTCGGCTTCGACTGGCCGAGCAAGGCCGCGGTGGCCGCCGTCGTCACCTTCTTCCCGATGCTGGTCAACACGCTGGCAGGGCTGGCCGCCACCGATGCCATGCATCACGACCTGATGCGCACCTACGCTGCCGGGCCCGCGGCGACCCTGATGAAACTCCGACTGCCCAGCGCGTTGCCTTTCGTTTTCAATGCACTGAAGCTCAATTCGACCTTGGCGCTGATCTCGGCCATCGTCGCCGAGTTCTTCGGTTCGCCGATCGTCGGCCTGGGTTTTCGCATCAGCGCCGAGGTGGCGCGCATGAATGTCGACGTCGTATGGGCGGCGATCGCGCTGTCGGCGCTGGCGGGATCGATGTTCTACGGCGTGATCGCCACGGTCGAAAAGGCCTTCACGTTCTGGCACTCGTCCTATCGCAGTTGATGTCAACTCAAGTTTCGCCAACCCACAACAAGGAGTCGAATGATGATCATGAAGCCGAAACACCTGGGGGCCGTCGTGGCGCTGGCGTTGGCCGCGGCCGGCGCGCAGGCGCAGGACAAGCTGACGCTGCAGCTGAAGTGGGTCACGCAGGCCCAGTTCGCCGGCTACTACGTGGCCAAGGACAAGGGCTTCTACAAAGACGTGGGCCTGGACGTCACGATCAAGGCCGGCGGCCCGGACATCAACCCGAGCCAGGTGATCGCCGGCGGCGGCGCCGACGTGATCGTCGACTGGATGCCTTCGGCGCTGGCCACGCGCGAGAAGGGCGTGCCGATCGTTAACATCGCGCAGGTGTTCCGCCGCTCGGGCATGCAGCTCACCTGCCGCAAGGATTCGGGCATCACCAAGCCGGCCGACTTCAAGGGCAAGACGCTCGGGGTCTGGTTCTTCGGCAACGAATACCCGTTCCTCAGCTGGATGGACAAGCTCGGCTACAAGACCACAGGTGGCGCCGACGGCGTCAAGGTGCTCAAGCAGGGCTTCAACGTCGACCCGCTGCTGCAGAAGCAGGCCGACTGCATCAGCACCATGACCTACAACGAGTACTGGCAGCTCATCGACGCCGGCATGAAGCCCGAACAACTGCTCGTCTTCAAGTACGAGGACCAGGGTGTGGCCACGTTGGAGGACGGCCTGTACGCGACCGAGAAGTCGATCGCCGACCCGAAGATGGCGGCCAACCTGGCCAAGTTCGTCAAGGCCAGCATGAAGGGCTGGGACTATGCCGTGGCCAACCAGGCCGAAGCGGTGAAGATCGTGCTCAAGAACGATGCCTCGGGCGCGCAGACGGAGAAGCATCAGGTCCGCATGATGGGCGAGATCGCCAAGCTCGTCGCCGGCGGCAAGACCGGGCAACTCGATCCCAAGGCCTACGAGCGCACGGTCGACACGCTGATGAAGGGCAAGAGCGACCCGGTGATCACCAAGAAACCCGCCGGCGCGGTGACCGACGCGATCTGGAACGCAGCGCAGAAGTGAGCGCGCGAATCTGAAGCCAGGCGCACTGGGCAGCGGCGCCCACAGCAGGGCGCCGCCTGCCGGTCACGACCCGCCATCGCAGCGGCGGCGTCGGGCCGCGCAGTGGCGCGTGGTTCGCCACTCCACCGAAGCGCCGGTTAGATCGACAGCTCGGGCCGCAGGTACTTGCGGCGCAGTGACTCGATGTCGGCAAAACGCGCGGCGGCAAAGGTGGCGGTGAAGCACGCTTCGTTGGGCTTGTGTGGATGCTCCAGCAGCGTGATGAACACCGACTCGCCGTTCTTCTTGTGCCACAGGATGATCTTGGACACCGGAAAGCCGTGTCGCGCGAGCACCGGATAACGTTGTTCCATCTCGGCCTGCACGCGCGTCTGGTCATCGGCATCGAGCACCACGCGCTGGTCGATCGGGTCGAAACGGATCGCGCTCTGACTGACGCAGCTCTCGATGCTGATGCCGATGTCGGCGGCCAGTGCGCCGGCGCTGCACCACACAGCCACGCCCGCTGCCGTCAGCGACCGTGCAACCGTGTGGATCATGACGGGCCTGTCTTCAGACGATGCGGCTTTTGCCGTGACCCTGCCAGTATCGGTCGCGCAACGGTCGCTTGTACAGCTTGCCGGTGGGCAGGCGCGGCAGCGCGTCGGTGAAGTCGATCGTGCGCGGGCACTTCATGTGCGCCAGATGATCGCGGCAGAACGCGATCAGCGATGACGCGAATTCCGCGTCGGCCTTCACGCCCGGCATCGGTTGCACGACGGCCTTGACCTCCTCGCCGAGATCCTCGTTCGGCACGCCGAACACCGCGGCATCAAGCACCTGCGGGTGCGTGATCAGCAGGTTCTCGCATTCCTGCGGGTAGACGTTGACGCCGCCGCAGATGATCATGAAGGTGGAGCGGTCGGTGAGGTAGAGGAATCCGTCGTCGTCGAGGTAGCCCACGTCGCCCACCGTGGTCATGGTGCCGTCAGCCGAGCGCGATGCCTGCGTGCGCTCGGGGTCGTTGAAGTACTCGAACGGCGTCGCGGTCTTGAACCACAGCTCGCCCGGCTGGCCTTTCGGCGCCGGCTGGCGGCTCTCGTCGAGCACGTGCAGTTCGCCGAGCAGCACCCGGCCCACGGTGCCGCGATGCGCCAGCCACTCGGCGCTGTTGCAGGCGGTGAACCCCAGGCCCTCGGTGGCGCCGTAGTACTCGTGGATGATCGGGCCCCACCACGCGATCATCTGCTCCTTCACCGGCACCGGGCACGGTGCCGCCGCATGCACCGCGATCTTTAGCGACGACAGGTCGTAGCGCTTGCGCACGGCGTCAGGCAACTTGAGCATGCGGCTGAACATCGTGGGCACCAGTTGGATGTGCGTGATGCGGTGCCGCTCGATCAACGCCAGGCACTGTTCGGGATCGAAGTGCTCCATGATCACCACGGTGCCGCCGTTGCGGATGGCCAGCGACACATTGGCCTGCGGCGCCGAGTGGTACAGCGGCGCCGGACAGAGGTATCGCATGCCGTCCTCGCATTGCCACAGCTTGTTCAAGAAGTGGAATAGCGGCAGCGGCTGCGACGGCGGGTTTTCGGGCAGCGGGCGGATGATGCCCTTGGGTCGCCCGGTGGTGCCCGACGAATACAGCATCGGCGTGCCGAGCCACTCGTCGGCGATCGGCGTGCCCGGATGGCGCTGCACTGCCGCGGCGAAATCGACGTAGCGCGCGTCGTCGAGCGCACGCACCGCAGCGCCGCCGTCGACCACCAGGCAGCGCTTCACGCGCGGGCAGCGGGCGAGCGCGGCCTGCGCCACCGGCAGTTTGCCGATCGAGGTGATCAGCACCTGCGACTGGCTGTTGTCGATGATGTAGGCCAGCTCGTCGGGCGTGAGGTAGGAGTTGATGCAGGTGTAGTACAGGCCCGAGCGTTCGCCGGCACCGTCGCATTCCAGGTAGCGGCTGTTGTTCTCCATGAAGATCGCGAAGTGGTCCAGCCGCTGCAAGCCCTCGGCGCGCAGCAGGTGGGCCAGGCGATTGGTGCGCCGCTCATGTTCGGCATAGGTCACCGTTTCACCGCTGGCGGCCATGATGAAGGCCGCGCGGTCGGGGTGCTGCGCGAAGCGGTTGCCGGCGTACATGGGTCGTCTCCTGTGAGGCGCCGGCCGGTGCCGGTCGCCATCTGGAGCCATGCTAGCCATCGCCGCATCGCGCCGATATCCGCTGCAAACCCGAGGCTGCGCGGCGCGCCGACGGCGCCGCGGCAGGTGGTCTCGTGACGCGGCCCCGGCTCAGGCCGGTTCGCACACCTGCGGCTGCGGGCCCACGTAACGCGAGGCGGGCCGGATCAGGCGGCCGCCGGCGAGCTGCTCGTCGATGTGTGCGAGCCAGCCGGCCACCCGTGCCACCGCAAACGTGGCCGAGAACAACGCTTGCGGCAAGCCGACGGCGTCGAGGATCACCGCGGTGTAGAACTCCACGTTCGCGGCCAGGCGCCGCTCGGGGCGGCGTTCGCCGAGCGACGCCACCGCCACGGCCTCGACGGCGCGCGCCAACGCGAGCCGGTTGCTGCGCACGCCGGCGCCGAGCAATCGCTCGATCGCGCGTTCGAGCACGGCGGCGCGCGGGTCGCGCACGCGGTACACACGATGACCCATGCCCATGATGCGTCGCCCCGCGGCGAGCTCGCTGGCGATCCAGGGTGCGGCCTGCTCGGGCGTGCCGATCGCGTCGAGCATCGCCAGCACCGGGCCAGGCGCGCCGCCGTGGCGCGGCCCCTTGAGCGCCCCGATGGCGGCGACCACCGCGGACACCGCGTCGGACTGCGTCGACGCGACGACGCGCGCGGTGAAGGTCGAGGCGTTCATGCCGTGGTCGGACGCCGTCACCAGATAGGCGTCTAGCGCACGCGCCCGTGCAGAATCGCTGCCGCCGGCGCCGGCCATGCGCAGGAAATCCGCCGCATGGCCGAGCCCGGGGTCGGGCGCGATGGCGGGGGCGCCCGCGCGCTGGCGCGCCCACGCCGCGGCGAACACCGCGACGGCCGCGGTGATCTCGGCCTTCAGATCGCCGGCCGCGATCTCTGCGGCGCGCAAGTGGGCCAGCGCGGCGCGCAGCGCATCCATCGCATCGGCGGCGGCCAGCGCATCACCCAGCAGCGGCAAACGCGCGAACGCCCGCACGCGGGCGCGGCCGAGCGCCGTGCGCATCGCAGCGCGCGCCGCCGCGTCGGGCAGGATGCCGGTCCACAACAACGCACACAACGACTCGAAGTCGTGGTGTGCGGCGAGTTCCTCCACGTCGTGGCCGCGGATCACCAGCCGCCCGCGCTCGCCGTCGACGTCGCTCAATTCGGTGTCGGCGACCACCACGCCCTCGAGACCGTTGGAATCCATCTGGTGCTCCTGGTGCTGTCGATGCGATCATGACGCGAAAATCAAAGTTGATCAACGTTGATTAGTGAGTCAAGATGATGACCATGACAGCCACCGATGGATCGTTGTCGTCGCGCGAAGCCGCGGCCTACCTGGGCATCAAGGTGGAGACGCTGTACGCCTACGCCAGCCGTGGCCTCGTGAAGGGGCTGCCGGGCCCGCGCGGCCGCGGTCGCCGCTACCGCCGCGAGGACCTCGAGCCGCTGCGTGCGCGCAGTGCCGGGCCGGCGGCGCAGGCGCTGCGCTTCGGCGAGCCGGTGCTCGACACGCGCATCACGCGCATGACGGCGCAGGGCCCCGAGTACCGCGGCCGCCTGGCCACCGAGCTGGCACGCGGCGAGGTGTCGTTCGAAGCGGTGGCCGAGTTGTTGTGGAGCGGCGAGCTGCCGTCCGGTCCCGTGCGTTGGCCTCACGACGGGGCCGCGCTGCCGGCGCGTGAGCTGGCCCGCCTGTTGCCGGCGGGCAGCTCGCCGTTGACGGCGCTGGCGGTCACGCTGCCGGCGCTCGCCGCAGCCGACCCGATGCGGTTCGATACCGAGCCGGCCGCGGTGCTCGCGCGTGCGCGCCGCCTGATTCCACGGCTTGCGGCGTGCTACGCGCTGGCGCTCGACCCCAAGCGCGTCGCGGCGGCGTTGGGCACCGCTGATCCGGTGCGCGCGCTGGCGCTCGCGCTGGGCGTGCCGCTGACCGGCAAGGCGATCGACTTGCTGCGCTGCGCGCTCATCCTGTGTGCCGACCACGAGCTCAACACGTCGACCTTCGCGGCCCGCGTGGCGGCCTCCACCGGCGCCGACCTGTATGCCTGCCTGTCGGCGGCGGTGGCGGCGTTCAGCGGGCCGTTGCACGGCGGTGCCAGCGAGCAGGTGGAGTGGCTGGTGCGCGAGGCCGGTGGTCCCGACGGCGCGGCCGCTGCGGTGGCCGATCGCATGCGCCGCGGCGAGCGCCTGCCTGGGTTCGGGCAGGTGCTGTACCCGGCCGGGGACCCGCGCGTGCAGCCCTTGCTGGCGCTGGCGCTGTCGTACAAGCCGCGCGCGCCGCGTGTGCGCACGATCAAGGCGTTGTTCGATGCGATGGCGCGCGCCAAGCGGCCGCCACCCAATGTCGACGCCGCGCTCGCCGCGGTCTGCGCTGCGCTCGAACTGCCGATCGGCATGGGCCCCGCGATCTTCGCGATCGGGCGTTGCGCCGGCTGGGTCGCCCACATCGTCGAACAACAACGCACGCGGTCGGTGCTGCGGCCGCGCGCGCGCTACATCGGCGACGAGGCCGGCCCGGCTTGACCGGGCGCGCGGCGTGCACGCCCGCAGCGGCTGCCGCTAGACGCGCCGCGCGCGCCCGGCCCAGTATGGCTCGCGCAGCTTGCGCTTGAAGATCTTGCCGGTATCTTCGCGCGGCAGCGCGTCGTGGAACGTGACCACTGCGGGCACCTTGTAGCCGGCGATGCGCTCGCGCAGGAATGCGCGCACTTCATCGGCGCTCAGGCGCGCCCCCGCGCGCGGCTGCACGGCAGCGGCCAGCGCTTCGCCGAACTCGTCGTCGGGGATGCCGAACACCGCGCAGTCTTCGATGCCCTGCAGGTCGAGCAGCGCCTGCTCGATCTCGGCGGGGTAGATGTTGACGCCGCCGGAGATCACCATGTCGGCCGAGCGGTCGACGATGAACAGATAGCCGTCGCGGTCGAGGTAGCCCACGTCGGCCATGGTCATGAAGCCGTCGCGCTCCATCGCGCGGCGCGCGCCGTCGTTGCCCTGGTAGGTAAAGTCGACCAGCGCCGGCTGCCGCGCGTAGATCAAGCCCGGCTGCCCGGGCGCGAGCCGGTTGCCTTGTTCGTCGAGGATCACGAGGTCGCAGCCCGGCAGCGCGCGGCCCGCGGTGCCGGGCTTGGCCAGCGCTTCGGCGCTGCTGACGTAGGTCATGTAGCCGAGTTCGCTCGAGCCGTACGACTCGTTGAACACCGGCCCCCACCAATCGATCATCGCGCGCTTCACCTCGGGCGGGCAGGCCGATCCGGTGGAGCTGACGTGGCGCATCGAACCGAGGTCGTAGCGGCGTTTCACGTCGTCGGGCAAGCGCAGCAGGCGCACGTACAGCGTGGGCACGAGGTAGGCATGCGTGAGCCGATGCTGCTCGATCAGCTGCAGCGTGCGCTCGGCGTCGAACCGTTGCTCCAGCAGCAGCATGGCGTCTTGCATCTGGCAAACGCCGGTGGCGTAGGCGTTGGGCGCGCTGTGGTAGATCGGCGCGTTGAGCAGCGCGCGCATGCCAGGCTCCAGGCCGTAGCACAGGCGCGAGCGATCCTGCGTGCGCGCCAGCTGCTCGGGGCTCGGCGTGTTGCGCCGGATCCCCTTGGGCCGGCCGGTGGTGCCCGACGTGTAGAGCATCGGCCCGCGCGGTGTGCCGGCCGCATCGGTGCACGGCGCCGACGCATCGCGCAGCGTGTCCCACTGCGGCCATCGCCCGCTCACTGCGTGCGCTACATCGCCCGTTTGGATCGCCGGCATCGCGGCCGGCACCGCGGCATGCAGATCACGCAGCAGCGCCGACTCGGCGATGAACAGCTTGGCGCCGCAATCGGACAGGATGTGGTGCAGCTCGTCGTGCTTGAAGTGCCAGTTGATCGGGCACCAGGTGGCGCCGAGCCAGCGCAATGCGAGCATCAGTTCGATCACGGTGGGCGTGTTGCGCAGCATCAGTGCCACTGTGTCGGCGGACGTGATGCCCAACGCCTGCAGCGCCGAAGCGGCGCGCAGTACACGATCGACGAACGCAGCGGGCGCGAAGGTCTGGCCTTCGAAGAGGATCGTGGGATTCATGCGATGAGTGGTGGCGGCCTGCGGCGCCGGGGCGTCGCGAGTGTGCAGCACTCGCTGCACGGCCGCCCTCCGCGGGTACGATGGATCGCATGACGGCACCCGCCCGCCCGCAGCGCATCGGCATCCGCGAGGTCGCTGCGCGCGCCGGCGTGTCGGTCGGCAGCGCCTCGCGGGTGGTCAACGGTGCGCCCAACGTGGCCGACGAGTTGCGCCGGCGCGTGCAGGCGGTGATCGCCGAGCTCGGCTACCGCCCCAACCACGCAGCACGCTCGCTGCGCCTGCAGGCCACGCGCACGATCGGTTGCATGCTGACCGACGTCACCAACCCGCTGTACGGCAAGCTGTTCCACGCCCTCGAAGATCGGCTGCGTGCCGCCGGCTACGTGGTGCTGCTGGCCAACAGCCTGAACAGCGCCGAGCGCGAGCTGGAGATCCTGTCGACCTTCGCATCGCGCGGCATGGACGGCGTCATCATCGCCCCCGGCAACGAGCGCGACCCGGCGGTGCTGCAGGCGGTGCGCAACCTCGACATGCCGGCGGTGATCCTCGATCGCGACATGGCGCCCGAGCGCGACCATGTGCTGTACGACCACGCGGCCGGCATGCGTGCGCTCACCGCGCATCTGGCGGGGCTCGGCCACCGTCGCATCGCGCTGGTGGTGTCGCGCGCGCTCGGGCGGCCGATGCGGCGGCGCATCGAGGGTTTTCGCGCCGGCCTGGCCGCGCTCGGCTTGCAGGCCGATGATTCGCTGATCGTCGAGATGCCGTCGGCGATGAGCAGCTCGTTCGATGCGGTGTCGCGCCTGCTGGCGCAGCGGCCACGGCCCACTGCGATGGTGGTGCTGGGCACCAATCTGCTGACCGATGCGTTGAACGCGATCGCGGTGCAGAGCCTGCGCATCCCCGACGACGTGTCGCTGGTGTCGCTGGGCGATCCCGATTTCGCGCGCAGCTACACGCCGCCGATCACCACGCTGCGCATCGACGTGCAACAGGCGGCCGAACGGGTGGTGACGCTGCTGCTGCAGCGCATCGAGCATGGCCAACGGGGCCCCGGCCGCAGCGTGAACGTGGTGCCCGAGCTGATCGTGCGCGGTTCGTGCGCGGCGCCGCGCCCGCAGGCGGCTGCCGCGCCGAGCGCGCGCCGCGAGCGAGCCCGGGCTACGGCGCGACGTTGACGACGATCTTGCCAAAGTGCGTCCTGGCGGCGAGCAGCGCGAACGCCTCGAGGCCGCGCGGGCCGAGGATCGCTGCTTTCATCGATGGCTGCGCAGTCCGTGCATGGAGCGCTCTAAACAGGACTGCGCCAGACACCGATGCCGAGGCCGCCGTCGACCACCAGCGCGTGGGCATTGACGTAGCTCGCCTCGTGCGACAGCAGGTAGATGCAGGCATAGCCCACCTCCCAGCCCGTGCCCTGGCGGCCGAACGGCACCGCCGCGGCGCGGTTGGGGCGCCGCCGTGTCGCGTCGCGGCCCATCGGCGTGTCCATCAGGCCGGGCAGCACGGCGTTGCAGCGAATCGCCTTGGCTTCGCCGGCCACCGCGATCGAGCGTGCCAGCGACACCTGCGCCGCCTTGGAGGCCTCGTAGGTCGGGTTGCGCGACTGGTTGCGCAGCGCCGCCAGCGACGAGATCAGCACGATCGAGCCGCCCTCGGCCAGCAACGGCAGCGCGGCCTGCGCGAACAGCATGTGGCTGCGCAGGTTGACCGCGAACTCGTCGTCCCAGGTCTCGACGCTGATCTGGTCCAGCGGCAGTCCGCGCGAGATGCCGACGTTGAGCACCAGCCCGTCGAGCCCTCCCAGGCGCTCGGCGCAACGCGCGAGCAGCGGCGCCAACGTGGCGGCCTGGCGCACGTCGGCGATCTCGGCGAACGCGCGGCCGCCCTCGGCCGCGATCATCGCCACGGTGCCTTCGGCCGCGGCAGCGACCGAGTCGATGCAGGCCACCGTGGCGCCCTCGCGCGCCGCCAGCAAGGAGATCGCGCGGCCGTTGCCCACCGGCACCGTCTCGCCGGGCGGGCTGGGCCGCTGCCCGGCACCGACGACGACGAGCTTGCGTTCGGCCAGGCGGCCGCGACCGGGCGCGCGGCCCAGCGTCTCGGTGAACATCGATTGTGCTGGCTGGATGTCGGTGGGAGCGAGATTCATCGTGCAGTCTCGATGTCGACTTCGTAGTTCTCGAGGAAGCGGCTGACCATCATGTAGAAGCCGATCGTCAGCACCAGCTCTGCGAGCTGGCGCGCATTGAACAGCGATTGCGCCTGCGCGAACATCACGTCGTTGGCCTTCACGTGATGCACCAGCTGGTCGGTGAACGCGATCACGAAGCGCTCGCGCTCGTCGAACACGCTCAGCTCGCCCACCGATTCGGTGAGCGCGGCGATCTTGGCGGGTGCCAGTCCGGCGTTGCGCGCCACGCGCTTGTGTTGATGCACCTCGTAGCTGGCGCCGCTGATCACGCCCACGCGCAGGATCGCGATCTCGCGCAGCTGCGGGTCGAGCTCGCCACGGCGCAGCAACGCGCCACCGAGCTGGAGAAAGCCGATCGCCGCGGGCCCGGCATGCGGCAGCATGCGGTACAGGTTCAACGGCGGACGATCGCCGAGCAGCTCCTTGTAGGCCTCGGGAGCCTGGGCCAGATCGAAGTAGGCGGTGCGGGCCATCGGTGCCAGTCCTTTGCCGTCACAGCGGCGATCGATCGAGATGCAGGAGTGAAACGTTTCACCAGTGTACGCGGCGCACGACAGGCAGTGCGCCGCGTTCGCGCGACGCGCGGTATGCATGACGGGCCCGCGCAGCCGCCGGCGCCGCACTCGTGGAATACCCTAAGTGCTCCGCCATCGCCTACACACGCCAACGCCAGGGCCGGGTCAGCCGGTGTTCATCTGGCTCAAGGATCGCGTTAATCTGCCGAACCACACGGACTGCCGCAGTGCACCGCTCGAACATGCCGCCCATTCTGCGTTGGACCGTCATCGCGTGCTGCACGCTGTCCCTGTGCATCGGCGCCGTCGCCGGCGAGTTGTCGAAGGCGGCGGAAAAAGAGATCACGCAGCTGCTCGATCGCATCGAGACCTCCAACTGCAGCTTCGGCCGCAACGGCAGCTGGTACCCGCCGGCCGACGCGCGCAAGCATCTGCAGATGAAGGTCGACTACATGGTCAAGCGCAACATGCTGGCCTCGGCCGAAGAGTTCATCAGCAAGGCGGCCACCGCGAGCAGCGTGAGCGGCGAGGCCTATCAGATCCGCTGCGGCACGCAGGCGCCGATGCCCAGCGCGGATTGGCTCAGCGCCGAGTTGAAGCGCATCCGCTCGTCGTCCTGAATGACGTCGTCTTCCGTGCGTGCGCGCCAGCTCGCGCAGGTGCTGGTGTTCGTCACGCCGGCGCTGTGGAGCGTGAACTACCTGGTCGCGCGCTGGGCGCCCGGCGTGATCGCGCCGCACGCACTGGCACTCGGCCGCTGGATCGTCGCCGCGCTGGTGCTGGGCGCCTTCTGCGCCACCGAGCTGCGCGGGCGGCGCGATGCGATCCGGCAGGAATGGCTGCAGCTGCTCGTGCTCGGCGCGTTGGGCATGTGGGTGTGCGGCGCCTTCGTCTACATCGGCGGGCGCTCGACCAGCGCGGTCAACATCGGTCTGCTCTATGCGGCCTCGCCGGTGCTGATCGCGCTGGCCTCGGCACTGTGGCTGCGCGAGCGCCTCGGCCCGAAGCAACTGTTGGGTGTGGTGCTGGCGCTGGCCGGCGTGCTGCACATCCTGCTGCACGGCGACTGGCCGGCGCTGCTGGCGCTGCGCATCAACCCCGGTGACGCGTGGGTCGCGGGTGCGGTGTTGTGCTGGACCGTGTATTCGCTGCTCTTGCGCGCCTGGCCATCGCGTTTCGGGCCGCTGGCGCGACTGACGCTCATCGCCTGCGCCGGCATCGTGGTGCTGTTGCCGTTCACGCTGTGGGAGGCGCTCGCCTGGTGGCCCACCGAGCTGTCGTGGCGCGCGCTGGCGCTGGTGCTCGCGGCCGCATTGTTGCCCGGTGCGGGAGCCTATGGCGCCTACTCGATCATGCAGCGCGAGCTCGGCGCCGCGCGCGTCGGCGTGGTGATGTACCTCGGCCCGTTGTACAGCGCGGTGTTGGCGTGGCTCGTGCTCGGCGAGCGCATCGAGGGCTTTCACCTGCTCGGTGCCTGCCTGATCCTGCCCGGCATCTACCTGAGCACGAGGCCTTGAGCGAAGGTCAGGCATCTCTCGACCGCGGACGGCCGGCCGCGCCATTGGCGTATACAGGGAGCCGTTGTCGCCATCGAGAGGTGCCTGCCATGAGAACCACCCTGATCGCCGCGTCGGCGCTGGGCCTGCTGGCTGCGTGTGCGGGTTATGCGCCGCCCAAGGATCTGCATGCGGGCAGCAGCGAGGCCGAGGTCGTGCAGGCGATGGGTCAGCCCACCGGCCGCTACCCGTTGGCCGAGGGCGGCCAGCGCCTCGAATTCGCGCGCGGGCCCTACGGCCGCCACACCTACATGATCGACCTCGATGCGCAAGCACGGGTCGTGCAGTGGGACCAGGTGCTCGATCCGCGTTATTTCGACGTCTTGGGGCCGGGCATGAAGCGCGACTACATCCTGCGCTCGATCGGCCGTCCGTCCGAACGCATGGGCATGTTTCGCGATGGCCAGATCTGGTCATGGCGCTATCCCAACAACGACTGCTTGTGGTGGCAGGCGCAGTTCGACTCGCAAGGCGTGGTCACCAGCGCGGGCTACGCGTCAGCGCCAGGCTGCGACGGCGACGTCAAGATGGGCATGAACCGGTGAAAGCCGCCACGCAGTCGGGGTGGCCTGGCGTTCAGGGCACGCTCGATTGAAACGGCGCTCGAGCGACGCTGCGGCCCGCTGACCCGCAGCCCGATCTCTTGGCGCTCGTCGGCCGCGCGATCTGCATGGCCGGCCGCCGATCGCACATAAGATGTGCGCCGCGCGGCAGTCAGGTGCACAACAAGGCCGTGCCCGGTGCGCGCTGCACCCAATGGAGGAGGCAAGATGGAGCAACTGAAGCAGGGCAGCGACGCGCTGTTCATCCTGCTGGGCGCGATCCTCGTGCTGGCGATGCACGCCGGCTTCGCGTTCCTCGAGCTGGGCACCGTGCGCAAGAAGAACCAGGTCAATGCGCTGGTCAAGATCCTGGTCGATTTCTCGGTGTCGACCATCGCCTACTTCTTCGTCGGCTATGCAATCGCCTACGGCGTCAGCTTCGTGACCAGCGCCGAATCGCTGGCCGCCAAGAACGGCTATGAGCTGGTCAAGTTCTTCTTCCTGCTCACCTTTGCGGCGGCGATTCCGGCCATCGTCTCGGGTGGCATCGCCGAGCGCGCGCGCTTCGGGCCGCAAGTGATCGCCACCGCTGCACTGGTGGCGCTGGTCTACCCGGTGTTCGAGGGCGTGGCCTGGAACGGCCGCTACGGCGTGCAGGACTGGATCAAGGCCACCACCGGTGCGCAGTTCCACGACTTCGCGGGCAGCGTGGTGGTCCACGCGGTGGGTGGCTGGATCGGCCTGGCGGCGGTGCTGCTGCTCGGCGCGCGCGCCAACCGCTACCGCAAGGACGGCGCGATCAGCGCGCATCCGCCATCGTCGATCCCGTTCCTCGCGCTCGGCGCGTGGGTGCTTTCGGTGGGTTGGTTCGGCTTCAACGTGATGAGCGCGCAGACGATCGACAAGATCTCGGGGCTGGTGGCCGTGAACTCGCTGATGGCGATGGTCGGCGGCACTCTGGTGGCCACGCTGCTCGGCCGCAACGACCCGGGCTTCGCCTATAACGGCCCGCTCGCCGGGCTGGTGGCCATCTGCGCCGGCTCCGACGTGATGCATCCGGCCGGCGCGCTGGTGGTGGGCGGCGTCGCCGGCGCGATCTTCGTCGCCCTCTTCACGCTGACGCAAAACCGCTGGAAGATCGACGACGTGCTCGGCGTGTGGCCGCTGCACGGCCTGTGCGGCGCCTGGGGCGGCATCGCCTGCGGCATCTTCGGCTCCAGCATGCTCGGTGGCCTGGGCGGCGTGACGCTGGGCGCACAACTCATCGGCACGCTGATCGGCGTGGCGTGGGCGCTGGCCGGCGGCTTCGTCGTCTATGGCGTGTTGCGCTCGGTGACGCCGTTGCGGCTCACGCCCGAGGAGGAGCACGAGGGTGCCGACCTGTCGATCCACCGCATCGGCGCCACCCCGGAGCGCGAGGTGAGCTGGTAGCTGTGCGCCGCGCCGGGCGCGGCGTCGATCAAGGCGCCTTGGCGGTGCTGCGCGGCTTGGCGCGGTAGGCCACGATGGCCGCGCGCAGGTCATCGAGCTCTTCGCACGACTGCGGGCACAGTTGCGCCAGGATCTTTGCCTGCTCCTCGGCCTTGTCGGGCTGGTTGGCCATCAGGTAGGCCTCGCCGACGTACTCGTGCGCGCCCTTGTGCTGCGGGTCGAGCCCGAGCGCGCGCTTGTAGTTGCGAAACGCCTGGTCGAGCTTGCCCGTCTTGCGATAGGCATAGCCGAGCCAGTTGTAGCCGTCGGCGTCGTCGCTGTGGCCTGCCACCCAGTTCTCGAGCAACGGAATCGCCTGGGCGTAGCGCTCGGCCTGGATCGCCGTCATCGCGTCTTTGTAGGGCCCGGTCTGCTTGACGGGATCGTCGGCGCTGCCGCCGCCGCCCCCGCCGCCCGCCGCGAACAGCGACGTCGCCAGCGAGGCGCACAACACGAAGGCGAGCACGCGTGGGATGAAGCGCAGCATGGTGAGTCCTTTCAACAGCATTCAGTGCATGCAAAGCCGGCGTACGCCGCAGCGCAGCGGAACATTCCGACACAGGCAGGCCGCGACGCGTCTGTGGACAAGCCGGTGCACAGGATGCCGACAAGCCTGTGCGCAACGCTGCCGCCGCCGGTGGACAACCTACAACCGCACCGGCAGCTCGAGCAGGCCGCGAAAACGCACCCTCCGGTCGCGGCGCGGCGTGCCGGCGAGCTCGATGCGGGTAAAGCGGCGCGTCAACTCGCCGATGGCGATGCGTGCCTCCAGCCGTGCCACGTTCATGCCCGCACAGGCGTGCGCGCCATGGCCGAACGCCACGTGCAGGTTGGGCTTGCGCGCGACGTCGAGCCGATCGGGCGATTCGAACTGCGCGGGATCGCGGTTGGCGGCGCCGACACCCAGGGTGACGAAGGCACCCGCCGGCAGCTCGCGTGCGCTCAGGCTCACCGGTGCCGTCAGCAGACGGTTGTTCAACTGCAGCGGGCTCTCGAAGCGCAGCAATTCCTCGATCGCCGTGGTGATGCAGGCCGGCTCGCGTTGCAGGCGTTCAAGCTGGTCGCGGTGCGTCAGCAGCGCATGCATGCCGTTGCCGATCAGGTTGGTGGTGGTTTCGTGGCCGGCGTTGAGCAGGAAGATGCAGTTGTGCAAAAGCTCGGTCTCGGTCAGGCGCTCGCCGTCGTATTCGCCCTGGATCAAGCGCGTCAGCACGTCGGCCTCGGGGTCGCCCGGACGGCGCCGGCGCGCGGCCACCAGTCCCCGCAAGTAGTCGAGAAAGTCGCTCACCGCGGCGTTGCCGCGTGCCAGCACGTCGGGCCGCGGCGCCGGCTCGAGCGCAGACAGGATCGCCAGCGACCAGCCGCGCAGCGGGGCGCGCTCGGGGCGCGGCACGTCGAGCAGGTTGCCGATCACCTCGACCGGAATCTGCGCGGCGAAGTCTTCGATCAGGTCGGCCTGCGAGCGGCCGGCCAGCGCATCGAGCAGGCCATTCACCAGCGCCATCACGCCGGGCTCCATGCGCGTGATCGCCCGCTGGTTGAGCGCGCCCATCATCAGGCGGCGCACCCGCGTGTGCAGCGGCGGGTCGCTGAACACCAGGCTCGTGGTGTGGTGCTCGTACAGCGGCGTGTCGGCGCCGAACTTCGGTGCGAACTCGCGCCGCTTGTCCGAGCTCGCCGCGGCGCTGCGGTAGAGCAGGGCCACGTCGTCATATCGCGTCAGCAGCCATTGCTGGTCGCCGATCGCATGCACCGGATCGTGCGCGCGCAGCCGTGTATAGAACGGATACGGGTCGTCGATGAAGCCCGGCGGCGGATCGGCCAGCGTGAAGCCGTCGATCGGCGCTGGCGCGGCGGGGCTTGGCATCGCCGCGCAGTCTATCGGCCGTGGCGTCCGGCCCCGGCGGCGAAACGCGCGGCGCCGGCCACGCCCTCTTCGAACACCACCGGATAACCGCCCGCGCCCTCGTTGCGCAGCGCCTCGCGCAGCGGCAGATCCCATTGCGCGTAGGCCGACGCGCGGTCGGCGCGCATGCAGCGCTGCGGGAACGCCGCGATCTGCGCCGCCAGGGCCTGCGCCTCGGCCAGCGCGCGGCCGTCGTCGACCACGCGATTGGCCAGGCCCATCTGCAGCGCTTCGTCAGCGCTCACCGCGCGCCCGGTGAGGATGAGGTCGAGCGCACGACCCATGCCGACCAGGCGCGGCAATCGCACCGTGCCGCCGTCGATCAGCGGCACGCCCCAGCGGCGGCAGAACACGCCGAACACCGCGCTGCGCGCGGCCACACGCAGATCGCACATCAGCGCCAGCTCCAGACCGCCGGCCACCGCGTAGCCTTCGATGGCGGCGATCACCGGTTTGTCGAACTGCATGCGCGTCGGCCCCATCGGGCCGGCCGCAGTGCCGCTGGGTTCGATCGCGTTGCCGCGTGCAGGATCGCCGATCGCGCGCAGGTCGGCGCCTGCGCAGAACTGCCCGCCGTCGCCGGTGAGCACGGCCACGCGCAGCGCGTCGTCGCGCTCGAAGGACTCGAACGCCGCGCGCAACAGCGCGGCGGTGGGGCCGTCGACCGCGTTGCGCTGCGCGGGGCGCGACAGCATCACGGTCATCACCGGGCCTTCGGCCGTGCAGCGCACGGCGGCTTGCTCGTCCATCGGTCGCCTCCTGGTGGATGTGGACGCAGTGTGCACCGTGCAGGCGTCGGAAAAAAAAGCGGCGACCGTCAGGTCGCCGCATCTCGAAAAAACCAGGAGAGATCGAGAAAGATCGTCAGTTGCCCCAGCCGATGTCGAGCAGCAGCTGCAGCGTCAGGTCGTCGGGAGGCGACACCGCGATCGGCTGGTGCGGGTTGTCGAATGGCTCCATCAGCAGGTTCGGCGTGGCCAGCGTGTCGTAGTGCGACACCGAAGACCCCGGCTGGTCCGGGTTCGGCGTGTACATGAACACACGATTCAGGAAGTCGGCCCCGGCCAGCTTGAGCTGGTTGGAGAACAGCACCGCGATCGGCCCGATCCGGCGCGGCGGCGTGCCGGCGATCGCGGCCTTGATCGCAATGCCATCGTCCCGCGACACACGCACCGCGGGGATGGTGACGGTTGGATCGGTGCCTGCCAGATTCGGCGGCGGCGTGCCCGGCGCGTTATCGGCAATCATCACGGCCCTGGCGCCGGCGAGCTGCGCGTTCTTCACTTTGACCGTGAAGGTGCAGCTACCGCGGTCGATCACCGCCACCTTTCCCTTCACCGCCTTGGCGTTGTCCGCACTGAGCGCGATACAGGCCAACCCGCGGCCATCGGCCTGATCGACCACGTGCGCCATCTCACTGGCGATCAGCGTGTGTTTGTCGATCGGCGGACCGAAATCGGCGGTGCCGATGAAGACGAACTCGTTCAGGCCGCCGCCGGCGATGAACAACTCGGGCGTGCCGCGGTCGAGCACCTTGGGCGCGTTCTTGGTCACCTGCTTGCCGTTCCACACCAGGTTGCGCGGCGTGATCGCCGACGTCGCGCGCTGCGCATCGGTCATCTGCGACCAGTTCATGCGCTGCTGCGGGTCGAACAGGAAGTAGTCCCAGATCGACGGGAACTGCAGGTCGGGGAAGGCCGAGCCGGGGAAGTACTGGCCCGTTTCGTCGTCGGTGAAGGTCTGGAAACCGAGCCCGTGGCCGAATTCGTGCAGCACGGTGGTGACGAGGTCGATCTGCGACGCCGGATCGGCGTTGCCGTCGAGCCCGAGGTAGAAGCTCAGCCCGTCGAGGCAGCCCGGCTTGCCGAGATCGCCGTTGAAGAACGAGCCGATGTCGGCGCTGTTCAACGGGTCGGGGTCGTCGAACAGCTTCACGCCAGCGAGCTTGTTGGCCAGCGCGGATGGATACCACGTCGCCGGACGACCGTTCGGGAAATCGGTGAAGACGTTCCACGCACCGGCCTGTCCGAGCACACCGCTGTTGGAATTGCAAGGCAGCGGCGCGAAGCTGGCGAGCACAGTGATCGGCACGTCGGAGTTCAGCCGCCGTCCCCAGAAATCCGCGACGAAGGCGAACACGGCCTGGCGTTGCTCACCCAGCGTGGTGCCCGGGTTGCCGGGGGCGTTGGTCGGTGCCGACGGGTCGTTGAAGCCGACGCCGGGTGCGTCGACGTTGACGATGTTGATGGTGGCCGCCTGCGCGATGGTCGCCAGTGCCACGACGCACGCGCCGACACCGGCGCGGCACAGCCCCTTCAAGCGCTCACTGATCATGGCGATCTCCTTGCGCAGCTTGCAGCGCCTTCTCGGCTGAATCTGCGCCGGTCACGCAGCGCTCGGAGAACGTGCCGTCGGCGTTGCGCCGCACGACCGAGTAGGCCATGCGGCTCGGGTCGGTCTTGAACCCCTTGGCGCCGAACTGCGCCATCACCGGCTTGGACGTCGTGGCCAGCAGCGGATGCGATTGAGGCGCAACGGCACGGGCGGTCGTGCGCGCGCCAGCGGCGGCCGTGCGCGCGGCAGCGGCGGCCGCTGCGATCTCGTCGTGCTCCGGCATGCGCGCGCGCCCCGTGTAGGGATCGATCACGACGCGCTGCGCCTGCGGCGTTTGCGCCGACGCGGATGGCGCGGCGAAAGCGCTGATCGCCGCGACTGCACATGCAGCCAGCGGCAGGACCGCATGTTTGGCGGTCCGGTGAGGGGTGGAAGACATGGGCGACGGCTCCTCTGGTAAGGGAAATGAAATTCCAGTGTTCCAGCGCAGAGTTGCACGTCGACCCCTCAAGCTAGGGGCAGGGGCTTTACCTAGGTAGCCGCACGGAGGTGCAGCGCGGTGTGTAACCGCGCGCTCGCAGGGACGCCTGGCCGCGCGGCCGGGGCGCACGCCGTCGGTTCGGCCGCGGCGGCTCTTGAATTGCTCAGGCCGCCAGCAGCTGCCGCAGCACGAACGGCAGGATGCCGCCGTGCTGGTAGTAGTCGACCTCGATCGGCGTGTCGATGCGCAGCGTCAGCGGCGCCTCGCGGCGGCTGCCGTCGGCACGGGTCACGACGAGCAGCGCGTCGCTTTGCGGCCGCAGCTGCGGGCCGAGCTGGATGCTGATCAGTTCGTCGCCCTTCAGGCCCAGGCTGTCGATCGAATGGCCGGGCTTGAACTGCAGCGGTAGCACGCCCATGCCCACCAGGTTGCTGCGGTGGATGCGCTCGAAGCTCTTGGCCACCACGGCCTTGATGCCGAGCAGCTGCGTGCCCTTGGCCGCCCAGTCGCGCGACGAGCCGGTGCCGTATTCCTCGCCGGCAAAGATCACCGTGGGCGTGCCCTCGGCGATGTAGCGCATCGCGGCGTCGTAGATGAACATCTTCTCGCCCGACGGCTGATGCAGCGTGACACCGCCTTCCTCGCGCGAGCCGTCGGCGCCCGGCGGGATCATCAGGTTCTTGATGCGCACGTTGGCGAAGGTGCCGCGCATCATCAGCTCGTGGTGGCCGCGGCGCGAGCCGTAGCTGTTGAAGTCGGGCTTGAGCACGCCGTGCGAGAGGAGGTACTTGCCGGCGGGCGAGGTGTCCTTGATCGAACCGGCCGGCGAGATGTGGTCGGTGGTGATCGAGTCGCCGAACAGGGCGATGATGCGCGCGCCCTTGACGCCCGGTTCGCTGCCCGCGGCACGCGCCGCCGGCTGCAGCGTGAACGAGTCGAAGAACGGCGGCTTGGCGATGTAGGTGCTGCTCGGCCAGTCGTACACCTGGCCCGACACGCCCTTGATCTTTCCCCACAGCTCGCCGGGCTCGCTCTTCACCTTGCCGTAATTGGCCTGGAAGGCGCGCGGGTTCATCGCGTACTTGAGCAGCGCGTGCACCTCGTCGCTGGTCGGCCAGATGTCGCCCAGGAAGATGTCGCGCCCGTTGCTGCCTTGGCCCACCGGCTCGGTCATCAGGTCGCGCAGCACGGTGCCGGCGATCGCATAGGCCACCACCAGCGGCGGGCTGGCCAGGAAGTTGGCTTTCAAATTGGGATGGATCCGCGCCTCGAAATTGCGGTTGCCCGACAGCACCGCCGCGCAGATCAGGTCGTTGTCGGTGATCAGCTTGTTGAACTCGGGTGCCAGGTCGCCCGCATTGCCGATGCAGGTGGTGCAGCCGTAGGCGGCCACCGCGAAGCCGAGCTGCTCCAGGTAGGGCAACAAGCCGGCCTTGGTCAAGTACTCGGTGACGACGCGCGAGCCCGGCGCCAGCGAGGTCTTCACGTGCGGCGGCACCTTGAGCCCCGCGGCGACGGCCTTCTTGGCCAACAGGCCGGCGGCGAGCAGCACGCTCGGGTTGCTGGTGTTGGTGCAACTGGTGATGGCGGCGATCAACACGTCGCCATTGCGCAGCGTGCGGCCGTTGTCGGCGGTGTAGGTGCGTGCCAGCTTGTCGGCGTTCTGGTTGAAGCCGTTGTCGCTCATCGGCTTGCTGAACAGCGACTTGAACTGCCGCGTCAGGTACGTGATCTCGATGCGGTCTTGCGGGCGCTTGGGTCCCGCGAGGCTCGGCGCCACGGTGGACAGATCGAGCGTCACCACGCCGCTGTAGTCGATGTCGCCGGCGCGCGGCACGCCGAACAGGCCCTGGGCCTTGAAGTAGGCCTCGAAGGCTTCGATCTCGGCCGCGGTGCGGCCGGTGCCCTTGAAGTAGTCGATCGTGCGCGCATCGACCGGAAAGAAACCCATCGTCGCGCCGTACTCGGGCGCCATGTTGGCGATGGTCGCGCGGTCGGGCACCGACAGGCTCTCGGTACCGGGGCCGTAGAACTCGACGAACTTGCCGACGACCTTCTGCTTGCGCAGCAGCTCGGTGACGGTGAGCACCAGGTCGGTGGCGGTCACGCCTTCGCGCAGGCGGCCGGTAAACTCGAAGCCCACCACGTCGGGCGTCAGAAAATACACCGGCTGTCCGAGCATGCCGGCCTCCGCCTCGATGCCGCCGACACCCCAGGCGACCACACCGATGCCGTTGATCATCGTGGTGTGGCTGTCGGTGCCGACCAGCGAGTCGGGGTAGACCACGCCGTCGGCCGTCTTGTGCACGCCGCGCGCCAGGTACTCGAGGTTGACCTGGTGCACGATGCCGAAGCCCGGCGGCACCACGCCGAAGGTGCTGAATGCCTGCATGCCCCACTTCATGAACTCGTAGCGCTCGCGGTTGCGCTGGAACTCGAGCTTCATATTCAAGTCGAGCGCGTCCTTGGTGCCGTAGTGGTCGACCATCACCGAGTGGTCGACCACCAGGTCCACCGGCACCAGCGGCTCGATCACGTTGGGGTCGCGGCCCATCTGCGCGGCGGCGTTGCGCATCGCGGCCAGGTCGGCCAGCAGCGGCACGCCGGTGAAATCCTGCAGCACCACGCGCGCGACGACGAACGGAATCTCGTCGACCCGCTCGGCGTTGGGTTGCCAGTTGGCGAGCTGGCGCACGTGCTCCTCGGTGACCTTCTTGCCGTCGCAGTTGCGCAGCACCGACTCCAGCACGATGCGCAGCGACACCGGCAGGCGTTTCACGTTGGGGTACTGCTTGGCCAGTTCGGGCAGCGAGCACAAGCGGCCCTGTGCGGAACCGATGCGAAAACTCTTCAGGGTGGCGGCGAACGGGCTGGCGGTGGTCATGCGGGCGCTCCTGCCTCTAGGCGTGGCACCGATGATTCTGTCAGGGTTCGCCGGCCACGCGCGGCGCAGGGCTTGCCATGCGCCGAATTTCGACGCCGCAGCGTCAGGTCGGCATGGCCGGCAGGTAACGCACCGCCAGCACCCCTTCGATGCGCGCAATGTCGGCCAGCACCGCATCGGCCACCGCGCTGTCGACGTCGACCAGCGTATAGGCCATCTCGCCGCGCGATTTGTTGACCATGTTGTGGATGTTGAGCCCCGCGCGCGCCATCGCGGTGGAGATCTGGCCCACCATGTTGGGCACGTTGGCATTGGCGATCGCCAGCCGATAGGCCGACTCGCGCGCCATCGACACGTTGGGAAAATTCACCGCGTTGACGACGTTGCCGTGCTCCAGGTAGTCGCGCAGCTGGTCGACCACCATCACCGCGCTGTTGTCCTCGGCCTCGCGCGTGCTGGCACCCAGGTGAGGCAGCGCGACGACGCCGGCGTGCCGCAGCAGCGCCGCACTCGGAAAATCGGTCACGTAGGCGGCCAACCGCTTGGCGTCGAGCGCTTCGCGCACCGCCGCCTCGGCCGCCACGCCGTCGCGCGAGAAGTTGAGCAGCACCGCGTCGTGACGCAGCAGGCCGATGTTCGACTCGCTGACCAGGTGGCGCGTGGCCGCCACCAGCGGCACGTGCAGCGTCACGAAGTGCGCCGCCTTCAGCACCTCATTGACGCTGGTGGCGCGCTTGACCTGTGAGGGCAGGCTCCACGCGGCGTCGACCGTGATGTCGGGATCGAAGCCGAGCACCTGCATGCCGAGCTTGATCGCAGCATCGGCCACCAGGCAGCCGATCTTGCCCAGGCCGATCACGCCCAGCGTGCGGCCGGCGAGCTCGATGCCGGCGAACGCCTTCTTGCCGTCTTCGACCTTTGCATCGAGGTCGGCCGCCTTGGCATCGAGGGCGTCGACGAAACGCAGCGCCGGCAACAGGTGGCGCGCGGCCATCAGCATGCCGGCAATCACCAGCTCCTTCACCGCGTTGGCGTTGGCGCCCGGCGCGTTGAACACCGGCACGCCGCGCGCGCTCATCTGGTCCACCGGAATGTTGTTGGTGCCGGCGCCGGCGCGCGCAATGGCACGCACGCTGGGCGCGATGGCGATCTTGTGCAGGTCGGCCGAGCGCAGCAGGATCGCCACCGGATCGGCGATGTCTTTGCCGGTGCGATAACGCTCGGCCGGCAGCCGCGACAGGCCGCTCGCGGAGATCTGGTTCATCACCAGGATCGGCAGATCAGCCATGCGAGGCCTCGAACTCCTTCATGTACACCACCAGCGCGCGCACGCCTTCGATCGGCATCGCGTTGTAGATCGAGGCGCGCATGCCGCCCACCGAACGGTGGCCCTTCAGTTGCACCAGGCCGCGCGCCTGCGCGCCCTTCAGGAACGGCTCGTCGAGCTTCTCGTCGGGCAGCCGGAACGGCACGTTCATCAGCGAACGGTCTTCGCGCGCCACCGGGCATTTGTAGAAACCGGTGCTGTCGAGGTAGTCGTACAGCAGTGCCGCCTTCTTGCGGTTGTGCGCCTCGACGGCCGCCACGCCGCCCTGCATCTCGATCCACCTGAGCACCAGCCCGGCGATGTAGATCGCATAGGTGGGCGGCGTGTTGTACATCGAGTCGTTGTCGGCCACCAGCTTGTAGTCGAACGCCGACGGGCACATCGGCGAAGCGTGCCCGATCAGGTCGTCGCGCACGATCACGAGGGTCAGGCCGGAGGGGCCGATGTTCTTCTGCGCGCCGCCGTAGATCAGACCGTACTTCGACACGTCGATCACGCGCGACAGGATGTCCGACGACATGTCGGCCACCAGCGGCACGGGGCCGACCTCGGGTGTCCAGTGGTACTGCACGCCGCCGATCGTCTCGTTGGAGCAGATGTGCACGTAGGCGGCCGCGGCGTCGAGCTGCCACGTCTCGCGCGGCGGCACGCGCGTGTAGCCGCTGTCCTTGCCCGACGCGGCCACGTTGACGGTGCAGTACTTCTGCGCCTCCTTGATCGATTTCTTCGACCACTCGCCGGTGTCGATGTAGTCGGCCCTGGTTTTGCCGCGCAACATGTTCAGCGGCACGATCGCGTTCTCGCCGATCGCGCCGCCCTGCATGAACAGCACCTTGTAGTGGGCCGGCACCGCCAGCAGCTTGCGCAGCAGGCCTTCCGCCTCGGCGTGGATCGAGATGAACTCGCGGCCACGATGGCTCATCTCCATCACCGACATGCCCGAGCCATGCCAGTCGAGCATCTCCTCGGCCGCCTGGCGCAGCACCGACTCGGGCAGGGCCGCCGGCCCGGGGCTGAAATTGAACACGCGCGTCATCGTCGAATTCTCCGACGGCCCGTGCGGGCCGCACCGACCAAAGGGCGCAAGAATACCCAACCTTGCCGGCAAGGCGGGGGACGCCCATGTTTCAGCTGCCACCGCGACCCGAGTATTTCAGCGCTGCCCACGAGGCATTTCGTGCCACGGTGCGGCGTTTCGTCGACGCCGAGATCGCGCCGCACGTGAATGCCTGGGACGAGGCGGGCAGCTTTCCGCGCGAGCTCTATCGCCGCGCGGCTGCGGTGGGCATCACCGGCATCGGCTACCCCGAGGCACTCGGCGGCACGCCGGCCGACATCTTCTTCCACATCGCTGCTGCGGAGGAGATCGCGCGCGCCGGTTGCGGTGGCGTGCAGGCGAGCCTGGGCTCGCACAGCATCGCGCTGCCGCCGCTCGTGGCGCATGGCAGCGACGAGTTGAAGCGCCGGGTCGTGCCAGCGGTGCTGGCGGGCGAGAAGATCGCGGCGTTGTGCATCACCGAGCCCGGCGGCGGCTCCGACGTGGCGGCGCTCAAGACCACGGCGCTGCGCGAAGGCGACCACTACGTCGTCGACGGCGAGAAGACCTTCATCACGTCGGGGTTGCGGGCCGATTTTCTGACCGTCGCGGTGCGCACCGACCCGGCCAACAAGGGTCCGGGTGGCGTCTCGCTGCTGGTGATCGACGGCGACACGCCTGGCCTGACCCGGCACGAGCTCAAGAAGATGGGCTGGTGGAGCAGCGACACCGCGCACTTGCATTTCGATGGCTGCCGCGTGCCGGTGGCCAACCGCGTGGGCGCCGAAGGGGAAGGCTTCAGGGCCATCATGCACAACTTCAACAGCGAGCGGCTGATGATGGCCGCGATGTCGTGCAGCTATGGCGAGGCTTGCGCGCAGGAAGCGCTGGCCTGGGCGCGCGAACGCAAGACCTTCGGTGCGCCGCTGGCCGAGCGCCAGGTGATCCGCCACAAGCTGGTCGACATGCTGGCGCGGGTCGAATCCGCGCGCGCCGTGGTCTACGACCTCGCCTACCGCGTTGAACATGGGCTGGGCGAGCGCGCCGATCTGGTGGCGCGCGCCTGCATGGCCAAGGTGCTGGCCACGCAGGCCATGCAGTTCTGCACCGATCAGGCGGTGCAGATCCTCGGCGGCATGGGCTTCATGCGCGGCACCAGGAGCGAGCGCCTGTACCGCGAGGCCAAGGTGATGATGATCGGCGGCGGCTCCGAGGAGATCATGAAGGACCTGGCCGCGCGACAGCTCGGCATCTGATCGATCGACCGACGCTTTGCCAATGGAGACTCAGCGCGCTCTACTGTTCGCCGACATCGTCGACAGCACTGCCATTAGTCACGCGCTTGGCGATGCCGAGTCGGCGCTGGCGTGGCAGAGCCATGACCAAATGGCCCGGGAGCTGCTGGCTGAGTGGGATGGGATCGAGATCGACAAAACCGATGGCATTTTCGCGGTGTTCGAGACCGCCGCGCAGGCCGTGGGTTATGCCATCGAGTACCACCGCAGACTTGCCGAGCGGCCGCTACCGTTCCGGGCCAGGGTCGGCATCCACGTCGGCGCGGTCAGCTTGCGCAGCAACAATGCGCACGAGGCAGCGGTTGGCGCCAAGGAATTCGAGGTCGACGGCCTTGCCAAGCCTGTTGCCGCGCGCGTGATGTCAGTGGCCAACGGTGGGCAGACACTCGCCACTGGCGAAGCCTTGGCAGCGCTCGGTCCGACTTCATACCGGGTCGAGCCGCTTGGCCATTGGCGCTTGCACGGTGTCGACAACCCCGTGGCCCTATTGCAGATCGGCGACACGACCTCTGTCTTTCTGCCGCCCGCCGACAGCGCCAAGGCCTACCGTGTGGTGCGCCGCGACGATCTTTGGTTGCCAGTCAGGGAGATCAAACACTCGTTGCCGGCCGACCGTGACTCATTTGTCGACCGTGGCCCGCAACTGAGCGACTTGGCGCCAAGGCTCAGGGCCGGCGCCCGGCTGGTTTCGGTGTTGGGCCCTGGCGGCAGCGGGAAGACTCGCTTTGCGAGTCGATTCGCGTGGAGCTGGCTGGGCGAGTTCCCTGGCGGAACTTGGTTCTGCGATCTCTCACAGGCGCGCACGCTCGACGGCTTGGTCAGCGCGGTGGCTCGCGGCCTCAGCGTGCCGCTAGGCGCGGGCGACCCGGTGGTGCAACTCTCGCACGCCATCGCGGGCCGCGGGGCGTGCCTGGTCGTGTTGGACAACTTCGAGCAGGTCCACAAGCACGCTCTGGCCACCGTGGGAGTCTGGCTGGCTCGCGCGCCGCTGGCGAAGTTCATTGTCACCACCCGTGAGGTCCTCGGCTTGCCCGGCGAAGAAGTCCTCGCACTGCCACCACTGCCTCAGTCCGACGCGGTGTCGCTGTTCGTGCAGCGCGCGCGTGCCGTCAGCCCGACGTTCGAGCCCGGCATTGCGGAGCAGGCCACGCTCGATCGGCTCGTCGCGTTGCTCGACGGCCTGCCGCTTGCGATCGAGTTGGCCGCGGCGCGCACGCGCGTGCTGAACTCGGCCGCCTTGCTAGCGCGCATGAGTGAGCGCTTCCGGCTGCTCTCGTCGCGCGGCGGGCGCCAGGATCGTCAAGCCACACTGCGCGCCACCATCGATTGGTCGTGGGGCTTGCTCGACGAAGCCGAGCGCGCGATGCTGGCTCAGCTGTCGGTCTTCTCCGGAGGTTTCACGCTCGGCGCCGCGGAGGCAGTTGTCGACCTCACCAGCATCGTGCAGCCGCCGTGGAAGCTCGATGTGTTGCATTCGCTGGTCGACAAATCGCTGGTTCGGGTGCTTGGCGCGGACCGCTTCGTCCTGCTCGAGAGCATTCGCGAATACGCGGCCGAACAGCTGGCAGCCACCGCGGCGGCGGGCCAGCCGTCGCCGCAGATCGCGGCAGAGGTCCGACATGGCCGCTTCTTCGCTGCGCTGGACATGACGCAGCATCCTCAAAGTGAGTTGGACAACCTTGTGCTTGCTTGTCGGCGCGCATGCCTTCGCTGCGACCAAGAGGTCGCGATCGGCGCGATGACCAGGTCGTGGGACATCCTGAAGATGCGCGGGCCGTTTCGGGCTGGCGTCGAGCTGGGCACCTTGGTGGCGTCGATCGACGGACTCGCGCCGCGCCATGCCGCGGCTGCCGCGCTGGTCGCGGGGCGTGCACTGCTGTTGATCGGCAACGTGGACGAGGCGGTTCAACGGTTCGAGTCGGCTCAGGGGCTCTCGCTGGCCGTCGGCGACCGTCTTCTGGGTTGCCATGCACTTGCTGGCTTGGCCGAGCACCGGGCGCAATTAGGCCAGTTCCACGAAGCCTGCCTGATCTACCAGCAAGCGCTGGTGCAGGTGCGCGAATTGGGCGCGCCCCTCCTCGAATGGGACCTGTTGAGCGGTCTCGGCGGCTGCCGCGCTTACCAGGGCCTGTTCGAGCAAGCTCAGCAGATGTACGACGCGGCCTTGTCGGCGGCGCAGAGCGCGGGCAATCAGCGCCTGGTTGGCGGCTCCCTGGGCGATCTGGGTCACTGTCACGCCAACCAAGGGCACGCAGAGGTTGCACGTAGCTGCTACGAGCGCGCGCTGAAGATCGCCCTCGAACAGGGCGACCGCCGATGGGAAGGCAATGTGCGCTGCAACCTGGGCCTGCTTCACCATGGCGAGGGCCGCAACGACGCAGCGCTCACCGAACTCGAAGCGGCATTGGCGTCGGCGCGCGACATTGGCCATGTCAGGCTGGAAAGCGTGGTGCTGTGCAATCTGGGCATCGTCTGCGAAGCGGCGGGGAACCAGTCGTTGGCCCGTGCGCGATTCGAGGCCGCGGTCGACCTTGCGCAGCGCTTAAAGGACAAGCGATCGGAAGGCCAGTTTCTCGGTTACCTGGGCCTGCTCGACGGTCGTGAACAAAGAACCGACGAGGCGCGCCGCCTGCTGGAGCGCGGGCACGACCTGCTGGTGGAAGTTGGTGACAGGGCCAGCCTGGGGTTGCTGCAGTGCCAGCGCGCACAGGTGGCGCACTGGTCAGGCGATCACGCGTCGGCGATGCAATGGCTGCGGTCGGCGGAACTGATCGCGCTCGAGACTCACGCTGACCCCAAGTCGGATCTGGGGTCGGCGCTGGCGGGCGCACGCGCGCTGATCGGGGGCGACGCGCAAGCGCAGTGAAGCCCTGCTCAGGAAACCG